>WNEZ01000882.1_pt1 | contig 24472 bp, 21 predicted proteins | sample 5400521 | NCBI WGS metagenome assembly WNEZ01 (sample SAMN13153339, study PRJNA577476) | soil metagenome | isolation source: 120 cm saprolite under Douglas fir tree site 2 hole 1 replicate 1 | place: USA:California | collected 2015-04-18
AGAAGGCGCGGCGCAATGGAAAAACATTTTCGAGGCAGCCGAAAGCGCCGGCGGGGTCGAGTACTACCTCATCGAACAGGAAGGCAGCCGGTTTACCGAACTCGATACCGCGCGCCGCTGCTTGCGGACCTTCCGGCTCGTCCATCCGGAATGATGCTCTTGTCTCAGCAAGCATCGTTCTTGATTTACGTAATTCGTGGAAAATTCTGGAGCCGAGAGTGGGAGTTGAACCCACGACCTGCCGATTACGAATCGGCTGCTCTACCACTGAGCTACCTCGGCCCTTGATAATAAAGGACTTATTTCCTTGCCTAGCCTTTTCCAGAGAAACTTCCATCAAACTGCCATCGCTCGCTCTCGGTTTCAGCGATGCGTTTTGCAACTTTCGGCCGGAAGTTCGCAACCTGCTAGGAACAATTCGGTGATGCACTTTGCCGGCGATCACTGAACTTCCGCCTCCGAAACAGTCTCTCTTTTCCAGGAATGCGCAAAGAGAATGAGATTGCGCACCATATCCCAGAAAGACGGCAAAGGTGATTTTAGCCCTGTCCGATTTCTTTCGCAAGTTATTGAGTTTACAGATTTTGGCGTCGAGCACAACATTCAGCTGCCAGCGCCCTCTAAGTAGGCCGAACAGCGAAGAGTGGACATCCTGGCGATTCCGTAGTTTTGAGCATAATAACGATACACTGTCGTATCTGAACGATGGGCCATTTCGCTGGGACCTTACTAGGACGGTGCTGCGTGCTCCCCTCCAAAACTCCTGCAACCCGCGGAGCAGCCACTCCCAACTCGGGTGCTCCTGAACTCCAGAAGAGGATCTCATTGTCCGACGAGAAGAACGGCACACAGAAAGCACTGGAGGTGATTGGAGGACGTTGGAACGTCTGCCTTCTAAGTGCGGCCTGCGGCTCCAACAACTCCATCCAATATTTGTAACTATCAATGTTTCCAATAAATCGGGGCATCTGCTTTTCGCTCAAAGCTAACCCCAATACATGGAAAAGATAGGATTCTGCCACAGTTATGGCACAGCGATACTAGAACTAGGTAGAATGTCTGCCTGTCACTCAGGAGGTCGCTGGCTCCAGTCCAGTCGCTCCGGCCACAAAATCATCCACTCTCGCTCTCGGTGTCCTGAAAGGACACGGCATTGGCCGTCGAACGACGCGCTGCTCTGGCCAGTCATTCAAAGAGAATTTTCGCCATCATGCCTTTGTCTTCGTGATTGAGAAGATGGCAGTGGAAGAGAGACATGCCTTTGATGACGGGATTGGTAAAATCCATAACGACGTCGACGGAACCCCCAACTGGCACGTTTACGGTGTCCAGCCACACAGCATGCTCCAAGGGCAGTCCATTTTCGGCATAAGCCAGGAAATGCACCTGATGAATATGCATGGGGTGAAGCTCTTTCGTGGCGTTAACAATTCGCCAGTGCTGGTAGGTGCCGACCTTCGCTCGCACCATCGGCTGCGCATCGAGAGCGAATTTCTGCCCGTTGATATAGAAGCCGTTTTTGTCCTCGGTGAATGTGACTACAAAGTCCGTCGGGGATTTCTCAAACTCATCCACCTGGACAACCTTATAATCAGGCCGATGATTGTCGAACGGTACAGCCCTCTGAGGTCCCGAGGATTGTTCCGCCGGAAGTACGTCGGCGAGTACCATCGCCACATTAGGATCTCCGAGTGGGCCGGTGTTCACACATCGAGTGCGCAGCACAGTTTGTCTTCTCGCAGCAGGACCGCTGACGATGGCTTCCACTCGCCCCGCGGGCGGCACTAATACGTGGTAGGCAACACGTGTGGGGTGCTGGGGGTCATGATATGCGAGCGGCATTCCGTCAAGCGCCACGACCATCAGCGATTCACCATCAATTTGAATATCTGCGTATTGATCTGCCGAGGCATTGACGATGCGCCAGAACTGTCGTTCTCCCGGAGCGATGCTGATTTCCGGGCGAACTGCTCCGTTGACGGTAAAGACGCGTTCCGATTTCTCAGTTTCTGAGCCACATCCTGCCTGTGACATGTCAACCCGTCGTCTCAACGCCGCGGCTTCCGGATCACCTTCGATCGATCGGGCACGCAGCACCAGCACTCGCTCACGCAGTCCACGAACTTCGGGCACGTATCGGTCGATGCCTTCAACGACGATAGCGCCCGACATGCCGTCAAGCGCCTGTCGATGACTCTCTCCATGCGGATGGGTGTGATACCAGTACAGGCCAGGAGGGTGGTCCGGCGGAATGCGCACAGTGTAATGCAGCGCCTCGCCGGGCATCGCCATCATTTCCAGAACATCGTCCTGAGGCGCGTGTGGTGAAACCTCCAGACCGTGAAAATGTAAGTTGGTCATATTGCGGCAGGGCTCGATCGCGCAGGGCTCGGTTGCAATCCTGGGGAGGTCATTGACGTAGTCGATTTTGAGTATGTCGCCAGGCCAGGCACGGATCACGGGAGCGGACATTTGTCCGTTATAGGAGAAGACATCGCGACCCTCCGCATTGGTCGCGGCGCGTAATGTTAGTGCGACCACATGGTCCCTGCCTCGCACCTCGGGCGGATCGGGCAGGGGAGTGTGAATTGTTTCGCCCACGCGAGCTAACCAAGCCATGGCGGCAGCCAAGGCTACAATTTCAAAGAATCTCGATCTCATGATCATTGGAACCAACCCCTGCAAAACTGAACTTTCATGATTCCTCTTCCTCCAACTTCATCGGTGAGAGCCCGGCGTCTACCACCTTTGACATGAGTTCCTGCGAATCTTGCTTCACCGTGAGCGGACTTGCCGCAGCAATCGCATGAAAATGCCCCGTTTATCAGGCCCCAGCCCAATTCCGGCATATGCCACTTGGATCAGCGGAACATTCTTTCTCTGCGGGTCCCGAAAAAACGGAAACGGACTTGGCGCGCCTACCGCCCAGAAGAAATCCGCCTGCGCGCCCTGCATCTCGTCGGGCAAGTTGAAGTGGTCAACCGTCGCCAGATCGAGCTGCATACGGCCCTGCGCCTCAAACACGTAAAATGTCAGCCCGTTCGCCTGCACTTTTTCCATCGGCGTCAGATAAAACTCCGGATAAATCCCGCCTGCGAGCTCCACGCCATTCGTGACTTGAAACAACATGCCCGGGCTCAACTGCCTCGAATAAAAACCCGCCAGCGTAGGTGGGTGTTTGCAGTCGGTGCGAATACTCAAATCCGGCGAAACCGCAGCCCTATCCGGCGATTCTCCCTGGCTCTTTGCTTTCCTGTAAGCCTCCGAGCCTCCATCCAAACAATCCCGCGGCGGCGAAAAGAAAAAGTAGAATAGATAATCCGCCAGGCCGTTGCCCGAACCTGCGGCGCCATGCATCTGCACGTCCAGTGCGACCTCATCGCCTCCCAGGAACGGATTGGTTGTCGTTGCAATCCGCAAGGCCGAATGCATCTTCGGATTTTCCAGCGCCATGAATTCCAAGAACGTCACTTGCGGAGCAAACGGCGCCAGCCTCGGCGAAGGAGGCAGCGGCATCTGCTCGCGCTCGATCCAGTCCGGGGAGACATCAATCGAAGCTCCGCTCAAGACGGAAAATCGCTTCAACTCCACCTGCGGCTTTGCTTGCGAGGACCGTGAACTTTGTTCCGCCTCGCGCTCGGGCGATGGCGGACTCTGCCGTGATATCTGCGCCGCCACTCCTGGCACCAGGAATCCAAACAGGACCACTCTGACGATTCCGCCCAGAGTCATAAGCACCATCCTCGTCACATTCGCCATCACCCCATTTGATGCGCGGGCCATCGCAACGCTACGGCTTTCTCCGCAAGAGCGCGACTAGGTTTTGGACGCTCTTTGCAAGTTCCACAACTTCCCCGCCTCCGTGGAGTTCGAAGTCGATCTCATAATTCCCTGTTGCGGCGTGATCCACGGCCTCTTTGAGGCTGACGAGAGGTTGAGTGACTTGGCGAGGCAGGATGAGGCTGACCCACACACTAAACAAAAGAGTGACAGCCGAAACGATGCTCAGGGTCCATTCGGCTCGACGGATCAAATGGCGAGCTTCCTGGTGGTCCATTTGGACACGCCCCCAATTTTGCTGTTCCATGTCGGACGTCAGCTGCAAGGTCTCTTGGCTTGACGCCCGGAGGTCCGGGGTGACTTGGCGCAAGGCGGGGTTCGCATCTTGTATAGCTTCTGTGATCCGAGTATCAAACGAGCCGATTCGGGTCCGAAGCTCCTGAATTAGCTGGGCTCGTCTCTCGTGTCTGGCCGCTTTGACAAGAGCGTCCAAGTCTTTTTCATAAGCCAGCACGGCTTCCCGAAGGCGTTCGTCGGGTTTTTGTCTTGACTCCGCCATCGTCGAGACTGCTGAAGAGAATTGCTGCTGATATCGGTTTACTGCCTCCAGACTCTTCTGAACGATGGTTTCTTCGTCAGGCTCAAGATCCCTAATACGAACCAGCATTTGCCTCACCTTCGTGAGCGATTCCTGGTTCGCCCGAAGATATTCCGGGTCCTGGAACAGAAGGTAGTTACGCGCTGCGCGCCGGGCCTCTAATATCTCGATGGAAGCCTGTTCTGCCAGCTTTGCTGCTGGCGCATCGACATTGACGATGCGGTCCACGATCCGGCCCATCGCAATCAGGTAATAAACAGCCAAGAAAATAACAGGGACGAGAATCAGCCTCACGATGGCCAGGCTATAGGCAACCCTCTTTCGCAATGAGCTTCCGGGCGCGAAGATCTTGAAGGATTTTCGTATTTTCCATCTCATGGGCTGCAACCTCCCAAAGGTATTACAGTCGGTTCTCTCGAGACGTCGTGAGGCAGCATCGAGGCTAGACAGATGAGCGTCATTCGCCGCGGAGCGTGCCTGGCGGGATGCCATTGTGCCGTGCGAGGTCTTCGAGTGCATCGATCTCACTTTGTATCTCGTGTACGCGCCGCTGAAGGATTTCAATGCCGACTTCGGGAGTGATCCCTATGTCGCCTTCATCGAGATTTATGCCGCCTGTCATCGTCTTAAGGCTCCTTGCATCTTTGATCGCTTGACGGTATCCATTGAGCTGAGCCTTTCTCCGCTCGAGTTCATCACGCAGTTTCGCCGCCTGCCCGGCATACCACCCCGGGTCTTGGGTCTCCACGTACGGTGCAGCCGCAGATGCCGACTTTGGCGTTTCTTCGTTCGTTCGGCCCACGATGCAAATCAGGCCGGGAACATGGAGTCTTTCGAGGTCGTCATTGGTCCAAACCACCGTCCTCTGGCTGTCCGTTCCTGCGCGCGGCTTGTTTGCCGCGCGCAGAGGAATAGCCAGGGTACTCAGGGTCATTGAGATAACGAGCGAGAAGGTCAGATAGCGATTCATCTCGCTCCCCTTAGTGTTTCGTCGACGGGGCGGGAGGAAAATGCTGGAACATTTTGTTCACGCCCTTGTCGAGGTTCTTTGTGTTCTTGTCCGCTTTGTCGGAGAGCGTATCGCTCGACGAGCTTCGCCAGATCAATTTCTCCGTTTTTGCATCGAAGAGATCGACCACCAAGGTTCCCACTTTGTAGTTTTCGACGGTCGTGGTTGCGTCACCAAATCCACCGCCGAATCCTCCCCAGCGGCGACCTCCTCCGAACCCGTTATAGAACGTGTCCAGGGTTTGTTGATTCTGAGTCGTCTCGATGGCAATGACCTCGACGTCACCTCCCGAGGGAACTTCCGTCCAGCCTTTTGCGGCCAGAGCGCTGTTCACTGCGTTCTTGATGCGGTCGACCAGGAGCTGGTCTTTCGTTTGGACCTTTTCCCAAGAGTAGGTCTTGTATTGGCCAAAGTTTGCACTGTGGTCGTAGTCGGTTTTAACGTGTTGAGCGAATGAAACAGTCGCTAAAGCTAGCGTTAGTCCGATTGATGCTGCGATTTTTGATAGAAACTTCATACTTCCTCCTTTTTATTTTGTTGAATTTGTTGCTGCTTCTCCGGTTTGGCTATTGGGTTGTTGCTGCGGCGGAGCTGACACTCCCAGCCACCCGCCGCCCAGAGCTTTTACAAGAACAACAGTGGCAACCATGCGTTGCCCATTGATTTGCGTGGCCACGCGTTCGCTGGACAAAAGCGTGGTTTCCGCGAAAACGACGTCAAGATATCCGACAAGACCCGCCTTGTATCTGTTCATGGCGATTTCTTCCGCTCGCTTGGCGTCGTCCACGGCATCGTTTTCCGAGTGCGCTTCGCCGGACAGGACGCGGAGAGCCGCAAGCTGATCCTCGACTTCTTGATAGGCGGTGAGGACAGTCTTTTCGTATTGTGCGAGCGATCCCCGGTACGCCGCTTTCGCCTGGTTCACATCGGCACGAATTCGCCCGCCGTTGAACACAGGCGTCAGTGCCGCGGCTCCCAGCGACGCTATGAAATTTTGCCAATTGAAGATGCTGTTGGTATTGGTACTTTCAAATCCCGTGTACCCGGTGAGCGAGAGATGGGGCAAATACGCTGTTCTTGCAACGCCAATCTGCGCGGTAGCGGCCGCAACATAGCGATCGGCTTCGGCTATATCAGGACGCCTCGCTAGGAGGTCAGAAGGAAGGCCGGATGGTATGGCAGGCGGCAGGCCACTAAACGGCGCCTTCGCCAGGGAGAAGTCGGACGCGGCGCGCCCATCTAGAACGGCGATGGCATGCTCGAGTTGCGTGCGTTCAACGTCCAATGCTTGGGCTTGGGCCTTAGTCTGATCTAGAAGAGTCTTTGCTTGCTTTACTTCCAGCTCGCTATTTAGGCCGGAGTGGAAACGATTGGTTATAACGTCCAGGGCCTGCTGTAGTTGTTGAATTGTGGAATCGAGCACGGCTCGTTCGGCGTCGTTCTCACGCAAACTGTAATAGTCCATTGCCACACTGGCCTCGACCGACAAGCGCACAAAGCGGAGATCCGCTTCTGTGGCCTGGTGCACATCACGCGCAGACTCCAGGGAACGCCTTACGCGGCCCCAAGCATCGATTTCGTAGTTGAAGAACAGAGGCAACTGAAAGTCGTTGAAGGTAGCCGCGCGGCCGTTGGTATTGCCGTTGTTCGGCCGATTCTGAGCTTCGCGAGTTCGCGATACGCTCGTACCAAGACTGAGTGTGGGAGACAAGAAAGACCGCGAGTACCGTGCCGCCGCTTCGGCCTGATCGACTCTCGCCACCGCAACGCGAATATCCTGATTGGCGGAATCGGCATCGTTTTCGAGCTGGTTGAGAGTGGAATCGTTGAAGACCAGCCACCAATTGTTGTACGCAATTGAAGGTGTTCCGGTCCCCTGCGTTGCCGGCGCGCTGGATTCTTTAAATTGGGTTGGCACAGGGGCCGAAGGGCGTTGGTACATCGGCCCGACAGCGCACCCCGACAGTGCCATCACCATGACAAGGCCGATGGCTGCGGTACTCGATCGCGCCGTGGAGATTCGAAAGCGCCCCTTTGATAAAACCATCGACGATAAAGTCATCGACGTGAATCTGTTGGGAAACATGCTCACTCCTACTTTCCGCCACCCTGTGTGGTCTGCACTGCCACGGACATTCCATCGACAAGATAGTCGGGGGGATTGGCGATCACCGCGTCCGGTTGGCTTATTCCGCCGAGGATTTCGACCCTGTTTCCGAAATCGCGGCCCAGGGTGACCTTTCGGAGTTCAACGTGATTTTGACTATTCACCACGCCCACCTGCGGCCCCTGGGCTTGGAAGAGAATGGTATTTCCTGGAAGCACCAGCGGTACAACCTTCAGCGAAAGATGGAAGTGGACCTGTGCATAAGCGCCGGGAAACAGTTCACCTTTAGGGTTTGGCACATCCACTTCGGTAAGCAGCGTGCGCGAATTCACGCCAATGGAGTGGCTATCCCGCGCGACGGTGCCGGTAAACTGGCGATTCGAAAGAGAGGCAACCTCCATCGAGGCTCGGACGCCGGGAGCAATGGCCTCGCTGTACACTTCAGGAACGTTTATGTAAACGCGCATCGTGGCGATGTTGGAGATGCGGAAAAGTTCGGCGCCCAGACCGCTGTTGCCGGCGTTGATGAGGTCACCCACTTCTGTTTTGCGAGCGGTGATCACTCCGTCGAAGGGCGCGTAGATCTTCTCGAATCCCCGCAATTGCTCGAGCCGGCCCACTTCCGCGGTGGCGGCTTGTACGTTTGCGGTTTGCGAGTTGAGGTTCTGGTTGTTGTTGTCAACTTCCTGTTGCGAAACCGAATTTGATTGGATCAGTTCGCGGTAGCGTGCAGAGGTCACCGTGGCGAGCTGGAGATTCGCCTGCGCCTGCGCCAGCATCGCGCGAGCGTGGCTCAACTCCTGATCGACCTCCGGCGCTTCGATTACCGCGAGGAGTTGCCCTTTTCGTACGTGGGAGCCGATATCCGCATTCCAAGCGCGGACATAGCCGTTAATCCGGGCGTAGATGGGCGATTCCGAAAAAGCCTGCACGGTGCCGGGAACCGTCAAGTCGGTAACGGGACTGCCGAGTTCCGCATGAATGACGTTGACGTTCTGCAGCGCCAGGGTCTTGGTGGTTGCCACCAGGCTCGCGTTGCTCGCGCGGCGCGCATAGGCGGTAACAAAGGCAGAGCACGCCAGGAGCGCCGGGATCACCAGGAACCACAGCAGCCGTTTTCCATTCGAACGTGAAGCTTGCTTCTGCGGGTCCGTGCCCGAAGGTCCCTGCTCTGTCTTCACGGAAGTTTCTAATTGTTTAGTCATGGAGTCCTCACGAATTCTGTGAAATCAAGTCTTGAGATTTTTTCTGACCGCGCACCATAGCGAAAACCACTGGAACAAAGAAGAGAGTTGCGATGGTGGCGAAGAGCAAACCGCCAATTACCGCGCGGCCTAGGGGCGCGTTCTGTTCGCCTCCCTCGCCGAGCCCTAGAGCCATGGGCACCATGCCGATGATCATCGCGAGAGCGGTCATCATCACCGGCCTCAGCCGGGTGGAGCCGGCCTCGAGGGCCGAGCGGAAGGCATTCTTGGTCTCCGTGAGACGCTCGTTAGCGAACGTGATTACCAGAACGCTGTTGGCCGTGGCCACGCCGATGCTCATGATCGTGCCCATCAGCGAGGGCACGTTTAAGGTCGTGCGGGTCAAGAAAAGCATCCAGCAAATGCCCGCAAGCGCACCCGGTAGAGCGGTGATGATGATGAAAGCTTCCGTCCACGACTGGAAATTGATCACGATGAGCAGGTACACGAGCAGGATTGCGAATGCCAGCCCGCCGAGGAGCCCGACGAAGGAGGAGTGCATGGTGGCAACCTGTCCGCGGGTTACCAGCGTGCTGCCGGCAGGCAACTGCTTCTGATCCGCGGACGTGATTTTCGCGATGTCTGCCCCCACTGCGCCCATATCGCGTCCTTGCGTGCTCGCAAAGATATCGACGACCGGAAGCACGTTGTAGTGGCTGACCACTGCGGGCTCATCCATGCGTTTCATCGAGGCCAAGTTTTCCAAGAGCTGCGGCGTCGTTTGATTTCCGGCGTTGACCGGGATGCTTCCTAGCGCGTCGATGGAGTCGATGTGGTACTGCGGCGTCTGAACGGCCAGGCTGTAGACCACGCCGTTTTTCGAATTCAGCCAAAAATTGGGAGTGGTTTGGAAACTGGAGCTCAGCGACACGAGTAGGTTGTTCGCCACGTCGCGTTCGGTGAGCCCCACCTGCTGCGTTCTGGTGCGGTCCACCGAGTATTGCAACCTCGGCTGATCCAGCGTTTGTTGTATATGGACATCCACGGCGCCGGGCACGGAACGAATCTGGTCCGCTACTTTCGACGCAACGGCGAAATTGTTCGCAAGATCCGGACCCACGATCTGAATATCGATGGGGGCCGGCAGACCGAAATTGAGAATCTGGCTGACGATGTCCGCAGGCTCGAAGAAGAACGATGTCCCAGGAAAATCCTTGGGAAGCTGTTCGCGCAATTGCTCGACATACTGCGCGGTAGGATGATGCTTGGCTTGAAGCGATATCAGGATCTCCGCATCGGCGCTGCCGATTGTGCCGCTGTTGCTGTAGGAGAGATTAATTCCGCTCGTCGGAAGGCCAATGTTATCGAGAATTCCCGCGAGTTCCGAGGCTGGTATCTGCTGACGAATTACGCTTTCGACCTGATCGGTGAGGGCAGCAGTGGTTTCGATTCGCGTACCGGTCTTGGCGCGAATATGCAAACGGATCTGGCCCGCGTCGACCGACGGGAAGAAGTCTTGGCCGAGTAGTGGAACGAGAGCAAGACTCGCTACGCAAAAGATGAGAAAACAGACGGCAAAGGCGCGCCGGTGCTCCAGGCACAAACTGAGCAAGTTCGAATACTTCTCCCGAAGAGTCTCGAAGCCGTGCTCGAAGCGCTGGTGAATGCGCGCGAAAAAGCCGGGCCGCTTCTCCGACTCAGGGTTCTTGCGCCTTTCCACTTCGGAGCGCAGCAAATACATTACGAGTGTTGGAATGAGGGTTCGCGAGAAGAAATAAGATGCCAGCAGAGCGAATACGACGGCTTCGGCCAGCGGTACGAAGAGATAGCGAGCCACACCTGTCAGGAAAAACATCGGCACGAACACGATGCTGATGCTGAGAGTGGAAACCAACGCCGGAACCGCAATCTGCTGTGCTCCATCTAGGATGCCCTGATGGAGGTCCTTGCCTTGGCTGAATTGCCGCTCGATATTCTCGATTGTGACCGTTGCATCATCGACGAGAATTCCCACCGCCAGCGCCAGACCGCTCAGGGTCATGATATTGATAGTTTCTCCCAGCGCGCTAAGAATCAGCAGCGACGTCAAGATGGAAAGCGGAATGGAAATCGCGATGATCAAGGTGCTCCGCCAACTGCCCAGGAACATCAGGATCATCAGCGACGTCAGCGCAGCGGCAATCGCTCCTTCGCGCAGCACACCTTGCAGCGAAGCGCGCACAAACAAAGACTGATCGAATAGAGGCCGTATATTCAGTTGAGACGGAAGCGTCGCCTTGATCTTCGGCAATGCTGCGAGAATATTGGACACGATTGATAAAGTGGAAGAGTTCCCGGCTTTCTGGATGGTGAGCAGGACGCCCCGTTGCCCATCTTGGCGTACTACGTTGGTTTGTACAGCGTAGCCGTCACGCACATTCGCCACGTCCCGAATGTGGATGGTGCCGCCATCGACGACCCTCACAGGCAAGTCGTTTAATTCGTCTACGGTTAGCGGATTCCCATTGAGGCCGACGTTGTACTCCGTGCTGCCGATTTTCGCGGTCCCGGAGGGCAGCACAACGTTCTGCGTATTCACTGCGTTAACTACATCCGTCGGCGAGAGGCCCTTGGAGAGGAGCTTCTGCGTATCGATGTCCACCATGATCTGCCGCACTTTCCCGCCATAAGGAATCGGGACCGAGGCGCCTTGAATCGTGGCGAGTTGCGGGCGAATGAAGTTCAAACCTAAGTCGTTCAACTGCTGCTCGGAGAGACCTTGCCCACTCAAACCTAACTGCAAGATCGGTACGGAAGAGGCGTTGTAGCTGATGACCAGCGGTGGCGTGATGCCGGCCGGGAACTGTTTCAGCCCCACCTGCGCTTCGGCGATCACTTCAGAAATAGCGCCATCAATACTTGCCGAAGGCTGGAGAAACACTTTAACTACGGCAACACCATTCAGAGACTGCGATTCGATATGCTCGATGTTGTTGACGCTTGTTGTCAGCGACCGCTCGAAGATGGAAACAATGCGGGTGCCCATTTCAGCAGGCGCAAGCCCGCTGTAGGTCCAGATCACGCTGATCACCGGGATATTGATATTCGGGAAGATATCCACCGGGGTGCGCAACAGGATCACCGGGCTGATAATGATGAGCACCAGCGCCAGTACGACGAATGTATAAGGACGTGACAACGCAAGTCTAACGATCCACATATCCACCTTCTTTTCGGTTGCCTATCGCCGAGGCGAGCTCCCGAGGCCGCCAGCAAAGTTGTTGAAACTTCTTCATGTCAATCTGCGTCCTTTGGAGTCGATTGCCCGGATGAGAGCTTGATCATTCGCCAGCCGGAGAGCCGCGCATCCAGCGAATAGCCGCCGGGACCCAGCAATGCGAGCGAGGTCGATAGGAAAAACACGATCGCGAAGAGGAATGACCACGCGTCCATCTCGCTCGCTAACAGGTTTGAGTGATGACTGCCGTACAGGGCCGCTCCGGCTGTGCAAATGGCCGCAGCGCTGCCTGCCAACGACGTTCGCAGACCGAGGATCAACAGGATCGCGCTGGCCACGAGCACTAGGCCGAGAAGCAGAACACTCGTGGGTTCCGATGAGGTTCTTGCGGGGGTGAAGAGGCGTATCCCTTCCCCAACCAGTCCGAGTCCGCCGACCAGCCTCAAGAGAAGCAGAGCCAATCCGACGCTGCCAGCGGGATACCTTGAGTAAAGCCTTGATGGCTTCACCGCAACCAAACCAATCTCAATCCTTCGCTTCATCGACATGCTCTTCTCCTAGGTGATCCTGGAAAGCCGCCAGGAGTTCTACAGCTGCGTCCTTCGGATCTCGATCCTCGGGAAGCAGGAAGACTTGGCCACACCGCGAGCACTGGTAGGCCAAAGGCTCGCCCTTGGCCCAAGCGGTCACCACGAGGCGGGGCTTTTCATTCGGCTCCATGAGTCTGCCTCCTGCGACGCGAAACTCTCGAAGTACTCGCGTCTGAGGCAAACTTACGCGACTCGTAACGGCGCTAAAACGCGAAAGCGAGTGTGCAATCGATAGCTATTTCGGGTGTACGGACAGGTACTCGGAAGGAGGTTAGAGGTGGATGATGCCGCGACGGAGTGCGATTGTAACCGCCTCCGTGCGGTCGTTGACTTGAAGCTTGGAGAGTATATTTCGCACGTGCATCTTTACAGTATCTTCCGCGATCGAGAGCTCGCCGGCGATTTCTTTGTTTCGCTTTCCGGCGGCCATGAGCGACAACACCTCGAGTTCGCGCGGGCTGATCGGTTCGTCAGCCATGTGCTCGGCCAGCTTTTGGGCTACCGCAGCAGGAAGGCGCCGCTTTCCCGTGTGAACGCTGCGGATAGTTTCCAGAAGTTCGCCGCGAACGATGCCCTTTGCAACATATCCTTGCGCTCCTGCTTCCAGCGCGCGTTGAATGTCGACGTCACCTTCGTGGGAACTCAGGACGATGATGCGTGCGTTTGGAAACTTATCCCTGATTTTCTTGATTACGTCGAAACCGCTCATGTCGGGCAACTGCAGATCCACGAGAGCCACGTCTGGGCGTAACTCGAAATAACGTTCCAGCGCTTCACCGCCAGTTGCAGCAGCGCCCGCTAACATCATGTCCGTCTGTAGATTAATAATTGCCGCTATCCCGTCCCGGACGACGGGATGGTCGTCTATGCATAACACTCGAATTTTTCCGGTGTCTTTCATGAATTTGTTTCGTCCGGTTTGCCTGCGAGAGAACCGGTTTCTGTTGGCGTGCTCTGCGATCCTTTACCCGGCTTTGGATTTCGAATCCCCAGTCTTCCAGTTACCTGATGCCATTTATCTGCAAGGCGCGAACCGGAACGAGACAAACCATCCCGGTAGAGGAGTTGGGCCGGAACAGACAAATCAACTTCCGTACCTTCGCCTACGCGACTTCGGATGGAAATACTACCCCCTAGGCGCTCCGCTCGCTCTTTCATCCCCACTATTCCGTAGTGAGCAGGACGCCCCAGATTTAAGATTTCCTCGTTTATGCCAGAACCATTATCCTGAACCCTAATCCGCAAGTGTTGGTCGCCATAACTCAGAAGAACATGAATGTTGCGGGCGTTCGCGTGCTGAAGCGCGTTTGCGATTGCCTGCCCGCCAACTTGCAACACGTCGTTACCCACAGTCGCGTTCAATGGGCGCTCGCGCCCCTCTACGATGACATCAATCTTAGTCCCCCCCTTGCCAGCCGATTCGTTCGCGAGTTGTGAGAAGGACTTGACCAGATCAGCGGCACTCAACGGCGCTGCTCGAAGGTCATTGAGGGCGCGGCGCCCTGCATCCAATGCGGATTTGCATAATCCCAGAGCGCGTGCCAGCGATTGCTTAGCTGGCAAGTTGGTCGGCAACAGCTCGTCGGTAACCTCAATTTGCAAACTGATGCCCATGACGTCTTGAATCAAGCTATCGTGCAGCTCCTGGGCGATCCGGGTCCTTTCCTTTAGACGTTCTTCAAACCGCTCGCGCAACTGGGTCGTTACTTGCCACACTCGCAGCCGATAGGCGCCCCACGCGAGAATGATCAGAACCACGACACACAGCAGAAGGAACGACCTGGTTTGATAGAACGCCGGAAGAAGATCGAAATCGAGAGTGGCGCCAGACTCATTCCAAACGCCATCGTTGTTGCACGCCAGCACCCGGAAACGATAGGTGTGAGACCGCAAATTCGTATAAAACGCTTGGCGTCGCGTACCAGCGTCCTGCCACTCTGAGTCGAAGCCTTCGAGCTTGTAGCGAAAGTGAACCTTGCGTGGCTCCGCGAGGCTGAGAGCCGTGTACTCAATTTCGATATCTCTAGTAAGCGGCCGCAATCGCACCGGCTGCGTGGCGTCAACAACTGCGCGGTCCGCAACCGTGCGCTCGATGTAAACCGGTGGGACAACCAGATTTCTCGTCAGGTCTTGCGGATCAATGATCGCCACTCCTTCCGAAGTTCTGAACCAGAACCTGCCATCACTTGCTCGAACGGCCGGCGATTGCCAGCCTCGGTCCGGGTTGCCCTTCAGGCCGTCACCATCGTCGAGAAAGCTATAAGCCACGCGGTGCAACGGGTCTTTCTGCGCGCGGTCGAGTTCGGATCCGCTGACGCACGCGACCCCGGTGCTGTACCCCAGCCAGATTCGCCCTTCGTTATCCGAAAGAATCCACAGGACGCGTTCTCCTGGAAGGCCGTTCGAGGTGTTCCATGTGACAAATCGCTGACCGCCAAACCGGCTCAGCCCGCGCTCCGTCCCAATCCAGACAGTAGCGTTGTCATCGATATGCACCGCATTTACGGATCCACCTGCCAAGCCATCGGATGCCGAGTAAAGTTGAAATCGGCTCCCATCGAAAACAACGACGCCTCCTTCATAGAGTCCAAACCACACTCTTCCTGCGGCGTCCACGTCTGCCGCCAGAATCGATTTATCTTTGAACAGGGGCTCTTGCGAATAATCGGTAATACGGCCGTTCGTCCACCGGTAAAGTCCTTTGTGCGCATCAAAAAACCAGAAGCCAACCTTATCGTCTCCCGTAATCGCGGTAACTGCGGTAAGTTGAATTTCAGTTGGCAGGGGGTACTCCCATTTGCCACCCTGCATGCGTGCAACTCCTCGATTTGTTCCTGCCCAGAGCGTATTTTGGGGATCGATGTGCAAACCCAACATGCCCGTGCCCTTGAGGTACAAATCGCGGTGCCCGCCATCAATACGATTGATCCCGATAGTTGTTGAAGCCCAGATGGTCCCGTCTGGCCCAGCAGCGAGTGCATCGACATTGTCACGCACCAATCCTTCACGCTGCGTCAAGGTCGCGATTTTTTCGTCGCGAAAACGGTTCAGCCCATTTTGCGTTCCAACCCAGATGTTGTGTTCGCGGTCTTCCAGAATGCACCATACACGCGCCGCCGACAGCCCGTCGGATTGTGAATACTTCTCTATCTTCATCCCATCGCGGAAGCCTGCCCGTAGCCGAGCCAGTCCCTGCCCAAGGGTTCCGATCCATGTGTCTCCATTGTTCTCGCGCCGCACCATCTGGATATCGAGAGTCTCTATCTCCATGTCAGGGGCGCCGACGATCTGCCCTTCATGAATGGGCCGCGTAGATCCGTTCGATCCTGTAACCCAAATGTCTCCGTTCGTGTCTTCACTTAGCCAAAATTTACCTTTCGCTATTTCCAAGGGCGGGCCCTGGGCGTTGCCGGAATCAAGACGCAGAACCCGGTTCTGTGTCGTGAACCAGATGGACCCACTTCTATCCTGGAGTGGTCCGGACAAGAGAGTCCCAGGTAGCACGATTGCAGTGCCAATCTGTTCTTGAGTTGCTGTGCGGAATCGCAATAGGTCATTCGCGGTGCTCACCCAAAGTGTGCCGTCTCGATTTTCGAGGATCGCCTCGACCTGCGCCCCAACGGAAAACGTTGTTAGGTCATCTCCACGAATGTGCCCGACCAGGCCGTCGGCAGTCCCGATCCAGAGACTTCCATCCCGCGCTGCGCACAGACTCCGCACAACGCCCAATAGTTCTGTATGGCCTGTCTTGGGACGCCAGTGGACAAAGCGGACGCCGTCAAACCGGACAAGTCCGTCCGTCGTGGCAAGCCAGAGATAGCCGTCCTGAGTCTGCGCAATCGAGTAGATGAACGCGGATGGGATGCCGTCTTTGTGAGTCCAGACAGTATGCGTGTACTCGGTGAGGGGCTTGCTAGAAGCAGATGCGTCGGCCTGCAGCGCAAGCAGGACCCAGCACGCAGCCGCGCAGAGGGAACGTATCAGACTGGCCGCCAGAAAAGATCGCATGTCACACGCCTGTCCGATATTACCCCTGAACGATGACGATTCGTCGAGCCAGGATTCCGCGGGTCAACGTCTGACTGTCCAGAAGTCCCGTTCTGGGGAGTTACGGCGGTTGGATTAGGCGTCGAACTTCCCAAAAATTCCAGAAAAACTCGTTGTTGCACCGATTGCAACGAACACTAAAGAGGCAGGGTTCGAAGAAATCGCTGTAAGTATTGATGATACATTGGATTGCCCCGTGCGCGCGTAGGTTACTTTCGATAGAGCCTCCGCCCTGAGCGCAGAGGGACAATCCATCCAAAACAGGGTTCGCTCGGCGAATAAACGGTTTAGAATCAATGAAGCTAGTGCGCCCGTAGCTCAGTTAGATAGACCGTCTGCCTTCTAACAAAGCAGGCGAAAATTCTAAATGCTTTGCTGAGCGTCGCTTACAGGTTCTCTCTCCTGAAATCTCGCCCCCAGTTGTACCGAAGTTATTCCGAATTTGCTTCGCTGCCTCGGCGACCAACAGTTCTGGCCGTCACTTGCCTCGTCTATTTACGGCGTACGAGTCCCAGTGACGCCCGTGCGTCGTCTTCCCAGCTTCCCACAACCCCGTTGTTGGGGACTTTGGGGGAGGATTGTCATGAGGCAGTTTCTAACCTACCCTGGAGTCGTGCATCCAAGCTTCAAGGGGTAGTCTCTGAGAGGTCTGCCTGATGCGAACGGAAGAAGTTGCCGACGGGTCTCGGCTTTCGGCCGCCACGCGATATGAATCGCTCGTCGGCGTATCGAATGCTATTGGAACGCATCGAGATCCAAAGGATCTGTTTAGCGCGCTGGTGAGGGAGTTGCACCGGGTCGTCCGGTTTGATTATATCGGTGTGGCCATTCGTGACGAGAAATCGAATACGTTTCACCGGCATTTCGTCGACGCGGAGACAGAAGCATTTATCCCTCCAGGCCCGGAACTGACCATGGAGGAATCCGATGCCTGGTGGGTCTACCAGAATCAAAAACCTCTGGTCACTTCGCTCGAGGTCAAGGACGCTCGGTTTTCCAAACTCCAAGAGATTTTGAAGAAGTACGGAGTTCACTGTGTGTGTACTCTCCCTCTAACGACAGCCCACAGCAAAGTCGGAACGCTCACCTTTGGCAGTAAGGCTCCGGATGTCTATACCGCTGACGAAGTTCACTTTCTCTCGGTGGTAGGTGAGCAGATTGCTCTCGCATTCGACAATGCGTTGAATTTTGATGCGTCGCAAGCCTCACAGCAGCAGTTGCTGAAGAAGAACGAGCGTCTTAGACTTCTCCTTGAATTGACCAATCATGTGATTTCCAATCTCGATTTCCGTGACCTTCTCCGAGCCGTAGTGGCGAGCACGCGCCGGGTTATGGGCTGCGATGGCGCCGGCATTACTCTTCCCGATACCGACAACACACACTTGCGGATCTACGCCCTGGATTTTCCCTTTAGCGACGAATCCGTCCAAGAGGAGAGCCTTGTCCCCATCGATGAAGATGTCTCGGGAGCGGTCTTTCGCACCGGCAAACTCTGGTGCGGCAGCGTCCAGGAGGCGAGGCGACTGGGAATGAAGGACACCTCGCAAGCCGAGGTTGGAACAGTCTGCATCCTTCCTCTTGCTAGCCGAGGTCGCGTGCTGGGGATATTCGGTGTGGTCAAATATCAGGACAATGCGTTCACCAGCGACGATATCGAGTTTCTGTCCCAGATCGGAAATCAGGTTGCCATTGCCGTGGAGAATGCACTTGCCTTTAGGCAGATTCGAGAGCTAAAAGACCAGCTCTCCAAAGAGAAGCTGTACTTGGAAGATGAAATCCGCACGGAAATGAATTTTGCCCAGATCATCGGAAATAGCGCTTCTCTGCGCAGAGTCCTCAAACACGTGGAAACTGTAGCGCCGACGGATTCGACGGTGCTGATTTATGGAGAGACAGGCACGGGAAAGGAGCTGATCGCACGCGGCATTCATGATTTGAGCCCGCGGCGGTCGAAGCCCTTCGTCAAGCTCAACTGCGCGGCCATTCCGACGGGCTTGTTGGAAAGCGAGCTGTTCGGGCATGAGAAGGGCGCATTTACAGGAGCGATCGCACAACGCATTGGGCGATTCGAAGTGGCCAACGGTGGCACGATTTTCCTGGACGAAATAGGAGAAATTCCTCTCGAACTGCAGACCAAACTGCTCCGCGTGCTGCAAGAGAGGGAGTTCGAGCGGCTGGGAAGCTCGCGCACGCTTCGGACAGATGCCCGTTTGATTGCCGCGACGAATCGCGATTTAGAAGCGATGGTAAGCGAGCAGAAGTTCCGATCAGATCTCTTCTTTCGCTTGAATGTTTTTCCCGTCCGCGTCCCGCCCTTGCGGGAACGCCAGGGGGATATTCCGCTCCTGGTGCGGCACTTCACGCAGCAGTTTTCCAGACGTATGAAAAAGGTCATGGAAACGATTCCATCTGCGGCAATGGATGCCCTGTGCCGATATCATTGGCCGGGGAACATACGAGAACTTCAGAATGTGATCGAGCGCGCCGTCATTATCTCGACGGGTCCTGCCCTAAGTATCGATGTTAGCGACCTTAAATTTCCCAAGGCTGGCGCTCCGGTAGAAAAACCCGCTTCTCCGAAACCGACAAATGGCGCACTTCACAGCGTCTTAGAGGAAACGGAACGTCAACAGATTCTCAAAGCTCTTAACGAGTGCAATTGGATTGTGGCAGGTCCCAACGGGGCAGCGGCACATCTTGGAATGAAGCGGTCCACCCTCCAGTTGAGAATACATAAGCTCGGAATTGCGCGTGGTTCTGCCTAACCGAGCCGCACTGCACTTTTACTCTGCTTAATTCCTAAACGTTCTCTCTTGCCCCACACTTTTCTTGTATGCCACAAAACGGGCACGCTACCGCAAATCCGGCAGTGCCAAGCTGGCAGCGTGATCTAAAGAACGCTCTCTCGGCTCGCCATCCCAATACACATCAGTAAGTTCCGCGACCTTCGAAACCCTCCGCGCCTTGGCCCCCATGATGCATTTCTTGAGCGTGAGGCATTTGCCATGAGTGGGATGCGGAGTCTGAACGGAACATCGGATTCCCAATCGCAGTTCTCAGGAAAACGCTCCCGTTCTTTCATCCTGGAAATCGACTCCTGGATGCCCAGCAAGCACTCTTTTCGTCGCGAAATTCGCGTTTGGACGCGCGACCTACTGATCGCCATTGGCATCGCCCTGGTCATCGTCGTTTTTCTTTATCAGCCGATATTGGTTGAGGGCACCAGCATGGCTCCGCTGCTCTGCGATCAGGAACGGATCTTCATCAATAAGTTTGTCTACCACTTTGAGCCGATCGAACGCGGTGATGTCGTAGTCTTTTGGTATCCCATTGACCGCACGAAGTCTTTCATCAAGCGCATTGTTGCCTTGCCGGGCGAGACCGTCGAGATCCGGCGGGGCATGGTCTACGTCAACGGGGATCCGCTTCCTGAGCCTTACGTCCCATCACCATACGAGGATCTGAGGGACTTTGGCCCTATGCGTGTGCCTAGCGAGAGCTATTTTGTCATGGGCGATCACCGCAGCAGATCGAATGATTCACGAGTTTTCGGCCCTGTCGCCAGCCGGTTTATTTCTGGACGAGCGGTGTTCGCTTACTGGCCCATGGACCATTTTGGTTCGCTTTCGGCAACGGGGACCACAGAAGCAAAAACCAAATGAACGCTAAGACTTCAGCAGCCCGAGAAATTGGCGGGAGCGACGGGGCTCGTACGCTGGGCACGCTAATGGATACGAAGCAGATCAAGAACATATCAAAAGCGCTGGCGGATGAAACGCGGTTGGGAATATTAGAGGCTCTTGCTGCGAGAGATAATCTCACTTGCGGAGATCTGGCGAGCTTGCGGGGAGTTACGCCAGCGACGATTTCGCACCACCTGAAGATTTTGAGGCAGGCTGAGTTGATCGAGTGCCGCAAAGAAGGGCAGTTCGTGCATAGCCGGACGATTGCTGAAACCATGGCGGAATACACGGAATCGTTAGCGCTCTTTTCGAAAAGCATCCGCGCGGCTCGACACGCTAGAAAGAAATAAGAAGGCGGCGGCTTCGCCCGCGTTCCCGGTTTTCACTTACGTCAAATACTTCTCGGAGAGAATGTCGTACGGCCGCGGATCGAAGCGGTGAACGTCTGCTGTCCGGTGATCGCGTAGGAAATAATCGAGCTCGGCGAGCGCGCTCCCAATGTCGCACTGCACTTTCACTCCGCTTAATTCCCAAACGTTCGCTCCTGCCCGACACTTTTCTTGTGTGCCAGAAAACGGGCACGCTACCGCAAATCCGGCAGTGCCAAGCTGGTAGCGGGATCTAAAGAACGCTCTTTCGGCTTGCTATCTCACGACAAATCAACAAGTTCGGCTTTTTCAGGAACACATGACGGTTTGGCACGCGCGATGCATTTCTCCTGGGCGTGAGGCATTTGCCATGAGTGAAATGCGAAGCCTGAACGAAGTATCAGAATTGCGACCGCAGTTTGCCGGGAGACACGCAGGTTCTTTCTTCCAGATCGAGGCCTGGATGCCGAGTGAAATTAAGGCCATCGGGCCTCTAGTGCAACGACTAATGCGACTGATCGAGGGATCGCACTGCGTTGCCGGTGAAGAACCCGCCGTTGAACTCGCACTTGAGGAAGCCCTAAACAATGCAGTTGTTCACGGCAACCGTATTGACCCCCGAAAGTTGATTCAGGTTCTTTGCCGCTGCGACTCGGAAAAGGGGATTTCTCTCGTCGTCAAGGACCAAGGACAAGGATTTGACCCGAATGCGATTCCCAATCCCCTGAGTCCCGAAAATCTTGGCGCCGACCACGGGCGTGGCATCTGGCTGATGAGAGCCGCGATGGACGAGGTCTCCTTTGAACACGATGGTACTGAAGTCCACATGCGGAAGGCACCGACACGCCAACCAAGAACGGAGTACGAGGCACCAACAAAATACTTTCCCTCAGCGCGGCAAACAGCGCCGAACACTGCGCCGCCGCTGTCGGCAGGCGAACGGGTCGATTCGCCAAGCGAAAGAGGTTGACGTGTTGAAGATCACGAGGACCCAAACGCCAGCAGAAGAGAAATGGATTCTGCAAGGGCGCTTAGTCGGGTTGTGGGTTAGCGAGCTGAGAAGAAGCTGGAAAAAGACCCATCGAACCGACAACAACCGAAAGTGCATTGTCGACCTCAATGAGGTCACGTTTATCGATAAGAAGGGTGAGAGGCCCTTGCGAACCATGTCAAAGGAGGGCGCGCAATTCATCGCCACCGGTATCTACACCAAGCACGTACTTCAACAGAGGTGTGCAAGATGAAACCACGAAGGGACCGAACTGTGCCAGCCAAACTCATAGACAACATCGGCAAAGAAGAAGCTGCGATCGCTTCTGTCTACAGCCTTTCCGACAAAGGAGACATGACTCTCGTCGCTGCCGCGAAGAATGAGAATCGCCAAGCGTTTGAAGTTCTGGTCGAACGTCACGCGCGAAGGGTTTTCTTTGCAGCGCGGCGCATGACCCGCACGCGAGAGGACGCCGAGGATGTCGTGCAGCAAAGCTTGCAAAAAGCCTTCGTCCACCTGCACCAATTCGAAGGGAAATCCTCCTTTTCCACTTGGCTAACGCACATCGCCATCAACGAAGCCCTTATCTTGATGCGGAAAAATCGTGGGCTGCGTGAGGTGTTGATCAACGATTCGACCGAGGGCGAGGAAGCACTATTCGCGCCGGAGATCCCTGATTCAGGTCAGAGTCCCGAAGATAACTATTCACAGCGAGAGCGGCAGCGAATTCTGTTCATGGCTTTGAGTGAGCTGCCGCAAGGAACACGGAGGGCAATCCAGTTGCGCGAGCTTGACGAGCGATCGACGGAAGAGACCGCTCGAATGATGGGAATCTCCGTTGGCGCAGTAAAGGCTCGAGTGTTTCAGGGGCGAAGGAAATTGCGCGAGAGATTGAAGCACTTTGTCGGATCAGCTTGGACGTCCGGAAAGGGTGCCTCACGAACGATTGGTAGTACCAAACATCTCTCGCAAGATCGGATGGCCTGCAATGCGTGTGGTTAAAACGGGAACGAAGGGAGGCCTTCATGATGACGTTTCTGTTTGTCGCTGCAATAGCGATTTTGGGATTTCTATGTTTCACCGGTCTGGACGGTTTTATTGGCCCGCGGCATCGTCAGTGAATTGAGTCCGCGACGGCAGCATTCCGCCGCGAGATCAGGTTGTCGAGCAAAGTGTGTTTGATCGAATTGGTTTTGTCGTTTTGGAGCGAAATCCAACACAGGGAGAAAGAAAAATATGATTCGAAAACTTGTAGTGGCAGCGGTTCTTGTGATCCTGGTCAGCGCCTCAAGCGCTATGGCCCAGGAAAGACGTTGGCAGGAAATCAGCGTTCAAGGGACAGGCTTCTTTACAAAAGACTCGAGCGGAAACGGGATCAACCAGCATGCCACGGACACTGGCGGCTTTCTCCTAGGCTATCGCTATCACTTCAATCGCTGGCTGGCGGCCGATGCAAGTTACGGCTACGCCCGGAACACGCAACAGAATTTCAGCTCCTCCGGTCCGTTGAGCGTACAAGCCAATGTGCACCAGGCTACGGGGGCGCTCGTAGTGACAGTTCCGCGCCGCGTTTTCAAACTCCATCCCTATGTTCTCGCCGGCGCCGGCACCCTCATCTTCGATCCCACAGGTAGCAGGGGAGGATTTGTTTCTGGAGCGCAGAGTCAGGCCAAAGCGGCGTTTGTCTACGGAGGTGGCGCAGACTACGACCTTAGCAAGCACTTCACACTTCGCGCCGAATATCGTGGTTTTGTCTACGAGCGCCCGGACTATGATCTGGCCACACTACACTCCGGTGCGACCACACACACCGCCCAGCCCTCCGCCGGTATCGTCTTTCGCTTCTGAAGAAGCGATACCGTCATTGTGGCCACGGGTCCCGACTTACCCCGGCCGGGACCCGCGGCGCGAAGCTGTCAGGGGTCCACTGATATCGACAGCAATTCAACCGCGAAAGGAAAGGACTCGCGTATGACATTGAAAGGCAAGAGAAATGTGACTTTGGAGCGTGACGCAAGTCCCATTCAGCCTCACGCCGAGGATACTTCTGCAAACCACGCACCAAGTCACGAAGAAATCAGGCACCGCGCATATGAAATCTATCTTGAGCGTGACGGCCTCCCAGGCGATGAGCTTGATGATTGGCTCAGGGCCGAACGTGAACTGCAAAAGGTCGCTCTTTTCAAACGAGGCTGGAATCGTCTTCAGGAGCGGAGTCGCCCCGACTCCGAAGAGGGAAATTGACATTCGGCGCACGGAACGATGGTAAAGGGGAAACCCATGATGATGCAGGTGATTCTAGGAAAGGATACACACCAGAGAGCATGAAACGAATCGATTTGAGAACTATCCGGCCAACAATCTTGCCGTTCGACGGACTCGCCCGGACGAGCCGTTTCGCATTCCTGACACTTGGAGTGTTCCACTTACCAACCGTGGTCATGACGCTAGCCCTCGGCATTTTTGCCTCAGGGTGCAGCAGGGGTCAGGCAAAAACAGCGATGTCAGTACCGGAGGTCGCGGTGGCCACGGTAGAAACGCGCGATGTCCCGGTGTACAGCGAATGGGTGGCGACCTTGGACGGCTACGTCAACGCCCAGATCCGACCCCAGGTCTCAGGCTACATAATCAGGCAAAACTACAAAGAGGGTTCGCTCGTCCACGAAGGCCAGGTGCTGTTCGAAATAGATCCGAGGCCCTTTCAGGCGACGCTCGATCGCTCTAAAGGCGATCTTGCGCAAGCGCAAGCTCAGCTAGGCAAAGCAACCCTCGACGTAGAGCGCGATACCCCCCTGGCAGAGGGCAGGGCCATCGCCAAGAGCCAATTAGATAACGAGGTTCAGGCCAAGCTAGGTGCACAGGCGGCCGTCGAATCGGCCAAGGCGGCGGTGGAGCAGG
>WNEZ01011381.1_pt1 | contig 24449 bp, 23 predicted proteins | sample 5400521 | NCBI WGS metagenome assembly WNEZ01 (sample SAMN13153339, study PRJNA577476) | soil metagenome | isolation source: 120 cm saprolite under Douglas fir tree site 2 hole 1 replicate 1 | place: USA:California | collected 2015-04-18
GCCTCAGCCTGCGCGGCGCCGAGCGCATCGGGCGGTCTGGCGGTGTCCTCCGCTGAGGCAAGCCTCGGGCGCAGCAACCGCTCGAGCCGCACGACCATCCGGCGGAGCACTGCCGGCACGTCCTCGTCCGACGGCGGTGCCAGCGCGACGAAGCGCACGTTGCCGTTCTCGCGCACGAAGACGCCGTCGGGAATGATGCAGCGGAAGTGCACATTGAGGTTGAGCGCCCCGCCGAAGCGCTGCACGAACGTAATTGCGCCCGTGCGCGGCGCCAGCGCTCCCGCCCGGCGGGCCAGACGGCGCTGGTGGGCGAAAATAATGGGCAGCGCGATGTCCAACGTGCGGGTGATCAGCATCGGATCGCGGGTATGGGATCGATTCTTACCCATTCAATACGTACCCTGAGCCTTCCGAGCTGGAGCATCCGCGCTTGATTTCCGCGTTTCAGATCGACGCTCGATGATCCTTGCTGGCGTCTGGTGTTGACGCGCGCCACGCTCCGGCCGTATCTGGTGCCCAGGGGGGAGGAGGGGTCCCATGTTCCGCATCTCGCTGCTCGTGTTGATATTTGTTCCGGCTGCATCGGCCGTCGCTCAAAACTCGTATTCATTCACAGGATTCACGTGCCCTGACGCCGGAGCGGACGATACGCGTGCGTTTGGGATCAATGACAACAATCTAATCGTCGGAGGCTGCCGGTCCAGAGGACTGCACGGTTTCGTCCGCGACGGCGATACAATCAATACCCCCGTTGAGCCGGCGGGCTCCAACAATTCACGAATTCGCGGGGTCAATTTTGCCGGGCTGATGGTCGGATTTTATTCGAGGCCGGACTTCGATTTTTTCCACGGGTTTCTGCGAATCAATGACTCTACATACCGAGACATCGTGCCTCCTGATGCCACCGGGGACTCATTGGCTCTCGGGATCAACTCGCTCAACGAAATTGTCGGCGGATACGTCGGCGCCGATGGCAACGAGCATGGTTTCATTAACAGTGGAGACGTTTACATCGCCCCCGCTGACTGCCCTGGCTATCCCAACAGTCAGATAAATGGAATCAACGACAATGAGACGCTCGTAGGTTTCTGCAACGATGGAGTTAACTTCACCGGAGCCATCTACGATATCCCGTCGATGACGCTAACCCTCTTTCAGTGCCTCAATCTGGGGGCCGTGGATACCATCGCAACAGCAATCAACAACAATGGCGTGGTCGTAGGCGCGTACGACACTCCCAACACGACCCATGGATTCGTCACGTTCGACATGGGGCAAACCTGCATCCAGATCGACTTTCCCGATGCTCCGAATACCCAGGTGATGGGGATTTCGACGTCTGGAACGCTCGTCGGTTTCTACTTCGACGACGACGTCAACTACATCCGAAGCTTTGTCGCAACGCCCAACTGAGCGCGCGGGGTTGAGCGAGCCCCGATCGGCTCGAAATAAAACGACATCCCTTGCGTGCTGTTTCGCTGTCGTACCTCGTCGTCCATGTAGGGCTTACAGCGGGCTCCGCTCGTGATACATGCGAGACGAAGGCGGAAGCATGATGTTTTGTTCCGAATGTAGCGATGGATCACCGGCAGGTCGCGATCAGACTTCGCTCCCTGCGTGATCGCGTAGACGAAGCTCTGAAGGACCTCACCGAGGTCGCACCGGAGATCGATCGAAATTCCGTCTTCGTCGTGTCGATCTAACGGGCGTACAGGCGACTCCTGAATTGCTTGGCATCCACACGAATATGGCTGGCGCCGTTCCAGACAACATCGACAAACCGGCCTACACTGGCGCCCCGCCGCCGTCCGGCCTCTCAGCCGACGAGCAGCATGCGTATGACCAGCTCGCCTTCTTCTACAAACACGGCCTCGCTTTCGCCCAGGAGATGGGGAACCGCCCGCAGACGCTCTACGGGATCGAGGATTCACCGATCGGCCTGGCCTCCTGGATACTCGACCACGACGCGCGCAGTTACGCGCTCATCACGCGCATCTTTGCGGGTCAGGAAGAGGGCCTGACGCGCGACGACATTCTCGACAACATCACGCTCTATTGGTTGTCGAACACGGCGGTCTCTTCGGCTCGTCTCTACTGGGAAAACAAGCTCGGCTTTTTCTCCCCGAAACATGTCGCCATCCCGGTTGCCGTGAGCGTCTTTCCTGATGAGATTTATGCAGCCCCGCGGAGTTGGGCCGAGGGCGCGTATCCCAAACTCATCCATTACAACAAGCTCGACAAAGGCGGCCACTTCGCGGCCTGGGAACAGCCGCAACTCTTCTCAGAAGAGGTTCGCGCCGGCTTCCGACCACTGCGCAAATAGTGGAGGCTGGTGCATGGCGCGCTCGAAGATGGGACGGCGTGGCAGCACGTCGTCTCCATCCCCAAGCGCGATCGAAACGCGGCGCTCGTTCACAGCTTCGTTGCCTTATCCGCCGCTCACACGGAAGCCAAGATCCTCGCCTGGAACGAGGGCACTCATGATTTTTTCCGATGGTGAGGCACTCAACTTTGACCCGGCCCGCGCTGTGCCAGACAGTCGATTACTGGTCCTGAAGATTCGGCAACGGAGGGGTCGCAAAACGCTCCCCGGTTTTATTGCCGTCTAATGGCAGAAATCGCGGCACCGCGCCGGACGCCACGGGACAGGACGGAATTTCGAGCCGAACGAAATCGAGGGGGTAGGGGGTAACCGGACGCACTGGTTAAGGTTTTGCAGACCCCTTCGATTAAGTTCGAGTCCCGCCCTGGGCATGTTGGCAACTTGAAGGCGTCCCCGCGCCGTGATCGTCATTCCGGCCAGGCGCGCATCGCGATATCGACGACGCGTCTCAACTGCTTGCGGGTCTGCTTGCGGGTCGCGCCGCCGAAGGACTGCACCGCGAGCCCGTGGCAGACCGTGTACACGTAGCGGGCCAGATCTCTCAGATTCGCGTCCGCGGGGAGATCTCCCTCTCGCTTCGCTCGGTAGAGCCGGTCGGCAAGACGGGTCTCGGCGAAATGTCGCTCGTTGACGAGCGCGATCCGAATGGGCTCGTCGCTCTCGCCGCTTACGAGCGCGCCCTGGACCAGGAAGCACCCGACGGGCCTCTCCGGATGCCCGATGGCGTCAGCGTAGAAGCGCATCAGGCGAAACACCGCTTCGCGGGCGGTCGGGGCTTCCAGTGCGGAAGAAACTTTCCCGGGGCCGGCGACGTACCGTTCGAGGGCACGCCGGAACAGTTCCTCCTTGCTACCGAAGGCCGCGTACAAGCTTGGGCGGTTGATGCCTAGGGCGGCGGTCAAATCACTCACCGTGGTTCCCTCGTAGCCGTTGCGCCAAAAGAGCTGCAGGGCCTGGTCGATGGCCTGGTCGACGTCAAAGATGCGCGCACGCGGCATGCATTCACCCTTTCTTCACTTCATTTATACCGATCGGTACAATAACGCCTTGACAGCGCGACCGTCGTCTCTTACCGATCGGTACACTTTAATCTCGCAGAGGACTAGCGAGCACCTTTCAAAGGACGGCGATCGATGGCGAAATCCATGATTCTCATCTCCGGGCCGACCGGCTCCACCGGTGGCGCCACCGCCCGGCAGCTCCTCAAAGAGGGCCACCCGATCCGGGCGCTGGCGCATCGCGTAGACGACCGGTCGAAGCTCCTGCAAGATCTCGGCGCTGAGGTCGTCTATGGCGACCTGCTCGACATTCATGCCGTGACGGCGGCGTTCGGCGGCGTTCGCGCCGCTTTATTCGTCGGAAGCCCGCTCCGGCCCGAGATGGTGAAGACGACTTCGCGCCGCGACACGAAGAGCCCTGTGCTGATGGAGCACTGGCTCTCGGAGCGCGTCCTCGACTTCGCGGGCATCCCGGTCACCCACCTACGGGCCGGTATCTTCTCCGAGTGGCTCTTCTACGTGTCTCACCTGATCCGGCAGGGCCGGTTCGTGATGCCGTGGCCCGCCGAGGCTCGCCACGCGCCCGTCGCCACCGAGGACTTGGGTCGACTTATCGCGGGGATCTTAACGAAGCCTGCGGGGCACGCCGGGAGGATCTACACGCCGGTCGGGCCAGTCTTGTACAGCTACCGCGAGATCGGCGATGTCCTCGGCCGGGTCCTGGGAAAGAACCTGAAGTACGAACAACTTCCGGTCGATGAGTTCGCGCCGTTACTCGGCATGGGCGATAACGGCCATTTCAAAGGCCACTGCAAGGCGATCGTGACGGACCTCCAGAACGGCATCTTCGAGGTGACGAACGGTCTGATCGGGGAGCTCACCGGCACGCACGCAATGAACATCGAGGAGTTCATCACGAAGCACAGGTCCGCCTTCGTGTAGGGACGTCTTTCCGTGCATAGGCGGTTTCGCCGTCCGTCGACGAACACGAGTCGGGTCGGCGGTGCTGGCGCCGACGGCTGATAACAGCTCTTCCGTCGCCTCGTCCGCACTCCCTGAGCATAGGCGGAACAAAGGGGCATGGGCGTCGCTGAGCTTCTCGCCGCACCCGGTACTACAACGCATCTCGCCCTCGACAAGGATGCTCTCGAGCCGCGCGCTCTCGAGTCAGCCGATCACGGCCGCATCCTCGCCCTGCCCCTCGTCGGCGGCCTCCACCACGGCTACGTCCGACGCGCCGCATAGACGCCGGCGTCAGTACTCCCTGTCGTCAGGGAAGCGAGTGAGACCAGCGCTCACCGAAGGCTCGGCCTGCCGCTACCAGCCATCTCGCCTGCAGCCGCTCGCCCTTGCTGCTTCGCCTGCTTTAGTCTGAAGGGACCACGATCGGCGGCGGCCTCTGCCGCGGCGGGATCCGCGGTTCCTCGCGAGGCGCCGGGGGCGCTCTTGCGCGCCGCCGGTGCCCGCTCCGATGTCATCACGGAAACTCTTCAGGCGCCCACTCGCTCCCGGGGGAATTCGCTGCCCGGTCCGTCTTCTCCTGGCTGACGGAAAACTCGCCGAAGCGGGCATCCGTCGCCCTCTGGCTCACCGTACCCGAGAGGGTGCTCCCGCTCACGTGCCCGACGAAGCGGAGCTTGTCGGTCTCGAAACGGACCTCTTCGCCCTGTACCTGGACGCTCTCGAGCGGCCTGCTGCGAACGCCTACCGCAGGTCGCCACTCGCCGCGGTAAGCGCCGTTCTCCCGCTCGATGTCGAGGGCAAGCGGCTGGAGCCAGCCATCGCGATCGATTTCGCCGACCCAATGGCCGGAGGCATCACGCTGCCCTGTCGTCTGCACGCCTGCGCAGCCTGTCAGCGCAGTCACGATTGCGACCGTCTTCCATCCCATCATATCGACCTCCTCTGTGTTACCTTTCCTAAGATGACCAGTCGTCTTATTGGATGCGAAAAAAGATCTACTGCGGGATCGCGACGGCATCTACGGCGACGAGTTCCGGCGACGGGTGCAGGGCGACAGGAGAAGGCTTCGGGGAAACGACCCTCTACGCGAGAATTCTCGAAAAGGTGACCTTGAGGAACAGGTCGAGGGGCGCGCGGTCCTTCTGCACTTTGGCCCGCAGCATCGCGCCCTCCCACGCGTAGATGACGAACTCTGCCTGCGCTTTGGACGAGAAGTTCCTGGAGATCGCCCCGGCCCTCTGCGCCTCGGCGATCACCGCAGCGCGAGTGCCACGATCAGAGCAGCTTCGCGGTCAAGTGGATCGTGGTTCCCGCCAGGGCCTTGGACACCGGGCAATCCCGCTTCGCATCGAGCGCATACCGCTGGAAGGTCTGGTCGTCGAGGCCGGGAACTTCCGCCGTCGTCTCCAGGTCGATCCGGCTGATGGCGAACGAGTCGCCGATCTTGTCCAGGGTGACCGTCGCGCCCGTGTGGATCCGGGTCGGCGTCAGGCGATTGCGGGAAAGCTGCGCGGTGAGCGCCATGGTGAAGCAGCCGGCATGAGCGGCGCCGATCAGCTCTTCCGGGTTGGTCGCTGACTGACCGTCTTCCATCCGGGACTTGAAGGAGTACGGTCCATCGAATGCGCCGCTACCGACAGCGAGTCGCCCGCTGCCCTGGATCAAATTGCCCTTCCACTCTGCTTCAGCTTTCCGGCTTGGCATGACACTCTCCGTGGGTTCGTCTCGACACTCTTCCTTGCGTTCCTCCGTGGGATGCGGTCGTGGATCGACCGCACCGCTTCCGGCACGGCGGTGCCGTGCTCCGGAACAGAAGATTACGATTGCGTCCCTCCCGCCGACTGCCAGCCCCCGCCGAGCGCGTTGTACAGCTGCACCAGGGACAAGAGCTCGTTCAGCTGCGCCTGCGCCAATCCCAGCTCGGCCGCGAACGTCCTGGTGTTGCTGTCCAGCACCTCCAGATAGCTCGCCGCGCCTCCGCGGTACCGTTGCTCCGAGAGCGACAGCGCGTTCCGCGTCGAGTTGGCCAGGAGCTCCTGCTGCTCCCGGAACTCGCGGCCCTTGCGGTACCCGACCAGCGCGTCGGAGACCTCGCGGAACGCCTGCTGGATGGTCTGCTGGTAGACGATCAGACCCTCCTTCTGCTGCGCCTCGGCCAGCTTGACGCCGGAGGAGAGCCTGCCGCCTTGGAAGATGGGCTGCGTCAGCGAGCCGATGAAGCTCCACATTCCCGCCGGGCCCTTGAAGAGGTCGCTGAGCGCCGCGCTCTGGACGCCCGCGGCGCCGGTCAGCGAGATGGAGGGGAAGAACGCCGCCCGCGCGACGCCGATGCGGGCGTTCGCCGCGATCAGCCGCGCCTCCTGCAGCTGGATGTCGGGCCGCTGCTGCAGCAGGGCGGAGGGAAGGCCGGCTGGAACCACCGGATCGTGCGGCTGCTCGATGAGCTTGTGCCCTCGCGCGATCGGCCCTGGATTGCGGGCGAGGAGCACGCTGATGAAGTTCTCCTCCTGCTCGGAGCGGCGCTGGACGTCCAAGATGGTTTGCGCGGCGTTGTAGACCAGCTGCTCGGCCTGGCGGACGTCCAGGAGCGACACCGCCCCCTGGCGCTCCTGCACCTGGGTGAGCTGCAAGGACTCCTGCCGGGAGGTGAGGGTCCGCTGGGAGATCTCCAGCTCGAGATCGAGCTCGAGGAGCTGGTAGTACGCGCCCGCAAGGCTGGCGATGAGGCTGGTGATCACCGCCCGCCGGTTCCACTCGGCGGCCAGCAGATCGGCGCGCGCTGCCTCGGTGGCGCGGCGGAACTTGCCCCAGAAATCGAGCACCCACGACGCCGCTACGTTTCCCTGGATGACGTTGGTGGTGAACGGCGGCGTGAACCTGGTGGCCCCGGAACGCTCGCGCCCGCCCGCGATCCCGAGCGAGACCGCCGGAAGCTGATCGGCCCTCGTGATTCCCAGCTGTGCTTCCGCTTGCTCGATGCGCGCGGCGGCGATCAAGAGGTCCTGGTTCTGCGCCAGCGCCACGTGGATCAGGTCAGCGAGCGCGGGATCGGGAAACACCCGCGCCCAATCCTGGTCGGCGAGCGACGTCGGGTCTGCCGTATCCGCGCCGCCCCGATAGCTCGACGGCGGCTGCGTCGCCGGTCGCTTGTAATCGGGTCCGAGCGCGCAGCCGGCCGCCAGGACCAGAAGGAGCCCCAGCCGTCTCATGGCGTCGCCTCTGGCTCGTGGGGAAGCGGCGCCGCTTCCACCTTGTGCTTGCGGCGGTCCGACAGCCGCTCCACCAGCACGAACAGGACGGGAATGATGAAGATGGCGATCGCGGTCGCCGCCAGCATGCCCGTGATCACTACCGTGCCGAGGATCTGCCGCGCCACCGCCCCCGCGCCGGTGGCGATCCAGAGCGGGATCATGCCGAAGATGAACGCGAACGAGGTCATCAAGATCGGGCGGAGACGCAGCCGCGCTCCCTCCAGCGCCGCCTCCACCAGCGGCCGCCCCTTCTTCATCTCGTCTCGCGCGAACTCCACGATGAGGATGGCGTTCTTGGCGGCCAGGCCGATGAGCATCGCCAGCCCGATCTGGGCGAAGATCCCCAGATCGAAGTTGCGCAAGTAGATGCCGAGGAAGGCCCCGAAGACCGCCACCGGAACGGAGAGCAGCACCGAGAACGGCAGCGACCAGCTCTCGTACAGCGCCGCGAGGATCAGGAAGACGAACCCCAGCGACAAGGCGAAGATCGCGCCCGCGGTGCCCGACGCCTTCTGCTCCTGGTAGGAGAGATCGGCGAATCCGTACCCCATCTCGCGCGGCAGGACCTGCCTCGCCACGTCCTGCAGCGCGGCCAGCGCCTGGCCGGAGCTGTACCCCGGCGCGGCGGAACCGAGGATCTGCGCTCCGCGGTAGAGGTTGAACCGGTTGGTGTACTCGGGGCCGGCGACCCTGCGGGTGCTGGTCAGGGTGGAGAGCGGCACCATGTCGCCCGCCCTGTTCCGCACGTAGTACTGGCCGATGTCCTGCTCGCTCAGGCGGGCCTCGCCCTCCGCCTGGAGGAACACGCGCCACTGCCGGCCGAACCGATTGAACTGGTTGACGAACAGTCCGCCCAGGTACGTCTGCAGCGTCTGGTACACGTCGCCGACGGCGATCCCCTGCTTGAGCACTTTGTCCCGGTCCACGTCGGCATAGATCTGCGGGACCCCGGCGGTGAAGATCGAGTTGACCCCGGTCAGCTCCGGCCGCTTCCGGGCGGCTTCCAGGAACGCCTTGAGGTTCTGATCGAGGAAGTCCACCCCGCCGCCGCTGCGGTCCTGCAGCCACATGGAGAATCCGCCGGCGTTGCCGAATCCGGGGATCGCCGGCGGGCTGAACGCGAACGCCGTCGCCTCCGGGACCTGCGCCGCGAGCTGGCGGTTGATGTTGCGCAGGATGCTGCGCGCCTCCAGCGCCGCTCCTTCGCGCTCGCTCCACGGCTTGAGCTGCACGAACAGGAAGGCGTTGTACGTCGAGGAGACGCGCGTCAGCAGGCTGAAGCCGATGATGGCGCCGGTGGACTTCACCCCCTCGGTCTTGGCCACGATGGCCTCGACCTTCCGGGTCACCGCGGCGGTCCGCTCGAGCGACGCCGCCGGCGGCAGTTGGATGTTCGCGAAGAGGAAGCCCTGGTCCTCCTCGGGGATGAAGCTGGTAGGGAGCTTGCGGCCCACCAGCCCGTCGACCGCGATGAAGGCGGCCAGGATTCCCACGCCGATGAGCGGCTTGCGGATCAGGCCGTGGCTCCACTTCACGTAGCCGTGAGCGGTCCGATCGAATCCCCGGTTGAACAGCCCGAAGAAACGCGCCAGGGGACCGCGGCTGGGGCGCCGCGGCCGCAGCAGCAGCACCGACAGCGCCGGCGACAGCGTGAGCGCGTTGAAGGCGGAGATGAGCACCGAGATGGCGATGGTCACCGCGAACTGCGTGTTGAGCCGCCCCTGGATCCCGCCGACGAACGCGATGGGCACGAACACCGAGGAGAGCACCAGGGCGATGCCCACCACCGGCCCGGACACTTCCTTCATCGCCTGCAGCGATGTGGTGCTCCACCGCCTCCACCACGACGATGGCGTCGTCCACCACCAAACCGATGGCGAGCACCAGCCCGAAGAGCGACAGCGTGTTGATGGAGAACCCGAACAAGGGAAAGACGGCGAAGGTGCCGATCAGCGACACCGGCACGGCGATGAGGGGGATGAGGGTGGCCCGCCAGTTCTGCAGGAAGAGGAACACCACCAGGGTGACCAGAAGCATCGCCTCGAGGATCGTCTTGGCGATCTCGCGGATCCCCTCGGTGACCGGCAAGGTGGTGTCGAGCGTGACGGTATAGTCGAGGTCGGGCGGGAACCGCTGCTTGAGCTCCTCCATCACCGCCTTGACACCGTTGGCGACGTCGAGCGCGTTCGAGCCGGGAGTCTGGAAGACGGCGACGATGCTGCCGGGCTGCCCCCTGACCCGCGAGACCTGCTGGTAGTTCAGCGCGCCGAGCTCGATGCGGGCCACGTCGGACAGGCGCACCAGCGAGCCGTCGGGATTGGAGCGGACGACGATCTGCGAGAACTCATCCGCCGTCTGCAGGCGTCCCTGTGCCCGCACCGTGTAGGTCATCTCCTTGCCCAGCGGCGCCGGTTCCGCGCCCACCCGGCCGGCCGGGTTGACGGTGCTCTGCTGCGACACCGCCCGCACCAGGTCGGGCACGGTGAGACCCAGCTTGGCCAGGACGTCCGGCTTGACCCAGATGCGCATGGCGTAGTCGGTGGCGCCGAAGAGGAGCACCTGGCCCACGCCGCGCACCCGGTACAGCGCGTCGTTGATGTTGATGTTGGCGTAGTTGGCGAGGAAGAGCGCGTCGTACCGCTGATTGGGCGAGTACAGTCCGAAGATGATCAGCGGCAGGCCCGTCGCCTTGCGGTAGGAGAGGCCGAACTGATTGACGTCCGGCGGCAGGTTCGGCTGCGCCTGCGCCACGCGGTTGGACACGTTGACCTGGTCGATGTTCGGGTCGGTGTCGATGTCGAAGGTCACCGTCAACTGCATGGTGCCGTCGTTGGCGTTGGTGGACTGCATGTAGAGCATGTCGTCCACGCCGTTCATCGCCTGCTCGAGCGGCGTGGCGACCGACTGCTCGACGGTCAGCGCGTCCGCGCCGGTGAAGGTGGTGGAGACGATGATCTGGGGCGGGATGATCGTCGGGTACTGCGCGACCGGCAGGCTGCGCATCGCCAGAAGGCCCCCCACGACGGTGATGATCGAGATGACCATCGCCACGATGGGGCGGTTGACGAAGAAACGTGACATCTCTCACCCCTTCGCCGGCGCGCCCGCCGGCGCGCCCGCCTGGAAAGGCACCGGCGTGACCGGCAGGCCGTCGCGGACCTTCTGGATTCCTTCGGCCACCACCTTGTCGCCCGCCGCCACCCCGTCCTCGATCACCCACAGCGTCCCGACGCGCGCTCCCACCTTGACCGGGCGGATGGCCACCTTGTTGTCGTTTCCGACCACGGCAACCTGGAAGCTGCCCTGGAGCTCGCTGACGGCGCGCTGCGGGACCACCAGGGCGCCTTGCTTCACCGCGATCGTCGCGCGCACCCGCCCGAACTGGCCCGGGCGCAGGATGTTGCCCGGGTTGGGGAAGGCCGCCGCAACCCGGATGGTGCCCGTGGCCGGATCGACCTCGCGATCGCTGAGCACGAACTTGCCCGGATGAGGATAGACGGCCCCGCCGGAGAGGACCAGATCGAGCGGCGTGTCGCCGTTGGGGAACGGGCGCGCCGCGACCTCGCCGCCCAGGCCGCCGACGAACTGCAGATACTCGCGCTCGCTGATGGCGACGTACGCCTTGATCGGATCGACGCGCGAGACCGAGGTGAGCAGCGTGGAAGGCCCGACCAGATCGCCCAGCTGTCCCTGGGCGATGCCGGCGATCCCGTCGGTGAGCGAGCGGACCTTGGTGAACCCGAGATTGAGCTGGGCGGTCTTCACCGCCGCCCTGGCCGCCTCGACGGTCGCCGCGGCGGCGAGCTTGACCTGCGTGTCGGTGTCGAGCTGGCTGCGGGGGATGGCGCGCGCTTGCGCCAGCGGGATGTCGCGATCGACGTCGCGGGCGGCGCGTCCGAGCTGCGCTTCGGCCTGCGCCAGCTGCGCCCGCGCCTGGTCGAGGGCTGCCTGGAACGGCCGCGGATCGATCTCGAAAAGGACCTCGTCCTTCTGCACGTAGGAGCCCTCGACGTAGTCCTGCTTCACCAGGTAGCCGGTGACCTGGGGCCGGATCCTCGCGTTCACGTAGCCGTCCAGCGTGGTCACCCACTCGGTGCGGATGGGAACGTCCTGCTTCACCACGTCGATCACCGCCACGGTGGCGGGGGGCGGGGGAGGGGCGGCCTTTCCCGCGCTGCACGCCCAACCGAATGCGCCGAGGAGCGACACTGCCAGAACGCGCGGGGCGCTGCGGGGCAGGAGCGGGGTCAGGGTCTGCATGGGACTCGGGTCCTTGCGCTGGCGATCTTTGATCATGGTTCGATTCCCCCGCTTGCCCTTGGTTTCGTCAGGGCCTTTCATCCGCGACAGCTCGTCGCGTCTCAGGACACCCTCTCCAGGACGGTGGCGATCCCTTGTCCGCCCGCGGTGCACATCGTGATCAGGGCGGTCTCCTTGTCGCTCCGCTCCAGCTCGTCCAGGGCCGTGCCGAGGAGGATCGCGCCGGTCGCGCCGAGGGGATGGCCCAGGGCGATCGCGCCGCCGTTGACGTTGACCCGCTCGGGGTCGAGATCGAGCTTGCGCATCGTCTGCAGCACCACCGAGGCGAATGCCTCGTTGATCTCCCAGACGTCGATGTCACGCAGCGTCATCCCGGCGAGGCGCAGCGCCTTCTCGCTCGCGGGCGCCGGGGCAGTGAGCATGATGACGGGCTCGCTGCCCACCGTGGCCATGGCCCGGATGCGCGCCCTTGGCGAGGCGCCAGTCTCCCGGACGTACCGCTCGGAGGCGATGAGCACCGCGCCGGCGCCGTCCGCGATTCCGCTCGAGTTGCCGGCGGTGTGGACGTGGCGGATCTGCCCTGCCGCCGGGTACGCCGCGACCGCGATCTGATCGAGCGTCTCCCCGTTCGGCCCCACCGCCTTCCCACCCAGCGCGACGAACGCGGGTGCGAGCTTGGCCAGTCCCTCGCGCGTGCTGTCCGGCCGGAGACACTCGTCGCGCTCGAGGAGGAGCTTGCCGGTCGCGGGATCGGCGATGGGGACCAGCGAGCCGGTGAAGCGCCGGTCCTCGACGGCGAAAGCGGCGCGCCGCTGGGAGCGCAACGCCACTTCGTCCGCTTCCTCGCGGGAGAAACCTTCCAGCGTGGCGATGAGATCCGCGCTGATCCCCTGGGGGACCTGCAAGAACCGCTCGCGAAGGCGCACGTTGCCGCCGTCCTCTCCGGCGCCGTCGGAGCCCATCGGCACGCGCGACATGCTCTCCACTCCGCCCGCCACCACCAGGTCCAGAGCGCCCGACGCCGCTCCCATCGCGGCGAAGTGGACCGCTTGCAGGCCAGATCCGCAGAAGCGGTTGAGAGTGGCCGCGCTCACCTCGATGGGCCAGCCGGCGCCGAGCACGGCGTTGCGGGCCAGGTTCGCCCCCTGTTCGTCCACTTGCGAGACGCACCCCGCGATCACGTCGTCCACCCGTGCCGGGTCGAATCCATTCCGGCCGGCGAGCGCGACCAGGAGCTGCGCGAAGAGTTCCTGCGGATGGATCCCGGAGAGCGCACCCTTGCCCGGCTTCCCGCGTCCGCGAGGAGTGCGCACCGCATCGACGACGTAGCTGTAACTCATGATCGTTCTCCCTTGCCGCCCCCAGCCACCGCGACGCCCAGCGCCCGGCAGGCGCGCAGGACCTCGTCGGACAGCTCCGTTCCCTTCACCGCTCGCGAAAGGCTGAGGCCGCCGTACATCAGCGCGATGAGACCGATGGCGAGCATGCGCCGGGGGACGATGCCGCCCGCCGGAAGACGCTGCGAAAGCCCCTCGACCAGCGCTTGCACCTGCTCGGCGAGCACGGGGCGGTGTTGCGGCGCGGTGGTGCCGACCTCGCCGACCACCGCCGGAAACGGGCACTCGGGCCCCTTTCCGTCGCGGTGCTCGGCGCAGAGGTAGCGCTTGAGGACGACGTCGGCCCGGTCAGCCTCGGCCTTCGCGTCCAGCCGCGCGAAGAGGCGCTCCCGCAGCGTGGCGCCGGTGCGTCGGAGGGTCTCGTCCACCAGCGCGTCCTTGGAGGCGAAGTGCGCGTAGAAGCCGCCCACCGTGAGCGCGGCCCCCTTCATCACCTCGGCAACGCCCGCGGCGGAGATGCCCTTCTCGCGGACCAGCCGCGCGGCGGACTCGAGGATCGACTGATGCGAGCGTTCCTTCTTCTCTGCCTTGGCATTCATCGGCGTGCCCTCGACTGCCATCATATTACGGACGTACGATGACGGTGTCGACGCCGGGATTCGCGGGGGAGGGAGGGGTGTCAATCGGTGCCACTGTCATCGATGGCGGCTGGTCACCACGCCCCCGTTTTCGAACCAGCAGCTGGTGGAAGCGCTGGAAGCGTGGGTCACGGCGGGGATGCCGTGCTTGAAGGATGGATGAGGCGCCGCAGGCAGCGCTCCACCTGCTCCGTCCGCCCTATCCCGAAAAGGTCTCCGCTTCGATCGCCCGCATGTCAGTGTTTGACATTCGCCTTTGCACCCCGTTCGACAGAAAGGAGCAAATCGGCGGATGGGAATCTCGCCTTCATGGAATCGACCAGGCCCTCCGGATTTTTGGCTCGTTTGAGTTCTTCCTCAAACACGAAAAGGTACTTCTCCGTGAAATCCACAGCGGTACTCGCGTCCAGAGGTGCTCCAACCTTGCTATGTCCAGGGATCACGACTGAAGGCTCTAGTGCTCTGATTCTCTTGAGCGTGTTCAACCATTCTCCTCTGGCGCCACTGTCTGTTTCCGCGGTGTAGACGTGCATATTGTTGAACACCACGTCGCCGGCAATGAGAAGTCTCTGTTCCGGGATCCAGAGCATCGTGTTTTCGTCGGTGTCACCTCGGACGCTCTTGATGATCTGTATTCTCGAGCCTTCAAATTCAATGAAGTCCGCGTCGAATTTGTCGATGGCGACCGCGTGAGAGGTTGCACCTGGGCCCAGGATCTTTTTCCACTTCTCTATCTTCTCCGGATAGACCTTCCTGATTCGCTCCACCACCGCAGAATTCGCGATGATTCTCACTCCCGGATACGCCTGCTTGAAGACCTCGAGGCCAAGGAAATGATCGGCATGTTCATGGGTGATGTAGATGACGGACAGCGGCTTCTTGGTGTGCCTGATTTCCTGCAATACCTTTTCAGCGCTGGTTTTCGTCAACTGCGCGTCCACCAGCATCACTTCGTGCGCTCCCTCGATGATGGTCGAGTTGACCCAGAACTGGTCGTCCGAGGAGGTAAATACCTTGGTCGAGAATGCCTGGTTTTTTGCGAATGATGGCAGGGCCGCGATCAACGTGAGCCCAAACAAGAGCATTCCTCCTGTCATCGATCTCTCCCTGGTTGATTGAGTATCCAGTTGGTGATGTTCGTGACTGAGTCCCGATAGAACGTCTCGTATAAGGACTGCGATCCGAAACCGATGTGAGGAGTCGCCAGTACGTTTGGAAGCCGGCGAAACGGATGAGTGAGGGGCAGCGGCTCGTGCTCGAAGACATCGACTGCAAACCCAGCGATCTTCCTGCCTTCAAGCGCCTTGATCAGAGCTGCCTCTTCAATCAGCGGGCCGCGAGAGGTATTGATCAGATAGGACGAAGGCTTCATCACTGCGAGCTCGGACTCCCCCACGATTCCGCGAGTCTTCGGGCTGAGCACCAAATGGACGGTCAAGAAGTCAGCCTCTCGAAACAGATCGGCTTTCGACACCAGCTGCGCGCCTGAGGACTCGGCCCTTTCTCTCGTCAGATTCGGACTCCAGGCTATGACGCGCATCCCGAAGGCCTTTCCGATTGTTGCGACTGGTCCCCCGACATTGCCGAGCCCCAGCACCGCGAGGGTTTTTCCTTTCAGATCACTCCCTACGCCGGTTTGCCAGCCGCCGCTGCGCAACGAAGTGTTCTCGGTCGTGAGATTTCGGGCGACCGCCAGAATCATGGCCCAGGTGAACTCGATCGTCGGCGTCGAAAAATAGCCAGTATGAAGAACATCGATGTGACGCCGCCTGGCGGCCTCGAGATCGATCGCGGCATTTCTGGCGCCCGTCGATGCGATGAGCTTCAAGTTCGGCAGCCGCTCGATGAGAGCCGCCGTCATTGGCGTTCTCTCCCGCATGATGCAAAGGATCTCGAACGGAAGAAGCCGTTGCCCCAGCTTCTCGAGATCGGAGACATGATCCGTGAAGACCTTGATTTCGGGGTGTCCCGGAATGGATGACCAATCCCCTGACTTCATCGCTATTCCCTGATAGTCATCCAGAATCGCTATCCTCATACCTGACCTCTGCCGCCATCGGCGAACAGCTCGATACCGGTGACGAAACTCGAATCATCGGATGCCAGGAACAGCGCGGCTCTTGCAATTTCGTCAGGCTCTCCCATGCGACCCATCGGAACAGTGGACACGATCCGCGCGATCGCATCCGGGGATTGCCGGCCTGACAGGGGCGTCTTGATGGGGCCAGGACTCAAGACGTTTGTACGGACACGGCGCTCCTTCAGGTCGGTCGTCCAGGTACGCGCAAACGAGCGCAGGGCAGCCTTGGTCGCGCCGTAGACGCCGAAACTCGAAGTACCCTTCACGCTCGCGACCGAACCGATCAGAATGACGGAACCGCCCTCAACCAAGAGCGCCAGGGCCTTTTGCACGGTGAAAAAGGTTCCCTTGACGTTGATGTCGAAGAGCTTGTCGAAATGCTCCTCGGTTGCCTTGCCGAAGGCGGCGAACTCGCCGACGCCCGCATTGGCGACCACAACATCGATTCGCCCCTTTGCCCGGCCGATAGTCTCGTACAGACGATCCAGGTCAGCCATATTGGCGACATCGCCCTGGATGCCGGCGACGTTGTCGCCGATCGTCTTCACCGCCTCATCGAGCTCTTTCTGGCGGCGTCCGGTAATGAAGAGATAGGCCCCTTCTTCGACGAAGAGCTTCGCAACGGCCAGGCCTATCCCTTCCGTCCCTCCCGTGACGAGCGCCACTCTTCCTTGCAACTTGCCCATGCTACTTCTCGACCCATTGATCGGTCAGTGCGACTGGCGCCCAGCTATACCCTCTGCCTTCCTTGTGCAGGCGACCCAGGCCAGGAAACAGCAGATGCGGCGACCCGATCAAAACATCCTCGCCCGCGAGCTTGGGCAACAATTGATTCCGCGTCGCTGCAGCCGCCGCAGGGTTCGTGTCGAACACCGCCGTGATCTCGGGGTGCTTCAGCTGGACGCGCTGGGCATGGACGGTATCACCCCAAAACAGGATCTTTTGGCCCTTTGACGAAAACTCATAGCCGGTATGTCCCGGTGTATGACCGGGCAGCGGGACGATCTGCATGCCGTCCACGATCGGCTCGGAGCCGCTGAACGTGTGCCACTTGCCGGCCTTGATGTACGGCGCAGCGATGGCCTGGGCGCTCTCGAAGAACGGTTGCGCCTCTTTCGGCGCCTTGGCAGCGATTTCTGGCGACAGCCAAAAGTCGCTCTCAGCCTGCGCGACGTAAACCTCGGCATTTGGGAAGACACGATCTCCATCGTGAGTGGTGAGGCCGCCGACGTGATCGGAGTGGAGGTGCGTGACCAGGACGAGGTCGACTTGCTCCGGCGTATAGCCCGCGCTGCGGAGGTACAGCGGCCGCATCGTAGAGGGCCGTCACTTCCAGATCGCCGACCCTCAGCCGGAAATAGCCCGGCACCTGATCGTGATGTTGCGGCGCGGACGCCAGGGCGGGGGTCAAGCCTGACAGCGTCGTCAGAAGAGCGGCAACGAAGCGCAGCGAATTTTTCTTCAGCACGTTTTGCTCCCAAGGTGAGTCAAGCCGGAACGTCCATGACTGCCTGTTCGGAAATTTGATGTCGATCGTCCTCATACGGATTCACGGCTTCGATGACGGTCGTCATCTAAGTTGCGAGAGGCCCGCGCCGCGGCTAGGCTTTCGGCCGTGCGGCTGACCCAGGAAGAGAGCGAGCGGAACCGGAAAAAGATCCTCGAGGTGGCGGGGAGGCTCTTTCGCCAGCGCGGATTCGACGGAGTGGGCGTCGACGACCTGATGAAGGCAGCGGGCTTCACGCACGGCGGCTTTTACAATCACTTCGCCTCCAAGGCAGAGCTTGAAGCGGAGGCGAGCGCGAAAGGCGTCGCGGAGGCCACCGCCATGCTGGTCGAATCGCTGAGCGACCCGCGCAAGGACGGGTGGGAGAGATTCGTCCGTGGCTATCTCTCCGCTGAGCACCGCCGCGAGCCGGGGACCGGGTGCACGCTGGGCGCGCTGGCGGCAGACGCCGCCCGCAAGGGGCCCGCGGTGCAGGCGCGCTTCGCAGAGGCCGTCGAGGGAATGGCCGGCGCCCTCGCGGATCACCTCGCGCGCAAACCATCGCGCGGCAAGCGGGTCCGCGCCCGCCGCGAGCGTGCGCTGCAGATGCTGAGCGAGCTGGTGGGCGCGCTGATGCTGGCCCGTGCCGTGGCCGGCGCCGATCCCGTTCTCTCCGACGAGATTCTCGCCGCCAACCGCCGCGGGCTCCGCTAAGCGGTCCGCTCAGGCAGTGCGCGAGTGCTGCTTGGCTCGGACAACACGCGCAGGGGCTATCGGGCGGCCGCGAGCGCCTTGTCGTAGTCGGGCTCCTGCCCGATCTCGGGCACGAGCTGGCGGTAGACGACCCTGTCGTTTTCGTCGAGGACCGCCACGGCGCGGGCGGTGATCCCGGCGAGCGGGCCGTCCTCGATGAACACGCCGTAGTCCTTCGCGAAGTTCTTCCCGCGCATGAGCGAGAGCGGCACCACGTTCTGGAGTCCCTCGGTTGTGCAGAAGCGCTTCGAGGCAAACGGAAGGTCCGCCGAGATGACGAGCACCACGGTGTTCGCGAGCTTCCCGGCGGCCTCGTTGAACCTGCGCGTGGACGTCGCGCAAACGGAGGTGTCGAGGCTCGGGACGATGTTTAGGATCTTCTTTTTGCCCTTGTAGTCCGCGAGCGAGACGTCCTTCAGGTCGCCGCCGGTGAGCTTGAAGTCGGGCGCCTTCGCGCCGACCGTGGGCAGCTCGCCGTTCGTGTGGATCGGGTTTCCGTTGAGCGTGATCTGGGCCATGGGACTCTTCCTCCGCGTCGAGTTGTCGGATGCGCCCGTCATGTAACGCGGCAGGCGCCGACATGCTCGTTCGGTATCGTCCCCGCCCTTCCAGGGACCGTCGCGCGCTACGACGGACCTCCTGCAGCAATAGAGGCCGTCTCTTGCAGACGATGTCCGCCCCGCGTCTTTGTCGCTCGCTCCCCTCCCTTCTTCCTGGTGAGCGATATGACGAACAAGATCCGCGCTTTCAGCGCCTCGCCGTCCCGCGGCAAGGTGTTGCCCGGCCCCGCAGAAATGCTTTGAGGGAACCGGGCCTTGGATTTGGTTGCGGGGGCAGGATTTTGAACCTGCGACCTTCACGAAAAACCCGGCGCCTGCTGTCGAACAAGCGGCCTGACTCGTGAGCAGACCGGCACACCGACTACTTTCCGTAGGCTTGGGCGATTTGCCCGACGAGCTTGGCCCACGGCATATCGAGGGCACCATAAACAGCGCCAGCCTGCGGCAACGCATTGTCCTTCAGAATCTCGATCATCAGCGACGCGTAATCCGAGACGATCACGCCGGCCTGCAGCATGCGCAGGAGGCCTGTCTGGCGCTTGGTCTCGCTGAAAGTTCCCGACGCATCGACCGCGACATACGCCTCGTACCCCTTGCCCACTGCCGCGATCGCGGGGAATGCGGCGCAGACTTCGAGCGATAGTCCAGCGAAGATCAGCTTCTTGCGCTCCGTCCGCTCGATGGCTTTCGCCACGGTCGGGTCGTCGAACGCGTTGACCGTCGAGCGGTCGATGATTTTCACACCGGGAAGCGCCTCCACGAGCTCCGGAAACGTCGGCCCCCACATGCTATCGCGTGCAGTGGTCGTGACGATGATGGGCAGATTCAGTGCCCTCGCTGCTTTGGCGAGCGAGACGACGTTGTGCTTCAGCTCTCCCGTCGAGTAGTCGCGCACTCCGGTCATCAGGCCGATCTGATGGTCGACGAGGACGAGCGCTGCGTTCTCGGACGTGAGGGGCTGGTACGCGCGGACTGAATCGGGCATGGCATTCTCCTTCGATCTGCGGTCGCAAGTCGCGGCCGTTTGGCAGCGACGGCACACCATCTAGCCCGTGGACCGCGGGCTGAGGAGACTCAAAAATGGAACTCAGCGTTCGGCAGGTTGGACGAAAGGAGTCTGCATGCTCGACTTGAACGACTTCTTCTATTTCGTGCAGGTCGTCGACCGTGGTGGTTTCAGCGCCGCAAGTCGCAAGCTGGGGGTTCCAAAATCGACGTTGAGCCATCGCATGCAGGAGCTGGAGACGAATCTCGGCGTTCGGCTTCTCAATCGGACGTCACGACACTTCGGGATGACCGAAGCGGGCAGCGAGTTCTATCGGCACGCTGCCTCGATGCTGCAGCAGGCCGAACAAGCCGAGACCGCCATGCGCCAGCGCCTGGCGGAACCAGTGGGTACCGTGCGCTTTACCGCGGCCGTCGCCACGGCGCAGTTCGCGATGCGTGAGATGGTCGCTGATTTCCTCCTCCGTTTTCCAAAGGTCAATGTCGTTGGCCATGCGACGGACCAGGCGATCGATATCGTTGGCGAGAACTTCGATGTCGCCATTCGCGCGCATTCACTCCCGCTGCCCGACTCGACGTTGGTGCAGAGACCGCTTGCGTCGGCGCCATGGTTCCTGTTTGCAGGTTCGGCCTATCTCGATGCGCATGGCTCGCCGCAGGCCCCACAGGACCTCGCGAAACATCCCGCACTTTTCATGATGCGCACCGGCGTCGCTCCCTCCTGGCGGCTTCGCCATTCCGAGGACGCTACGGACGAAGTCGTCGTGCATCTCGCGCCTCGCCTCCTGAGCGATGATATGGTCGGCCTGAAGCAGGCGGCGATTGCCGGTGTCGGCATCGTCGCGTTGCCCGCGTATGTCTGCCGCGATGAAGTGCGATCAGGTGCGCTGCGACGCGTCCTGCCCGCGTGGCTTGCTGGCGATTCCGTGCTGACCGTGTTGATTCCTTATCGGCAGGGGCTTTTGCCCTGCGTGCGCGCCTTCATTGCTCACCTGGCGGCCGAATTTCCGAAGGCGGTTTTGCTGTAGGTCGTCCACGCTGTTGGACGGTGCGTTCGCGTTTTGCCGACTTCTCCGTCTCCGCCCAGTCAGGTTCCCGGGAGCTCATTCCGTCAGGGTCTGTTCGGCGCCGGCCTCGACAGGTGGACCGCGTCAATCGAGGCTTACCGTTTCGTCCGCGCGGGTGGCACGGCGGCGACCACCGACGACGTCCGCAGCGTTACGGGCCGCACCCCGATGAAGAGGCGGTTTTCGTGAATGCGATCGAGGTCGATCCAGCCCGCTACCCGCAGCTCATCGAAGTCCTGAAGGAAGGCAACGACTCCGTCATTCGCCAGCGCGATGGTTTCATTTCGTGCTTGGAGTTCATTCGAGCCGGCCGCTGATGTGAGGCCCTTCCCGTGGGATAGTGCTGCCTGCCTCTTCGTCCGTTTGGAGGACCGATGACGGAGATCTCGTGGTGGTGCCCTGGCCCTACGCGTTGAGAAACTATTTCTTGAAGGGAACCGTGGACCAGCCGGAAAGCTAGAACTCTGCGTCGTCGTCGAACCGACGACTCGTCGCCGTTCGCGCAGCATGCCACGGGTGTCGAGCACCAGGCCGAAACGGCAAGGACGTTCCGCGTTTCGACTTCGAAGGCCATTGTGCCAGGGGCGCAACACTAGGACCGGTCCGAGGTTGCTCGTATGATCGCGGACGCATGCTCCTGCCGATCCATGTGGCCGCAGGCGGGCTCGCCATTCTTCTCGGCGCCGTGGCTCTGTTGGTGAGAAAGGGCGGGACCATCCACCGCCGCAGCGGGCTGCTGTTCGTCTGCGCCATGCTCGTCATGGGCACCAGCGCCTCGATCCTGGGGTTTCGCAAGAGTCCCACCGACTCCAATGTGCCCGCCGGCTTTCTGACGGCCTACTTTGTCGTCACGGCGCTGACGACGGTCCGCCCGGTGTCGGCATGGACCCGCCGCATCAATGTCGCCGCGCTGGCGGTGGCGCTCGGACTGGCGCTCCTCGACATCGTTGGCGGCGTGAAGGCCTTCAACAGCCCTGGCGGGTCCCTCAACGGCGTCCCGTTCCCCATGCTCTTCTTCCTTGCAACCGTGATGATCCTGGCTGCGGCTGGCGATGTGCGCATCATGCGATTCGGCATGCCTCGCGGCGGGCCGCGCCTGGCGCGTCATCTCTGGAGAATGTGCTTCGCGCTGTTCATCGCGGCCGGATCGTTCTTCTCGGTCCGTGCGCGCGTGGCGAAAATCCTTCCGGATCCATTCACGACCGCGCCGATGCGCGCGTTGCCGATCGTGCTGTTGTTCGGCGCGATGTTCTATTGGCTGTGGAGGGTCCGCGGTCGCCGACCGTTGCCAGTGCTCGTCCGACACGACTCGAGAGAGGGCAGCGTCGCGATTGAAAACCGCTGAGCGCTCGCCTCTGCCGTCGCCAGGACATCCGCAAGGCGTTTCGCCGTGCCTGCAAGGCGGCGAAACTCACGCGCGTCTGGTTCCATGACCTGAGGCGCAGCTTCGTCACCAACGCGCGCCGGCGTGGAGTGCCGGAGTCGGTGGTGATGAGGATGTCGGGCCACCGCACCAGGGCCGTCTTCGACGCGAAGGCCCCACCGGCCACGGACCAGTAGGGCCTAAGGTTTCTTGGTTGCGGGGGCAGGATTTGAACCTGCGACCTTCGGGTTATGAGGGCGATTTCACCCAACCGGCAGACGGGCGTCGCCCCTCATGTTTTCAGTCCTTCCGAGTAGTTCGGCGGAGCTGGGAGTCTACGCAAGTCCACCTCGGGATCCAGGAGTCCCCTCCAGTTTGGACAAGATCTGGCCAAAGTCTCCAGCGAGTTCGGCAGCATCTGCCGGGTCTCAGAAAGGTCAAGAATTTTCGACCGAACGAGTTTTGGCGAGGGACAGGCATTTTTTCGTCATCGATTGATACCCGCCGAGCGCCTTCCTCGGCGCGGGTTGTGCGCAATCCATTTTTCGGTTACTTGAGCAGGATGCGCTTCACGACGACTACGGAAGAGCACCCACCGTTCGAGTTTCGATCGCCCCACGGTGTCAGGAAAATGGAGTGTCAGAGCCGTTACTGGAACGGCATCGCCGTCCGCCATGTCGTTCAGTACCTCAGCCCAGGCAGGGTTTGGCACGACCTCTCCTCCAGAGATCCGACCGTGGCGATTTTGCTCGAACAGGTCGGAGGCTATTGCGACTCGCGGCTGAACGTGAATCGGCCGACACCCCGCACCCGCTTCGACGCGGGCCATACCGTGTTCGTGCCCGCCGAGACGAGCGTCTGGGGGTACTCCGACGGAATCGAATCGACTCGGGACCTTCGATTGAGTTTCAACGCGAATGCCCTTGCTTCGATCCTCGGCGATGAGTTTGAGGTCGGAAAGACCAGGGAGCCCGTCCTCATGGTCTACGACGACAAGATCGCGCGGTGCGCATCGCTGTTGGCCGAGGAGTGTCGCGAACCTGAGACTCGCGTGTACGGCGAGAGCCTGACCACGGCGATCACGGCGCTTCTGTTCGCCCGCTGGAAACATCCGCGCAGCGAGCGCGCGAAGGGGCTGGCACCCTGGCAGTTGCGTCGGGTTCTGGAATTCTTCGAGGCCCACTTCGCCGAGGACATCAGCCTGCAGGAACTCGCCGATCTGGTTGGGCTCTCCCAATCGCAGTTCGCCAGGGCATTCAAGGCATCCACTGGCGCCCCACCGTATCGCTGGTTCGTCGCGGCCCGAATCAAACGCGCCCAGGAACTTATGCTCCAGGGCAGGGCATCGCTCGCCGACGTATCGATCCTGACCGGATTCGCGGATCAAAGCCATTTCACGAAGGTCTTTCGGCGCATTACGGGTACATCGCCCGGACAGTGGCGGCGCATTCGAAAATTCTGACCGAAATCGAGTCCCCGGCCGGGTTTGCGGCGGGACATCAATTCCCGGCTGCTTCCAACCGGCTTCAAGACGGGACGCTTGAATCGGACCAGGAATAGCGAAATCCGACAAGACGAGCGCCCGAACTCGATCTACTTGTTCGCCCAACCTGATCGACGCGGTCGGTCCTTGCCACCGCGAAGGTCTACAAGCTTGACGTACGCCGGGCGGCGAGATGCGATCCACGATGCGGAGGATGTTGTGGTGAATCGAACGGTTGTCCTATTGGCGCTGAATGCAATGGCGTGCGGCGCAATTCAAGCGTCGGTTCCGGCATCAAAGCCTTCGACTTCGGTCAGTCCGACGCCTTACGCAACAGTGACGGACGAACGGCTTCACCATCCGGAAGCCGGCGATTGGCTGATGTACCGGCGGACGTACGATGGCTCAGGCTTCAGCCCTTTGAGCCAAATCACGGCGAAGAACATCGGGAACCTATCCCTCGCCTGGTCGCTCAATACGGATCTGGTCGAGGCCCACGAAACGACGCCGATCGTAAACCACGGGCGGATGTTTATCACCACGCCCGGCAATAACGTGATCGCACTCGATGCCAAGACCGGCAGTCAGCTTTGGCGGTATGTGAAGAAATATCCCGAGGGCCTCTTTCAACTGCATCCGACCAATCGGGGGGTCGCTTTGTACGGCGATCGCGTTTACATGGCCACCACGGATTGCCGACTCGTGGCGCTGGATGCCGCCACGGGCAGGGAAGCCTGGTCGGTTCAGATCGATGACTACAAGACCGGCTGCTACGCAACGCTGGCGCCGCTGGCTGCGCGAGGCAAGATCCTCGTCGGCTAC
>WNEZ01002080.1_pt1 | contig 24445 bp, 20 predicted proteins | sample 5400521 | NCBI WGS metagenome assembly WNEZ01 (sample SAMN13153339, study PRJNA577476) | soil metagenome | isolation source: 120 cm saprolite under Douglas fir tree site 2 hole 1 replicate 1 | place: USA:California | collected 2015-04-18
TCTATAACGGGAAAATAGAGCCATCGCAAAGTATCTCTGAGTACCTGTGCTACCTAATTTATTTCCCCAAGCTGATAGCAGGCCCAATTGTCAGGGCTGCCGATTTCCTGCCCCAGTTCAAGCGCGGATTTCACGTCACAGCAGAAGACATTGAGATTGGAATTGGATACCTTCTGATCGGAGCCGTGAAAAAGGTTGTGATCGCCGACCACTTGGCCGGTCACGTAAGCATCATCATGGCTACGCCGCAGCAGTACAACGCATTCACGCTGCTGCAGGGAGTGGTTGGTTTTACGGTCCAGCTCTACGCCGATTTTTCAGGGTATTCCGATATGGCTGTCGGGTGTGCGCGGCTGATGGGCTTTAAGCTTCCTCAGAATTTCCTGATGCCTTACAGCTCTACGAACATTGCTGAGTTCTGGCGGCGCTGGCATATCACGATGTCAACTTGGTTCAGAGACTACGTGTTCCTGCCCCTTGAGATCAGAAGTCGCGGAATGCGAAATGCCTACCTCAGGTCTTCTCAGAACATCATCATAACTATGCTGCTCTGTGGGCTGTGGCACGGTGCCAGTTGGAACTTCGTCCTGTATGGAGGTGTGCACGGCGTTGCGTTGGCGGTATACCAGGTGTACGTAGGCGTGCGGCGACGACAAGCGCGCCCTGGAACGCGATCTGCATTTCATCTGGGCACGCTGGGTGCTCGCGCGCTGACTCTCTCCGTTGTCATGCTTAGCAATGTACTCTTTGCTACTCGCACGCTGTCCGCTGCCTTTACGTATCTTCGCCGGATGTTGACGTGGAGCAGTGACGGAGTGTCACTAGGGTCGCCTTACATCCTGCCGCTTACGGTGATAGTTGTCCTAGCACATCTTTTCATCAACAAAGACCACAATATCGTAAAGGAGCTGCCGAATTATTCGGTTCCGACCCGGGTTTTAGTATATGGAACTATGCTATTTGCGTTAACTTCGTTGGTGACTTCAGAAGCCGTACCATTTGTCTATGTACGCTTCTAAGATCATGTTGGACTAAGCGGTCGCTGCACTGAGAGAAAGCAGTTAATTTGGAACGTCTCTACAATCTGGGCCCGGAGCAAACTGTGTCGAGATTACAAGCCGAAACTATGCCGAGCGAGGGCGCGCTCGCGTTGTCTGATATTCCGGATAGAGGGAACCAGATTCCCGCTGTGAGGGAGGCCGTTGGGAAGAAAATCTGGATCGATCTTGACAACTCACCCCACGTGCCCTTTTTTGCGCCGATCATAAAGGAACTAGAGAACCGTGGTCATTTCGTCCTCGTAACCGCTCGCGATTTCGCGCAAGTGACGCAACTCGTCGAACTAATGCATTTGCGGTGCAAGATCATTGGCCGGCATTATGGAAAAAACACAATACTAAAAATGGCCGGCGTTGCAGTCCGAGCCACACAACTTGCTTCAATTGTTTTGCGTTCGCGGCCCGACCTTGCCGTGTCACACGGTTCCCGCGCGCAGTTGCTCCTATCTTCGGTGTTGAGGGTGCCGTCCGTCGATATCAGCGATTACGAGTACGCGACGGACTTCAAGCTTATCCGGCCAAACTGGATGATTACCCCGGAAACGATTCCCAGCAACCGCTGGCCAGTTCCTGAACAATGTGTTCTGCATTACCCGGGTATTAAGGAAGACGTCTACGTGCCTCAGTTCGCACCTGATCCAACACTATTAACGCAGCTCAACCTTTCAGAAAACTGTATTCTGGTGACATTGCGCCCTCCAGCCAGTCATGCGCATTACCACAACCCGGAAAGCGATGCCATTTTCGCTGAGGTGGTGAATTGGTTGGTACGGGAAGAAAACGTGGTGACGGTTCTACTTCCGCGGACGCCGAGCCAGGAGCACGAGATCCGTGAGCAATGGGCAACGCATTTTACTTCCCGCAAACTGCTCGTGCCCTCTCGCGCCGTAGACGGGTTAAATCTAATTTGGCACTCCGACTTGGTAATTAGTGGGGGTGGAACGATGAACCGCGAAGCAGCTGCTCTACATGTTCCTGTATACAGCACCTTTCGGGGGAAGATCGGAGCTATAGACCAGTATCTCGTCGAACAAAAAAGGCTCGTCTTGATTGAATCTGTTGACAACATACGCCACCATATTAAGTTAGTAAAGCGCGACCGGCACGTGAACAAATACGGAAATTCGGCTACGCTGACCGCCATTGTCGAGCATATCGGAGCGATATTGGAGCGCGAATGCCTCGTGTAACCGAAGCTGGGCATCCAATCACAGAACTTAAAGCTACCCTGCACAAGGCCGTAGAGTACTGTGACGGGAATGACTGGGCGGGATACGATCCCTACGACGCGCTGAACAGTCGAGTGTTTGCAAAGATATCCTTCCTACAGTCGCGACTACCGAGAATCGCCCTCACGCAGTTACTGAAACGTAGTCCGGTGAATCTGCGCGGCTTGCTTGACGTTCCAAAGACTCAGAACCCAAAAGCACTTAGCCTTTTTCTTTCTGCGTTTGCAAAGTTGATGTCCGCAGGGAATACAGATTACGGACACTATTCTGAGTATCTGGTGGATCGCTTAGAAGCTCTCCGTTCTGCTGATCAAGATTATTGGTGTTGGGGATACAGCTTTCCGTGGCAGACGAGAACAGTGCTTGTACCCTCAGGGGCACCGAACCTGGTATGCACGGTCTTTGTAGCTAGTGCCTTGCTTGATGCGTTTGAGGCCGGTGGAGACCAAAAGTACTTGAGGATGGCAAATAGCGCGGCTAGGTACATTGTCGACAAACTGTATTGGTACGATGGAAATTCAGTCGCGGGGTTCGCGTATCCACTTCCGACGGTTCGTAACCAGGTTCATAACGCTAATTTCTTGGCCTCCGCTCTGTTATGTAGGGTCAGCAACCACACAGGAGAAACTGACTTAATTGAGCCCGCGCTTAGAGCCGCGCGATTTTCGGTGTCGCGCCAGAATGCAGACGGGTCCTGGCATTACGGCGAAGGGGCGTCCCAGGGTTTCATTGATAACTTCCATACGGGCTTTAACCTTTGTGCTTTGCAAAGCATTATGCGTGAGTTGCAGAGTGACGAGTTTAGAGACAACGTCGATAAAGGTTTCCGCTTCTATCAACTGCACTTTTACCTGCCAAATGGATCGGTTCGTTATTTCCACAATCATACGTACCCGATTGATATCCACGCTGTAGCGCAAAGCATCATTACGCCCGCTGTGCTGAGTGATATTGCACCATGCCAAATCGAAATGGCTGTGTCTATTTTTCGTTGGGCGATGACGCGCATGTGGGATCCGCGAGGTTACTTCTACTATCGGGTTCTGCGTCCGGGCACCATTCGTATACCATATATGAGGTGGTCGCAAGCCTGGATGGTGTTTGCAATGGCACAACTCCTAAGCGTACTCACACAGAGGAGCACACAGCCAGCGCGAGAATATTCTCTAAGCGCCCGATAAGGTCAGAGCACGCTGTTCCCCAGCTCCGCCTATCCCATCACTAGGAGAAAGACGCCGTTACTACAGTTGCCACATTGATCTGTTGTCTAGGAATTGTTGGCCTCTTTTGGCTTGACCGCGATAACAGAGCTGTGACCTCGCCAGCGCTGTGGATCCCACAGGTGTGGTTCCTGCTGACGTGCTCGCGCCCCATCAGTAATTGGCTTAACCTGAGCACCAAACTAGATTCGGAAGCTGTAACATCCCAAATTGCGGAAGGCAATTCCATTGACAGAGCGGTTTGCACGGCTTTAATTATTTTCGGCATGGTCGTGTTGCTCAGGAGAGATAAGGTCAGGCAAACCCTGCGTTACTGCTGGCCTATTTGTATTTTTCTCGGCTACTGTCTCCTAAGTGTCGCATGGTCTGAGTTCGCAGACATTGCCTTCAAGAGATGGATAAGGGAAGTCGGTAATTTAGTAATGATTTTGATTGTCTGGACCGACCCGCATCCAATGACTGCGCTGAAGCGACTGATGTCACGGGCCGCGTACACGCTGATACCATTATCGGTACTATTTTGTAGATATTACCCGTTCGGCAGATCTTATGGAACTTGGACCGGTCAGCTGACTTACACCGGAGTGCTGGAAGACAAAAATGGATTGGCACAAATTTGTCTACTTTTTGGCTTGGCTTCTATTTGGCAGCTACTAAACCTGTTGGGGGACGATCGAAACAGGGCTAGTCGCAGGCGCCACATGGTGGTGCACTGTGCGATTCTGGTAATGGTTGTGTACCTGTTTGTGTTAGCTGACTCGGTTACATCCCGCTCATGCATGGGGTTAGCGACGATTGTGTTGATCGCGGCTCGCACACGGCTTTTTGCCAGAAGAAAGATGTTGGTTCATCTGCTGGTGCTGCTGGTGGTCGCTATTCCAGTGTGTGTGGCGATTCTCGGAGCCAGTCCAGCCGCGTTGCAGGCAATGGGACGAGACTCGACATTGACGGACCGAACATTAATATGGGCATGGGTTGTGAAATTAGTTCCTAACATATGGGTGGGAGCTGGATACGGAAGTTTTTGGCTCGGGCGGAGGTTGGACCTGATGGTGCAGAATGTTACTCACACATGGGTCCCCTACCAGGCGCATAACGGGTATCTTGACATCTTTGCGAATCTAGGCTGGGTCGGTGTTGCATTGCTCGGAGTAGTAACCGTTCATGGGTATCTGAGGAGTATTCGTTTGTGGCGGGGGCGGCATCCAGCTGGCGACCTCATGCTGGCGTATTTTGTGGTTGGCGTCGTTTCAAATATTACCGAGGCTTCATTTTTCAGAAACATGTTCCCCATCTGGCTTGTTTTTATGCTTGCGATCACGGTCCCGCCACTCAAAAGAGAAGAATCCACAGAAAAAGTCAAAAGGCCGATCAAGTTATCCGGGTCCGACGTCCAATATGCGTTTGGTATCTCTTGAGCACTGTTAATTGGTTCGCTGGGATGTCGTAGAGGCGTTTCCGAAATCAACGATGTCTACTACGATTCTCGAGTTGGCCCATGCAGGAAACTCAGTTTTTGCACGAGCTCCTAGAACTGCGACTTACATGTTGAAACTGCCCAGAAGAGAGTGGGGTCGGCGGCACTGGCTGCCGCTCTTGTTCAGAAGAGACGTTCGCTTACCAGATACTGGCCCGATCGTTACCTTCACATTTGACGATTTTCCTCGCAGTGCTCAAGAGGCGGGGGGCGCGATTCTAAAGAGCTTCGGCTTGCGGGGAACGTTCTATGCGTCTTACGGTCTGGTGGGCACTACGGATGCTTATTCTGGAGATCTCTTCTGCCTTGAAGACCTGTATCGGTTAGTCAACGACGGGCACGAACTAGCAAGCCATACATTCCATCACGTCTCGGGTCGTGAGACTTCAACCGCTGCCTTTGTTAAGGATGTTCTGGATGGCCGCGCAGCAATGCAGTCTATTCCCGGCCTGTTGGTCAGTGACAATTTTGCGTATCCGTTCGGCGCCGTTACCGCCGTGACGAAACGCGCGGTGGGCAGAACAATGCTCAGCTGCCGGAGTATTTTCCGGGGCGTCAACGGATCAGTTGTTGATCTCAATCTACTCCGAGCTAATCCTTTATATGGCGGCGTCGAACAACTTAGCACGATACGAAGACTGCTCGCCCGAGCCCAGGAACTAGGTGGCTGGTTGATCTTCTATGCGCACGACGTCCAAGATCATCCCTCGCGGTACGGTTGCACTCCCGCTCTGCTAGAGTCAGCCGTGAAAGCGGCGCTTGAGATTTCAGCCAAAGTAATGACCGTGAGTCAGGTCCTTGCTGGCGCTGTCCATTCACAAGCGGTCGCAAACAGACCTCCCGTTTCTTCCACTGTGTCACATCGAAACGCGTGAAATAGAATTCACCTGCCAATATCTCCCTCATAAGTCTAAAGTAGTCGTATAACAGAAGAATGACCGTATATAAAATCGATCCGCTAACGGATCCACGGTGGGAAGAGCTTACAGCACGTCATCCTCGTGCGTCAGTGTTCCATTCAACTGGTTGGTTGCGTGCATTGCAGTTGACTTATGGATATGAGCCAGTCGCATACACCTTGTCACCTCCCCAATCCGAATTGGCCAATGCAGTGGTTTTTGCCAGGATTCAGAGCTGGGTGACTGGGCAAAGGCTCGTATCATTGCCATTTTCGGATCACTGCGAATTGTTAGTCGACTCCGATTCGGAGTCCACCGAAATCCTGGGCCACGCGTGCTGGGATGCTCGCAAGAACGGTGCCGATTCTGTCGAGATTCGCCCGATAACATTCGGTGAAACGATTGGTTCCCAGTCCGGATTCGGAACAAGCAAGTCATTCATATTGCACCGCGTCGATCTTAGCCCAACACTGGATGTGCTACATCGCAGCTTCCATAAGGACTGTGTACAAAGAAAGATCCGCCGTGCCGAGAAGGAACAATTGCGGTATGAAGACGGGCGGTCTGAGAAGCTGTTACAAGAGTTTTTTGCGCTTATGCTCAAAACACGCCGCAAGCATCAGTTGCCGCCACAACCGATTGCTTGGTTTCGGTGCCTGGCCGAATGCCTTGGCGATCAGCTCCACATTCGGATGGCATTCAGTGGCGACACTGCCGTAGCCGCGATCCTCACCATTGCATGGAAAGATACGCCGGTTTACAAGTACGGTTGTTCCGATGCCGAATTCAGCAATTTAGGTGGAACGCCGATGGTGTTCTGGAAGGCCATTCAGGCCGCAAAAAATGCGGGCCTGGGGTGTTTCGATTTAGGGCGTTCCGATCTAGACAATGCCGGGTTACTCGCTTTTAAAGATCACTGGGCAGGAAAGCGCACGACGCTCACATACTGGCGCCAGCCTGCTCCAAATCAGAATCAAACTTCGCGCTCTGAGTGGAGCCAACGACTCGCAGGGCAAATTTTCAAACGGACTCCGGACCGGCTACTGGAAATAGCCGGCAAGATCCTTTATCCGCACATAGGATAATGCTGTTCCGACAGTTTCTGGATCTGAATCGAGTAATGGGTGTGACTTCGATGTGGACGGCAGTGCTGTTGCACAGTGAAGTGGAGAGGTAACGAATGAAGATATGTCACGTTGTCGGTACAAGACCTAATTACATGAAAGCCGCGCCCGTCATTCGCGCTCTGCGACGGGACTCCGGTGTAAAGCAGATCTTGGTTCACACTGGCCAGCACTATGATTTCAACATGTCGGACGTGTTTTTTCAGCAGCTGGGTATGTCAGCGCCCGACGTCAATCTCAAAGTCAGGTCCGGCACTCACGCACGGCAAACTGCCGACATCATGGTCAGGTTTGAGCCCATCGTTTCGGATGAAAAACCCGACCTAGTGTTGGTCTATGGAGACGTGAATTCTACGGTCGGAGCAACCCTTGTCTGTGCCAAGTTGGGAGTTAAAGTCGGCCACGTCGAGGCTGGCCTACGATCTTTCGACCGTACCATGCCTGAAGAGATCAATCGGATCGTGACCGACCAGCTTGCTGATCTGCTGTTCACTCCCTCGAAGGACGGGAATGTCAATCTTGAACGCGAAGGAGTAGCGCCGGATAAGGTTCACTTTGTGGGTAACGTCATGATCGATACACTGATCCAAATGTTGCCCAAAGCGAGCGAATACAGTATTCCTGAGCTCTCTCGGCAGTACGCGCTCGTTACTCTTCATCGCCCGGCAAATGTCGACGACGTAAAATGGTTGAAGGGAATGCTTGAGACACTGACGGCTGTCAGCCGAGAGCTTACTGTTGTATTTCCGGTTCACCCGCGTACTCGCGAACGAATGTCAGAGTTGAGTTTTTCTCACAACGGGACTCTCCGGCTGCTCGACCCGCTGCCCTATCTCGAGTTTCTTGCATTACAGCGGCACGCCAGCGTAGTAATAACCGACTCCGGTGGCATACAGGAGGAGACAACTTTTCTGGGCGTACCTTGCCTAACAGTGCGAGAAAATACAGAAAGACCTATTACTGTCGAAATTGGCACCAATGAGATTATCGGACGTAACTTAGACAATATCGCCGTCGCGATTGAAAGGGTGCTCCATGGAAAGAGAAAACCGTGCGCAGTCCCTCCTTTATGGGACGGTCATGCGGGGGAGAGAATAGCAGACGTGATCCTCGGCAATAGAAATATGCGCATCATCGACTCGGATCTGGCAATGCTCGAAAACGCTGGCGCCGCATTCGCGAGTCGGGACATTTCGAAAATTGACTGAAGCCCAACAAGGCAGCAAGTGGAGCGAACGGCTCCGATCAAACTGGAAGCTTTTATGAACTTACCCGTTTACGTTCTCATCACACCCGCGCGGAATGAAGCGGCGTTTATTGAACTCACAATCAAATCTGTTATCGCTCAGGTTGTGCGTCCGCTTCGCTGGGTCATCGTCAGCGATGGTTCAACTGATGGAACAGACGACATTGTGCGCAAGTACATGCTAGAAAATCCTTGGATCGAGTTAGTGCGCATGCCGGAGCGGCGCGAACGACATTTTGCCGGCAAAGTCGTGGCATTTAATGCAGGTTACGAGCACGTAAAAAACCTACCTTATGACGTAATCGGTAGCATGGACGCTGATGTGTCATTCGAAGCGGATTATTTCGCTTTTCTTCTGCAGAAGCTCGCATCAGATGAGCAACTTGGTCTCGTGGGAACTCCGTTCAGCGATCCGTCCCTCAGCTACGACTATCGCTTTGTTAGTATCGAGCACGTCTCCGGCGCATGCCAGTTATTCCGGCGTGAATGCTTTGAACAGATTGGAGGGTACGTCCCGGCCAAAGGCGGCGCGATCGACCGGATTGCGAATATAGCGGCGCGCATGAAGGGTTGGAAGACGCGGACTTTCACTGAAAAATCTTACCTGCATCACCGGGAGATCGGCAGAGCTCAGGACGGACGCCTGCGAGCTAGCCTGAAAGATGGCGCCAAAGATTATGCAGTCGGAGCACACCCGGTATGGATGTTTTTCCGCGTAATATATCAAATGAGCAAAAAGCCTTTCGTTATAGGCGCACTGGCACTTGGATGGGGGTACATGCAGGCGTATTTCCGAAGAACCAAACGGCCAGTGTCGGCTGAGCTAGTCCAGTTTACTCGCCAAGAACAAATGCGACGGCTGAAGTACTTTCTGACCGGACAATCCTTCCGCCCTCATTCTTCTACATAGAAGAATCTGCTTATGTTTCTAATTGAACCGACTATTTCGTCCCACAATTCGTGCCAAAACGAGGGATTTGTACGTCCAAGTCAGACTATGCAGCCTCACATCTCCGTCTGCATTTGTACCTATAAGCGTGCGGACTATCTGAAGTATTTACTTACAAAGCTTTTGGAGCAGGACACCGGGGGACTGTTTACCTATTCGATTGTCATTGTTGATAACGACCGTCAACGCTCGGCCGAGCAGGTGGTCACAGCATTCCAAGAGAGATCTACGATCCATGTTCAATACCTAGTCGAATCACAACAAAGCATCTCATTGGCTCGCAATATGGCACTCAGGCATGCGCGAGGGGAGTTCATCGCGTTTATTGACGATGATGAATTTCCGTCGTCGACTTGGCTAAGAAGGCTTTTTTCGGAATGCACAGAACGCCACGTGGACGGAGTTCTCGGACCGGTCAAGCCGCAGTACGAATCCCAGGTACCGAGCTGGGTTGTTGCTGGTGGTTTTTATGATCGCCAAAGTTATCCGACTGGTTTAGTAATCGACGGCAAGAAAGGGCGTACCGGCAACGTTCTGTTTAGAAGGGCGATTCTTGACGACGAGTCCGAGCCATTCCGGCCGGAATTCCGTACAGGCGAAGACCAGGACTTTTTCGGGCGCATGATCTCCAAAGGATATGTCTTCATCTGGTGCGATGAAGCCGTAGCCTACGAGTGGGTGCCACCACTGCGTTGCACGCGGAGCTTTTTGCTAAAGCGCGCTCTGTTGCGGGGTGGAATGTGCGCCGGATTGCCGACGACTACCTTCAAAGACGTTCTTAAGTCGATCGCAGCGGTCGGCATTTACTTGGCCATCTTGCCCTTCCTTTTTGTGGTTAGCCAAGTGAGCTTCATGCGGTATCTAGTAAGTTTCTGTGATCACCTCGGTAAACTAATGGGTCTGTTGAGAATCAATCCGATTTCAGAGCAGTACGTCACCGAATAAGCATGTACAAAAAAGAAGAATTCATCATCGACAATCACTATCCTATTTTGGTGACGGGGGCAGCCGGCTTCATAGGATCCAAGGTCGTTGAGGGGCTTCTGCGCCGAGGGTTCAGCAACATACGCTGTCTGGTTCGCTCGAAGCATAGGACAGAAAGACTCGAAGCCTCTATGGATGTATATCGGCAGGAAGCAAATGTCGAGATTTTGTACGGCAATCTTCTTTCTCCCGCAGATTGCAGCGCGGCAACGAAAGATGTTGCCGTGATTTACCACCTTGCTGCAGGAGCGGGCGAAAAGTCAGTACCAGATGCGTTTCTGAATTCGGTCGTTGCGACGCGGAACCTGCTTGCGGCAACACTGCAACAGAATTGCCTGAGGCGCTTTGTCAATATCAGCTCATTTGCAGTTTACGATGTCCGGCAGAAGCGCGGACGGGTCTTGGACGAGTCCTGTCCTGTAGAGCAACAACCGGCTGTGCTACGTGATGCCTACGAGTTCGCCAAGCTAAAGCAAGACGAACTTGTGTTTGAATACGCGAAAGAACATAAACTTCCCGTGGTAACCATTAGGCCTGGCTACGTCTATGGCCCTGGGAAGTCGGCGATTAGTGGCCGGGTGGGTATCACCACGTTTGGCCCTTTTCTACATTTGGGAGGAACCAATCCCATTCCCTTTACTTACGTGGACAACTGCGCTGATGCGATCGTCTTGGCGGGATTGAAGCCCGGAATTGAAGGAGAGGTGTTCAATGTCGTGGACGATGATCTCCCATCAAGTCGACAATTTTTAAAACTCTATAAGCGGAATGTTCGCCGCTTCAGATCCTTTTATGTGCCCCATGTGGCGAATTACGCATTCTGCTGGTTGTGGGAGCGATATTCGGCGTGGTCGGAACAACAACTGCCACCTGTTTTCAATCGCAAGAGGTGGTACACGTATTGGAAGAGAACGAGCTACAGCAACCGAAAGCTTAAAACCCTGTTGGGATGGTTGCCAGAAGTTTCTATGGCTGAAGGCTTAGCACGTTACTTTGAAAGCTGCCGCGCTGGAGAACAGAATGCTTAAGGTAGCTATCGTTGGTTGCGGCAAGATCGCGGATGATCATGCCTCACAAATAAGGAGAATTCCAGATTGCCGCATCGTTGTCGCGTGCGACCGCGAGCCAATGATGGCTCGACAGCTTTGCGAAAGGTTTACCATCGGTCAATACTTCAGCGATGTTGCGGAAATGCTGTATGTCGCCAAGCCAGATGTTGTGCATGTCACTACGCCGCCAGAATCGCACTTTGACCTCGCCAAGCTGATCCTGGAAAACAATTGCCACGTATACCTTGAAAAGCCATTTACCTTGCGCGCAGAGGAAACCATCAAGCTGATTGCTCTGGCAAATCAGAAAGCATTAAAGATTACAGCGGGCCATGATCTTCAATTCAGCCATGTGAGCCAGCGCATGCGCGAAGTCGTGAATGATGGCTTTCTGGGCGGACCGCCTCTTCATATCGAAAGCTATTACTGCTACGAATTGGGAGCCAACCCATACGCCGGCGCATTGCTGGGAGACAAGAGGCACTGGGTCCGGCGTTTGCCGGGAAAACTACTGCACAACATCATTAGTCACGGCATCGCGCACATCGCTGAATTCTTGACGGGTAACTCGCTAACCGTCATTGCACACGGGTTTACCAGTCCTCATCTCAGAAGGGTAGGGGAGACGGAGATCATCGATGAGTTGCGGGTCATCATCTCCGAGGAGGAACGTACGACCGCGTATTTCACGTTTTCCTCACAGATGCGGCCATCGGTGCATCAACTCCGCCTTTATGGAGCTAGGAATGGGCTCATTCTAGACCATGATAGTGAGATGCTCATCAAACTTCGCGGCACGAGGTATCCAAGCTACCTTGAAAAATTTATTCCTCCCGTGACGTTCGCACGCCAGTACCTTTCTAATATGGCGGGAAATCTCCGGCGCTTTGCTCGAAATGATTTTCATGCGAAATCGGGTATGAAGTACCTGATCGAGTCGTTCTACCGTTCAATCGTCGAAGGGGGACCGGTTCCTATTCCGTATCAGGAGATCATTCTCACTGCGAAGATCATGGATTCAATCTTCTCTCAGCTTGAGACACAGAGTTTGCAATCCGAACCCGTATTCGAACAACAACGGCCCACATACCGTTACTCTTGAGTTGCCGATTTTACTTTATGCAAATTGAGCACCAAATTTGAGTAGCACCGCTTAGTGATCATCCGAAGAATGAGGAATTGTTAAAAGGAGCTGCCTTAGAGTGCTTCGCGCAATTTCAGATTATTACCGAATTCCTGACGGTGCTATCACATTTTCGGAGAATACCGGCCCGAAGGCGGAGGCTGGATTTTTTGAATTTGACGGCGTTACGTGCTTTGGCCGGTCCCGTGTACCCGTGGCCTCGACGAACGCTGGACCACTCTTGGACTGCAAGGCTACCGCTCGAACGGTTGGAAACACTCTGAGTTTGGATTTTGATCCTGATGAATTGGCGGAGAACTTGCGCCATGAGCGGTACCTAAGCGTTGCCGGAAACAATGCGTTGCGAAATATGCTACGTCGCGGTGCTCAAGCGGCTTATTACGCTGTGAGGCCGATGTTGCCTGTTCGAGTACGAAAGCACATTCAGAGACTGAAGGCTCATGGATGGGACAAGGTCACATTCCCGCAATGGCCTATAGATGCCAGCCTCGACACTTTCTTCGACCGCCTTCTCCTGATGGGGATGCAGTCGGCAGGCGTTGACCGCCTGCCGTTCATCTGGTTCTGGCCGAATGGCCATCAGGCAGCAGCAATTCTGACTCATGATGTTGAAACCGCCGCCGGGCGAGACTTCTGCACACGCCTGATGGACATCAGTCGCTCATATGGAATGGCCGGTTCTTTCCAAGTCGTGCCAGAGAGGCGCTACGAAGTACCGCAGGCATACTTGGATGAAATCCGGGAGCGAGGGTTTGAGGTCAACGTTCATGACTTCAACCATGATGGAGCGCTATTTCTCAAAAAGGACGAGTTTATCCGTCGCGTTGCCAAAATCAATGATTATGCAAAGCGCTTCGGCGCGCTTGGCTTCCGCTCCGCTATTTTGTACAGGAATCTTGAGTGGTTCGAAGAGCTTGATTTTCTTTACGACATGTCAGTCCCGAACTCTGCCCCATTAGATCCACAGCCGGGCGGGTGCTGCACGGTGATGCCGTATTTCATCGGCGGCCTCGTCGAACTGCCATTGACGACGATACAGGATTACTCCCTTTTTCAGGTCCTTGGACGGTATGACATGGAGATATGGGAACAGCAGATCAAGTCTGCTATCGGCCATAACGGACTGCTGACGTTCTTAATTCATCCCGATTACATCATTGATAGCGGCCCCCAGGACGCTTACCGCCGATTGCTGGAGCGGCTCGCCGGATGCGCCGCAGAGCACGATTGTTGGCTCCCGCTGCCACGCGAAGTTGCACAGTGGTGGAAGCAACGCAACGAGATGAAACTCGTGAAGACTAGCGCAGGCTGGAAAGTAGTGGGGAACGGAGCCGAACGCGCCCGGGTGGCATGGGCTGTGGCAGAGCGGGATCACCTGACTTACTCACTCGACAGTATCTGTTCCTTTGCCTAACGGCGACTAAGCTGGCGAGTTTGCTTGGGTATCGACAAGCAAACTCGCTGTCGAAACCTGCTTATCATTGCACCGTAGCTGTCAATCCTGAAGGTGGACTCACTTGCGTAACAGTGTTTCCTAGTAATGGGTGCGGATACGTGTAAGGGGTATATCCGAAATAAACATCGGAGACCTGATTAGGAGCGCGCAACCAGTAATTCGTGTTGCGTGTCGGGACAGGAGACTGCGAACTGCTGTCTACAGTAACGCATACAGGTCCCGACGGGTTACTGTCCGACTGGCATGCGCTACCATTCCAAGTGTTGTTCCAGAAAAACGAGTTCATGATGTCATGCCCTATGGTCGGATGACCGTTAGGATAATTTATAAACGCTAACGGAGTGCTGGTGCTCGTAAAGGTGTTGTCATGCACCAGCGATTGGCCGCTGCGCATATCCAGAATCTTTCCCTCACAGCCATATGCCGTTATGCTGCAACCTTCGTTGAATGTATTGTTATAAATTTCATAGTAGACCGACCCGCATGCCGGATTGTCGCTTTCGTCCACCACGTATGGACTCCAGCCGCTGAACGTATTGTAACGAACAACCACCTTTCCTCCGTATTGACTGTAGAACGCTCCCTGGCCGGAAGATGGCGCTTGGGTCCATGTGAACGTGTCGTTCTCCCAATAGATTTCTTTATTCGAGCCTGCGTATGTACTCTCGTTGCCGATAAACTCATGCCACGCCGTACCACCGTTAGTTCCATTCGGGCACGCTGTTCCGTATGTACCATCAGTGCTTCTCTGATCGCGCGCGAAGTAGGTCCGGCTGTAATTTTCAAGATAGGAATGGTCGATAACTCCCAGTGCTGGTCCGGTGGCAGATGAATTGTTATTGGAGTATAGAAATGCGTCTCCCTTATTCCCGAGAATGTGATCGAAGCGAAAGGCGTTTGCCGGTCCTCTCACATAGATTGCAGAGCTATTGAAGGACCCGTCGTTTTGGCGCATGAGCACCAGCCCACAATTCGAAGTGCTGGCCGAGCAATCGCCACTCCCGTTGTCTCCACTGATGTGAACGAAGTTACTGCCAGTTCCGGTGATCGTAAAAAACGGCGGGTCACTTGCGCTGCTGCTCGTAAGCGTAACGGTCTGCCCGGTAGCTACCTTGATCGTCAGTCCCTTCGAGATCGTGACTGTCGATGAGTAGGTAGCACTTCCGCCCGAAATGGTGATCGTATCACCATTGGACGCATTATTTACACAGCTCTGCACGCTGGATGAATCCGGCGTACTCGTCCAGTTTGGGCTAGAGCCGCTGCACGCAGACCAAGCCGACTGAGTCGCCATCATCAAGAAGACAAATTGCAATAGTTTTCTCATGGACTTTCTTCTCTTCTACTCCTCTAGGTGGCCGCGGTTCGAGTCTCCCCTTTTTCCGAAGTGTCGTATTCGTAGAGAGCGACTGTCAGTACCAGAGGTCCAGACAACCAAACTCGTGCCGAAGACGATCCACAATTTATACTCGACTGCTTCTCATTGCACGGTAGCCGTCAATCCTGTCGGTGGATTCGGTGCACTGCCAGTCCCCGTGCTCCGTAGTGGATGAGGATAAGTGTAGGCAGTGTAAGATGCCAGCGCGGCAGGCTTGGACGCGGATGCAAAGTAATCCCGGTTGTTTTGGACGTAGGTGGTCTGCACCATGTCCACCGGCACGACCGGATTTATCAGCGAGCCCCCCCCCGGAGCGGTGTTGTTCCACGTATAGGTGTTGAAAATCTGCTGTGGTAGCGGGTAATGGCTCCCATCGCTTACGGCGGCGACCCACGGATCGTTCGCGCCCCACGCCGCGCCGGTTGGTACGGGCCAGGGAGGCATGATCGGGGCCAAGTTATTTGTGGTACTGCATTGGCTCTGAGACGATGACGCCCGGTACTCATTGAACTCTATGGCATTGCCGCCACCAGCGGTGATTACGTTGTCGTAGATGAGCCAGCTTCCGCCACGGATTTGGAGACCGCGGTTGTAGTTGGTGCCCTGAATGGTGTTGGCATAAATTTCTCCGCCACGCGCGCCTGCACCATTACTTGCAACCGCGCAGAGACCATGAGCATCGTGGAGATCAGCGTTGTAGTCGGTGAAGTTGTTGATGAACGTGTTGTGACGCGAGACATAGCGGGCGCCGAGTTCGGCGGAGATGTAGTGGCGCATGTGCCCGGGCGCGCTCGCAGTGTGCTCGAAAAGGTTGTCCTCGACGAAGACGGTCTTTTCGCTTCCATAGGCGAAATCTCCCACCGTCCACCCGTCGCAGCCCCAGCATTGATTGGACGGCGATGGTGGATGCCAGTAGTTCCAAATCTGGATGTTGTAAGGCCCATAGGCCACAGAGTTTCTGCGCCAGATATCGTGGAAGGTGTTGTTGTCGATGAGTCCGTAAAGTTGCCCTCCACCGGCGGGGCACGAGGTTCTACAAGCCCAAACAGCGACGTTAAATTGGGCGGAGATCGTGTCGAAGTAGTTGTTGTCGATCCGAAAGCCCCCGATACCCTTCCCGTTCCCCATTCCATCAACCTGAATGAAAGGACTGTGAGTCCCCGTATTGGGAGCGAATCTGAAGCCTGTTACACGAGTTGGGGAATTGCTAGGCCCAATGTCGAGTTGGATGGCCGGGTCTTGTTCAGTGGACACCACCAAAGGAAAGTTTGCTGACGTTTTCGGCGTGTTCGTACCGCCTTGTACTTGGAGTGTGATACCCTTGGTATTCGGAATCGTAACTGTTGCAAGCCAAGTGATTGAACCGGTACACGTTAGCAGGATGGTATCACCGTCGTTCGCAGTGGCTATGGCGTTGTTTATAGTTGTTGAGTCACATACAGACGGTCCAACGGTAATGACCGCGGCATGGGCTGCCGGTGAGACTAGAATTAAGCTAATTAGAACTATCTTTCTCATGGCTTGAGCGACATCCCTCCGCAGAATAGTTCTAGTTAGATTCCCCGACTGATGGAGTTGTGAATGCTATCTTGACATGTTTGCTGACGTCGTTCAGACCTGATTTCTCTTTCCGCTTTTGCACCAGGAAATCAGCTCCTTCGCTCCTTGCGGTCTAACAGTGTAGGTACTCACCTAAGCGCCGTCAACCGGACGCGGGGCCAGAATAAGGGCGAAAGCACGGGCCTGTCCGGCAGGACACAAGTACCTGGTCCTAGCAAACTGGTTCCGAATGTACTCACCTAAGCGCCGTCAACCGGACGCGGGGCCAGAATAAGGGCGAAAGCACGGGCCTGTCCGGCAGGACACAAGTACCTGGTCCTAGCAAACTGGTTCCGAATGGATTTCACGAATATTGTAAGGCCTCACCCAACGATTTAATGCTTGACGGATTGAACATTAATTATTATTGCTTCTATAATACTGAGAGCCGAAGCCGGACTCCCTCGGAGACGGATGTGGCATGATGGAATCTTTAGTATCGATACTAATTCCCGCGTTCAACGCGCAGGACTGCATTTCTGATACGCTACGCTCTGCGATTGCGCAAACATGGGAACGAAAGGAGATCATCGTCGTCGATGACGGATCCACCGACCAAACGTTGGCCGTTGCTCGTCAGTTCGAATCGGACTTCCTCCGTGTTGTCACGCAAAAGAATCAGGGAGCTGCCGCAGCCAGAAACGCGGCTTTTTCGCTCAGCCGGGGCGATTACATTCAGTGGCTAGATGCGGACGATCTTTTGTCTCCCAACAAGATTGCGAGCCAAATCAATTACGCCCTGTCTCGCGGTGCCGGCCGGCGCGCGCTGCTCTCTTGCGCCTGGGGACATTTTATCCACAGTTTGCAACGCGCCCAGTTTGTCCCGACACCGCTGTGGTGTGATCTGTCACCGCTCGAATGGCTGCTGCGCAAGATGGAGCACAACGTCTTCATGCAGACCGCGACCTGGCTCGTCAGCCGCGAACTGACGGAAGCCGCCGGACCGTGGAACACTGAATTGTTAGGAGATGACGATGGTGAGTATTTCTGTCGAGTTCTCCTGGCGAGCACTGCTACTTGGTTCATACCATCGGCCAGGGTCTATTATCGGAGGTCAGGCAGCAGCTCGTTGAGTTATGTCGGTCGAAGCGACCGCAAGATGGAGGCCCTTTTTCTTTCCCTGCGGTTGCACATCGGATATCTTCGATCGTTAGAGGACAACGCGCGAGTTCGAGCAGCATGTGCGAAATTCCTGCAAGATTCTTTGGTCTTCTTCTATCCGGAACGGCCCGATATCGTTGAGCGGGCGAAACAATTGGCTGTGGAGCTCGGCGGCCGGCTCACCGTTCCAGCTTTGTCCTGGAAATATGCCTGGATTCAAAAGGCTTTTGGCTGGCCTCTCGCGAGACGGGCACAGATCTTAATGCCTCGCTACAAATGGTCCTTCATCCGATCAGTGGACAGAGCCTTGTCTCTTATTGACAAACAGCATCCTCAGCATAAATAAGGAGCCCTATGCACCAGGTTCGTGGGGCTGCTGTTTGCAGCAAGGGCCTGTCTCGCACAGTCTACAACGTCGGTGCGGCGCTCCACTCCGCTCTGCGGACTCTCGATGACGTTGGCCGTCGCCAAACATTTGTGCAGGGACTCGGGAGTCTGTAAGCGCTGCAAGGTGAATATCTCCTTCACGCCCTCGCGCAGAAACCGCGCCAATTGTTCCAGCCGTTTCTCTTGTTCTTCCGGCGGTCTTCACCTTCCAGGCCGCCCGCATTTAGATTGCGCGTTTGGCCGTGTTGATCTTCAATGGCAGCACGCAAATGCTTTGGCCCCATCGATGACGAACAGATACTCTCACTCTGTTGACAAACAGTGATCCCGCAAACACGACAGCAAGCGCTTCAGCGAGGCGGCGTTCTCCGTCGCTCCGAGTTCCAATCCCCAGAATGTGCTTTTGCCCTCTCGATCTACGCCCACCGCGCTAAGGATGTAGTGCTCGGCGAAACGCTGGCCATCGATGTAGATCACCAGAATTTCGACGTTCTCCCAACGGCGCTCTTGCAACTGTCGAGATCCCCCGCAGCAGCGCAACCAACAGATGCTGGCCGAGGCCACGGACTTTGCGTAGCATTTTCATACGCAGGGACTTGCACCTCGCCTTCCGTTCTGTGCTGGAGGCGGGGCCGTTTCAATTTCAACTTTCGGTCTGCCAGTTCGACACGTCCCGACTGCGAGCCGGGTACCGAATGTCGCCGCTGGCCTTGCCTGGTAAGCGCGGCCCGGCGACCTGTTCGGCGCTCAGTACCGGGATCTGTTCCACAGTTTGGTGTCCGATCTCATGGGATCGCGGTCTCTACTCTTGGCTGGCGTTCTCGATCAGGTTCAGGATGGGAAGCAGGATTGGTCCATTGGCTCGACAGAACTGCTCGATGACAGCAGCCGATTCCTGCGCGGCCCGCGCACGATATGGTAAGGTCTTTTCACGGCGTAGGCTCCTTTCGGATTCGTGATTTGGCAACCGGATTCTATCGAATCGGCGCCAACCGCCACCTACCAACCTTCAACTGAAGTTGGGACACCCTCCCAATCGCTCGTGGTACTCGTTCCTCTACACGCTATAGATTTAGCTTCCAAATCCAAGGTAGAAATCAACTGTCCCAGTGAACAGTTCATGGTCGCGGTGGACGATTAGTACCGGGGAACGTCCGGGGGTTTCAGGACATGCGCGTGTCATTTTGAGACAGTTTGCCATCCGAGCACAGCCTCAAGTTCTTGCGAAATTTGAAGGCAGACGATACGTTATCAACAAAAGGGGCTTCCGTGAACTCAGCCGCTTATTTCGAAGGCTGCTGAGTCACGACTGGCAATTTGTTGGGCAAATTGTGGTAGAATTTTTCCCTCTAACGGTTCAAGGTTCGGAAGTTGGGCTCGGAAATAGTTTTCCGGAACTCTGCATACCATCACCAACTGCTTTAATTTGAATAACTAAGCGAATACTTTTGTCGAATAGGGTTCTTCTTTCAATCACAAAACTGGTAGGCTGATTGCGATATTTCTATTAGGCGTAATGGTGAGATTAATGGTGGTAGCTTGACTGAACTGTGGCAATTGCTCACTCAGCCACCAACGTGGTTCAGAAACTTGCTCGAGCCCGGAACATGATGTCTGTTAAGCGTCAGAAGCGAGGCTCGCGTACCTGCGTGAGAGACGGAGCCGATTGGCGTATTGAATGCGACGAAACGGGTAGAGCGGTACTGGCTTATGCGAAGAACGTCAACGGAGAATTGGCATACGAACTCGCACTATCCACCGGGAATTCGACGACCCGTCGCACGGCAACGGTCCACTCGTAGACAGGTTTGGCTCCTTGCGTTCCGAGCGTGAATTTCCCGCTGATACTTGTCATGCATGATCTTTCGTGAAACCAAACTCCCGGGGGTTTTCGAAATTCAGCTCGAACTCAAAACCGATGAACGTGGATTCTTCGCACGCACCTGGTGCCAGAGAGAATTCGAAGCTCAGGGACTCAACACAAAACTTGTGCAGTGCAGCATTTCCTTCAATGCGCGAAAGGGCACGCTGCGGGGTATGCATTACCAAGCCGCTCCCCATGCGGAGACAAAACTGGTACGGTGCACCAGGGGAGCGATGTACGACGTCGTAGTCGATCTGCGTCCTGATTCGCCAAAATTCAAAGACTCTATTGCGGTGATCCTAACGGCTGAAAAGCGGAACACGATCTATGTGCCAGAGGGGTGCGCGCACGGCTTTCTGACCTTGGAGGACGACACTGAAGTGTTTTATCAAATGTCGGAATTTCACAATGAGCAAGCGGCTCGGGGCTTTCGATTCGATGATCCGACGTTCCGGCTCTCCTGGCCAGAAAGAGTCCAAGTCATTTCTGAGCGAGATCTAAATTACCCGCAGTTTGAATAAACCAGTGGGACTGCTAAAAGAATTCGAGCGGAGCGATGCATCAACAATCGGTCGCGACTTGCACCAGTTTGCAAGCAACCTATATCCCATTTGCCGAAGCATTACTGGCAACGGAACCCGGCAAACTCTGGCGATGATCCAGCACCGAATTTCGTTGGAGACTTTCGAGGTTCCAACGGGTACCCCTGTTTTCGATTGGACGGTTCCCAAAGAGTGGAATGTTCGGGATGCTTATATCAAGGGACCAGACGGGAAGAAGGTTGTCGATTTCCAAGAGTGCAATCTACACCTTCTGAATTACAGTGCGCCTATCCGTGCGACGATGCCGCTGAGTGCGCTCAAGAATCATCTGTTCACGATTCCCGAGAAGCCCGATTGGATTCCCTACCGAACTTCGTACTACAAGGAAGACTGGGGATTTTGCCTCTCACACAATCAGATGCTTGCGCTGGAAGATGGCAGTTACGAAGTGTGCATCGATTCAACTCTGGAAGAAGGGCACTTAACCTATGGTGAGTGCTATTTGCCGGGGCGATCGACTGACGAGGTGCTATTTTCGTGCCATACATGTCATCCGTCGCTCGCAAATGACAATCTCTCCGGGTTGGCAGTCACTACTTTTCTGGCACAGTTTCTTTCCGAACGAGGTCTTCACTACTCGTATCGGATTCTGTTCGTTCCCGGCACTATAGGCGCAATTACGTGGCTTGCTCGAAATCGCGAGGCCGTCGGTCGTATTCGCCACGGTTTGGTATTGACCTGCCTTGGGGACAAAGGTCCTTTCCACTACAAAAAGAGCCGCCAAGGAGATGCCGAGATCGACCGCGTTGCGGCGCATGTCCTACTCCACTATGGCGGATCGAGAGAAATTCTCGAATTCTCGCCATATGGTTACGACGAGCGGCAGTATTGCTCTCCGGGGTTCAATTTGCAGGTCGGTTGCCTTATGCGAAGCGTGTGGGGGAGTTTCCCGGAGTACCACACTTCGGCAGACGATCTGAGTTTTATACAGCCACCCCACCTTGCGGAATCGCTTCGCATATGTGTGGCTATCGTCGACGTCCTTGAAGAGAACAGGCGATATCGGAACCTGAACCCGTATTGCGAGCCGCAACTCGGCCGGCGAGGTCTTTACGGGTCTACCGGCGGTGAAGGCATAGAGTCCGAGGTCAACGCTCGCCTTTGGGTACTAAATCTCTCCGATGGAGAGCATTCACTGCTGGACATAGCTGAGCGTTCAGGGCTGTCGTTCTCCGCAATCAAATGTGCCGCACAAATCTTGTGCGAAAGCAATCTACTGGAAATGATGCCCGAGGAAGGAAATAGGGACAAATGCAAGCCGCGGGCGCACGGGAGATCGCCCGCTCGTGCACTCATTGAAAGGTATCCAAGGTAGCCCCAGGTCTCAAATCTACTTTCGGTAGGAGTCTTATGAAGGTATTGATCACTGGCCACAAAGGCTATATAGGCGCAGTCGCAGTACAAATGTTTCGCGATGCCGGACACGACGTCGTTGGCCTAGACACAGACCTATTTGAAGGCTGTGAGTTTGGTCTGCCCGCGCCAGAAATTCCAGGAATTCGCAAAGATCTCCGTGAGGTGACAAGAGCGGATCTCAATGGATTTGAAGCCGTTGTACATTTGGCGGCGTTGTCGAATGACCCGCTTGGCAACCTGGATCCTGAGCTCACCTATGACATCAATCACAGAGCGTCCGTACGGCTGGCAGAGTTAGCTAAACAGGCGGGCGTGCAACGATTTGTGTTCTCTTCGTCGTGCAGTACGTACGGTGCTGCGGGCGACGGATTCCTGAACGAGGCAGCTTCGCTCAACCCTGTAACTCCCTATGGCGAGTCCAAAGTTTTGGTCGAACGCGATGTAGCGCGGCTAGCAGATGAGAGCTTCAGCCCGACCTATATGAGAAATGCCACGGCATACGGAGTGTCGCCACGGCTTCGTCTCGATCTCGTGCTGAACGACTTCGTAGCGTCAGCGCTTACTACCGGCCGCATTCTTATCAAGAGTGACGGTACCCCATGGCGCCCCATAGTACACATTCGTGACATCATCGCTGCGTTGCTGTGCGCCCTGGATGCCCCTAAGAGCGCAATCCACAATGCAACCTTCAATGTCGGCCAGACCGAAGAAAACTACCGCATCAACGAACTTGCTGAAATCGTCGCCGAGACTGTGCCGGGCAGCCAGATCGAGTACGCACCAGGTGGGGGGCCAGACAAGCGATGCTATCGAGTCAACTGCGATAAGGCCCGCGATGCCCTGCCAAATTTTCGACCGCAGTGGACGGCTCGCACAGGGGCACGGGAACTCTACGATGCCTACCAAGCGGCCGGGCTAGTTAAAGATGATTTGAACGACAGTCGCTATTTCCGTGTTAAGCGCATCCAGAATCTGCAGAAAACCGGTCGGTTGGATACTTCGCTTCATTGGAAAAATGAAGGTGAGTGGAAATATTCTTCTCATAAGTACTCCTATTCCTCCCTCAAGGCGTAGGCTTTTGCCAAAGTACTCGATGCTATGTTTTGCATAAGCGCTTCTTTTGCAATACCTTACATAGAACTCAAAAGTCTAGGGTCCTGTCGGGTATCGAAGATTACGGCAGAGTGATTGCGAGCTGTTCGATAAGGTCGAGGAGCTGCCTGCGTCGAACTCGAACCGCTACGGGCGATAGCAAGTCTTAGTGTCAAAGGTGTGCAGATTGACTTAATTTGATGGTGATGGAAGCCCCTATTCAAATATCTGACAGAACAACGGTGGGTAGACAGTTTGCAACTGACGATGGCCTGCCGGATCCCACGGAAAGCTGCGAGTCTCCATGAAGGATCTGCGGGAGAGAGCTATCCGTGGTGGCCTCGCCAAGGTTTGCGCTCAAGCGGCGAACTGGGTAATCCGCATTGGATCCCTAATGGTGCTTGCTCGATTACTCGACCCTAGGGACTTTGGGCTTGTTGCTATGGTCACGGCTTTCACAGGTGTGCTGGGCCTGTTCAGAGACTTTGGGCTTTCTTCAGCCACAGTCCAACGCCTTGATGTCAGTGAGGAGCAGATCTCGACCCTATTTTGGATCAATGTAGTAATTGGTTCGATCCTTGGACTGACATTAACGGCCGTATCTCCATTCGTTGCGGCCTTCTATCACGAGCCTCGTCTCCTCTGGGTCAGTATTGTTTTGGCTACCGCATTTATATTCAATGCGATCGGAGTGCAGCACTCGGCACTCCTCCAGCGGCAAATGCGTTTTACAACCTTGGCAATGATAGACACTCTGTGCCTGATTGTCAGTACGTTTATCGGGATCAGCATGGCGATGGTTGGGTTTAGATACTGGGCTCTCGTGGCATCGGCGGTCTCTCTTCCATTGTTCACCACAGTTTGCTTATGGTTTGTCACAGGTTGGGTCCCCGGAAGGCCGCGTTCGAAAGTTGGAGTTCATTCCATGATGCGTTTTGGGGGCGGCGTCACTCTAATTAGTCTTGTCGTTTACATTGCCTATAATCTCGACAAGGTCCTGCTTGGCCGCTTCTGGGGAGCGAACGCCGTAGGCATCTACGGAAGAGCCTACCAGCTCATCAATCTGCCTACCGAGAATCTTAATTCTGCCGTCGGCGGAGTGGCACTTTCGGCCCTATCACGGCTCCAGGATGATCCCGAGCGTCTCAAGCGCTATTTCGTGAAGGGTTACTGCCTGGTATTGGCGTTAACTATACCCATTACGATTTCCTGTAGCCTGTTTGCTAACGAC
>WNEZ01002762.1_pt1 | contig 24436 bp, 24 predicted proteins | sample 5400521 | NCBI WGS metagenome assembly WNEZ01 (sample SAMN13153339, study PRJNA577476) | soil metagenome | isolation source: 120 cm saprolite under Douglas fir tree site 2 hole 1 replicate 1 | place: USA:California | collected 2015-04-18
GAGCATCTATTGGGCAGACAGCGTGCGTGGCACCCTGGACACCCCGATGATCGGCGGGTTTACGCAAGGACGTGGAGAATTTTATGCGCAAGAAGTCTTCGAGGGGAGGCATATCTTTAGTCGGTTTATCTGGTCGGATATCACCCCTACCTCGTGCCACTGGGAGCAGGCGTTTTCAGCGGATGGAGGAAAAACCTGGGAGACCAACTGGATCTGGGAACTCACCAGATACCAGGAGTAGCAACCGCCTTGATGAGTGCCATGAGAGTACCATGCCACTCAGCCCGGGGAGGCGCTGCTTCCCATCAAGGTCATCTGCTCGATGAGTAGGTCCGTCATGACCAGAGAGGAACAGTATGGACCTTTACAAGACTGAGCACGAGGGAAAAACAGCAGCTGAACCGTCGCGGCAGCTTTGCAGCCCCATCGTGGAACTCAGACAATATACTCTTCATCCGGGACAGCGGGACGTACTGATTGCACTTTTCGAGCGAGCATTTATCGAAACCCAAGAAGCAGTGGGAATAACGGTGATCGGGCAATTTCGGGATCTGGAGGATCCGAACCGATTTGTCTGGCTGCGAGGCTTCTCTGATATGGACAAGCGCCTCGCCGCGTTGCAAGCCTTCTACGGTGGAGCGGTGTGGCAAAAGTACCGTGACGTGGCCAATGCCACCATGGCCGACTCCGATAACGTGCTCTTGCTGCGCCCGGCGGGTCCAACGTCAGGATTTTTCCTTGACCCCAGGGATCGGCCCCTGCCTGACACCCAGAAGATTCCTCCAGGGCTGGTGGTAGCTACCATCCTGTCCTTTGAGACGCCCCCTGATACCAACTTTCTCGACTTTTTTGAGGGCACGCTCGCGCCGGGCCTGAGCAGGAGGGGCGCTTCGATCCTGTCCTCTTTCGTGACCGAGGAGAGCGCGAACACGTTCCCAGCCCTGCCGGTTCGCGAGGGCGAGCAGGTGTTTGCCTGGTTCTCACGCTTTCGGGATCAAGCGGCATACGACGAGTACGTCGCCGCTCTTGCTCGGTCTCAGGAGTGGCACGACCAGTTTTGGGAACCACTGGCGCGTCGTCTCAAAGCTGCGCCCTCGGTCTTGAAGCTCTCGCCGACGGCGCGCTCACTCGTGCAGAGTTGATGTATCGACCGATCCGCGCTGCTGCGGAGGCGAGGCCAATTACTGGGCTTCTTTCTCCTTGGCGCATCTCTGCAGTTGTCGATGCAAGGTTGAGGCCACCTTCCGGGTTGAGCACAGATGTCTCTTATGGTGTTTTTGATTATTGAGGATCACCTTGCTTCTCGGATTGGCGAAGCACCTCAATCACTGCCGAAAAATCTGCCTCATCGAGCCGAGATTGCCTGCCAGACGATAGACTTCGCGGGCCGTCGCTACCGTGGGCATGGGCGTCTGCAACTCGTCGGCCAGGCGCAGGGCGTAGGTCAGGTCTTTGTGCAGCCAGCGCAGCGCAAATTGGAGGGTGTACTGATATATGGCACATCGTACTTTCTCGTCAGTTTCGCACCGATAGGCCTATACAACAATTGGGGATGAGGGAAAGAACAACCATAGGAGACATTTGCCACTCTTATTCTCCACCAGCTCTCCGCGCTTGCGCGATAATCTCCTCGACCACTGCGGTCTTGGCATGCGCATCTCCTCTCGATCCTTCTCCGCTCACTTCATTTGCCTGTTTTTCGTTCGCACACGATCATACAGCTCTTCCCTCACGCTGATGAATGACACATCTTTGTGCCAGAATGGAGGATAGTCCCCCTGCTTCTTAATCAGCAGTGCCGGAACGCTTGCTTGCGATGGAGCAGCGAGCGGTGCAGGCAGCCTTTTCGCGCCGGTCCAGAACTCTTTATGGCTGTCTATCACCGCATCCGCCTCCCTGGCCGGATGAGTGTAATAGGACTCGATCGGTTCCACCTCAGGAAGAACGTCATCCGACTTCAACGCGGACGACAGGATTTGCCCCAGCGGCGACTTGACCAGTTCGGCATGCAGGGCGTCCCTGGACAATCCCCGTAGCTCGAACATCAAGAAAGGATCGCGATCCAGGGCGGACGCCAGGAGATAGTAGACCCCGGCGATGTGCTTGCAAGGGTTCGCGTAGTCCGGGCATGAGCAGGAGGTCTTGAAATCGCGCTCGCTGTACGGCAGGAGATGCAGACCCAGCCCGGAGAAGGCATCCTCGATCGTGTCCGGCATCTCGTTCATCAGCAGTTTCGTGACCAGGTCTGCCCGCGATGCAATCTGGCTGATAGCTTTCTTCCAATCGGCGGAGGAAATCGACTTGATCGTGATAGAGGTCGTGTAGATAGGTTCTTTATAGACGCCAAAGTACGGGTTGATCGAACCACGCACCCTGGCCGTAACCGTGCCGTTAGCCAGCGTGTAATTGAGGATGCGCCCTCCACTCGCGTAGGACCGCCCACGTCCGAGGCGGGCCGGATCGGTAAACTCTTCCAGGGCCGCGATAAAGCGCTGGCCCCACCAGGTGCGGCTGAACTGTGCCATCGTCCTTACTCCAGGACCGCGCTGCGCCGCAGCGCGATCAAATCCTTAAACGTATCGTTATCAAGTTCTGTCAGCCAGGACTCATCGGCTCCTACAACCAGCGAGGAGAGCCGTTTCTTGTCCTCGATCATCGCATCGATGCGCTCTTCCATCGTCCCCATGGCCACAAATTTATGCACGAAGACGTTCTTGCGCTGGCCGATGCGGAAGGCGCGGTCGGTCGCCTGATCTTCGACCGCCGGGTTCCACCAGCGATCGAAGTGGAAAACGTGGTTCGCTTTGGTCAGATTCAAGCCCACGCCTCCTGCCCGCAGCGAGAGAATAAACACCGACGGCTCGGTCTCCGGGTCTTGAAACTCGGCAATCATCCGCTCCCGCCGTGTCACGCTGGTTCCACCATGCAGATAGTAGGTGTTGTAGTGCAGGGTGTGCGCGAGATAGCGCTCCAGTTCGCCTCCGATCTCGGTAAACTGCGTGAAGATCAGCGCGCTCTCCCCGCTGTCAATCACTTCTTCGACCATCTCCCCAAGCCGCTGGAGCTTGTGGGAGCGCTCGGTGGTAAACGCGCTGCCGTCCTGCAGGAACTGCGCTGGATGGTTGCAGATCTGCTTGAGTTTCAGCAAAGTGGATAAGATCAGGCCCTTGCGCTGGATGCCCTCGGCCTCATCCAGTTGCTCAGTGACATCTTTGACAACGGCCTCGTAGAGAGAGGCTTGCTCGGACGAGAGCGTGCAATACATCTTCTGCTCGATCTTCTCCGGCAGGTCGTCGATAATGCGTTTGTCGGTCTTGACACGCCGCAAGATAAAAGGCTCTACCAGCTTCTTTAAGGTTGCCGACATTGCCAGGTCATTATTTTTTTGGATGGGCAACTCAAACGTCTTGCGGAACTGCGCTTCCTTGCCTAGGTAGCCTGGATTGAGGAAATTGAAGATAGACCACAGGTCGCGCATGCGGTTCTCGACGGGCGTGCCGGTCAAAGCAAGCCGGCGCGGAGCGGTGAGCTTGAGAATCGCGCGCGTCTGGGCGGCATGCGGATTCTTGATGTTCTGAGCCTCGTCGACCACCACGCGATGCCATTTCAGACTCTGCAAGAGCTTTTCGTCCAGGCGGGCCAGCGCGAACGAGGTCAGGACGACATCGTGTGCCTGGCATGCCTCCTCGAAGGCTTGTTTGTTTTTCAGCCGCGTGCTGCCCTGATGTACCATCGTGCGAAGCTGCGGTGCGAAGCGCTCGATCTCCTTGCGCCAGTTGCCCAGCACGGATGTTGGCGCGATGACCAGGGTTGGCGGCACGCTGCCGATCTCCTCCCGCTCTTTGAGCAAGCGAGCGATGACCTCCAGGGTTTTGCCCAGGCCCATGTCGTCCGCCAGGCAAGGATTCAAGCCCAGGCTTTCCAGGTACTGTAGCCAGGCGACGCCGCGCTTCTGGTAGTCGCGCAGGTTCCCCTGCAAGGCGAGTGGGTCCTGAACGGGGGCGAATGCATTTTTGTCATGCAGCCTGGACAGCATATCTCGCAAGCCCTCGTCATAGTCCCATTCCAGGTCGTCTTCGGACTCGGCCCCGATCTTCAACATATCCAGGAGCGTGATTTCCGGCTCCTCGTGCTGGTGCGTCTGCCAGAACTCGAGGAGCTGCTGCATTTTATCGCGATCCAGTTCCATCCATTGTCCCCGGAACTGGACCAGGGGCGTTTTCGCGTTCACGAGCTGCTGCCATTCCTCTTCTGAGACGACCTGGCCCCCAATCGACAACTGGTACTCGTAGGCGATGATTGTACTGAGACTGAAATGGCCGTGGCTGATCGCAGCTGTTCCTTTGGGCGACCGCAGCGCTGTTTTGAGGCGGACTTTCGTACGCCGCCGTCCATCCGGCGTCCACCACGCCGGGACGATCACGGTGTAACCAGCGTCTCCAAGCACCCAGGCACTTTCCTTTAAGAACGCGAACGCTTCGTCCAGGGTGAGGCTGCACCCGGTCGGGCGGTCCGTTGCCAGACCATCCCAGACTTTGGGATAGATGCGTGCAGCATACCCCAGGGCCAGCAACAGGTTTTTCTCGAAATCCTGGCCGAAGTGCCGGATAACCTCGGTGCGGGTCTGCGCATCGAGAGACCAGTAGTCGTCCAGGTTCAGTTTGAGCGAAGGATCACGCCGGGATGCGACGAGAAAGTGCAGGCGCCAGTTGTCGATATTGGTGGAGGGCGCCTCCTCCAGGCGGAAGCAGAGGGTAAAACCGGTCTCCGTGTGCGCCCTGGTGAAGTTCGCGCGCCATGCCAGCCAGTGTTTGTAATCTTTTAGAGTGTCTTCTGGCGAGGCCTGAGATAGAACCGGTCGGTATGGATAAACGCCCCTGTACAGGAACGTGTTCGCGATCTGGTCGTCGAATTTCCCCGTAAAAGGCGTCCCTGTGACAATGTCGTGCAGGAGGCATTCTGAGAAGTGGCGCAGTAAGGACTCCTTGTCAAGCAATCCGGCCTCGTCCGGGCTGTTGAGTCCCGCGGCGCACACGCCCGGCATCGCGGTCACGTAGCGCTGGATGGTCGTTTCATAGGTGTCCGACAGCAGCTCCCACGCGGGGTGAATCTCGAAACTGGGACTGATCTTCGCCCGTTTCCCCCTGGCTGGAGTGGAAGCGTTCTCCTGGTACTTCTGGGCGGGGATGTACTGGTCCTTGGCGATGATGCCTTTGATCGCCTGGGAGTACTGATACCAGAACAAGAGATCTGCTCCCAGCTGGAAGTCCTCTGCCGCGTGGAGGGCGATAAAATGGATGTCGTTCAGCGTGGCGATGCTGTCTGGCACCTGGTAGCAGCTGACCTGCCAGGGTGCCAGGTCAAACTCTATCGGCTCCTCCTCATCCACATAGCGCAGCAGTTCGAAGCAGGGAGCAGGCTTGCCCGCAGCCGTCGGGAGCAGAAAGTATTTGGTACACATGGTGCGCGCCAACGCGCCGGGCGCAAACTCTGGCAAGCCCAGTTTCTCCGTGAGAAACGTGGACAGGGCTGATTGCCCAAGATGCCCGGGGTGAACGGTGCCAGCACGACTCTGCGACGCGCCTGTCGGGGTATCCGTCTCTACCCATAGGTAGAAGGCCCCTCTCTGGATAAATTCGTGTGTGTCTTCGGGTATCCAGGTCCCGTGGATAACATGCATGCGGTACTCCTGCGGTGAGCGGTAATGTGGTAGATATGCACCTCAAGTGGAGCGTCATGAGAAGTGGGTTACAGCCGCTCATCTGGTGCCAATACTGGCTAGGATCATATCACGTATCCCTGCGCTATGCTCACCATTTATCATTATGATACAAAAATTACATATCACAGAAAAGACTTTCTGTGTCACGAGGGATGTTTCATTATAGCACACCAACTCCGCTACCGTCGAGCGCTCCCTACCAAAAGTGGTCGTGTTGCAAATATGATGCCAGTCCTGTAATTACTGCTCTGTCAAGCTTCCTCTACAAGAAGAGGAGGCTTGTCAAATCATGCTCAAGATGCCTATTTTGCGAACAGATGACCCAAGTAGCTAGCACAGGTCTGCCAGCGGAGTCATGATGATGATTACTGACCTGAAAAATGGACTGCTCGCTCATTTGCTGCTCCATGAACTGATGAACACACGAGATGAGAGCTTACTCCAAATTCTGTTCGCTAAGAGAACGATAGGTTCTGTTCTTCCCCAAAACCTGTCATGACTGTCAGAGGGAGTAATAGGTAATATTATAAAGTATATCATGGTAGTGTGACGTGATATTTCAAGATAATGCCGAGTAGTGATGAGAACGATATGATTGAGGGTACAAGTCGTCTGATTGCAGGAGTAACTTCGCAGTGACTGGGTGTGGTACACTTAGTAAACGGAAGGAGAGAACTCATGGCGCTTCAAGGAATACGGAGAATCTCCGCCGGGATTGTGCAGGACCCGGCTATTAACAGTGGACGACCGATCATCGAGGGGACACGTGTCTTCGTCGACAGGATCATCGGACATCTTGAGAGCGGCATGTCGATTGAGGAGATCTGCCAGGAGTATGATCTGACCCAAGGACAAGTGGAAGCCGTCAAGCAACTGAGCCCGGAGCAGGTTCAGTACATCAAGGGTTACGCCGATGCACTGGAAAATGTAGTAATGAAGTAAGATAGTGATAGTTCGTCCACGTACGTTTCTGCTGGACGAAAACATACCACGCAAAGTACTCTCAGCGTTGCGAAGAGAAGGATACTCTGCTACTCGGGTATACGATGTAAGCTTGCGTTCTCAACCTGATGCTGCCATCTTTGCCTACGCTCGCGCTTATCACATGACGATCATCACCTTCGACACCGACTATCTGAATCAAACAGCGTTCCCGCCACCACATGCGGGCATCCTTGTCCTGCGCTCTTTCCCGAGGGACACCTCAGTTAACGAGCTTGCTTCTGCCGTGCTAAAGGCAGTGGCACAATTATCGCACCTTGATATTTCCAATTGCGTCTGTCGGCTCGATCCGAGTGGATTAGAGGAAGGACTGTGAGCACATCTGGGATCAACCGGCTTTCCTCATCACCGCAGTGCCTTTAGCATGGGAACAAGCTTGTACTTACGCCCATGTTGACTCAGTAGCTCATCCAGGTATGTTTGCCACTCCTCTTGATGCTCCAGCATTTGATAAGCTTTGCGGGCTTTCGCGAGCCAGTTGGCTGCTGAACTGTATAATTCTGCCTTGCCCCTATCCATGATATACTCTGCTTGCTTGCGGCAGGCCTGGATGACCCAATCGAGCTGGGATTGTAATTGTAGAGCGGCATCTACCACCTGCTCTACCAGAGTATGGCTAGCGTAGGGGTCCAGCGCTGCGATGGCATCATTGATCAATCCTTCGTGTAAGAACACATCTATTTGCCCTTTGGGATAGGATGATTTCGTCTGGCGAGCATGATCCAGGAGCCCCGTTCGTCGCTCAGGAGAGGAGGAAGGAACGAGTATGCCGGGACAGACCTCAAAGGGCATATGAAGGGGAGGACTATCCACATTCTTGCCAGGAATATCCCACCCATCATTCCGTGCGGCATATGTCGAGAACCTGCTATCAGCATCTGTATGCAATGCATCTATGAAGATAAAGGGCGTCTGTGTAATGTGTGCGCAAAGAACCATAAATGTGGCCAAGAGATACCCTTGCCGGTGGTCAACTCACCGCGAGCTGGCGTATGTGGTTATACAGGTCAGGACCCTGCTTATATCTGGTAGCCAACGATTGCTGCATCTGATGATGCATAATGAATCATTGCATCATCTATATAACATATTAGAGGAGACGAGAGAAGAATTCAATAAAATAGCCAGCGTGACAGGCAGACACGTTAGGCCATTTACACATCTTCAACGATATATGCTTCATTTTGCCTGGAGAGTAAAGAGTGACCTCTTCCCATATACTTAAGGTCTCAAAGTACTTCCCATGGTTGTGGAAGACAGAGAATGGAACGTGAGGAAAAAGAATGCCCCTTATGATCATCCTCGTTGTTTGCCCCGACAAGATTGTGGATACCCATGATTACATAAGAATAATGGAGTTCACTATAAATAGTGAACTCCATTATTCATCGACCGGAACCGACGGGCGTCCGATTATCTCCAAGAAGACCAGCGTGACGGGCAGACACAATCGGCCAATGATGCTTTTCCTGAAAGGAACTTTGTTACTGTACTCACAAATAGTTGCTGGGATTTTCAACCTGCAATCCTTCGACGCCAGCGATATCTAGGAGGCCAGCGTCGGCACAGACAAAGATGGGTTCTGGCGCTTGATTGGCTAACGTGTACTGACGTAGTGCAAGTACGCCAGCGAGTTGTACCGCATCATAGGCACGTAAGCGATGCGAGCGACAGAGGTCACCTGCTGAGTTATAAAGGTCAGTGTCCACAGGCCAGGTGTTGTAGCTCTCTTTGCCATCTTGGCGAAACACGGTAATGAGTCTATCACGTTCAGCCATACTAATGCTTTGCTCGCGCGCTCTCCGGCAGATTGCTGCGACAACCTCTACGAGTGCTACCTGCGAAATGTACAAGTTGTGACCTTGCGCTGGATTGCAGAGGGAGAGAATCCATGCTTGCCCTTGTTCAAAGATGTACCGTTTGATAATGGCCGAGGTGTCTAGAAAGTAGGTAGCCATTAGTATGGCCCTCGATCTTCAATCACCATCTCAGACGCAGGCTTGTCACTGGCAAACAATCGGGCAAGTCGTTCCCTTTCAGCCTGTTCCTCGGGAGACAATGGCCGCGGTGTTGCCAGATTGAGGAGCTTTCCCTCATGGTATAACTTCTCGGCAAGCTCACGTCCCGTCATCGAGCGTTCTGTTGTAGAAGCTAATGGTAAATGTCGTATCAGGTCACGCAGAAGCGTTTCTGGCGGTTCTCCTCTTTTGGCCGCTTCTGCGGCAAGCGTCTGGTATTCCTGATCGGTCAGGGTAACAGTCATTTGATAGCTCATGAAGATTGCCCCCTCCTGAAGTGAGAATGCTCTGATATGCTCCATCATAGCCCCTGTCATGAAATTTCGCAACCCTGTGGAACTGTTCTTAATCAAATGGATAAAGTGGAGATCATCCCGAATAGTGGCCAACTATCTCGTCCCCTGGTAGGTCGGAATTGGAACAAGCTCAACGCATCTGTTCTTCTCCAGCAGGAGCGAAAGAAGATGCCTGACTCGTTCGTGCTGGATGCTTTATATCAAATCCGGTTGAAGAGTGAGCAATGGCGCGGGGGTTCAGGGGGCGCGCAGGCACCTGACGGGGAATGGGGTGTCCCCATTTTCTCTCCCCTCCTCCAGGATTTGATATTATTTAGCAACTTTGTACGGGTCAGTAAGATATAAGAGAGGAAGAGTGTGCATCTTGCTACGTTTTGACATATTGACTGCTGTGTTATGTTATTGCTTGATACAGTATGATCTGAAAATATTCCAGAGAAGTAAATCTTACCTTTTGAAGTCTCTTTTCCCTGTATGTAATTCCTGGTACGTTCAGATGAATGGCTGAATGTGAGGATGGGTGTAAACACAGCTTTTGTTGCTTCTATGAATCCGATTTATGGCCTCTAGCAAGAGAATATTGCCTTTACCACACGCTTGGTACTTTACTAAACTTAAGACTCATCATAGTAGTCTAACTGTAGTAGAGGAGAGGAGCAGGAGATGGCTTCATTTACAGATTTGATTGCCGAGCGTATTCATTTCCGAAGAGAAGAGTTCCTCGCCGGATTATCGAGTAAACCGGATGATGAGGTTGAGTATCTTCTTGCTAAAGGAATTCAAGCCCACTGGCACCCGTTTGAGCCTGAGAATACCAGGAATATGGATCAAAGTATATCACATGTGGCAGCGGTAGATGGCTCGCGTGCGATACGAGCTTTAAGTAGTGGAGCGGATTGGGTTATCGCCCAGGCCTTGCTGATTGGGCCGAATGGACTGCGCAAATCCGCCGTTGATACCATCTTGTTGCGGGGTGAAATCGAGCGTCCAGCAGTTGATCGCTGTGCTGCACTCTTGATGCGTTCCCTCGAATTGGACCTGGCTCTGAAATTTGTCGAGAGCGGAGATGGTCATACGCTGATCCTTGATGGTTCTCTCTATGCTGATCTTCCCTATCTGCTCTACAGGCTCGCCATAGGTGGCTATGAAAATTTACCTTTGAAGGTAATGGAGCAATATTTTGAGCTTTTCGACCTTTGCCAGAAACGCGGAGTCCTCTTATTGGGTATTTCTAAGAGCGCCCACTCGGCAGTCTTGGGACAGGCTCTTCTTAATGGAAACCGCTCTCTTGTATCCTCGATTCCCCAACAACCAGACTCAGGTACATCAAAGCCGTTAGAAGCGGATGTGCAGGAAGATGTAGAGATATCTCTCGGCGATTCGGCAAATGGGAAGAACCAACAACGAGGTATGAGATCGGGTATGAATGGGTTGCCAACTGATGGTGAACTCATGCATCGTTGGACGAGGGGTGCTGGCCTCACTGATCCTGTGCTGCTGGGATCATCGTCTTTTGGCCGTGCCGGTGCAATAGCAGATGAGAAATTGACCTCACAGATAAAACAAGCTCTTCTTGAACCACAACTGTCTCCTGACCTGCAGCGGGTGCTGGATCGGTTGTTCAATGCTCCCGCAATTGGTACCTTTTATGTACGCCTGGCTCCTGGCGATGATGCTCTCCGCGTAGATGCACTGGCAAGTACATTTGGTAGAGATGATCTTCGCTTGCTTGGGTTTACCCGGACATTGGTTTCTTATACTTCAGCGTTACCACTCGTCCAGCATCTTTTGGGCGAGTATGGTGGTCTCTCGGTTTATAATGCAGCTCTTTATGTAGTGGATAAAGAGGTTCGTCTACATGCGGCGACAGTAGATCACATTTATCTTTCAGTGCTACGACGCCAGCTTGGTCAACCGGTTCAGTATGATCGGTCAACCAGGCGTTTCATCTATTAAGTACTTGGGGTTGATATCGACTATTGTGATGGCAGGGGAAGAATCATGCAAAACACGCTTTCATCTGTTTGCGGTCGTGAGGCGGGCTTTATAGTTGGTGAGACCAGCCCATTGGAATTTACTTTCGTCAGCAGCCAGGAATTGCTTCCCCCACGATTAGAATATCTGGTAGTTCCGGGAGTCGAGGAAAAGGGCGGAGGGACTGTTCTCTCAAGTGAGGCTGCAAGTACACGTGTAGATGTCCTCGCTCAAGTTGTCGAAATTGGCGTTGGTTCAGCTATTCTTTCTGATAATCTCACCTACGATGAGACAATGGTGATACTTCGAGGCTCATATGCCCCTCAGCCGAAGATGTTTGGACGAGCGCGGGTCATCGGTTATCTGGTAAATGGAGTGGTGCGTACTCCCCGCAGTGCTGCTATCCCCGGAAGTACCGTCTATATTGCCTCTGATGCGCTTTTGCAACAGTTTTTCAGCGCAGATGTAACTGCTGGGGTGGAAATTGGCACGCTGATTAATCGCCTGAATGTGCCTGTTTTGTTAGATCCCAATGGATTGCGCCGGCACCTGGCAATTATTGCACAAACAGGTGCTGGTAAATCCTACCTGGGAGGCAAATTTTTCGAGAGCCTGCTGCAACTGGGGGGAACCATCCTGGTTTTTGATCCAAATTCTGATTACGTACAGATTCGAAAGAAAGCAGGACAGGAAGAACGCCCCTATCACAGTGCGGAGAGAACAAGCTTTGCTGATGATGTCCTGATCTACCGTATTCCGGGAATTCAGGGCAGGCGTTTCGCGGACGAACTCATTGGTGATGTGCGCCCTTTTACCGTGCGCTTTGCTGACCTGAATCATGATGAGATCGCCGACCTTGCTGGCGTCTCTGAAAGAGCCTCTAATCAGCGAAGAGCCATCGAACTCGCCTGTGAGCGACTTCAACGAGAAGGAGTGGATTATAGGCCCGATGAGTTGGTTGCTACTCTGAAGGAACTCGCGGCTGGGGATAATGGTAACAATGCAATAGAAGAGGTACAAAAGCAAGAAGGTACTCAGGAAGAATTGCTAGGAAGTGATGAGCGTCGTGCGGCGCGTAAGGCCGCTCAATATATTGAAGACTTACGCCGCTTCTCCATCTGGGATTATCAGGATATTCGTATACAAGATTTGTTGCAGCCTCAACGACTCACCGTGCTTGATCTTGCAGGTGCCGATAAGGTGGTTGCAGCATATGCCGCGGAGCGAATGTTACGAGATATCTGGAAGCGTGCAATAACAGGGCAACTGCACCATCCTGTCTTTATTGTGCTGGAAGAGGCACATAACCTGATTCCGGCGAATGGGCAAACGCGTGCCAGCCGCATTATCAATACCATTGCTGCCGAAGGCCGTAAATTTCGCGTCTTTCTTACCCTGATTACACAGCGGCCCAGCAAGATTAGTCCTGATACGCTCTCACAATGTGGAAGCCAGATTGTCATGCAATTAACTAATCCCGATGATCAGCGTGCAGTGCAGAAGGCTTCTGAGGCGATCTCGGCGGAATTATTGGATGATTTGCCTGGCTTAAACAAAGGTGAGGCGATTGTGTTGGGACAGTTGACGCGGATTCCGGTAATGGTACGGATCACCGGACGCACATCGGCTGAAGGTGGAAGTGATGTTGATATTGTTGATGCGCTGAAACGCGCCAGGCAGGACGTACATGTCACTCGTATAGCGGAAAAGCTCCGCAATCAGGCGACGGTGCCACGTCAGCAAGAGGAGTGGTAAGTATTGGAGATAATTCAGAAAGCACAGTGCAGAGGAATCAGGAGGGAAGATAGTTGGATCAGCAGCACACTTTCTCTACCCCTACCGGGAACGTTGGAAATACTGCCGGTCGATATGAGGGTATTTTACGAGTAATACTGACGGCGGATAATCACCTCTCAGCGTACAGCCCGAAGCTTTCTCCAACCAGGTTGGCCGAACGAAGAAGGCGACTGGGGATGGCATTCAAACAAGTCGTAGACGCCGCCATTGAGCGACGAGCGCACCTTTTTATCCAGGCAGGAGACCTCTTTGATAGCGTCGACCCGCGCAATCTGGAGCGCGATTTTGTTGCAGAACAACTCATGCGGCTGCAATCGGCAGGCATTCATACCTTTGCTGTAAGCGGCAACCACGACACTCCCCACCAGAAGACCGAGCAGGGAGGATTTGCTCCACAAAATATTTATCACCGATTAAATGGCATGTACTATTTTGCCTCGTCAGATGTGTTAACGCCTGTGGAACTCGATGTAGCAGGACTACGATTGGCTCTCGCCGGATTAAGTTACCACCCCGGAGTCGTCCCGGGCGGTGACCCATTAGATCATGTGGGGATTACCGATCCTGATGGTGTTCTGACAGGAGCTGATCTGGGAATACTGATACTGCATGCCGCAATAGAGGGCCATGCGTTTCCCGGCGAGAAGGAAACGTTCGTCCGGCGCAGTAGCCTGGCTAGATTTGAAGGTTTCCGCGTTGTGCTAGCCGGTCATGTCCATGCCTACGACCGCTTCTCGATAGGCGACAAAGCCGTAGTAGTTTGTGGAGCTACCGAACGCATGGAATTTGGCCAGAGCGAAGATAGGACAGGCTTTGTGTATCTTGAACTCACGCGTGAAGGACTGCGTCATGCAGAACAGGTGCCTATCAAACCGCAACCACGCCATGTCGTCACGATTCGCACAACCGAACTCTGGTCCCCACAGCAGCCCAATACGGCAACTCCTTTGAATCCCTCGCCCACTCAGGAAAGTGAGGCTCCTGTTCTCTCGGTAGAGGAGCATATCATCCAAAAATTAGACTCTTATTGCACTGAAGAAGCAATGGTACGGCTGAATTTAGAAGGGCCGATCACACGCGAACAGTACCATTTACTCGATTTGCGCAGCATCTGGTTGCATGGGCAGCAGCGTGCGTTCTCTTTCGAGATAGATGAGAGCCGCTTATTCTTAATAAACGATCTTTCTCAAGCAAGGGTGGAACGGGGTGAACGCATTGCGCCTCGTGAAATGCTGGAAGCCATTGCCCAGGAATGGATGGAGCAAACCGGAACTTCGAGCGAGCGAGCCATTTTGACTGAAACACGCCAATGGGTACTTGATCGCTACGATGAGCTTTCTGGAAGGGAGGCCGATCAATGATTACGTTGAAACGCCTGGAAGCGAATAATTTCAAAAGTCTGCGCTCGGTTACTTTGGTTTTTCCCGAACGTGGAACTGTGCTGATTGAAGGATATAACGAGGCAGGAAAATCGACCCTTTTTGAAGCTGTCTACGTTGCTCTTTATGGGAAGCCTCTCGTAGGAGAAGATAAACAAGCGAAGCAGGAAGAGGTAATACAGCACGGCCAATCACACGCAATTGTTCAATTGACATTCAGCGTAGGCCAGCAGGAATTGACGATCAACCGTCACTTTGAGAGGGGAAAATCACAACAGGCTAAACTCGTCATCCAGCGACCTAGTACCCAACCAGAAGAGATCAACCGCGTCAGGGCAGTAGATGAGCGTATTCTCAAGGAGTTGGGAAACCTCGATGGAGATAGCCTCCGCAATTCCTGTTTTGTCGAACAGAAAGAATTAGGGCGAATCGAGGTGCTGTCACTTGCTCAGCGGGAGCAAGCCATTCAAAAGCTACTTGGGCTGGAGCGGCTGACCCAGCTTATGGAACAGTTCAAATTCAGGCGCGAACGGGAGCGCGAGCTAGACCTGGCACGCAGCTATTTGAGGTTGGCGCAATTACAGGCCGAAGTACGCGCAGCTTCTGCCGAGGAATCCGCACTTGCGGAGCGACTTGATGCCGTGAAGGTTGCCATCCAAGTAAAGCGTTTAACAGACCTGGAGGAGCAAAAAGAGGAGATTGAGAAACGCCTGGCAGAATGCTTGGCCCGAGTTCAAGAGGCGCGTGAACGTTTGAACCGTTGTGCTACGTTCAAAGAGTATGTGAGCCAGTGTGATCAGATCAGTCATCAGATAACAGCTATTGCTCATACTCGTACCGAGCTGCTCCGCATAGCCGGGGAACTTGTCCGCAGCAGCAGAGGCGGTTACCCAAACCGTGCAGGCGAGGAAGCGGGTGCAGACAGCAGCAGAAGCCGTTCGCGAGGCTCAACGTAGCCTTAAAGAACTTGAACAGACTGAAGCTGAACAGCAGCAGAGAGAGGATGAGCTGGCTCGCGCTCAGGCACGTGTCGTTCAACGTCGTAAAGAAGCTGAGGTGGAACAGCAACGCTTCATACAGCAATTAAACGAGTTTGAGGCAAAGAGGCTTCGCCTGGTAAATGCACTTGCTTTAGTGAAAAAATGGGAGGCTGCAAATGGAGTGCTGCTAGCTCTTCGGCAGGAAATAAGCACAGCTGAAGAAAAGGAGCAGGCGCTCCTCAAACTTCAGATGGAGATGCGACAGCGAGAGGACGAAGTGCGGAACTTAGAGGACGCTGTAGCTCGTGCCGAAAATGAAATGCGGCAGGCGACTGAAGCTGTTCGCCTGGCAACAGCATATGAAGCGTTAACCGCGTGGATCAGGCTAAAAGGTGTTGAGATGACCCTGGGTGGTTATGCAACGCAGCATACTGAACTGATTAGTAGACGCCAGGAAGCCGAGATGTCGCTAGCCAGTGCTCGGACTAAAACACGAATGCCATTCTTTGCAGGAATAGCTCTGGTGGTACTGACAGTATTAGTATTGATTCTGGGTTTCATATGGCTGCAAACATTCGCTCTATTCGCCATTTTCTCAGGCGGGGTAAGCATTGCAGCCTGGCTAAGGTACTTCCGTAACAAAAAGAGTACGCAACAGTATTCCGAAGCCCTGGCTCATCGTACGCAGGAACTTCAGCAACTGGATATACAACGTCAGGCAGCTATCCAGGCAGGTGGCGATCCGGTGACACTCAATCAATACGAGCAGCAAATCCTCACGAGTGGTCTTGCTGTGCCTTCAAATCTCGAAGTCGGTCGTAGTCTTCAGGAGGAACTTCGACAGCAACCCGGCACAACGCAGGGACATCATACTTTGCAAGAAGCTGCTCAAATTGCCCGAGACAACCACGTCCGTTTCGTTGAGCAGCTCAAGCAGGCTCAATTTGCTGCTGAAGGAAAGAGGCAAGAGTTGTATTTTGCTCAACAGTCTGGCAATCCGGCAGAACAACTGGCTCAACTGAAGAAGCAAGTAGCAGCACAAGAAAAGATTGTGGCGACAGACGAGGAAATCGCCAGACAATCGCTGGTAGGAGATGCGCAATGGCCAACCGACAGTCCTGCTCTTCAAACGTTGCTTTCCGCATGTCAGATAGAACTACACCGTACTGAAGAGGCACAGAAACGACATGAACAGGCATCGACCAGACTGATCCAGGAGGCGGAATCTGATGAGGCAAAAGCGCAGCTTTCAGTGCAGCAAGCACGAGAGATAGTGGCCGTAAAATGGGCCAATAATCCTGTTGCACAATTGTCCAGGGCACAGGAAAACCTGGCAGGAATGGAGACAATTTGCCATCAGCGAGAGGAAGTGGCTCAACCACTTTTGAGCAAGATTCATCTCCATGCTGAAACAGAAGTAGAGCCTGAACGCGGTCGAGCAGAAGCACGAATACAGGCATTAGAAAATGCACTTACAACTCGCCCACAGCAACAAGAGAAATATAAAACGTATAAAGCTAACCTTACCAATTCGCTGACAACTACATCCGCTCTGATCCGTGATCTTTTAGTGGCATTGAACCGCTTAACTATTACAGGATTGCCGTCTCTTCCTCAATTGCTTAACGATGACGATATTTCCTTCCGTTATGAAGATGGGTTGATAGCCACGCTTAACGGTATCAGAAAAGCGCTTCAGAGTACACTGAACATATTAGATGAGCAGGGCACGAGGAAGAAACTAGATGATGCTCTTGGTGATCAAGGGAGAATAGAGCATCAGAAAGATATTGTAGAAAACGACAGGAATAGAAGCCAGAAGGAGATTGAGGCAATTTTCTCATTGCATGGTATTGCCCATTCCTCAACATACAGCTACGATAGCATCGTCACACACTGGCCTCTCATAGCGCAGGTGTCTCCTGACGAAGAGAGCCAGGTAGCGGAGAACCTGGAAGAGGTAAGAAGACGACTTTATGCTGCGCATCAGCAGGAGAGCCTGCTAGCAACAGAATTGCACCATCCCGGTACCCTATTAGATGTTGAAGAATGCCAGCAAAAGGTTGATGAATTCGTTGAGGAGCGCGAAATATGTGGATGGGCAACCCGGCTTCTGAGAGAGACGCATGACCGCATTGCGCGCCGAGTACTTCCGATTACAGAGCGCAACATGCAGCCGCTCTTGCAGCAACTAACAGGCGGGCGTTATCGTGATGTGCGATTGACACCAGAAGACGCCGACGGTCAACCTGGGGAAATGGATTATCGTATTCGTGTCTGGGATCCTGCTGCCGGGCGTTATGTCGCTAAAAATCTCTTCTCTGGAGGCACCCGCGATCAATGTTCGCTGGCTCTTCGTTTAGCTTTCGCTCTTGCCACTCTGCCACAAGAGTTGGGCGTAGCCCCAGGATTTATCTTCCTGGATGAGCCTCTTAGTGCCTTTGATTCCTTGCGTGCCCAGGCTCTTGTGGATCTCATTACAACTGGAATCATTGCTCAGCAGTTCAACCAGGTAATCTTAATTTCACACCAACATGCTTTTGATCGCGAAGCATTTCATTATCATGTGCGAATGGATGCTGGTCAGATTATCGAATCTGATCTGCCAGATTCAGAAGACAGCCTCGTTGAGACTATTCAGTTACAACCAGTCAGTGCTGGCAGCGAATAAAGCACTTTCACTAGGTTATTTGTTGACCCACGCATTTTGTATTCTATTAATAATTAAGAAGAGATTCTTCGAGATAGCCGGCGTGACAGGCAGACATGTTAGGCCACTTATGCTTCTCTGATTGGAAGATACTTCATTCTGCGAAGAAAATAAAGAGTGATCATTCCTGGTAGTCAAGGTAGCAAAGCTCTTCCCAGGCTTATGAAGATGGATGATAGAAGGTAATCAAAAAAGAATATTGCTCCTTTCCGATCGGTGCCACCTGATTAAATCAGATCATATCACATAAAAATAGTGCAATTTACTATCAATAGTAAATTGCACTATTTAGCGACGGAACCGACGGGCATCGAACCATCGGTCGCCCCTGGCACGCATCCCGCTGGAAAAACTCTTCTTAAGCGGAGGCGATCTGCTTGTCTACGAGAAATACGCTGCCACTTCCTCACACCGAGATGATCCGTTCGCCGCTGCCCTTGACCATCCGAGGCTTGTGTCTATGTCAGGCCACTTTCAAGCCGTACCCGATCCTCGCTGGAAGATCCCGCCCTCGGAATGGGGGACTGTGGTCCATCGTGTTGAGCAAGAGGAACCACTGCGACAGGTTGCCCATGATTACGGCGTGTCCTATGAGGCGGTCCGGCGTGTGCTGCGGGCCGCTCGTCGCCGGTGAGTGGTACGTGTGGACCTCATCACCCACGTGGCCAGGACATCACATGCAGCGTCGAGCGTCGACGGCCAATAGCCGAAGCAGTCAGTCAAAGGCTCCAGGTTTATCTTCGCACACCTAAGTATCCAGCATCACTCGAAAAGAGGCTTGACGTTCATAAACGTTTACCGAGACTCCTCTCGGAGCACGTGTGATGCAACTGTCGGCCCTAGTTCAAACAACGCAGAACAAGCCACAGCTACTGTCTAAGGAAATACGTGGGTTCATTGCCCTTTTTCCATTTCATATTACAGCCCAGACTGGGCTTCTGGGCTGGATTGATGGGCTGATCTGCCAGGACGGCCTCGATGGCTGCTCGCAAATCTTTTCCTGTCACCGGAATCTGATTGCCTGGCCGACTTGCGTCGAGTTGTCCGCGATAGACCAGTGTGCGCTGGCGATCGAACAAGAAAAAGTCGGGGGTGCATGCAGCGGTATAGGCTTTGGCTACGGCCTGGGTTTCGTCGTAGCAAAAGGGAAAGGTGAACGACTCTGCTGCTGCCATGGCTTTCAGGCTTGCGGGTGCGTCCTCAGCATAGGCGGTGGCATCATTGGCGCTGATGGCCACGATGCCGAGGTCTGTGCCTTGATACTCCTGCCCTAAGGTGGTCAGGGCCTGTTTCACATGCTGCACATACTTGCAGTGCCGACACAGAAACATCACCAGCAAGGCTTTTTTGTCGGCAAAGGTTTCCAAGGAGATCGTTTCTCCGCTGACCACATCAGGTAGAGCAAAAGGCGGTGCTGTTGTCCCTAAGGGTAACATGGTGGATGGTGTTGCTGCCATACCGCAAGTATACCACCGCATGTAAGGGATGTCCAAGAGGCGTATGCACTGAGCGTATCGATCTCTAAGGGTTGATGTTCAGCAGATCCAGTGCGAGGGAGCGAGAAGCGGGTCAAGACCAGGCGAGGCTGCGAGATAGTGGGAAGTAAGCGGGAAAAGGTGGATCGCTCCTGCGAAGTGCGAGGATGAATATGGTCTTGTTTGAGAACGGATGTGTCACGTAGCCAGCACAGGCCGGTGATGTTTTTTCTATGAGCGCCTTCGCTTCTGTACTTATGGATAGGTGTTGGGATTTTCAACCTGCAATCCCTCGATCCCAGCGATGTCGAGGAGACCAGCGTCAGCACAGACAAAGATGGGATCTGGCGCTTGATTGGCTAACGAATACTGACGTAAAGCAAGTATACAAGCGAGTTGTACTGCATCATAAGCACGCAAACGATGCGAGCGACAGAGGTCGCCCGCTGAGGTATAGAGATCGGAGGTCACAGGCCAGATGTTGTAGCTCTGTTCGCTGTCCTGTCGAAATACAGTAATGAGCCGATCACGTTCTGTCATGCTAATACTCTTTTCGCGCGCTCTCCGGCACATGGCTGCGACGACTTCTACAAGTGCGGCTTGTGAAATGTACAGGTCGTGACCTTGTGCTGGATTGCAGATGGAGAGGATCCAGGCTTGCCCTTGTTCAAAGATGTACCGTTTGATGATGGCTGAGGTGTCCAGAAAGTAGGTCGCCATTAGTACGGACCCCGGTCTTCAATCACCATCTCAGATGCAGGCTTGTCACTAGCAAACACTCGGGCCAAACGTTCGCGCTCTTCCTGTTCTTCCTGAGTCAAAGGGCGCTTTGTGGCAAGGCTGGCAAGCTTTCCCTCGCGATATAACTTCTCAGCCAATTCGCGTCCTGTCATTGGGCGTTTTGCTGCAGAAGCCGGTTGTAACTGCTGGATCAGGTCACGCAGAAGCGTTTCTGGCGGCTCTCCTCTCCTGGCGGCTTCTGCGGCCAACACCTGGTATTCCTGATCAGTCAAGGTGACAGTCATTTGGTAGGCCATAGAGCTTGCCTCCCGTCCTTCTTTAGAACTGTGCATGTGTTGCTGATTGTCCAACTTTCGCCTTCATCCCTCATCGCTATTATATAAAGATCAGGGCTTTTCAGCAATAGAGGCTTCAAGGTACTCTACAACTTCTCCTTGACCTGACTCCGTTTCGGCAGAACTAGTAGACAGAGCGGTGCTGCTGCTTGCACTGGCGATTTTGGTAATTATCGTAGGATTGCTCGGAAAGGAGTCGATCTCGATTGGCTTATACACATCTTCCCGATAGTCCTTATCATCTTTTTCATAGGCAGTGTCACGCGCTTGAAAGCTGATGCCCTCTCCCATTTATAAATGGAGAGCAGCAAGTTGCTTTCCAACAAGAAACCAGAGATGGTCGGTCACGAGATTACCTGCGCTGTCCATAACATCTTTCAGCATCAGTGTAGGAAGGTATCGTCCAGAATATCCTGATTTCATGCCAAATTGGGCAACTGTGCCGTGAAAGGCCGTGCGAACACCCTCCAGGGATTTCAAAGCACGTCTCATCGTCTTCCAATGTGACAATTGCCCACGCCTGCGCTCTTCACGTATTTGCTCGCGCATTGCTTTCAACGCCCCACTGGCTTCCCAGCAAGCCAGTAGCCACATTTGCTCTGGACGGTTCAGGACGAGTTCTGGTACTTTCCCATCAACTACGTTGTATAGATGTTCCCATCCGGCATCGCCCTTGCAGGGTGTGCCGCGTTCCCGCCAGTACTCATACAAAAAGATCGCCTGCTCGCCATACTGGTTCTCAGAGTAGCTCCGATACACATCGGGAATGGTTTGCTCGTCAATCTGCGGCGGCATATCACACGATTTCACGTGGTAATTAGTGACCTGAAAAAGCAGCTGGTTCCTCGTCAACGCTTTGGCGCTTCACCCGCTTCCCTTTCAAGAAGCTAGGTGAAAACACCCCTCCTTTCGGTGTGAGAGAACAACTCTCGTATTCTAGAATCGACGCTTATGTACTCCTTCTTCTGAAAGCCCTGCAAACGGAAAGATGTGACGGTACTGCGAAAGCGTTTGCGACTTCTGACTGCTTCAGTACAGAAGTGTGGCTCATGTACTCCTGCACCAAGCGCAGTTTATACTCGGCAAGAGAGACAAAGAGTTTGTGTTCTTCAATGGTCGCTCGCATAGCGCCGCCCAATATACGATGCCCCAAGATGCCGCCAGTGGCGCGACCGTACTCGCTACAGCCCTTTATCGGTTCGCGTACTAGATAGAAAGGGATTGCGCCTCTGCTGTGCTCCGCTGGCATCCTTAGCAGGTACATCCTTCTTGCAACCGCAACGTTGCGAAGCTCCCTTTTTCAGAGTAATATAAACTGGAGTCAGGAACCTCGTTTGCATGCTGTTTGGAAAGGCTGTCTAGCTTCTATGGAACCGTCACGTCCACGGGTGGCGCTCTTGATTGATGGTGACAACAGCGCCTCCATCTCGATACCGTCTGTGCTCGCTGAAGCGGGAAAGTTGGGAGATGTCCTGATTCGGCGCGTGTATGGAAACTGGAGTCTGCCCTCCATGCACGCCTGGCAAGAGATCGTCCCGCGCTATGGCCTCGAACAACGGCATCATGGGCAGACAACCCCGGGTAAAAATGCGACGGATATCGCCCTGGTTATCGATGCCATGGATATCCTCTACAGTGGCACAATTGAGCACTTCTGCCTGGTGGCGAGCGATAGCGACTACACACCGCTGGCGCTGCGGCTCCGGTCTGCCGGGTGCCAGGTGCTTGGTATTGGCAAACCGACGACCCCTCTCGCCTTGCAAACGGCCTGTACGGAGTTTGTTTCGACTGACGAGCTGCTGTCAAGACCGCTGCAACCTTTCCCCGCTGCACAGCCCTCAGCGACACTGGCTCCGGTGAGCGATGCGGCAGTTCCCGCTGCATCCCCACCAGGCGCAGAGGCATCGGCGATGACCGCGCTCCCTTTATCCACGGAGCCACTGACCCTGCTCATGAAAGCCTATGAAGAAGTGGCCCAGAAGGAAGAAGTCGAGTGGGTCCTGCTTTCAAGTATCGGGACCGTACTCAAACAGTCCAACGCTCTCTTCAGTCCAGTGCTGTACGGACACAAAGATTTGTTGACGTTCGTCAAGGCGTATCCAGACCGATTTGAAACGCGCAGGCAGGCATCCAAGGGGAAACCCGTCCTGGTGCGGCGAAGAGACATCTCTGCTCCCGAAGAGCCTATGCTACCACCCGCTTCGGTAAGAGCGACGACATCACCAGCACCCAGGATACGAAAAAAGGCGACACCTCCTTCGAGTCCTGTTCCATCTGGGACATCAATGCCCAGAGAGGCACAACCACTTTGTGATGTAGCACTCACTGCATTGCTTATCAAGGCCTATACGCAAGCTGCAGAGAAATTACACGGGCAATGGGTACCTGTTCCCCAATTTGGAGCCGCGCTCAAACGACTAGATCCCGATTTCACGACAAAAGCGTATGGCTATAAAGACTTGCCCACATTGGTTCAGAGTTGTACCGACCTGTTTTTGACGCGCAAACAAACGACGGGAAAAACGAAGCACGTCGAGGTACGGCTGGTATCGGGGAAGTAGGGACGCGCTCGAGAGGTCATCAAGGAAGGATCTGCGTGGAACGAGGGACCGCACTGGTCTGTCGCGTGGTCATCGCACTCGCCCATGATCCCGGCTGTCGATTCAGGAGCTTTCCATCAGTGTATATCCGATTGCTACAAGTTCGATAAAAAGTCCTTGATCGCGGTCCAAACACTGCCCCGACTCGCCTCAAAGATCCCGTTGTGGGTGCCTCCCTCGATGGGGAGGAATGTCACTGGCCTGCGAGGCCTCGCTGCTTGTGCAAGGCGCTCGGCCATGGCAAAGGGCACCAGTTCGTCCTGGGTCCCATGTCCGATGAAGATTGGGCAAGTCACCCGGCAGATCTTGCTCACATTGTCGAAGCGCTCTCTTATGAAGAGACGGACGACCGACTTGGGAATCCATGGAAGCATGGCATGGGCTTGCTCAGGGATGTTCGTGAACGCACCGAGCACGATCAAACCGGCCACCTGCTTGCGGGCGGCGAGATCGATGGCCACGGCAGCACCCAGTGACCAGCCAGCGACAACGATCTGGGCGGGATGGGCGTGCAGGGTCTCGGTGAGGTAGTGGTAGGCTGCGGACGCAGCCTCGTAGCATCCAGACTCGCTCGCCCAGCCACTACTCATCCCGTATCCCGGATACTCAGGGATCAGGACGGTGCATCCCAGCTTTCGGAACTGCGCAAACTCGTAGCTGCAGGTCTCCAGGCACATGCCGTTGCCGTAAAAGTACATCAGGTACCACGTTCCGGGTGCAGGAGAGGAGGGTTTTACAGCGGATGGCTGACCCGCACCGAACAGGAGGCCAACCTGGTAGCCACTACTGGTCGTGCAGGAAAGAATGGTCGAGCCCTCGTAGGCCCGCACCAAGGCGGCTTCTGTCGTCTTCTCCCGGCTTCCAGGGAAGATCAAGGTGGTCTTCAGCTTTCTCGCATGGAATATCGTTGTATTGTTCCGCATGCCTTTCTTCAATCCCATGGGCCTATGAGAGACTGCCAAGAAAGTTTGTGATCGCGACGTTCACCGCCGTCGGTTCCTCGACGGTCGAAGTATGACCGGCACGAGGGATGATCTCCAGGCGCGAGCCAGCGATACGCTCATGCAGGCGCTGGGAGTGTACCGGCGGAACGGCGGCATCCTCGTCTCCGACAAGAATCAGCGTCGGAACCCGAATCCTGTCGATCTCGCTTTCTATTCCTTTGCGGGTGATGACGCCAGTGGTGGCCCGTGTAATGCCAAGTCGATGGTTTCCGCTCATACGACGTCGCCACTCGCGACGCTTAAGAGCGCAGGCCGGGTCGGTGAGAAAGGTCCGCCCGAACATGACGGGCATCACCCGGTCGACCACCAGGCCCAGTCCAAACCAGCGAGCAACGAACGTGAGTTGCCTGTACTTTGCAACATGCTCGCTCGGCTCTGGATCAGCGGAAGTCTCCAGCAGGAT
>WNEZ01003851.1_pt1 | contig 24413 bp, 19 predicted proteins | sample 5400521 | NCBI WGS metagenome assembly WNEZ01 (sample SAMN13153339, study PRJNA577476) | soil metagenome | isolation source: 120 cm saprolite under Douglas fir tree site 2 hole 1 replicate 1 | place: USA:California | collected 2015-04-18
GAGTGCGACTGCCTTTCTACCTCAAACTCTTCAAGTGCCACTCCCCTCCCCTGCCTCAAAAAAACACCCGTCTGGAAAAAAGAAACCATTCGCTATCACGCAGGTGTATAACCTTCTCTTGCAGGGTGTGTACGAGCACTATTTAGTCCTGGCAGAGCAATTGACCGAGCGGCATTATGCTGCTGCCACGATTAAGCATGTAGAGCGACGCCTGAAAGAACTAGCGGATCACAAGTATCTGGATTATCTCCAACTCAAAACCGCCAAAGGCAGTGGCCCCTATGTCTATTTTCTAGCAACCAAAGGCAGACGCTACTTTCAGGATGCTGGCTGTGATCTCAAACGCTATTATCGCCCTTCCAAGGAGCAGGATCGCTCGTATTTTCACCTGATGCACACCCTGGAACTCAATGATGTCCTGGTGAAAGCACATGCCTTTGCAAGGATGACAGAAGGGTTTTCCATCGTTGAGATGCATCATGACTTGACTTTGCGACGAAAGCCCATCAGAGTAGCCGTGAAAAGGCGTGAAAACGGTATGTTGAAAGAGATTGCAGACGAAATAGTTGCTGATGCCTGGCTTGCTTTTCTTCTGCCGGACAATTCGCGCCGGTGGCTCTGGCTAGAGCATGATCGCGGCCAAGCTGGTAGCAAAAAGGTGAAAGAGCATCTGCGTGGTATTCTGGCGTTTATTCAAGCTGGGGGTTACAAAACCGAATTTGGTGCTCAGGGAATGACGGTGGCTTATACCACATCAGGGGGCATCAATCGAAGAGAGAAACTGCGGGAATGGACGCGGGAGGTGCTGATGGAACACACCCAACTAACAAACTATCGGGTCAGCTTTGGCAACTGGTTTTTGTTTACTGCTGTTCCCCCGCTACGCAGTCTGTTGCTTGAGCCAGTGACGTTGTTTCAAGAAAATGTTTGGTATCATCCCTTTGGGAATAAGCCAACTGCCATGTTTCGTGTTGACTAGCGCCCCCTGGAATATCACGCCTTCTCTATGTCTGATGTTGTGTTGTCAGTGAGTTTCGTACTCCTCTTGTTGGTATAGGTGATCTGGGCAAGAGAAAACATGGTCGAGCACATCCGAGAAAAGGCAGAGCGAGCCATCCCTAAAGTGAGCACGGTTAGAGCAAGCAACACTACCCAGATCAGCACAAAAAGGAAGAAGGTAAGAAGGGATGGGAAAAACTGTCCGAAAATAGCTACAATGGTTGCAACAAGCCCGATGACAAGGGCGATGGTGGCTTCACCAAGCCAGATCGCTGTTGCTAAGCTAATGGATCGGCTCGTTCGCCATAAATGTATCTGGTCGGTGAGGGTATCAAGCTGTTGCAGCCCGCTATTGATGAGAATGTATGACTGGACATAATAGCGTAATTTGGTGTAGTTATGGTTCAGTCTTCCATAGTCTTGTTTCTTCGCAGAAGTAACGACAATTTCGTCCGCCGACTCCTCCCTTGCTGGATGATTTTGGGCTACCTGGCGGTGCGGAAAAACGTCTCTTGCCTTTTGCCGCAATCTCTTCCAAGAATAGCTCATATAAGCACGCCAATCCAGGTCGGAATACGCGGTCTGGAACTCCTCATAGCTTTTTTGTAAATATGCATTTTCTTGGCCCCACAGTTGTAGCCACTCCTTATTCGTTTCCACCTGATTTTTGAACGACCCCAATTCTTCTAGGCGCATGGGGAAGAAAATACTGCCCAAGAGGTCTAAGATGAGACCAAAGAAGAAGATGGCAGTAATCCCTAAAGCCACAATGAGACTGTTGAACGTGCTTTGGAGGGAAGGAGCAACCGTCACATGTGAGAGAAGAGAGAGTAACCATACTGGTTGACCCCAGAGCGCTAACAAGATAAATTGACCGATCAGAAAAAATGCTCCCGTGGTGCCATAATCGATAAATCGATCACTGATGCGCATAACTAGCACCATACCCTTTCTGCTAAACAATGTATCTCATATGTATGAGGTTTCTCTCAATTCTATCATGTTCCCTACGCTACGTATACAATAATGGACAAGATGAGTGACGAAGGAGCTTTTGTCCGGCGGGGTGGCAATTGCGCTAGTGGGTGCAGGGTTTCCCGCTGGCGCAATGGGGCAACTGCGTTAGCAGTTGGTCAGCCGCAGGCTGACACACAACAACCTCGCAATAAACGCACGAATGGAGCGGGCGCTGTCAGGCGCAAAATTGAGAGTAGAGAAAACACGTTGGGGACGTGTTTTGTACGAACAATTTTAGTAGACAGCAGACAGTTTGGGGAACTGTTTGGTGGCTACGGCGGCTGACAGCGCCCGCGTAATTAGCAAAAATGGGGTGGGGCGGTTTTTTACTCACGCATGAGGGTGAAGCTGAGGGAATGAAATCCTCCCCTACTTCATCTGTCTGGAATGTATGAGAGAGTAATGCCGTTGTTCAAGTATCTGGTTTGTTCATGTTTTGTGCAAAACTGCTGGATTTATCAACAATTCATCCACATAAGCATGATAACCCCTTCCCCCTTTGACCCCCTGGGGGCTTCTCTACTTCTCGTGTGCTTTTCTTCGTCTTCCTAATGGTTCTACTTATCGACGCTGCGCGTCGGATTTTTCAATCTCGCATTACGCAGCTTTTGTCGATGAAGTGACTCAGGGATATAAGGCTCTCCCCTACTCCCCTAGTTACCATACTGGTAACCCGTTTCCCTTGAGGTTTTCCGTGTCAAAGTTTCCGAGCCAGCTAATCCGTTCATTATCCACGAAACCACACTTACGTGTGGGGACGGCGGCTACTGTGTCTCGTGGCGATGGTAAGATATATGCTGTGATTCTTTTGGTAGTGGTGTGATACAGTCGGGCAAGTCATAAAAAATACCTCTTCGGTCTTGACAATCCGGAAGAGGTTTGATACGCTTCTATTGACGAGATAGAAAGCGGTTGAAAATAATCCTCACAGATTGTTTTAGACCGTTTTTTGTGCTTAATTTCCCTAAGCTCATCAATTGTAGACATAGCGATTAGCTTGCTGTCAATACTTTTGCAGACATACTTGCAAACATGTTTGTGGGTTTACCTGCTTACGGGTTTGTGGGTTTACCTGTTTGTCTGCTAGCATGCTAGCAGGTTTGCATGCAATTACAGTTTATTTCTTCTGCTTTTCTAAAAACTGTTCCACCACTTCTATCAACACCTCATACTCATTTCTATCTGTCTCTAAGGCAATGCGTTTCAACTCCTTTTTATATTCATGCGTTAAATAGGAAGAGTATTTCTCAATAAAAACCTGCTTACCTGTTTGCAGGGTTACCTGTTTACCTGTTTGTGGGTTTGCATGCAAACGGGTTTGTTGGTTTACTGGTTTAGATGCATGTATACTTGCAGATTTACGGGTTTGCGGGTTTGCAGGTAAACCTGTTTGCATGCTTACAGGTTTGCTGGTTGATTGAGCCACAACTGGTTTCTCCGGCAGGGGAGACGGTTGTGTTGGTTTTGTATCAAGCGTAGTGAGTGCGTCAAATCTGCCCATAGGTTAAATGCGTAAATTCTGGCCTTTCGCAATTTCTTCGACCTGTTTGGCGGTCGCTTGCTTTTTGCCTTGTGTTATCAGGTCAATCAACAGCTCGAAACAGACTTTAATCGCATCTCGCGGCAGGCCTTTGGAGTAGGCATAGAGCGTTTTATATGCTTCGGTTTCGTCCTCAAATAACGCTCCGCTATGCCCGGCAACCGTGAGCCGGAAGGTAATCATGTCTCTGAGATCGTCAAGAGACATCGCGTTCATGGCAATCGGGAACATGCGGGAGGCAAGCTCCCGGTACTGCATGATCTTCGTCCCTAATTCTTCCTGGCCGACCAGGATAATTTGCAGCAGCTTGGTTTTATCGGTTTCAAAATTTAAGAGGTAGTGAATGAGCTTCAGGGTATCGCGGGTCATGTTCTGACCTTCATCAATCAAGAGCACTGGTACTTTGCCCTGCTTATGCTGCTCAACTAAAAACCTTTCGAGATTATTGAGGGACGCGGTATAGGAGCGTTCGGTCTTCTCATCAAACGTTTCCAGAATAAGCCGTAAAAAGGCATTGCTACTCTTGAGGTTAGGGGAGATGAGCATTTTCACATTGTAGTGGTCATCTAAGCTGAGTTTTTCTCGCAATCGTCTAACCAGCGATGTTTTCCCGCTTCCGATTGGACCATACATGTAAATGGGGCCAACGCGGTCACGCGCCATAAATTCACATTTGGCCAGCGCCTCTTTGACTTGAGAGGAGAAATAGAGAAACCTGGGGTCAGGGGTGTTGAGAAACGGATGCTCGTTCATCCCAAAGTAGCGAATTATCGCATCGGTATTCATAGTTGGTGGCACTTTTAATGTAGTATGGCAATAGTCCCATCAATTTGTCAATAGGGGAGTCAAAGTGGTGGCAACTTTGCCTAACAGGGTTAAAGTTGGGCTATCTGTTGAAAGAAAGCTGGGAAGTCGCATCAAGAGGCATTTTGAATAGGGGACAGACAAATATATCTTTTGGCTGAAAACACCTCGCAGAACGAATCCTAGCGCGTTACAGAGGTATTCTATATAGGTGTCCGGCGTGGGGATTTAGCTATTGTGTTATACAAGAACAGGGGATTATAGGATGACTTCTGCTTCAGGCGGCGGAGGATTTCATGCAAGTGTTTCTTTTCATGCTTGCTGGCATCGCCTTTCAGTTGAGATGAAACCTCCCAGAAATGTAGGTCGCCTCGTCCCATTGCTTCGCCCTTTTGGGTATGTTTATCCAATGCGTATTCAGGGATATCTCTTCTGTAGTTTTCCTGTTCAACTTTATCTCTGAGGTTGTTATATAACTCGTCTATATACCTGCTCTTCCTGGATCGGACTAAAAGCACTACAGCGAAAAGCCCCTGAAGGAGCGCATCACCCTGGCCTTTGAGTGAAAGGTAGTTTTGATAAAGTGCATAAACGATTGCAGCAAGTTGAGGATTGGCAAGCCCCACGTCTTCTACAGAGATAACTCGTACTCTCTGCCAGAATTTATCAGCCAGGTCGTCGCCGGATACGAGCATTTCGTAGGCAAAAAACACCGCCGTCTCTTCTTCGCCTCGACGTATGCTCTTTTGCAGTGCAGATATCACCTCATCTGCTGCGTATCCATGTTTGGTTTTGATTTTATCCCAATCTCTCATTGTTACTTCTATCAAGTGTAAACCTCTACAGTTAGTCTTTGCAATAAGACATATTGAAAAGGGAAGGGGATTATAGGCTCTTGTGGTTGCCTGTCGGGATTAAATCATTGTGCGACGTAAGAGCGGGGGTTATAGGATATTGGGCTCCTCAGAAAGATACCTTGTATTCAAAAACTTTCCAAACGCGATAAACTCATTTTGATAGTCCTTGAGCATCTTCTTTTTGGTAGCCTGGTCAGTAAAATATCTATTTCCCTCACCTAAATTTTTAATGCTAGCTGCTTTATGACCCCCTGACACTAACAATTGCACGCTATAGGAAACACTTCTATCTTTATAAAACTCAGTAAGCAAGGCTATAAGTTTCCTAATGCACAAATAATTGGGAAGGGGAGCATCTTCCATAAATTTCTCATATGCTTTATGCGCCTTAACTATTTCTTCTTTTATGTCCGTTTGCTTGGCTATAGATACTCTTTCACGAAGCTCTTCAAACTTTTTTTCAAGCTCTTCATCAATTTCCGGTTCAATAAAAACATAAGGCGTTGAAGCATATTCCTTTATATCAAAGTTTTTTTTCTCTCGAATATGCCCAAAGCATGACATGGATGTCCTAAATCCAAAAATATTCAATCCGACAATAAGCTCTTTTATTTCCTCATCAATCGGCTTTCCAAGTTTATCGGTTATGTTATCAACCTGTCCTTTCACAGCATCCCATCGTTTTCTTTTTTCCTCCAAGGTGATTTTTGTTGCATTTACATAATGGTTCATAGATTGAATGATAAAGTTGTTTATTATTTAATGAGAATTATAATACATAGTTGGCTAGGATGCGAAATTAATCGCATCCTAGCCTGAGCGATCAATGATTTAGTTGGGAAGGTCTACCCAACCAGTACCGTCACACTCTTTACACTTTTCCGTGCCGTGTCCATCACAATCAGGACACTCAACCTTACCATCGCCACCACATTCGCCGCACTCCTCATCGACACCAATCATACCATCGCCATTGCATTCCCCACAAGCAATTTTGCCTTCCCCGTCGCAAAGCCCGCAGGCTACCATTCCACCATCACAGCCACTGGCATCACATGGAAAAAGGGACATCTTGTTTCTCCTTTCGTGAGAAACTAGCGGGACTACTCCCGCAAACTATTGTAAAGATGCTCTATCAAGAGCATCAGGGGGATTATAACAACCAAGCAGTAAAAATACAAATATAATGCAAATAATGCAGAAATAGAGGATTAGGACATGGGGGAAGGGAAGAAAGAAAAAAAGTCCGCTTTCATACAATCCCGCTAGCATCCCCTTGAAAGGCAGAAACAAGCGTAGAGCATCTTTACAACTGTTTGCAATTTGAAAAACCGGATTAGGGTTATAAAAGCGGACTACAGTGGATTGTATCAAACAGGCGGCGAAAAATAAAGACGAAAAGGGGATAGTAAGCTGCTAATCCCTTTTGCGACGTAAGAAGGGCGGGTGAAGGGGGACAGGAAAAAGGAGCTGTCCATGTTGTCTCTTATCCTCCTCGAAGTAAATTCTCACCCTCATGTTTAATCATCATATTTGCTGCCCCTACTTGAACAGCAATAGGCTTCGAGCTATTCTGAGAAAGAAGTTTTTTATATGACTCAACAAATTCTTCTTTTGTTACCCTCCCTTGGTTAATCAGCAGTTTATAACTGTCAGGCACCGTGATGGATACACCATATTCTCTGAAGAGTTTTTCCTCTATTTCGGCAATTATTTGGTCTGGTGTCTGCGTTTCTTCATTTTGCCTATTTTCTTGGCGATTTACTGGCGTTTTCCGCGTTGGTGCTGGCAATAGATTTTGGGGTTCATGAGTCTCTGCTTCTTGTCTTGGTTGCTGCGCTATTCCACGTATCTCATCAAGTATAGCCTTTTCTTCTGGCGAAATATCACCTACGACTTTCTGCGCTTCGTCAATGAAGAGTCGCTTGTCTTGCTCGTCTGCTTGAGGAAAACCCATGATAAATATCTGTTCCGCTACTTCCCTGCGCGCTTCCTCTCCACAGCAACGGAAGAATGGATAAATCGCACGAAGCCGTCGATAAAGAAGAGAGGCGGAAACAGTTTGCTCTCCGTCTTCTTTCGATGCACCGATTAACAGTTCTGCCATTTTTTTGACATTTGTTTGACCATCGAAAAAGTCATTATATAATTTCTTTACGCCGTCCTTCTTCTGGTCTGTAGAAAGGCTCGAAAAGTGAGCAATGTCTATCCCTAATGCGGTAAGAAATGCGGCTCGATCGTCATAAATCGCCTTAGCTGTCCTCTCGCCACTTTTTACCTCATCTAACCATTTAATCATCCCTGTTCGCCAATTCTGGTATTGTGCTTCAAACGTAAGTGGGCTGTTTTTATAAAAGTCTTGTCTTTTTTTAAAGGAATACGCTGCTATGGGTGCTGTATCTATCTTTCTTGTTCCGCGCGCCAGTGCTTCTATCTCTTCCTTTGCCTTCTTTTTCTCCGCTTCTGATCGTACCGGTGTGTTTTGAGTGTTAAGGTATTCTCCTCCCAACGCTATACGTACATCAACGCCGTCGATTGCTTCGCGTAATACCTCCTCCGGCTCTTTTGCGAGCAGTTCCCGTTCTTGTTCAAGGGCTGAAATAGGACTTGTTCTTTCTGGTGTTTCAACTGCCATATAGTTCTTGCAGCATAGCTAATCGCTTGTTTGCTGTCAACGCGGATTATATGCCTGTGGATGTTCTGCTGCTTGATATTTACCTTATGGCATGTTTACAAGTGGTGGAAAATGATTAGAGGCAGGTGAAAAGAAAAAATGAAAAGGAGCGTAGGTTAGTACGCTCCTGGGTTGGGCATGTTGAGCGGTAGAAAGCGTAGGTAATTGAACTAATGAATATTAATTACCCATCGCTAATCGTTCCAGTCCCGCTTCCGACCGGAACGCTTCGAGCGTGAGGAGGAAGACCTAAATGATTCTTCTTGCCCTCCTGTGTAGCTTGATCCAGAACCACTAGAGCTACGTTTTTCGGCTTCTTCTGCGCGTTTAGCTGCTGCGCGTTCAGCTTCTTCCTTCCTACGTTGTTCCTCTAGTCGTCTGCGACCCTCCGGACTTGCCCAATACTTGGCTAATTCAGCTTCTTTCTTCTTACGTTGCTCTTCCTTCTTACGGTACTCTGGACTTGCTCTATATGCGGCTTCCGCTGCATCCGCTCTCCGGCGGGCTTCCTCCCGTTGTTGTCTTTCACGCTCCCGCCTTTCTGCTTCCTGCTTCCATTCAACAGCTTTTATTTCAATGAGCATGAAAGCGCCTATTGCAAGAGCGAGCACACCCAATCCTATAAAGATACCACCTGCATGAAAACCTTGATCTTGCATGGTGGTCATCGCATTATTGTATTGGATGCTTTCTAGAATCAATCCACCGCAAAAAAACAATAGACCTGCAATTACTAATCCTATGGCAATTACACGTCTTTCTTTTAAATTCATCTCATACTCCTCTTGAAAATTCGACAATAGAAAGTCTTTCTAGACACCAGAGAAAATCTATATGTCCAGAATTCTTCCTACTGTCACTCATCTGTTAAGGAGCATGGGTAAAATAGCGAGACGAATTGTACCAAGCAAGCGGTGTTTTGTCAAACTACAGGTCTATATTAAGGCTAGGGGAAGGAGGATTATAGCTCAGGTGGTATCAAGTCTTTAAGTTTTACTCTTATTTCTTCTTAATCTGTGCTAAAAGGGCTTCTATCTCTGCAAGATGATGCTCTACCTGCTTTAATTCGTCTGCCAAAGGACGCCCGCTTAATTGCGTGCGTATTTCAATATCGTGACGGAGCGTTGTTTTGAATTCCTCTAAGACTTCCTCAGATTTACGTGGCATAGATATAGCTCTACTATAAAGTGTTTATGGATGTGTTGCAAGATGCATAAAATGCTCATAACATGCCTGGGTCTGAAAATCGGGTAGAACTCAGCAAATAGGGGAGTAAACAAAAAACATCCGGTGGTGTAGTTGGTCGGTGATCGACGGGTAAGGGAACATTGTAATTTGTACACGAAGTCAGGAAGGGAAAAGAGACCTGCGTAAACTGTGTGGATATACCACAAGAGTGGGTAAACCACTATAGCCTACGCAGGCCAAACGTTGCAGTCTATCATTGAGAGGGGAGTTGCCATGTGTGGTATTATACCTCCATGCGTGACTCCCGCTAGAATAGGCAAGTGCTCTGTGCTTTGGGCTGGCAACTTGGGAACAGAGTGCTTGCTTTCTCATCTGTCCGATGATTTTGGATGATCTTTTCCTCCTTTCGTCAGCAGTTCGCGCAAGAGTTTGAGTGCACGGTATTCTATTAGGTAGGCCATACTCCCTTTGACACTGGTAGACATTTGACGGCTCATCTGATAAAGAGACTCGACAGGTCTGCCATATAAGCCATAGTGCTTTATCAGCACTTCTCGATAGCGACTGGGTAACTGTTCGAGCGCCTCATACAAAAGCGAGTAGTCTGTTTGCTCCTCAGCCACAACAGGCTCTTGACTCAATGTATCGGAGTACACCGGATTATCCAGACTGGTAATTGAAAATCGCTTGCGGGCGAACCAGGGAGTAGGGATGAGACTGGAACGGTTGAAACAGTAGTAGATGATGGCATACTTTGCCCGTCCTCGTAAGTATGCGCCTGGGTTCTCCATCGTTAATGCCTCATCAAAACGCTCAACCACTTCCGCGTTCCCAATCCCGACTAAATCAAGGTACTCGTCGTGGAATACATATCGAGCATGCCAGGCTGCAATGCAGCCGACATAGTTCAGGCAGCTTTTCATAAGAGCGGTACGTGCCTCCTTATTGCCTTCCTGCGCTCGTCTGATGATCTCCCATTCCTTCTCCACGGTGAGCCGAGGTATACAACGAACCTCGCGTAGGTAGAGCTGCTCACTCGTGGGTACATCCTCGGTTGACAAAACCCTTTCCTTTCTGTGTTATTTTGCTACTGCAACTTCTCAAGGTGCTTCAAAGAAAAAACGGTGCTTCTGCGAGCACCGCTTAGAAGACGCCATTTCATGAGTATGGCAAGCGGGGGATAGAAAAACAATGAAATGTAATACGAACGGTTTGAGAGGAGAAAGCTGCAAGGGGATGGCATGTGGATCGCTGCGGTGGTGATCGGGCTAATCCGTGAGGAATAACGTACTGTAGCAATCTATCAAACGCAGAGCAAAATTGATATAATAGCGGCAAATACACCTATGATATTGTCGTGAAAATGCAAGGGTAGGTCTCAGGGGTATAGAGCTATGAAAAATCCGTTAGAATGGGATGAAGACGATTTATTAGAAATGGTGAAGGCTAGAACACAGGAAAGCATAGAGTTAGATTTCAAAGAATCAGGCTCATTACAAGCTACCGATAAGAAAAAGGATGACATTAGTAAAGATGTTTCAGCGTTTGCGAACTCTGCTGGCGGTACAATCATTTATGGTATGATTGAGGATAAGGTGACTCATGTCGCGACAGGATTAGATACTGGCAGCGATCCCGCTGACATTACAAAAGAGTGGCTTGAACAGGTCATCAACTCCAAAATACATCGCAGAATAGATGGGGTAAGAATACGTCAGATCGAACTTACCACGACACACCCAGGAAGGGTTGCTTATGTTGTCAATATACCCTCAAGCACAAGAGCACCGCATCAGGCATCAGATAAGAGGTTTTATAAGCGGTTTAACTTTCAAAGCGTCCCAATGGAAGAGTACGAAATACGCGATGTTTCCCGTAGGGGAGAGACACCAGATTTACGCATTGACTTTGCGTTGCCAAAGACAGAATTAATACCGATTCCAGATACGACAGCATTCAATCCTATTTCACTTCAGGCAGTTATAACCAACGATGCTCTTGAACCAGCCAAGTATGCGATTATCAAGGTGTTTATTGATATACGACTGGATGTAGTAAGCGCCCAAGGGGTAGGAGTGCATATTGGCCGAAACTCCTCAATTACTATTGGCGATAAGGAGCTTCCAGGAACCATGCTCACTGTAACATGGGGCATTCCAGGGAAGCTTCCCATTTTCCATGCGGTATATAGCATTTTTGATTCTCTCTTACTCAAAATACCTACTGATGGAAGGATGGCAAACCCAAAATATTACTTAATAGGTTATGAAATAAAGTCGCCACGGATGCCTATAAAAGACTCATACGCACTGTTAGAAGTACGCTCTGGGTATATCTGGTTAGCAGAACAGCACCTTACTGAAGATGAATTATTAGCGAACTATAGCAAGCTTGAACGATAATGCTGTGCTGGCTTCTAATAGACAATGCTCATCATTGAATGGAGTAGAGAAAATCATTCACTCAGGCATCCAGAGGTATCGTGAGGCAATCGGGGTGGCGGTAGGGTTCAGACTGGCAGAGGTTGGATAGGAAGAGAGCGAGGATTTGGGCTGAAGCGGCGTAAAGCTGCACTATCTTGACGGTGTGGTAGACTCAGAGAGCGAAACGACAGACCGAAGGGGGAAGGGCTGGCGTCGGTAGTGTCGGTCGGTCGCTTCGGTGCGAAGCACTCTACCACGCCAAGTCAAGATGGAGGCAGTAGCCGCGTGGTGGTGGGGTCTTCAGCATCTAAAAAGAAGTTTACTAATTTATTATCTTCTTTTCTGCCTTACCATTTACTGTACAGTCTATTTCTAAATCACGTGGCTGTGTGGATGCATAATCGAAACGGGTGCCATCTGATTTGGTAATATCTCCCCAAGCAATTGTAGTTGGTGTATAAGCTGGAAAGGTGTTGTTAAATCCTCCAAGCTCGTAAAAATCATTTGGGTTATTATCTGCGCCAATGGTTATATCGCATGAGTTCCACTCTATGCTGTCGTTGTTCTTTATGGTTATGCCTTGGATGCTGTATGTTACTGTTGCGTTCAGATTTGGTTCACTTGCTTTTTCCAATGCATTTTCCATTTGTACGCATGATTGCATCTGATCAGTTCCGGCATACTTCGCGCAAGGATCGGTTGGTTCTGCGGTGGGTTTTACTGAGGTTGTATTCTTCTTTTGTTGATCGGTACTGGATTTTGTACTAGGTTCTTTATTTGAGGGACTAGGATACGTTACTGCGAAAAGGATAAAAAACAATACTATTAATCCTATAAATGTTACTCCTGCTTTTAGTCGTGTCGGCTGACCTCTTTGCAGAAAACGAAATAATGAAGGCTTAATAAGCGCAACAGGCAGACAGAGCAGCGACAAAAGGAAGAATACAATAAATACATCAGACATTTTTGACAATATAGCAGACTTTCAGTCCGTTGAAAAGTACGAGCTGATCTGACCAACGAATAGTGACAACGTTTTTGTATGCTTGTTCTGAAACGCTAATATACATTCAGGTCAGGTGATCGTACTCAGTGAGGTGGTCTAAGAGATGCGCTGCTGCATCATGTGGTACCCATGATATAATCTCCCTATGTGTGGCCGCTATTCTATCCCTGATCCTGAAGAAATACCCGTCCATTTTAAGGGTACTCGTATCGGGTATGACATCAAACCCCGCTATAATGCCGCTCCGAGTGAAGAGTTACCAGTAGTAGTTAATACTGGAGAAAACCATATAGAGCTTATGCGCTGGGGTTTAGTGCCGTTCTGGGCAAAAGATACGAGCATTGGATACAAGATGATAAATGCCCGCGCTGAAACCCTTCCTGTCAAACCCTCGTTTCGTAAGGCGTTCTCATTGCAACGCTGTATTGTCCCTGCTGGCGGGTTCTTTGAATGGAAACAGGTGGGCAAAGTTCGGCTTTGCTGGTCTCTACGACACCTGGCACGACAAACAGGGGAGAGAACTAAAAACCTATACCATTATCACAACGGCACCAAACAAGCTAGTCGGGACAATTCATAATAGAATGCCTGCAATTCTTGAGAAAAAGGATGAAGGAACGTGGTTAAATCCCGATGAAACTGACCCTGATCGGTTGGTACCACTCCTGCATCTGTATCCGACAAATGACATGGAAGCATATCCTGTTTCTCGGCTTGTGAATTCTCCAAAGAATGATACTAAAGAGGTTATAGAACCGGCGTGAGACTATGATGGGGTAGTACTACACCGCTTAACATACTGCTGCAAATAATCTACACGTTTACTAAGCTGATCTAGCAAAAGCATTTAAGATAGCAACTTGGTAGTGTAAAGTGTGGCGTAGAGCCTCTTCGGAGAAAAGTATAAACGGCGGTTAAGAGTCTTGAATTTATTTAAGAGTAATTCATATTTTATGTTTCCGAGTCCAATATTAAATCTAATAAACAAATAATGCTTTAAAATCAAATATTTCCCTAGTCTTGGCAATTTATCAAGCACAATAGAGGGCTTTTTGATATAGCAAAGTATCTCTGAGCAGATAATAATATCAAAGTTGTTATCTTCTAAGTCTTCCAGGCTACAAACCTTGAATTTAGCCCCTTTAACGTGGGAAGTAGCGTAATCAATTGTTGTCGGGGAGACATCAATAGCGACTACATCGTCACATATCTTTACTAACTCTTCCGTGAGAGTTCCCTTACCGCAACCAACCTCTAGTATACGCGCATGGGGAAGCTGTTTTACTAACGAGATAATTTTCTCATTTACGAATGAAACATCTGCTTTGTCTCTTGCCCAATGATCTTTGTCTTTTTGATATAACTTATCTAAATCAGAGTAAATGTCTTTCTGGTTCATAGTATAACAAAGTATAGTATATTTACATATAATTATCAAGTATAATTTTTAGTTAAATTAATTGGAGGCAGGGAGTATTTTATTGTACTTTTTTAGGATTATATCTATATAGAAATAACAATAATTGTTGTTCTGTTACTACGAAAACGCTTACTCGATCGGCCATCCTCCTCCCATCTCAATCGTCTCATCGATCTGATCCATCAACTGTATCGTCTCTGCCAGCGCAGCAACAACCCTTTGGTAGTGCTTAGTATCGTCAAATGATAGTGTTCTACCTTTGCGATCCTTCAGCCACTTATGGCACACCTGATAGCCGCCAACGTGAAATTCCCAAACTTCAGGAGGGACATATTCAAAATACTGTGTTTTGTTAATCCAGACGCGCCCTTGTTCTGGTTTATCTGCGGGTTTTGTATATTCCACTTTCTCAACAAGATTGTTTCCTGATACGGGGTACTTCGTTGTTATCGGGCCGGTTTTCTCTATCAGATGCAGACTTACCAATCTATCGCCAAGCTTGCATAATTCATGGAAGAGGTCAGCATTTGATGTAAGTGGCAGGCGCAGAAAGTCGCTTTTGAGGAACTCAGCGTAACGAGTGCGATAGGTTGGGGAGTGGAAAACGGCGTACATGTAGTTGAAGACATCTTCTGGCCCAAAGGTTTGTTGCAGATCACCTTTGCCATCTTGTATAAATTGCATGCCTAGCTTGTTTGAGATGTTTGAAATAAATACAGGTGAGAGGTTCGGGTGGCGAGCAATTGAACCGGTGGCTGGGACATCGGTGTCGAACAGCCCTTTCATATTTTGATCAGGGTAGAGGTAGAGGGGGAAGAGGTATGATCGCTCTTTTGTTTCCGAGGAAACAGTGCAATCATTGGTGATAGTCTTCGCACAGAGTACATGTTGAAAATCGGTATTTACCTGTCTGTTAGTAATTAACCCTACATTTTTTCCCTTAAGCATGTGGCGCATTACCTCTTGACGCGGCATGCAGAGGAAACCCCTAGAAATGCCTGTGTAATACGTGTAGCGAGTATCAAAAGGGCGGTATAGAATAGGTACAACGTGAGATTTTGATGGTCCAGATGATTTCACATCCTTTTGTGCTAGTGCTACTTGCCAATCTCGCGAATCATTCCCAAGATTATATTTCATTCGGGTCTCTTCAGAAGGCAATGCAATAAAATCGGTTAAAAGATTCCAAGTAGCTTCTTCGCTCCAATGAATGGTTAGAGCATCACGTGCTGTATAGAGTCCTACACTGTTAACTGGAAAAATAGTAGTTACCTTCAAACCTTGTTCATACTCAGCAAGTAAGTTGGTATTCTGGGGTTTGAAAAAATAGAATGGAGGCAGGGGTTCAATCTGGCTCCATTCAGTTGTTGCGAGATCATTATGAGAAAGCCAATAGTATTTTCCACTACTAAGCCGTTTATTCTTTGGTGATCCCTCGTATACTTCACGTGGCCCCCATAAATGTGCATGGTGAACTGTAGCCATATTAGAGGAGTTTATAGCTCCTCGTCGCTTTACAAAGATTCCGATAGCAACACCTTGTTGAATGTCAAAATCGTTCTCATCCTTTATATTACCAGGAGGCTGCTCTCTCTTTTTGCTACTGCCATGTAAATCAAGTACATAAATTTTGTCAAAAGTACGCATCAGACTTTGACGCATACCTCGAAACGTGGCATTATCTAGATAACCATGGTTCGTGATAAATGCAAGTATTCCATAGCCTGTCCGCTCTATGCGCCACTGTGCAAAGCGGATGAACTTTACGTAGTCATCTTGCAAGCCCTTCGGATTGCGTTCGCCTAACGGCTGACCATCCACTTGATAATAATCCCGAACAAGAGAGCTTATCCATGCACCTGTATTTGCTGACTCGTATGAGTAAGGGGGATTGCCAATGACTACCATGACAGGAGCATCGTATTTGACATTTCCCGCAGCAGTAGCCTCTTCTACTAACCATTCGACAAAGGGAAGTCTATCTCCTTCAAACCCTTCTTCCAGAGTGTTGGTCAAATAGACACCTAAACGCTCCTTGCCTTTGAAGTCATAGCCGGTTTCAGCAAGCTGTATCCCTATTTTCATGTGTGCGACTGTATACGGAGCCATAAGCAACTCAAAACCAAATATGCGGGGGAGGAGATGTTCAGAAACGTAACTCGACCACATGCCCTGATTGCCTTTGAATGACTCATAGATGAGATCAATGATGCTATGTAAAAATGTCGCTGTGCCAGTAGCAGGGTCAAGTATCTGGACTTTGTGTGTTTGCAAACTATGTTTCCCGTCAGAACTGGTAGCTTTGAGTACAGTGTCATCCGCCAGGCCGTCAGTAAGTCCAAAGTCTTCCTTGAGGATATAATCTACACTGCGAACTATGTAGGAAACAACCGGCTCCGGCGTATAATAGACACCGCGTAGTTCGCGAAGCTTAGAATCATATTGTGCAAGGAACGTCTCGTAAAAGTGAACAATGGGGTCTTCCTGGCGTGTACGTCTGCCAAAGTCTTTCAGTATGGCGTCCATATCTGCACGGTTCAAGAGTTCTGCAAGATCATCCACCGCCCATACAATACGCTCATCTAACTCTGGCCCTGCAATGTACCCGAACATCTTTCGCAAGAACGGATTAGTTTTCGGAATGTCGTATACTGCATGCTCGCGAGTGAAGTTTAAGTTTGGTGTGTCATTGCAGTTGCAACGAGCGGCGAAAAGGCCATAGCAGATCGTTTGAGCATACATGTCAGCAAATTGTTCGTAGGTGAGATCAGGGAGAAGTACCTGGCGAAAGCCTAGCATCTGTGTATGGAGCGATCCTCCGCCTTCTTCACTCTCAAAAGACAAATGGATTGCGTTGCGGATAAGCTGTGCAAGGGAAGCCATGCGGGTAGCCAGTTCCTTTGGGTTTGAAACGGTTGGAGCATGTGTTTCCATGAAACCTTGCAAGATATCAGCGACCTTTGCTAATCCATCGGTTTCGGGTAGCAGTTTATTGTTCGCCCCGATCTTTGCAAGACGAGCGGTCATGCGGTGTTGGCCTGCAACATACCATCGGAACTCTAGGTAGTCAGTGAGGATCAGATTGGCAAGGCTACCTAGATAACGTTTCAATTGGCTTGTGTGTTCGGTTTGGTCAAGGGAAACGTTGATGTCTTTTGTTTCAATATAGCCAAGTGGAGTTTGCTTTTTGGTGAGGATAAAATCAGGTGCGCCGCATTTGATACGTTTTGGCTCATTCATTGCATTAACGCCAGCAAAGAGCGACTCTACTAATTCTTTCAAGCTTGAGCGGTAGGTATGTTCAGTTGCATAGCCAGTTTGATATGCCTTCTCAATCTTTTTGAGGTAGTTTCGGATCGCGGCTTCGTTCACGTTCTCCCCCTCGTGTTCGATGTCTGTCGTCTGCGGTGGCTGGGTAGTCATAAGTAGCTTCCCTAGTGTAACTTGTTAGGAAAGGCGTTGCAAGAGATATCACCAGGATGAGCTATAACATATCAGTAGATTTCTAAAAATTGAACCATAGGAGTATAATAGCGCAACCATTACTTCCGCGCACAAAATGACAAGGGCAAAGAACTAAATAATAGTTGAGGTTATACAGATAAATATGTGGGTATCGAGATTAGACATTAATAACATTAAGTCATTTGATGCATCGGGAGCTATCCATCTTGATAAGAGAATGAATATTCTCCTGGGTGCAAATAATTCCGGGAAGTCTACTATCATCCGGGTGCTCTATCTCTTGCAAAATGCTGGTATTTTAACCGTCTCAGATGTGCGGATCGGTGCACCTACTGCCAGTGCCGTTATGAACCTCGAAGACATAGATAACCCTCATATTGCCGGATGGATAAAAAGTGGGTTTATCCCCGCAGTAGAGATAACAGGCAATAGGAATACGGGAAATGTGCAAGTAACTATGGTCACTCCAAATAATACCCAAAGATCGACAATAAACATTCCAGCACAAGAACCGGATAATTTTATCTATCCTTATTTGTCAAAAAGGAAAGTGCAGGGATATCGGCGTGAGGTTAACAGAAATTATATTGTTCAAGTGGCTGATACCCTCATTGATCTGGTTCCGAAAGTTGATCACCTTGCGAATAAGTACTACACGAAACACAAAGAGTTTGAACAAGCATGCATTGATGTTTTAGGGTTTCCGATTACCGCGTTTCAGGCAGCAGACAACAATGGGAAGCAGGTTGGGATTATCGTCAATGACTATGACAATATCCCATTGGAGGCAATGGGAGAAGGTGTTCCTAACTTATTAGGACTAATCGTGAATTTGTGCATGGCGAAAAACAAGTTGTTTCTGATCGAAGAGCTAGAAAATGACATTCATCCACGTGCGCTAAAAAGTCTGCTAGAGCTAATCATTAAGAAGGCAGAATACAACCAATTTGTTATCTCTACTCATTCAAATATTGTGGCGCGATTCTTAGGCTCTATCCCAGGAAGTAAAATCCATTATGTTGCCCTTGCACCATACACGTCTCAAAACAGAATACCGACTGCCATATATCGAGAGGTTGGGAACAGTCCACAAGAACGAAGGGAAGTATTAGAAGACTTAGGGTATGACGTAGTTGACTATGATCTTGCAAAGGGTTGGCTTTTCTTTGAAGAGTCGTCTGCGGAAAGGATCGTTCGGGAGTATTTGATACCCTGGTTTGCTCAAGGGTTACAGGGAAACATCAGAACTATTGCAGCACAAGGAAACAGCGATGTCGAGCCGAAATTTAATGACTTTAATAGATTGTTCTTGTTTCTACACCTGGAAGGCATCTATAAAAATCGTGCCTGGGTTATTATTGACAGCGACTCCGGCGGGCAAAAAATAATTGATGATCTTAAACAGAAATACGCTCCTAGCGGATGGGGTGAGGATCATTTTATCAATCTGCGTGAAACTGATTTCGAGAAATATTATCCAAGCCAATTTTTTCCTCAAGTCCAGGAAGCGTTACAGAAACACGATCAGGCAAAAAGGGCAGCGAAAAAGCAGCTTCTTGATGAGGTTCTAGCGTGGATTAAACAAGACGAAGAACGGGCAAAAACAGAGTTTGAAAAATCCGCACGCGAGGTTATCGATCTATTACAAAAGGTTGATGGGGAATTATAAGGTAGAATGAGAAAGAGGCAGGAATTAACTCCTGCCTCTGCTGGTTCAGTGTACGATGTTCGGGCTAGAGCATAGAAATCACGTCAAATTTTTCTTCTGGTGTTATATCACTCATGGTTCGGTCATTTTCAGAGAGGTTTTGGAAATTCAGCACAGAAGCTGGTCATACAAACCGGACGAAAAGTCCAACAGGGATAAGATGCGCTGTTGTAAGGCTGACAAAGGAGTGAGATGCCGGTGAAGCTGCTTTGGGATTGCCCGCATACAACCCTGCCAAGTGTTCTTGCTGGTCAGCCAACCGTTGGCGCACCTGGAACTCCAGCAGGGTCAAGACGCGCAAGCCGATAGAGAGCAAGCGCACCAGACCAGTCGCGCGCTGGTCACTCTGGACATACATGGGCGAGAGCGAGAGCGGTTTGCCTTTCAAGCGTCCAAAGCCATGCTCCACCAGGTATTCTTCACGGTAGGCCAAGACCGCTTGCTCCAAGGACAGCCCCGTTGTGGGGTGATTGGTGACATAGACGCGCCATCCCAAGCGGCGCGCCGCTCTCGCGACCTCCGGTTCATCGACGGTCGCGTGCAAGCTCAGGGTGCGTTGGACCCGCACGGCAGCAGGACGGTCCCCATAGGCCCGCACGGGTCGCTCTTGCACCTGTTCTTCGATACTCACCTGCACCAATCCGTCGACCTGGTGCTGCTTGAGGATGGCCTGGGCGGCTTGCTGCAACACAGGCCCATCCGCATAGCGTTTTTTGCCTTGTTTGTGCTCATTGAGCCCTTCCAGCTCGGCCTGGGCTTTGGCCAAACGGGCGTGCAGGGCTGCGGTCGCAGCCGTGGCGAGCTTGTGGGAACGCACGATCAGCTGCCGTTCCGTCCAACTGATCGTCCTTCCTGCTACCTCGCGCGAGAGCGTAACCCGTCTCTCGTATCCCTCAGCCACCGGTTCAGGCTGGCCCGCTTCCCGTTCACGCCAGACGGGGGTCAAGGCTTGCTCGCCTGCCCACACCGGCTGCAAGTACTCGTCCAAGACCTCCTCTGGCATCTGCTTGGCCGCCAGCGGACACAAATAGTAGTCCTGCTGGGCCTCCAGATACGCCCGGGTGTCCAGGGCGGCCATCTTGCAATCCCCGACGTAGAGCAACCCGTGGGCGTTCAGGCTCTGGCTCACCTGAGCAATGGCCGGAAGATACAGCCGATCGTCGGCTCGTTCCCCCGACACGACCTGTGTCGCGACCGGCAGCCCCAATGGATCCAAGGCCGACAGCATCACCTTGAGTTGCGGCAAGTCGGGACGGTGGTCTTTGCTGTACCCCAATTGGAACAGCCCCTCTTCGGTCACCGTCCAATACCCACTGACCGTGGTACTATCGACCCGCACCCGTTTGGGCTTGAGGTCGTACACCCGGATGAGCTGTCGGTTCAACGCCGTCTCAAACTGCTGCCACTTCTGCTCATCGCTCAAGGCATCCAGCACCAGGGCCAGGCGGTCATCGCGAAAGCTTCGCTCACTGACTTCTTGCCCGGTACAGATGGACAGGGTCTGCACCCGATGGGCTGCCCAGCCTTGCACCTGATTCATCCGATGATCCCCTTCCGACACGATGTGCGTCAACCAGATGGCTGTCGTCCAGCCCAGGCTCATTCCCTCCCAGTTGCCATGCGGCTTGAAGTAGTCATCCAGCAACTCTGGTACACCCATCTTGTCACTGTGGGACAACAAGAGCGGAATATCGTCCACTCGTTCTGTCGTAACACTTACCTGTTCTGTCATGCCGACAGCTTACCGCATTTGCAAAATCTTGTCACTTTTTGGCCGAACCATGAGATTTGCAAAATCTTGTCACTTTTTGGCCGAACCATGAGATATCAAGCACCATAATTTGTCCTATGTTTCTCTCCCTTGCATCAACACGTCGGCCAAGTATCAATTCTGCTGCCGCAATGAATGTCCCACGAATTGCGCAACGAGATGTAACCAGTAGCGAGTCAGCAGAAAAATATGCCTTCTTGATGAGGAAGAATGAAAGGATTCCTCACAAAGGAGGCATATATGAACAGTATCATCGATTCGGCGGTGATCATCCAGACCTTTTCGCACTCCGTTCCCTCGACACCCTCGTGGTTTGGCGAGGTGGTGCTCATCATCGAGCATCTGCGCAAGCAGGGCGTCCTGACCAAGCTCTGTGAGCGCATGCGTTTTACACGGCGGCGCTTCGGGCACTACGAGGTGATCGACTTTCTCGCGGTCCTCTTCGGCTATGCCATCAGCGGTGAACGCACGCTGGAAGCCTTCTACGAGAGGCTGCAACCCTTTGCAATCCCCTTCATGGCCTTGTTTGAGCGTGATCGGCTGCCAGCCCGCTCGACTCTCTCGCGCTTTTTGACGGCTCTGACACAGGAGCCAGTCGAAGCCCTACGCTGCTTGTTTCTCGATGACCTGCTCAGCCGCCCGCTCTCGCAAGAGAAGCAAACAGGCGGCCTGGTGGATCGAGAGGGAGCCGCGCGGATAGTCTTCGACATCGATGGCACCCGTGAGGCTGCCCGCCAACGCGCCCTCCCCCAGACAGAAGAGCTGCCACCTGCCTTTCGACGGTTGGATGACATCTGTGCTGCTGGTTACACGGGGCGCAAGCGAGGGGAAATTGTCCGTACCCGCACCGTCATCAGTCAGGCTCACACCTCCCAGTGGCTTGGCTCGTTTGGCAACCGAGGTAATGGGCACAACCCTCGCGGAACTGCGCCAGGCTCTCTCGGCCATCGGTCGCTACCTGACTGCGCACCAGCTCTCGCAGGAGCACGCCCTACTGCGCTTCGATGGACAATATGGCACGGGGGCCGTGCTTGCAGACTTGGCGGACTTCTCATTCGTGATGCGCGGGAAAGACTACACGGTGCTGGATCATGCTCTGGTTCAAGCACGGCTGCACCTGCCACCCGATCAGCTCCATCACCGTCCTGAAAGCCAATTAGTGCGTAGCCTCTACGACTGCCCTGATGTGCCAGTGGGCTCTCAGGGCGTGCATTGCCGCGTGGTGGTGGCGACCCATCCAGCCGGCAAAAAGAAGAGCCGGGTTGGCGTCACGCGGGAAGGCGTCGTCTACGAACTCTTCTTCACCCGCTTGCCGCAGCAGGGGTTCACTGCTTCCGACGTCGTTGAGATGTATCTGCATCGTGGCGCCTTTGAGCCGACTCTTGCGGATGAGGATGCTGAACAAGACCCGGATCGCTGGTGTAGTCAGTCATCCTGTGGGCAGGAGTGCTGGCAGATCGTTGCGCAGTGGGTCTGGAACCTGCGCCTGGAACTGGGTCATCAGCTTCATCCTGATCCGGTGCGCACCACCGAGTTTGCCCCTGCTTGTTCGTCTGTGCACGAAGAAGTGGCCACCTTCCCTTCTCCCTCACAAGGATATGGGCCACCAGATGTGGCTCTGCCCTGGAAAGCTGGTCGCTTCTCTGGTCGAGACTTTGCCCTCCAGCCAGATGGGACGCTGCGCTGCCCGGCAGGGCAATCGTTGGTGGTACACGAGCGACGCCCAGAAGCGAATGGAAGCCTGCGAGTGGTGTATGCTGCCAGCATCCGCAGTTGCCGCCCCTGTCCTCTGCGCGAGCAGTGTCAATGGCTGGGCAGTGCCACCAAAAAGCCTCGCCAGGTAAGTGTGCTGCTCCACCCTCTCGTCGTTGGCTCGGCTCCTCTCCTCTGGCGTGATTGGAGTCGCAGACAGTATCGACGTGCCTGCATCCAGCTCCTGCGTCATCAGAGAGTGGACGTGCAGCACGGGCACGACAGTGAGGTCCGCGCTGCCCCGTCACCTCCGGCCCTTTCTCGCGCGCAACGGGCGCATTATCGGCTCTCTTTTGCCGAGCGCCTCGCCCGTAATGCCCGAGCCTCTTCGGCTAGCCGACCTAGCATCACGCTCTTCGGAGTGCCAGAGACCTTCTCTGCCTTTCTCGGTCTCTCGGCGACCTAGCAAGCCATCGCCTTGAGCCAGAGCGTTCCATCTCCTCGGAAAGGCAGGCCTTTCTGAGGAGATGCCCATGCCTTTTTGGCCTTACATTGCCTCGGTTGTTCTCATCTGCTACGCGTTTTGCCCCTTCTCCTTCTGCGGCTGCCACCCCTCAGACATGCAAGCTCCAGATCTGGGACGCTTTCGAACTCTTACATCGCAATAAGCTCATCAAAACCTCGTTGCGCAATTCGTGGGATACACGAGCCGGAACCTCCAAAGAGGAGGGGCAAATGATCATGAAGATTCCCGCACGTTCTGGAGAGTACGCCCTGTGCGTCCGCTACACGTGTGCAGGCATTGGCGCCGATACCGAGCGGTGGCTCCTCTTTGTGAAGGATCAAGCGCTGCGTGAAAAGAGGCACCGCGCGGTCCTGCGGGCGTTGCGAGATTCCCTGGTGAGTCCGGATGGTGCGCTTGTAGCCACCATGCTTCCCCATCTGACAGGGCTCAAGGGAGCTCTTATGGTGCGGACGAACGTTGGTCGCGCACCCCTCTACTCAGCACTCGAGAGCGACTTTGTCATACGATTGGGGGGGATGACAGACGAGACGTGCACGATTTACCCGTTTGAGACCATCGATGCCTTCTACAGGTTAATGAACCACTTCATCGCGACCTCTGTTCCCGAGCTCCATCCCTATTGGAGGACCGAGGCATCCGGGCAATGATGCAAAGGAGAAGGCAGATATCACCAGTGCAACAGGGACAAGGAGCAGAGCAGCAGGTGTCCCGGGTGTGGATAGCGGCTGACTACCATTTCCCCTCCACCTACTCGTGTCGTATTCCGATGAGCAGTATGAATAGCGCAACTGCCATGCCCGCTCCTGGACCAGCAACGGTGCGCCTGGCGCTGCTACGGACAGGCATAGAACTCTTCGGGCTCGACGTGGTGCGCGATGACCTCTTTCCCATCCTGCGCTCGGCTGCGGTTCGCATTCGCCCTCCCGAACGCGTCGCCATCTCGCAACAGAGGATCCGAGGATACAAGTGGAGCGAGGGCAGGCAGAAGCAAGAGACAATCCAGGAGTCGATCATCTTGAGGGAAATGGCCCACGCGAGCGGGCCGATGACCGTCTTTGTGCAGGTGCCGCTAGAGAGTGAACAGAGGATGCGCCGAGTGTTGCGTACGATTGGCTACTGGGGACAGTCCAGTTCGCTCGCCTCCTGTCTGGGAGTCACACACACGCCGCCGGTACCAGGGGAGTGTGCAACGCCGCTCGCATTGCTCGACGGAACACTCCCGCTGCGGCCCTTTTTCACGTGCCTGGTGACGGAATTTCGTTCCGACCAGCTTGCGTGGTATGATGTTGTTCCAGGAGAGGCACACCGAGGACACAGGCACTA
>WNEZ01001335.1_pt1 | contig 24410 bp, 28 predicted proteins | sample 5400521 | NCBI WGS metagenome assembly WNEZ01 (sample SAMN13153339, study PRJNA577476) | soil metagenome | isolation source: 120 cm saprolite under Douglas fir tree site 2 hole 1 replicate 1 | place: USA:California | collected 2015-04-18
CGCGGAAGCGTCGATCCATTTCCGCAATGCCCGCGTCCAAGGTTCTGACATCTCTCGAAAACTCTGCGGGCGACCACTGTGTCGACATTTTCGTGCGCGCCGACGGCACGTTCGGTTTCGAGGAATATCGCAGGGATCCGGAGGACGTGAGCGGTCGGTTTTCGCTCCACCGTTACTCGCATCAGGTGTTCGCTACGGCGGAAGACGCGCTGGCGGGGGCGAAATCAAGGGTGGCATGGATGGTTTTGGATGGCGGATAGCAGTTCTCAAGGCCTGGCAAGGCCCCGACGGATCGGCATAAGATTGTCGCGGTTCCACTCCAGAGGAGGATTTCCGATGACGAACCCCGAACAGGCGGCGGTTGCGGCCTTGCTTCTGCGCCTCGCGCTGGGCGTGATGTTTCTCGCTCACGCCTGGGTGAAGGTCAAGGTATTTACGCCGTCAGGCACCGCCCAATTTTTCAAATCGCTCGGCCTTCCGGCTGAGCTTGCGTATCTGACGATGGCCGCGGAAATCGTCGGCGGCGTCCTGCTCATTCTCGGCATCGAGACTCGCTGGGTGGCGCTGGCCCTGGTGCCGCTCATGCTCGGCATGATCGTGCTGGTTCACGGCAAGGCCGGCTGGCTTTTCACCAACAAGGACGGCGGCTGGGAATACCCCGCCTTCTGGGTGGTAGGCCTGCTCGCGCTGGCCTTGCTCGGGGACGGAGCCGCGGCGCTCGGGCCAATGCTCGGTCTCTCGTGAATCCACCATGGAGCTTCGGGTCGATCTTCATCTCCGCCCTTCCGGCGGTCCGGGCGGGATGCGCGCACTCGCGGATCCGGAGTCGGCCGCGGCGGCCATGGCCGTCGCGAGCCTCGGATCCGCAGTCGATTGCTGCTCGGGAGTCAGTCCCGCGTAGAGCTTTTTCGCCGCCGCGGCGATGTCCTCCACCGCGGTGAGGCGATCGCGCGCCACGTCGACCGCATGATCGAGGCGCTGCAGCACTTTCATCTGCATCACCTCTTTCGTCCTCCCGCGCTCGCGGGCGACGTCGGACGCCAGCGCCTCCACGTTGCGTGCGTACGCGTCCCAGGCGGCCTGCTGGTCCGCCGTGAGCTTGAGATCCTCCCGCAGCTCCGCGAGGATCAGCGCGAGCTGATCGACGCTGTTCTCCGGCTTCTCTTGGACTTTGGCGGGGCGGTCCACGCCGCCACGCCCGCTCCCGCGCCGGCTCCCCACTTGGGCTGAGGCGTCCGCAGCAGCGATGACCAGCATGAGCACCGAAAAAACGACAAATCCCTTCCGCATGGCTCGCACCTCCTTGTTCGCCCCCGCAGTTCATCCCGGTCGTGTGCTGCAAATGCCTTTTAGGGCAATTCGGGAAGTCGAGTTGTAATAAATTGTTTTAGCGGACGGGAACGTCGTGCATGCAAAGGCTCGCGAGGCACGGGAGCGAGCAGCGGGATTGTTGACGAGCTAGAACCCCTTCCTCGCCTTGGCGAAGGATTCCTTCAGCACCTCGTAGCTTTTCACGAAGCCGGTCTTGACCTGTTCCCACGATTCCGCGGAGCTGTGCTTGAGCCCGCCGTACCATTCGGCGGCTTCGTTGCGTTCCCGGCGCAGCGCGTCCAGCGTCGCCCGGGCTCTCTTGCGGGCGGCCTGGTCCATCCGTTCCCATTCGCTGTCCAGTTTCCTTTCCATGCGATCGATGCGCCTGTCCGCGTCGTCGAGCGCGGCCTTGGCGTTCTTGATGGCCTCGTCCCGCTGCGCCACCGTGTAATTCTTGATCGCCTGGCCGGTCTCGTCGGCCTTCTTTGCGATGTCCTTCCCCGTAGATTTGCCCGAGGGTTCGGCTGCAGGGCACAGGGGCGAAGCCGCGAGCAGCGCGCCAAGCGCGAGTGCCCGGATTGAAAAGGCGATGGTTCGAGTCTTCATTTCTTCTCCTCTACCCAATGACGAATGCAAACTATGGTATAAAAATCCGAAGTGTGAGGTCAATCTATTTCCGGAATGCCCGCTCCCATCAAGGTTCTCGCTTCGCTGGAAAACTCCGCCGGCGATCACTGCGTCGATATTTTCGTGCGCGCCGACGGCACGTTCGGCTTCGAGGAATATCGAAGGGATCCGGAGGACATGAGCGGCTGGTTTTCGCTTCACCGTTATTCGAGTCAGGTCTTCGCTACGGCAGAAGATGCTCTTGCGCGGGCGAAATCGAAGGTGGCATGGATGGTTATATGATTCACCTTCCCGAGTAATCGCGCGTCGTCAAAGAGGCCGAGGGCGAGGATCCCCTGCCGAATCTTGTCATACCCGAATTGATTTCGCTGCACGGTCTGATCGTGATGATCGGGCTCGCTATCTACGTGGCGGTGTCGCACACGCTGCGCCAGCACCGTCATCCTTCGGCTGCGATCGCCTGGGTCGTCACGCTGGTGCTGCTTCCTTATGTCGGATTGCCGCTCTACCTTCTGTTTGGAACACGCAAACTGGTGCGCAGGGAATACGGTCCGCCCCGCGCAAGCACCGGCCCTGAGGAGGAATGGCCGCAGCGGCTTGCAGCCGCCATGGATCTGGCGCCAGCCGCATCGTACCGGTCTTTGCGGATCCACGAGAACGGCGGGCAGGCGCTGCGGGCGCTCTGGGAGCAGATCGACGCGGCCGCCCATACGCTCGATCTGTGCACGTTCATTCTCGGCCGGGATCCGATGGCGGACGCCCTGTGCGAGAAGCTCGCTCGCAGGGCGCGCGACGGCGTGCAAGTGCGGCTCCTGATCGACGGCGTAGGGCGTCTGCTTGAGCCTGGCCGCAGTCTGAAAGCTCTGACCGCCGCGGGCGTGCAGATTGCGATCTTCGCACCGCCGCTCTCCTCACCCTTTCGCGGGAGGCTCAATCTGCGCAATCACCGCAAGATGGTGATCGCCGACGGCTCATGGCTATGGTGCGGCGGCCGCAATCTGACGGCGCAATACTTCGAAGGGGCGCCGGGCACGACCCCGTGGAAAGACTTGTCGTTCGATCTCCATGGTGCCGCGGCGGGCCGGGCGCTCGAGTGTTTCGAGCGCGACTGGGGCTTTGCGACAGGGGTGCCCTACGCCAAGCAGGAGGCGCCCCCTGAAGCGGCCTCGGGCACCATGGCACAGTTGATTCCGTCGGGGCCCGATCAGGTCGACGATACCCTGTACGCGCTTCTCGTGATGGCCTGTTTCAACGCACGCGAGCGTATCGTGGCCGCGACGCCTTATTTCGTGCCTGGTAATTCTCTTCTCATGGGCTTGACGCTCGCGGCGCGGCGCAACGTGGAGGTGAATCTGATCATGCCGGCAAGATCGAACCACCGCCTGGCGGACCTCGCCCGCCCGCGGGCCCTGCGGGAGCTCGCGGGCGCAGGCGCGAAGGTCTGGCTTCTTCCCGAAATGATCCACGCAAAAGCCATCGTGATCGACGGCTCGATCGCACTGGCGGGTTCGGCCAATCTCGACGGACGCAGCTTGTTGCTCAACTACGAGCTCATGGTGGCGTTCTACGACAGCGGGGATGTTCAACGCTTTGCCGAGTGGATGGAGCGGCAGAAGCAGGGTGCACGCCGCTACATCCCTCGCTTGCCGGGCCTGGCACGGGACGTGGCGGAAGGGATCGTGCTCTGGCTGGCGTTTCAGCTCTGAAAACCGCCGGAATCGCATCCGGCTCCAGTGGACTGACCCCGTCTATTCCGGGGCCTCGAACACCGATAGCTTGGAGTTGATTCCGCCGTCCTGCGCCGACATGTTCGCGATGTAGAGATCGTCGCCCTTGAAAACCAGGCTCGCCGGAAAATCCAGGACATCGGCGCCCGAACCGGCGTAGCGAGCGATCAGCCCGCCCTCCGGCGAAAGCACCTGGATCTCTTCTGCCTGATTCGCCAGAACGTAAAGGTTTCCGCGCACGTCGAACTGGATGCCGTCCGCGCCGAAAAGCGCCTGCGTGATGCCTAACTGACTATTGATGGTCGCGCCGTCGGCAAAGATCTCGATGGGGCCGGCGCTGCCGTCCCGCCGCACCGGAATCCGGAGAATCCGGTGGTCTCCCGTGTTGGCTACGTACAGGAAGCGATGATCCCTATCGAAGGCAAGGCCGTTCGCTCCGACCGGCTGGTCGGGGTTGTTCGTCCTGAGCAGCGGGCTGTCGATCCAGACCGTGTTGCTCGAACCATCCGGGGCGACGCGCGCGATCTGACCCGTGGCCGAGTCCGAAACGTACAGATTGCGGTGCCGGTCCTGCGCGATGGCGTTGGGGAACACGAAGCCAGTGGCCAAAACGGTCACCGCATGCGTATGCGGGTTGATCTTGAGCAGCCGCCCGTTCGGCGCGACGTTGTCGGCCTGATCGACGACGTACAGACCGTGGTCCTCCTCGAACAGCTCACCGAGCAGTCCGATCACCGGAGAAGTACCGGTGGGAACTTCGATGATATCGACGAGTGTCCCATGACGGTTGAAGACGCACACGTGCCCGGTCGTCGCCGTATCCGAATTCGACGAGGCGTAAATATTGCCCCGCGGGTCCACGGCGATACCCTCGGGTTGCCTGCACACCGTTTGCTGTAGGTTGGGACCAAAGTTCCGGATGGTTCCGACGGGCTGATCGCACAACGCGCTTGCGGAGTAGGCGGCAAGCGCCAGCGTCAGCGCCGACGAGAGAAGCGTGGATTGTCTGTTCATGTACTCTCCCTGTGCCCAGAATTCGATACCCAACTATCAAACGCGTTTGCTGTGACAGCCTATGCTCGTAAAGCTTTCAGCAAGCTGACCGGCCACGAGGTCAGTCATCATAGTCTGCGAACTCTGCGATGATCGCCGGGCGGCGGCTTGGCGTAAGATAACGCGGGTTCCACCAGAGGAGGACCCCCCGGTGAATAATCCAGAACAGGCCGCCGTCGCGGCATTGCTCCTGCGCCTCGCGCTGGGCGTCATGTTCCTTGCGCACGCCTGGGTGAAGATCAAAGTGTTTACCCCGGCGGGCACCGCGCAGTTTTTCAAGTCGCTCGGCCTGCCCGGCGAGCTGGCGTATCTGACGATCGCCGCCGAGGTCGGCGGCGGTATCCTGCTCATCCTCGGCATCGAAACGCGCTGGGTGGCGCTTGCGCTGGTGCCGCTCATGCTCGGCACGATCGTAATGGTTCACGGCAAGGCCGGTTGGCTCTTCACCAACAAGGACGGCGGCTGGGAATATCCCGCCTTCTGGACGGTCGGCCTGCTCGCCCTGGCGCTGCTCGGGGACGGAACTGCAGCGCTCGGACCGATGCTCGGTCTTTGACGCGCTTCAACTTCCCTGCGCTATCTGCTGCGCGCTTCCCGGGCGACTTTTCTGAGCGCCCTGACCCGGGTGAAACAGTCCGGACAGGCATATCGAAGGCCGCTGCCGTAGCTTGTGTGCGATAACGGACGCATGCTTGTCGAATCGACCAGACACCTGCATTCCGGGCACCACTTCGTTTTCGCTGAGGGCGCGCTCATGGAATTCACGCTCCAGGGCACTGTCCGGTGAAGAGGCGACCTTCGCTTCGGCACCGTACGGCTCGTCGGCTATGTTTTCTTACCCGGCCAGGGATCAAACGCTCTTGCCGGCGCCGGGATAAAGCGCCCCGCCGGAGCGACGGGCTTCTTGGGTTGCTTGGGCTTCTTGTGCTCGCGATTGCTTCGTTGTTCACCCTTGGGCATTCTGAATTCTCCTGATATCAGAGCCTAACGCCGCCGGTACTGCGGTCGGCGCGCGGGCAGCCGAGCCGCCGGGGCCTCGTCCTTGTGCCGGAAGTTGATTCGCCCCTTCGTGAGGTCGTAGGGCGTCAGCTCGAGGCTGACCCTGTCCCCGGCGAGGATGGTGATTCGATGCTTCCTCATCTTGCCCGCCACGTAGGCGATCACCGTGTGCCCGTTCTCGAGCGTCACGCGGTAGCGCGTATCGGGAAGCACCTCGTTGACGGTGCCTTCCATTTCAATCAACGCTTCTTTTGTCACGTGTATAACCCACTCTCTCCATAGATGGGGTCGCCGCGCACGACAGCGTGCAGGGCATCAAATTATCCGTGGGAGAAAGGCGGCACCCCGAAGGATACTGCGGACCGGCCCAAATCGAATTCGATGCCGCTAATATGGGGGGTACGGGCGCCGTTGGCAAGAGGGCGGATAAAATACTTCCAATCGCAGCGATTCGAGGAGGTCGTCATGGAAGCAGTGAAAGACGCGAGCCATCTCTACGAGGTCGAGCGGCGGGCCATGCACGCCGAGCGCCCCGGCTTCCGCATCAACGAGATTCAGATCTCGCCGAGCCAGAAGGTGCCCTGGCACTATCACAACAACGTCCAGGACGCGTTCTACGTCCTCCAGGGCCGGATCCGGATTTTCCTGCGCGATCCCAAGGAGGAAGTGCGCCTCGGGCCCGGCGAGACCTTCTCGGTCGCGCCGAAGCGCCCTCACCTCGTCGTCAACGGCGGCGAGGTCTCGGCGACCTTCCTCGTGCTGCAGGGGATAGGGGAATACGACTTCGTTCCGCTGACGTAGCCGCCATGAAAGTATCCATACTCGACGACTATCACGACACGCTGCGCACGCTGAATGCTTTCAGCAAACTGGACGGCCACGAGGTCACCATCTGGAACGATCACGTCCAGGACACCGATGCGCTGGCCGGACGCCTGAAAGGCGCCGAGGCGCTGGTGCTGATCCGCGAGCGCACCAAGATCCGCGCGCCACTGCTGGAGCGCCTTCCCAAGCTCAGGCTCATCAGCCAGCGCAGCATCTTTCCGCACATCGACGTCGAGGCCTGCACGCGCCTGGGCATCGTCCTGTCCTCGAACCAGCATTTCGGCATGCCGTCCTACGCGACCGCGGAGCTCACCTGGGGACTGATCATCGCCGCCCTGCGCGACATCCCTGAGCAAATGGTTTCGCTCAAGGCCGGAAAGTGGCAGGCCGGCGTCGGCAACACGATACGCGGGAAGACCCTGGGGGTATTCGGCTACGGCAGGATCGGAGCCGTCGTGGCGGGATACGGGAAAGCCTTCGGCATGAAGGTCCTGGTCTGGGCGCGCGAGGCGTCGCAGGCGCGCGCGCGCGCCGACGGGTACGCCGTCGCGGGCAGCAAGGAGGCGTTTTTCGAGGAATGCGACGTGATTTCGCTGCACCTGCGCCTGAACGATGCGACGCGCGGTATTGTGACCTCCCGCGACCTCGCCCGGATGAAGCCGACGGCGCTCATCGTCAACACCAGCCGCGCGCCGCTGATCGAGCCCGGCGCGCTCGTGGAGGCCCTCAAGGCGGGGCGTCCGGGCAAGGCGGCGGTCGACGTCTACGAAGAAGAGCCGCTGCGCGACACCGGCCATCCGCTGCTCAACATGGACAACGTGATCTGCACGCCCCACCTCGGCTACGTGACGCGGGAGGATCACGAGATCGCGTTCGCCGAGATCTTCGACCAGATCAACGCCTACGTCGCCGGCAAGCCGATCAACGTCGTCAATCCGGACGTGCTTGGGAGCGCGCGAAAATAGTACTCGTCAACATCATCTACATCCGCACCACGCCGCGGGCGCTCTGGAACGCGCTCACGCAGCCCCGATTCACGCGTCAGTACTACGTCGGCCTCGAGCTCAAGGCCGAGCTCAGGCGAGGCGGCCGGTTCGACTACATGCATCGAGCCGAACTGCATGGGCGCCCCGGCGCGGGCGTGGAAGGCGTGGTGATCGAGGTGATTCCGCGAAGGAAACTGGTGCACACTTTCGAGCCGAAGTTCATCGAGGACAAACCCTCGCGCGTGACCTACGAGATCGAGCCGATGGGATTGGTGTGCAAGCTCACCGTCACCCACGACGAGTTTCCCAGGGGGGGCCCTACCCTCGAGACCGTGAAGGAAGGCTGGCCCGAGATCCTTTCCAGCCTCAAGTCGCTCCTCGAGACCGGCGAAGCGCTCGTCATTCCGCGGGATCCGTAGCAAAGGCGGCTCCATCCCTCCGCGGCGGCGATATACTGGGCGCCTCAGGACCCGATATTGGCGGACCCTTCATGGACACGATCGATCGCAGCTTGTCCGAAGAGCAGCGGCTGATGCGTGAAAGCTGCCGCGCCTTCGTCAACGACTTCGTCACGCCCTATATCCGCCAGAACTGGCAGCGCGAGTGGCTGATGGACCCCGACGCGCGCCTGCCGCGCTCCATCCTCGAGCAGGCGGACAAGATCGGCATCCGCACTCTCGGCGTGCCCGAGGAGTTCGGCGGCGTGCCGCTCGATCCGGCGCAAGAGGTGCAGACCTTCGCCTTGATTTCCGAGGAGATCGCGCGCGGCGATTCGGGGCTTTCCGACAAGCTGGTGCAGATCTGGAAGGTCTCGGTGCTGCTGCGGAACGTCGCGCCTCGCCACCTCCAGGAGCGCTGGTTCCCGCGTCTGGTCAAAGACCCGGGGTTTCTCCTCGCCCATTGCCTGACCGAGCCGCGCGGCGCCTCCGACCGCTGGCTTCCGTATAACGCACCCGAGGCGGCGATGCAGACGCGCGCGGTATTGAAGGGCGACGAATGGGTCATCAACGGCCGCAAGCAATTCATCAGCAACGGCTACGATGCGAGCCTCTACGTCGTCTACGCCAACACCCGGCCGGGCGTGGGCATGCTGCAGGGCACTTCCAGCTTCCTCGTGCCGCGCGGCACGCCGGGCCTGACGATCGCGCGCTGCAACGAGACGCTCGGCGGGCGCTTCATGAACAACGGCGAGCTCGTGTTCGAGGACATGCGCCTGCCCAAGGACCATCTGCTGGTCGAGAACGACGCGCTCGCCAAGACCGGCGTCTATTTCCGCCCCGGCAAGATCATCCAGGCGTCGAAAAATCTCGGCGTCGGCGTCGCGGCGTTCGAGCGCACGGCGGAGTACGTGCAGAACTACGTGCAGGGCGGCCGCATCCTGATCAAGCACCAGGCGGTGGCGCTGCGCCTGGCCGAAATGGCGACGAAGCTGCGCGCGGTGCGCGCGCTCCTGCGCGAGGCGGCGCGCGCGGTCGACGAGCGCGCTCCCGACGCCGAGGAACTGTGCAACATGGTGAAGCTCTTCGCCTCGGAAGAAGTCTTCAAAGTGGCGCAACATGCGGTGGAACTCCATGGTGGCAACGGCATCATGCTCGACTTCGGCATCGAGAAGCTCTTTCGCGATGCCGCGGTGTTCCTGCACATGGACGCGACCGTGGACATCTCGAAGTTCAAGATCGTCAAACTGATGTTTCCGCATACCGCCGGCGCTTACGCCGGGCCCGAGGCGTAGAAAATCCACACGGCGAAGGAGGTCCGATGGTCTTCCGGCAAGCGCGTCTGTTGACGATAGGCGTGGCGCTGCTCTCGCCGGCGGCACAGGTGCTGTCGCAGGAGCCCTACCCGTCGCGTCCGGTGAAGATCGTCGTTCCCTTCACCCCGGGGAGCGTCACCGACATCATGGCGCGCAGCGTGAGCGACAAGCTCGCCGCGAGTCTCGGCCAGCCCGTGATCGTGGAAAATCGCCCCGGCGCTGGCGGCACCCTCGGCACGGCCCAGGTGGCGAAGTCGGCGCCCGACGGCTATACGCTCGCCGTGGTCTCCGCGGGACACGCGGTGAACCCGGCGATCTACGACAAACTTCCCTACGACTCGCTGAAGGATTTCTCCGGAGTGATTCCGCTCGGCAACCTTCCTAGCGTGATGTTCGTGTCGGCCGGGCTCGGCGTGAAATCGGTACAGGAATTCATTGCGCTCGCAAAATCGAAACCCGGCGAGCTGAACTATTGCTCGGCCGGCGTCGGCAGCGCCTCGCACGTGAACGCCGAGAAGTTTCGCGTGGTCACGGGGATCAATGCCGTGCACATTCCCATGAAAGGCGCGCCGGAGATGGTCTCCGAGACCATCGCGGGCCGCACGCACTTCGGGTTTCTGGGAATCGCCGCTGCGCTCTCCGCCATTCGGGACGGGCGGCTGATCGGGCTTGCGGTGAGCACCTCGAAGCGCTCGCCCACGCTGCCGAACGTGCCGACCATCGCCGAAGCGGGCGTACCGGGCGCCGAGTTCGATTTCTGGATCGGGGTGCTCGCGCCCGCGCAGACCCCGCGCGCCGTCGTCAATCGGCTGAACGGCGAATTCGCCCGCGCCCTGCAATCGCCGGACGTGCGCGAGCGGCACGCGAACCTCGGTGCCGAGCCGATGCCGATGAGCCCGGAGCAGTTCGACGCTTACATGCGCGAGCAGCTCGCCACGCTCGGCGGCCTGCTGCGCGCCGCGGGGGTGAAGGCTAATTGAGTCGGCTCGGGGCCCTTTCTTTCTGAGATACGTTGTCTAAATCATATGGATATCTAAAGTACCTCGTTCATTGTTGCGTCGCAACAATGAGCGGAGTATGCTTTGCGGCCTCTCCTAACAAGAGGGGCACGTCATGAACTCCACCCCCGCCGACAACGGCACGTCCTTTTCCTCCAAGCGCGGTAATCCGAAACTGGCCGCCCTCACGCTCGCAGCGCTCGGCGTGGTCTACGGCGACATCGGCACGAGTCCCCTGTACGCCTTCAAGGAAGCCTTCAGCGGCTCGCACGGGCTGCCTCTGAACGAGGCCAACGTCCTGGCGGTGCTGTCGCTGATGTTCTGGTCGCTGATGCTCATCGTGTCGCTCAAGTACGTGACGATGATGCTGCGCTTCGACAACCGCGGCGAAGGGGGCATCCTCGCGCTGCTCGCGCTTGCTTCGCGGGCGACGCGGGAGCGCCCGCGGCTCGCATGGACGATCGCGATCGCCGGTATATCCGGCGCGTCGCTGTTCTACGGCGACGCGCTGCTGACACCGGCGATCTCCGTGCTTTCCGCGGTCGAAGGCATCTCGGTGGCGACCCCAGCGCTGGACAAATGGGTCGTGCCCCTTACCGTAGGAATCCTCGTCGGCCTGTTTTCGATCCAGCACCACGGTACCGGCGCGGTCGGCAAGCTCTTCGGGCCCTGCATGGTGATCTGGTTCGGCGCGCTCGCCGCGCTCGGGGGAATCTCGATTGCGCAGACGCCTTCCGTGCTCGCGTCGCTCGATCCCCGCCATGCGCTCGACTTTGCCTGGCGCTTCCCCGGTCTTACTTTCCTCGTCCTCGGCGCCGTGTTCCTCGCCATCACCGGCGCGGAGGCGCTCTACGCCGACATGGGGCATTTCGGGGCAAAACCGATTCGGTTTGCCTGGTTCGGAATGGTCTTCCCTGCGCTGATGATCAACTACATCGGCCAGGGCGCGCTCGTTCTGCGCGATCCAGCGGCGATGAAGAATCCCTTCTACCTGCTCGCGCCCGCGGAATTGCTCTTCCCGCTCGTCGCCCTTGCCGCTGCGGCGACGGTCATCGCCTCGCAGGCGACCATCTCGGGTGCATTCTCCATGACCCAGCAGGCCACTCGCCTCGGGTACCTGCCGCGCATACCGGTGACCCACACGTCGGAATCCGAGCGCGGCCAGATCTACATCGGGCACGTAAACTGGATCATGCTCATACTCGTCGTGCTGCTTGTCCTCGAGTTCAAATCCTCCAGCGCCATCGCGTCGGCTTACGGCGTTGCGGTCTCGGGCACGATGGTGCTCACCACCCTGCTGATCGGCGCTATCGTGCTTCATTCGCCGAGCCGCGCGAGGATGTTCCTTCTCGCGGCAATCGCGGTGATCGGGCTCGTGGAACTCGTGTTCTTCGCGGCCAATGCAATGAAGTTCACCGAAGGGGGCTGGTTCCCGCTTGCTTGCGGCGTATTGATCTTCACGATGCTTACGACCTGGAAGCGCGCGGAGAGCGTTGTGGTTCTCCGGGAAGGGAAAATCCGGGTGCCGGTGGACACGTTCCCCGCAATGTGCGGGCCCGGGATTCCGCGCGTCGAGGGCACGGCGGTCTATCTCTCGCCCGACCCCGAATCGGTTCCTCCGGTACTCCTGCACAACCTGAAGCACAACAAGGTGCTGCACGAGCGCATCGTGTTCCTGACCATCGTCGACGAGGAAGTGCCGCATGTACCCGACGAGGAACGCACATTCGTGCGGGTCATCGAGCGCGGCCGCGTCTACCAGGCGCTGCTGCACTATGGTTTCATGGAGGAGCCCGACGTGCCCCGAGGGCTGAAGCTCCTCGCCCGCCATGGACTCACATTCGAGCCGATGCTGACGACTTTCTTTCTCGGCAAGTCGACCATCGCGCGCGCGACCCGGCCCGGCTTGCTGACATGGCGACGGGAGCTGTTCCGCTGGATGCAGCGCAACAGCCCAGCAACCGCTGAATACTTCAATCTGCTGCCAGAGCGGGTGATCGAGCTCGGGACGCGCGTCACGATCTGAGGGCTCGGAGTAGTATGTGACTCGTCTCTTTCCTCAGGCAAAGGAGGCTCTATGGCGACGAAGCGTGAAGAATACATCGCGAAGCTGAAGTCTCAGCTCGATCAATGGAACGCCGAGATGGCGAAATGGGAAAGCCAGGCCAAACAAGCGCAGGCGAGCATGCGCGCCGAGTACGAGAAGCAGCTCGCCGCGATCCGTCAGCATCAGGACCAAGCCAAGGAACAGCTGCACAAAGTGCAGGCGGCTTCGGGCGACGCCTGGATGGAGCTTCAACGCGGAGCGGACGAGGCCTGGGCGACGATGCGCAAGGCCTTCGAGAAGGCCAACGCGCAATTCAGGAAGGAGAAGGAGTAGTTCGCGTCCGAGGGGCGCGGCGGCGTGGAGCCGCTAGCCCTTCCCCAGGACCGCGTCGAGACGCTCGATGTCGTTGATGATGCGCCACTCAGACGCCCCGGCGCCTTCGACGCGTTTCTGCCAGGCCTCGAGGCGCCCCATGTAGCGCCGCGGGTCGATGTTGTCGGTCTTGAGCTTGACGACGTTCACCGCCACCACGCGGATGTCCTTCATATCGATCGGAAAGTCGCGGATGGTCGACTTGTCGAGCTCCTCCTGCATGTCGGAGAAGATCAGGATGGTCTTTGTGCCCGCCCCGGTCTCCTTCAGATACATCGAGCCCTGGATGAGACCGCCGGTAATGTCCGTGTAGGCGCTGCCGCCGACGGTCTTGACGAATGCGTCGATCTTGTCCTTGAAGGCGCGCTTCTGGATGTTCGCCCGCGAGGGCTGACTGTCGAAGGTGACCTTCGCGATGATGTCCTTCTCGCTGAAGCTGCGGCTCTTTACCCGCGCGACCGCGAGCGAATCCCCCGGCTGCAGCGTGCCGAGCAGGTAATTGATGATGACCTGGGCCTTGCCCACTTCCTGGGCGTAGGTGCCCGACGTATCGACCAGCATGTAGACAGCCTGGGTGTGGCTGCGCTGATCGGCGCAGGACGACATTACCGCCGCCGATGCGAGCGAGAGCGACGCGAGGAGCAGGCGCTTGATCATGGTCGCCTCCTAGGACTTTGCTGCCCTGCGACTCAGCTCAACGTCCGCGCCGCCGCGCGCAGCTTTCACCATGCGCTCGATGAGCAGCGGCAAGACGATGGTGACGTCGTACAGAGTGGTCAGCACCCTGCACAGTTGTCGCACGAGATTTCCCAGAATGCGCAGCACGAACGCCAACACGCGCACCAGCATCACGAGCGCCGCCCCTCCGACCGTGCGCAGTGAGTGCACGAACGACTCGAGCGGAATCGCGACGAAGGCGAGCGCGAGAGGAAGGATGAAGCCGAGCAGCATCTGGGCGGCCGTCGGAATGCGCGCGAGCAGCGGGTCGGCGGGCGCCGCCTGCTGCGCACTCGCCAGGGACTGCAGCAGCGCCTGCTTGTCCGCCATCAGCATGTCGCGGATAAGCGCCAGCGAAGCCTCGATTCCAGCCAGCGTCAGCAGGAACACGGCAGAAAACCACAAGATGCGGCGTCGCATCGTGTCGTTCAGATTCGCGATTGCCGGGAAGAGATGCGTGAAGCGCAGGGCTTCCATCAGGAAAAGCCCCATCGTCGCCTCGACGAGAATGATGACCAGCGCGGCCACATCAGAAGTGCGCAGCGAATTGGTAAGATAGTCGCTGCCACCGACCATCTCGGAGAACGGCAGCGCGATCAGCTTGAAGTTGACGAGCGCGCCACCCATCGCGATCAGAAGGACCATAGTCGCAACGGCGAACTGCGTGAACGCCGAAACCGTCAGCGCGTGCTCGGCTTTGTCTGTCTTCTTGTTGATCTGCTCGTATTTTTCCATCTGCGCGTCGAGCTTCGACGAGGTGTCCTGCAGACCCGTCAGCTTCTTGTCGACCTGACCGAGCGTCTTGTCGAGCGAGCGCCAGAACGGCATGAAGCCGTTCAGGATCTTGTGCCGCGACTGGTAGGCGCGGCGGTACTCATCGAGCGCCTTTGCGTGGATGCTGTCGACCGAGCGCTTGATCTCATCGAGTATCCTCTTGACCATCTCGCTGTGTTCCGACTTGATCTTCGCGATCCCGGCAACAGCCTCGACCCAATCGGGGGGCGGCGGCGGCACTTCCCCGCACTTCTTGTAGTCTTCCTCCACGCGCGTGATTTCGTCGAGGACCTTCCGCTGAAGCGCCGGGTAACCCTCCAGGTCGCGCGTGACGAGCAAGCCGACGCGCTCGAACTCGCGCTCGATGTGTTGCCCCACTTCCTCTTTCCCGTGCGCGAGCAGCACCGCCTTGTTGCGCTCCTTCATGTCCCTCGCCGTCGCGAAGAGCCAGCGCGCGCCCAGCCGCAGGGGACCGCCGATCATATGTCCGATCGAGCGAAGCAGGTCGTGAACCGCCTTGCGCGCGGCATACAGGAACGGCATGGCAATGGCGAACAGGATCAGCGCGGACGCCATCGCGTTGCCGGGCCAGATCATCCAGAATTGCGAGCTTGTCACGGGCTCCCCTTCCCGGCCGGTCAGCCGTCGTAGAACAGCGGCATAAGATAGATCAGGCGCGCACGGCGCGCTAGCGCAATCGAGGGATTATTTCTCGAATCCACGCGGAGCAGGCACAAGTGTTTTGATCCGATTGACTATTTTTAACGCCACCGATGTCGCTTGCAGGCGACAGGCCGGTGCGGGAATGCTCCGGGATTCAGCGCTTCGCGCCCTTCGCCTTGAAGCGCGGGTACACCTTCTTCACATTCCCCTGGAAGATCTTCTCCTTGTCGGCCCTGCTCACCCAGTCGATCGCATCGATGTAGCGTTTGGTGTCGTCGTAGTTGAACCCGGTCTCGGGGTCCACGCCCTTCACCGCACCGACCATCTCGGAGGCGAAAAGGATGTTGTCGGCGGGGATCACTTTCAGGAGCAGGTCGATGCCCGGCTGATGATAGACGCAGGTGTCGAAGAAGACGTTGCTCATGAGCAGTTCTTTCAGCGGCGGGCGCTTCATGTCCTGAGCGAGGCCGCGGTAGCGACCCCAGTGATAGGGCACCGCGCCGCCGCCGTGCGGGATGATGAACTTCAGCGCCGGAAAGTCCTTGAACAGGTCAGCGGTGATGAACTGCATGAAAGCGGTGGTGTCCCCGTTGATATAGTGGGCGCCCGTCCCGTGGAAATTCGGATTGCAGGAGGCGCTCACATGGACCATGGCGGGCACCTCGAGCTCGACCATCTTCTCGTAGAGCGGATACCACCACTTGTCGGTGAGCGGCGGCTCTTTCCAGTACCCGCCGGAAGGGTCCGGGTTGAGATTGCAGCCGATGAACCCGAACTCTTTAACGCAGCGCTCCAGCTCCGGGATGCAGTTCGCAGGCGGCACGCCGGGACTTTGCGGCAGCTGGCACACGCCGACGAACTTCTCCGGGTAGAGAGCGCAGACACGGTGGATCATCTCGTTGCAGTGCTCAGACCAGTGCCGGCTCGTGGTTTCGTTGCCGATGTGATGGCTCATACCCATCGCGCGCGGCGAGAAGATGGTGAGGTCGGTGCCGCGCTCGCGCTGCAGCTTCAGCTGCGCGCCCTCGAGGCTCGCGCGGATCTCGTCGTCGCTGATGCCCAGGCTTCCCTTGGCCGGAGCGTATTTCGAGTCCTCGAGCTCCGTCATCTGACGCTTGCGCCATTCCTCGAGCTGCTTGGGAGCGGTGGTGTAATGGCCGTGGCAATCGATGATCATGTACTCCCCTTTTTCCTAGCGCAGCGTGCGCGTCACGTCGTCGAAAAGCTCGTCCACGGAGAAGCGCCGCGGAATCATCTTCTGCTGATAGACGTAGTCGATGACGACCTCGAGATTGCGCCGGTTGGCTTCCAGTCCGAAGGGGTGCGTGTCGAATTCACCCGGCTTCGGCAGCTTCGCGGCTCGCTTGCTCGCCGCGAGCAGGCGGTAGATCTCGAGTACGGCCTCGGGCTCGGATTTCGACAGGGACTCCTTGACCACGACCATGTGGTTGATCTGGAGCGCGCGGTTCTTCCGGCTCCAGGATTCGGCCGCCATCGCCGGGTTGGGAATGAGCGGCCTCAGCCTCGGGTCGGTCGGCACCGCCGGCAGGATCGCCGCATCCACCTCCCCGGCGAGGAGCATCGCCATCAGTTCCTTGCCTTCGGGCGCGCGCTCCACCGAAGGCGGATCGCGGAATTCGGCGACGTGAGGTTCCTCGAAGGTCACCCATTTCACGCGGTCGATGTCCACGCCGTAGTCGTCGGCGAGAATGCCCCGCAGCCAGGTCGACGTCGTCACGGTGTAAGAGCGCGTGCCCACACGGCGACCCGTGAGATCGGCGGGCGCAAGCGGCCCGCGCTCGATGTTGTACACGAGGTGAGGATGCTGGAAGCGCGCGAGCACCACCGCGGGCAGGAGCACCAGCGGCTTGCCGCTCGCCTTCGCCATGAGGAAGGTCACGATCGCAAGTTCGGCGCAGTCGAACTCGAGGTTGCGCACGACGCGCTTGAACGCCGCGCTCGGCGTCTTGACGTCGGCGAACTCGAAACTCACCCGGGGCGAGCTCAGCTCGCCCTTCTTCAGCGCCAAGGTGACGGGGTAGTCCCCCAGGAGCGTGCGCACTGCGACCGGCTTATCCATGGCGGTGTACCCTGTCATTTTCCTGCAAGAGGCCTCCAATGAGCGAAACAGTCGTGGTCGTCGATGTCAAGATCCCGTTCTGGTCCATGGTGGTCCTGCTCGTCAAGTGGGCGATCGCGGCGATACCGGCAATGATCATCTTGCTGGTCCTGGCAGCCGCGGTGTCGACGGTGCTCGGCGGCGTGCTCCACTGGAGCTGGATGGGCCGGGGCATGGTGTAGGCGTGCTCGAGCGTGAATGGCGGACCGTTGCGGTGCCCGTGATTGTATAATCAGTTTATATTCTTCAGCCACACAAGCCGCATGAACGCCGAAGAAAACCTGCTCGCCAACGTGAAGATGGCTCCCCGGGATCCGATTCTCGGGATGACCGAGGCCTTCGTCGCCGATGCCAATCCCAAGAAGGTCAATCTCGGCGTAGGCGTCTACTACGACGACCAGGGAAAGGTGCCGCTGCTCGAGTGCGTGCGTCAGGCCGATCAGGCGCTGGCCGCGAGCGCCGTGGCCCGTCCTTACCTGGCGATGGACGGCTTTCCGGAATTCGTACGCACGGTCCAAGTGCTCCTTTTCGGAACGGACCACCCGGCGGTGGCGCAGGGCCGGGTCACGACGGTCCAAGGGGTCGGCGGCACCGGGGCGCTCAAGGTCGGCGCGGACTTCATCAAGCGCTTCGCTCCCGAGGCCGCGATCCACATGTCCGACCCGAGCTATGACAACCATCGGCCGCTCTTCGAGCAGGCGGGCTTTCGGGTCGAGATGTACCCCTATTACGATCCGCGCACGCACGGAATCAAGTTCGCGGAGATGATCGCGCATTTGAGCGCGGTCCCGAAAGGCTCGATCGTCCTGCTGCACGCCTGCTGCCACAACCCCACGGGTGTGGACATCCGCGACGAGCAGTGGGGACAGGTGATGAAGGTGATCTCGGAGCGACGCCTGGTGCCGTTTCTCGACTTCGCCTACCAGGGCTTCGGCGAAGGCGTCGAGGAGGACGCGGAAGTGGTGCGCCGCTTCGCCGAGGCGATGCCTCTAGTCCTCGTCGCCATCTCTTTCTCCAAGTCGTTCTCGCTCTACGGCGAGCGCGTCGGGGCCCTGAGCGTTGTCACCGCCGACTCGGGCGAGGCGGCGCGGGTGCTGAGCCACCTGAAGCGCATGATCCGCACCAATTACTCGAACCCGCCGTCGCATGGCGCCCGGATCGTCGCGTCGGTCCTCGCCTCCCCCGAGCTGAGCAAGCTCTGGAGGAAAGAAGTCGTCGGCATGCGCGACCGCGTGCGCCTCGTGAGGCGGGAGCTGGTCGACCGCCTGAAGAAACGCATTCCCCATGATTTCGGGTTCATCCTTCAGCAGCGGGGAATCTTCTCCTACTCTGGCCTGTCGCGCGAGCAGATGATCGCGATGCGCGAGCGGTTCTCGGTGTACGGGCTCGAGTCGGGCCGCATCTGCGTCGCGGCATTGAACTCGCGCAACCTCGACTACGTCGCCGATTCGATCGCGAGCACCGTGCGCATGGGCGGGGCTGCGCTCGCGCCGACTCGCGCGGCGTAGGGATTCGGTCTCTCACTCAGGATCGACGTTCGCGGGCTTTCCGGGGCCGCGCCGGGGTGTCTCGCGTCCTGAGTTCCCGTCTGATAGATATCCGAGCACGAAACCCCAACAGCGAGGACAATGGTCGGCGCCACTCATGCTTCAGCTCCGTGGCAATGATCGAATCCCGCCTTGCTCCTGGTCCGCGTCGAAATGCGCGTCGGAAAGGGCCTCAGCTTCCGAGGAACGACGATGCTCCTATTCAACCTGACCGCGCTCTCCGATGCGCAAATACACAAAATGATCTGGGCCCGCTGCAAGGCTTTCGGGCGCGTAGAAGGCGTCTCAATCCACCGGCGCTCGACCGCGCGGCCCGGCGCCTTTGCGCTCGTCGACATGGCGAGCGCCGCGGAGGTCAGGAAAGTGATCAAGGGCATCGGCGACGTGCTCTTCGGCGGCTCGGCTCTGATCGAACTCTCGCAAAACGCTCTGTCCGGCGCGGAAGGCGTCGTCGTCCCGTTGGGCGGTCCGTATTTGACGGGACCAGTCCGTCCGATTGGGGCCGCGCTAGACAACGCCAGCGAATAATATTACTGTGACACTCGGCTATTGGGTAGGTCCGACACGCCTACCGACCCAGGGGAGAAATTGAGGACGACGGCCACGTCGGGTCACCCTTCGGGCTATGAAATACCAGTTCACGATGCAACGCGGTTTTCTGAGAGCGGATTTGCTCGACCGGGAAACCGCTGAAGAGACGCGAGCGTTTCTTGCGGCGGTAGTGTTGGCGAGCATCAACCACCGTTGCTCGCGCATCCTGGTGCACGTGCGCCTGTCGAATCCGCTGTTCACGGTCGAAAGGCACGGAGTTCTCCGGAGCTTCAAGAAAATCGCATCGGATCCGTCGCACAGAATCGCCCTTCTCGGCGATACCTTGGAACTGGGCATGTCTCACGATTACGTCTCGTTGCTCGGCCAGCAACAGGGAATCAACCTTCGCAGTTTTAAAACGGAGGCGGAAGCCGTCGAGTGGCTGAAACCCCGGCTCGGGTCGGAAGAGCGCCGACGGCAACAGATCCCGCCGCCGCGGGTGGAAAGACGCCACCGCGATCCCGACCCGCGCTAGTCGGGCCTAGGGCTGGAGCGAATCCCGGGGAAAAGGGCCGGCTGTCCGCACACGCTACTGAGCGACCGACTCCGCCGTGAGCGCGTTCATCAAGGCGTCGCCGCCAGCGCCGACGCCGCGCCCAACGCGGCGTTCGCGCGCTCGGCGAGGATCCGATGGCCGGCCACGGTTGGATGAATTCCGTCCCAGAAGAGAAACTTGTTCGGGCTCGCGCAGAAGGCATGCACCTTGGTATTCAGAGCGATGCACGGATCCGTGACATCGGTCAGCCCGAAGGCCGCGGGCGCGGCGACGACTTCATTCAGCATTCGGAACACGTCGACACGCACGATCTCCACTCCCAGGCTTGCTTCCAGGCCCTGAAGGGTCAGCTCCAACAGTCTGTTGAATTCCCCGGCGAGGAAAGTAGCCGCGCCTTGCGCGCCCGGACCCTGAAGTCGGACCGCCGGCGCCAGTCCGATGTCCGGTGCGTTCGGCACGAGGAAATGGCGCGCGCCTGCCGCGTGCAGGGTGAGCAGGTTGTCACGAATCGAAAAAAGCGCCGCCTGCACGATGGCTAGGCTGGTCGCGCCGCTGGTATCCACCGCGAGCGCCTGCAGCGCGTCGCGCAGATCGTTTCCGCCCGCGAACACGATATAGAGCGCTCCGGAGGGTCCCTGCCCGCGGAAGTCCCTGACGAAGAGGCCCACCTGCGTCGAGAGATCGAAAGGCCCTTCGTGCCGGGCGCGCGCGCCGCCCACGGCATAGTTGGAAAATACCAGAGGAATGAAGAGCGCCGGGCCGGCGCTCGGCAGAGCGTGATCGAGGAGGGACAGCTGCTCCACCCAGGTCGGCCCGTTGCTGAAATGTAGGGCGCCGCGGGCGTAAGGCGCATCCGGAATCAGGCTGTCGAACGGCGGGACTTCGACGTCCCTCAGCAATACGAACGCGTTGCCGGGATCGGAGAGGCTGTCGCCGAATACGACGAAGCGGTGCGGGGGACCGGCCCAGGCCGGGCTCGCCGACGCCAACACCACCACTGCGAGGACACCGACCCCGACAATCCTGCTCAGAATGTTCGACATGACCCCTCCAAGTGTTGACTGGACCGAAGTATATGCGCTTCTTCAAAACCCGAGAATCCGCGCCCCCAGCGGAATCAGCACCGCACCGAGCACGCCGTGCAATCCCATCGCCAGGCTCGAATAAGCCCCGGCTTCCGCATTGACGCTGAACGCCCTCGAGGTGCCCAGGCCGTGAGCGGCGACGCCGATGGCGAAGCCGCGCTGCCACCACTCGCGGCTGCGCACGGCATCCAGCACGAAGCGCGCGAGAACGGCGCCGAGAATCCCGGTGGAGACGGCGAAGACCGCGGTCAGCGTCGGCGAGGCGCCGATCCGCTCGGCGATGCCCATCGCGATCGGCGCGGTCACGGACTTGGCGACGAATCCGCCGACGATCGCGGCGTCCGCTCCGAGCAGGCGCGCGATCCCCACCGCGCTCGCGATGGAGGTCACGCCGCCTGCAAGCAGCGCGGCGAGCAAAGGCAGGATCCGGCCGCGCATCGCGGAGAGCCCCTTGTAGATCGGCACCGCAAGCGAAACCGTCGCGGTCCCGAGCAGGAAGTGCACGAACTGCGCGCCCTCGAAGTATTTCGGATACGGCATGTCGATCAGGGTGATCGTCGCAGCGACGACGACGATCGCGATCAGCACCGGGTTCGCGAGCGGATGCCGGTTCGCCCGCTCGTACACGATCACCCCGAGCTGGTAGGCGCCGAGCGTCAGGATGAGCGCAAGCAGCGGGCTGCCCGAGAGGTAGACCCAGATCTCGTAAATATTGGGAAAGCCCGATGTGACCTGCCCGCTCATTTGCGCGAGCCCCGGGACAATACCTTGAGGACCAGAGCCGTCACAGCGATGGTGAGGATCACGCTCACCACCAGCGCCGCCGCGATTGCGACCGCGTGAGCCTTGAGGTGCGGCCAGAACATCACGACTCCGACGGCCGCCGGAACGAACAGCAGCCCGAAATGCTGGCTGAAGGTAATCGCCACTTCATCGAGCGAAGCGTTCACGCCCTTGCGCAGTGCGAGGAAGCCGAGCAGCAGGATCAGGCCGATGACCGGGCCGGGAATCAACGGTAAGAGGAAATGCGTGATGAGCTCGCCCAACCCCTGAAAAAGCAGGATCTGTACGAGGCCGGAGATCATGACATGCGAGCCATCCCGGATCATTCTATCCGGCTGCGGCCGGCCGATGTTTTAGCGACACCCCAGCGGCCGTATTAGAATTCTCCCCTGAGGCATGGAGATGATTCGCCTCGCGCATGAAGGCCTCAGCTTTCTTCCTCGCAGCGCTCGCGCTCGCCGCCTCTGCAGCAACGACCGCGCAGACTCTCCTCGATCCGCAGGAGCTGGAACAGATTGAAGACGGGATTTCGCCCATCCCTCTCGATCCGCAGGAACTAGAGCAGATTGAGGACGGAAATTCCGCCCCCGAGCTGACGGGGCCGCCGCTGCCGGCGCCTCCGAAAACCTTCGGCGAGAAGTATTTCGATGCGCCGCACGACTACGTTTCCCGCCGCTTCGAATCCTACTCGCGCAGCCTCGACAATTTCTTCAGCGATCCGAACCGTGTCTACGATTCGACCGGAAGCACGCTGCAGATTCGCGGCCACATCACGTTTTTCGAGAGCGGCGTTCGCGACAGCAAGACAGATGTGCACGCGAACATTTCGTTGCCGAACACGGAGGACCGTTTGAAGCTCATCGTTCAGCGTGGCGTCGAGTCCGCGACGCAGACGGCGGCCGAGCGCGACATCAAGAACGCAACCGGCTCCGCCAAAGTGGCCGCGCCCGGCGCACCAGAGGACAACCGCTATTACCTGGGCCTCAAGGCCCTCGGGGCGCGGACGTTCGGCGTGACGCTCAGCGCGGAAGCAGGCGCGAGGTTCCATACGCCGATCGATACCTACGTCCGGCTGCGCTTCTTCCGCGACTTCAACTCCCCGCAATGGCAGATACGCGCCTCCGAAACGCCGCTCTGGAAACATTCCGAGGGCTACTCGTCGGCATCCGAGCTCAACTTCACCCGGCTGATGGACGAGCAGTGGCAGTTGCGCTTCACGAGCAAGGCGACCTGGCGCTCGGCGACAAGCTACTTCGACCTCGCGCAGATCAGCGGGGTGTATTTCACGCCCAACGAGCGCACTGCGATGAACTTCGAGCTCGGCGCGTTCGCACCGAGCGATCGCCACCTGAAGCTGAGCGTGTATTCCGTGACGTTCCGCGTGCGAAGACAGATCTATCGGGACTGGCTTTACCTGGACGTCACACCCCAGGTCCTTTATCAGGAAGCGAACCATTACAGCGCGGCGCGCTCGCTGATGTTGCAGCTGGAGATGCTCTTCGGCGACCGCTATCTGGGGACGCGATCAGACGCGTGAACCACCCTGCCGAGATTCTATCCCGAGCCTTTGAGCCGATCCCTGAAGAACCACGCGAACAACGGGACCGCGACGACGACCGCCATGCCAGGACGTTCATCAACCTGCTCATGCTTCACCTGCAGCAAGCCGCGCTGGATTCGGTCTTGTCGGTTGGAACACAGCACGCGCTCTGCTCTCCGTCGCCTGCTTGCTTCGCCAGCGGGATGCAACACGCGCTATTTTCCCCGCTGCGTTTTGCTTTTTCGCCGTAGATGGGAACGCTGCCGAGCGTGTGAAACGTTTCCCAGGCGACTCCTTGCGGATCCTCGATCCAGTACTTGTCCGACTTGGCATAGCAGCACGACGTCCCGGCCTGGTCGACCGCCGCGATGCCGGCTTTCAACGCGTGCTCGCGCAAGTCTTTCAGCTCCTCGTCTGAATCCACTTGAAATCCCAGGTGGTTGACCCCGGCCGCGTGCCCGCGTTGCGAAATGGCGAAGTTGATCCTGGGATCGTCGAGCATCCACTTCGCGTAGTCGCCCTTCTCTACCGACGGCGGCGTGCCGAAGAGGCTCGAGTAGAAACGCACGCTCTCGTGCAGATCGCGCACGGAAACGTGAATATGGAATCGTTTCATGTGACCTTCTCCTTTCGTTTTCGAGCGACCGGTTTGCACACCGGGTCGCAGCTCTCCCCGCCGCAGCAGTTCTCCGTCAAATAGGACACGAGCGCGTTCATCTCCCCGAAATCCGGCGCGTAGTAGATGAATCGCCCTTCCTGCCGCGCGACCAGCAGGCCGGCACTGGTCAGCTCTTTCAGGTGGAAAGAAAGCGTTGCGGGGGCCATGTCGAACTTGGCGGCGATGTCCCCGACGCAGAGCCCCTCCGGTCCCTTTTGCACCAGCAGGCGGAAGATGGCGAGGCGTGCGTCCTGGGCCAGGGCGGCGAGACTGGCAACAGCAGTCCTAGATTCCATGGTTCTAAAACTATCGAATTGTGGAGACCTTGTCAAGCCGCCCGCTGCCGGCTGTCCCCGGCCGTATTAAGATCGCCCCTCAACTGGAGGAATGACCATGAAACGCATCGCAACCTGGCTCGCAATCCTCGTCGCATCGCTCGCCGCCGGCGCCGCAGGCGCGCAGCAATATCCGTCCAAGCCGGTGAAGATCATCGTGGGCTTCGCCCCGGGCGGCGGCTCCGATTTCATTGCGCGGGTCATCGCGCAGAAGCTGACCGAGCGCCTGGGCTCGCAGGTGATCGTGGAGAACCGCCCCGGGGCAGGCAGCGTGCTCGGATCCGAAGTGGCCGTGAAGTCGCCCCCGGACGGCTACACGCTGCTGCTCACCCCCGCGAGCTACACCGTCAATGCGAACGTGTACAAGCTGTCGTTCGATCCCCTGAACGACATCACGCCCATCG
>WNEZ01001342.1_pt1 | contig 24383 bp, 20 predicted proteins | sample 5400521 | NCBI WGS metagenome assembly WNEZ01 (sample SAMN13153339, study PRJNA577476) | soil metagenome | isolation source: 120 cm saprolite under Douglas fir tree site 2 hole 1 replicate 1 | place: USA:California | collected 2015-04-18
AAGTACGGCGCCAGTTGGGAATTCTCCAGCAGCTTCGAAGTCGGCGTGAACGCCGTCATTCCCATCAGGACCACCGCCACCATCAGCCCGCCCTTCAGCAGCCCCAAGACTCCGCCGAGGAAACGGTCAAACCCGCTGAGCCCGGCCTCTTTCATCACCCAGCGCGCGACCCTGCCGGCGACCCCGAACAGGAGCACGATCGCGAAAAAGATGATCAGGAAGCCCAGAATGTCAGACAACCACTGCGACTTCAAAAACGTTGCCAGCCACTCCGCCAGGCGCACAAACTGCCACGCGGCGACGACGTAGGCAATGACCAAACCAGCCAGGCTCAAGGCTTCCGCGAAGAATCCTTGAATGGCCGCCGAAACCACATTCAAGGCGATCAAGCCAAGAATGATCCAGTCCGCCGGGCTCATGAAGCGCTCCCGCCGGGGGCAATCAAGTTATACATCCAGCTTGCGCCCCGTAAGCTGGAAGTAAGCTTCGAGATACTTTTCGCTGGTCCGCTGCGCCACTTCCGCGGGTAGAGCCGGAGCGGGCGGCTGCTTGTTCCAACGAATCTGCTCGAGGTAGTCGCGCACATACTGCTTGTCGTAGGACTCCTGCGACCGGCCAGGCACGTACTTGTCGGCGGGCCAGAAGCGGGATGAATCCGGCGTGAGCACCTCGTCAGCCAGGGTGACGCCCTTGGCCGTTCTCCCGAATTCAAACTTGGTGTCGGCAATGATAATGCCACGCTGGCGGGCGTAGGCGGCTGCTTTTTTGTAAATCTTCAGCGTGATGTCGCGCAGCTGCGTCGCCGCCTCTTCGCCGACAATCTTGCTCATCTGCTCGAAGGAAATGTTTTCATCGTGTCCGCTGACAGCTTTGGTAGCGGGTGTGAAGATAGGCTCGGGGAAGGCGTCGGACTCTTTCAGTCCCGCGGGCAGCTCGATGCCGCAGACTTTTCCCGTAGCTTTGTATTCCTTCCACGCGGAACCGGAGATGTAGCCGCGTACCACGCACTCGACCGGGAACATTTCGGCGCGCTGCACCAGCATGGAGCGTCCGGTCAACTGATCGGAGTATTTGCGGACGGATTCCGGGTAACGCTGAACGTCGGCGGTGATCACATGGTTGGGGACGATGTCGGCGAGAAAATCAAACCAGAACAGGGAAATCTGTGTGAGCACCCGCCCTTTGTTCGGGATGCCGGTTGCCAGGATGTAATCGAAGGCCGAAATGCGGTCGGTGGCGACGAAGAGGAGATGCTCGTCGTCTACATAGTAAACATCCCGGACTTTGCCGCTGGCGTGAAGCTTAAGGTCGGGGATGTCAGTCTGAAGAAGGACGGGATCGAGAAGTCTGGGGCTCATGATGAAATTTTACAGGCAAGGAGCGTGGCGTATTCTAGCCGTTCAGAAAATTTTGTCAACGGCTGTGATCGGAGGCCTGCCTAGGTGCGATATCCCACTGAGCCGAAAAATGTTGACACTGAGCTAGGTCGGTTGGAAGGCAGGCTGGGCAAGGCGTCCCGTTGCCTGCTGGTTGTGGAAAAGCTGAGGAAGGGAGTGGATAACCAGGACTTAATCTTGCCATTAGAATTCGGATGGCCAGCGGCGAGCCGCGTGGAAGACACGAAGTATTTCTACAATATTCTCGCGAACGCGATAAGGAACTATGTAGGATGTTCCGGGTACAATCAGTTCACGTGTGCCAGGAACCCTCCCCGGCCGGCCCAGAGCCGGATGCCGGCGCAGCTTCCCCACCGTCTTTGTGATCGCTGAAACAACCCGAGCGGCCGCTAACGGCTTGTCGCGCGCAATGTATTCGGCCTCGGCGTTCAGGTTGGCTAAAGCTGAGCGAAGCCACCTAACGCGCACGCCGCGTCCACTTGCTCAGAGTTTTGCGGACCTCCGTCTGGCTGGCAAATTCGCCATGGTCCGCTTCTGCGACGGCTTTCTTCGTCTCCTCAATTTGCCAATGGTTCAGCGCGACGTACTCGCGTATCGCTTCGGCTGCCACAAACGAGCGGCTGCGACTCGTCGCTTTCGAGAGCCTGTCGAGCTGCTGTTTGAGTTTGTTATCGAGACGCAGCGTGAGGACAGATGATTGCGCCACGGGAATTCCCCCCCTGTGTACATGTTACATCATCTGTATTCAGTTGTATGACGCGCGGAATAGACCTTAGTTTTACGACGCCCCGAAGCGCACCGAAACTAGCTTCGACACTCCGGGCTCCTGCATGGTCACGCCGTACAGCACGGGCGCGATGCTCATGGTCTTCTTGCTGTGCGTGATCAGCACGAACTGGGTTTGGATGCTCATCTCCTTGACCAGCTCGGTGAAGCGTCCGATGTTGGCCTCGTCGAGCGGAGCATCGACTTCGTCGAGAATGCAGAAGGGGCTGGGCGTGTACTGGAAGATTCCCACCAGCAGCGCAAGTGCCGTCAGCGCCTTTTCTCCGCCGGAGAGCAGCAGCACGCTCTGCAGGCGTTTGCCCGGAGGAGAAGCCACGACATCGATGCCGCTCTCGGCGCTATTTTCCTCATCGGTCAGCTTCATGAAAGCGTGGCCGCCGCCGAACAGCTTCTTGAAGGTGGCCTGGAAGTTCTCGTTGATCCTGGCGAAGGCTTCCTCAAATTTCTGGCGGGAGAGCAGGTCGATTTCCCGGATGGTTGCGGTCGTGTTTTCGATGGAGGCGATCAGGTCTTTGCGCTGCGTGTCGAGGAACGAGTGACGCTCGGCGGTTTCCTTGTACTCCTCGAGTGCCATCATGTTCACCGGCCCCATGGATTCGAGCTTGGCGCGCATCTCGCGATAGGTCTGATCCTCGTTGGCCAGATCGTCGCCAGTGACCGTGGCGAGGGTGGAGTCACTCATCAGGACATCGCGCTCGATTCCAAGTTCGTTTAGGCACGTTTCCGCCATGTATTGCGCGTCGGACTGGAGTTTGGCGGCTGCTGCGGAAAGTTCGCCGCGGCGGTCGCGGGCCTGGTCAAGGTGTTGCCGGCTGCTGCGCAACAGTTCGTCGATCTCAGCCAGCCGGGCGCGGATTTGCTCGGTTTCAAATTGCAGAAGGCCTTCGCGAGCCTGGGACGCATTGCGCTCCGATTCGAAGTCAGCGGCTTGTTCTTCAAGTTGCTGATTCTCCGTTTCGCGCTGCATCTTCTCAGCGGCGGCGGCGTCAATCTGGGAGGCCAGCGCGAGGACGCGGCTATCCATTTCGGCGAAGAGCGATTCGATTCTCTGCAGGACTGCGGCCGCGGAGCGGTGACGCTCCGCGAGTGTGGCGACGCGAGCGGCGTGCTGCGACGCGGTTTGCACCGCCTCTTCGCGCTTGCGCCGGAACTCTGTTAGAGCGTCCTGGGCAGCCGCGATTTGCTGCTCCAGCTGGGCGCGCGTTTCTTCGAGGGCAGCGATCTCGGATTGCCGCGCGGAAACGATGCTTTGCAATTCGGTGCGCTCGGCCGCCAGGCGCTGCAGTTCGAGCTGTGAAACGCCCAGCCGCTCGCTTACGCGAGCCATCTCCGAATCGAGCTGCTGCAGCATGTGGCCGGAGGTCATGGACTGATGCTCGGCTTCACGTTTCTCGCCGTCCAGGCGATCGAGCAGGGAAGTGAAGTCTTTGATCTCGCGTCCCAGGGTGAGGACGCGCATCTCTTCCTGTTGCAGGGCTCGTTCCAAGTCCTCCAGTTGGCGCATGACTTCGCGCAATTCGCGCTTCATTGAAAGCGGGCCTTCGGCACGCTGTTTGCCGCCGGTAACGGTGAGGTTGTGGAAGCATTCTCCGGAGTGCGATAGGAAAAAAGCTTCGGGATTTTCCAGGGCGAGTCCGCGGGCGACATCGGAGCCGGGCACGATATAGCCGTCGCGCAGCTTGGGAAGAATGACTTCCAGCGACTTGCCAAAGCCGTCGAGGACGCGAATTGTGTTCTTCAGCGGGATGATCGACGCCGTGGGCGGTGCCGAGTGGGCGGCCTCGTCCAGCACAAACGAGAATTTCGCCTGCGCATCTTCCGGGTGTACCAGGAAAGTGGCGCGGCCATCGACGTCGGTTCGCAGCATGCGGAGGCCTTCATCGGCGGCGTCCCACGACTTGACCACGACATAATTCAGTTCATCGCGCAGGAAGTCTTCGACGACTCTCTCAAAGCGAGGCTCAACTTCAAGAAAGTCGGCGAGTACGCCAACCGGGGCGAGGCCGCCCTGCATGACTCCTGACTGGAACAGGCGGCGTACGGACTCAGTGGAATATCCATGCTCGGCGATCACGGCTTCGAGAGAACTTTTGCGGCCGAGTGCGGTGGCATACTCGGCGCGCAGAATATCCAGATGAGACTTGGCCTTGGTTTCCTCCAGACGCTTCGACTCGAGCAGCCGGCGTAGCTGGCTGATCTCCTCGGTGATGCCGCTGACGCGCTGAGTGACCGTCTCAAACTCAAGGGCAAGCTGGCCGCGCTGTCCGCCGAAGGCTTCGACCTGAACGCTGGCGCTAGTGATTTCGGCTTCGAGACGGCGCGCCTCGCGGTCCGTGCCTGCCATGCGCTCCTCGGCCTGTGACAGCTGATTTCGCAGGCGCGAGATCGACGAAACTGTATCGAAGATGGCGACGCGCGACTCTTCCTGCTGACGTTCGAGTTCGGCCAGATTGCTGGCGGCGGCTGTGGCCTCCTGCTGACACATGAACAGATCATTTTGCGCGGCGGCGAGATCACCGGCGGCGGATTCCAGAATCTGACGGTTAGAGTCGCGCTCGGCTTCGAGCGTCGTAAGGCGGTGACGCGCCTGCGCCAGTTCCGCTTCAGAGGAGGCGGCGCGCACCATTAACTCAGCGCAACGCTCTTCATTGTGGCGGCGGCGGGCGTGAGCACGATCAATTTCCATCGCAATCTGGCTGATCCGGTCGCGGTTCTCGCGCAACTCGGTTTCAATCGAGTAGCCGCGCTGGGTGCGTTCTCCGTGCTCGGCCTCGAGTTGCTGAACGGCCTCGGTGCGATGCTGCATCTCTTCAGCTAGTGAATTCAGCTGGGCGTCCAGGTCGGCGCTTTCCTGTTCCAGTGTGGCGAACTTGCTGGCCAGCACGATGCGCAGCTTGGCTCGCATCTCCTCGCGCAGGCGGGCGTAGCGTTCGGCCTTGGAAGCCTGGCGCTTCAACGAATTCATCTGGCGAGTGACTTCTTCGAAGATATCGTTGATGCGATTCAGATTCAGTTTCGCGTCTTCGAGTCGAGCTTCGGCCAGACGTTTCTTCGTCTTGAACTTGGTGATGCCGGCGGCTTCTTCGAGAATCGCGCGGCGGTCGGTGGGACGGCTGCTGAGGATCTGGCCGATGCGTCCCTGCTCGATCAGTGCATACGATTCCGGGCCGAGGCCGGTGCCCATGAACAGTTCCTGAATGTCGCGGAGGCGGCAAAGCTTGCTGTTGAGCAGATATTCGCTGTCTCCGGAGCGGAACAGGCGACGGGTTACCACGATCTCACCGGCGTGGAACTGCTGCTGGTTGAACTTGCGGCGGCGAATTTTTAGCACGACGTGCGGGGCGGCGGTACCCATGGAGGTCGCTGGCGCGGCGACGGTGTGAGCGGGCAAGGCGAAGACCGGCTCGTCGTCGGGGAAGGCTTGGGACAGAGTATCGACGCGGCCGCGAGGAACTTCGACCTCTTCAGTCTTTCCGGGTTGGGCGTCCTCGACGGCGCGTTCCGTCTCTGCGGCGGTGCGGGCGCGCATTGTCGCTTCGTCCCAGTCGTCGACAAAATCCCCGCCCTGTCGCGAAGAACGCGACAAGGACGGGGCACCCGCCTCATGAGAAGACTCGGGCATGTCGTCCTGGATATCGATTTCGGTTGGCTCGCCGGCGTCGGCGCCGCCGTAGACTTCGGGATCGATCAGGGTGAGCGACACTTCGGCCATACCTGTCGGCTTGCGGTCGCGCGTGCCGGCGAAGATTACGTCTTCCATGCGTGCGCCGCGCAGGGTCTTGGCGGACTGCTCGCCTAGCACCCAGGAAATGGCGTCGGCGATGTTCGATTTGCCGCAGCCATTGGGGCCGATGATAGCCGCGACGCCGTCCCCGTGGAACTTGAGTTCGGTGCGGTCACAGAACGACTTGAACCCGAGAATCTGAAGCCTCTTCAGTTTGAGCAACGCGAACTCCTTGAAAACCAGTGGCCAGTTGTCAGTGGCCAGTTGCCAGTTGGGATGACGCCGGGGGCGCGGTACGTCGCGACGTTACATCCGGCGAAAATGCATCCGGCGCACCTTACGGCATGGGTGGGCGCGTGTTTACCATTCGGATTCCTCGGTGACCGTTTGTGATGCATGCGTCGACCTTCCTCACCCCGGGCTGGGCAGGGCGGGCACAAATTTAAGCTACTGTAACGGTGAAATCGTGGCGGGGTCAAGCAATATAACACCATATATTGTATGGCCTTGCGCCGGACCGCGCTGGGTTGCACACACATTGCAGCATCTGACTGGTTTACGGGTGAGGGAAGGAAGAGGTGGGAGAACCGCGAGAGCTCTCAAATGCTACTGCGGGGGCATATACACTGCAAGGAGAAAAGCGCGCGGGCGAGGCGCCCGCGCCACATGGGTGCAGCCTCGCTTTGCTCGGCTGGACAGCCGAGGCGGCTGTCCCCACATGCGCAGTGCCGATCCTTACTTTCCTCCCAGCTTCTCGAAGAAGACGCAGATGGTTTCGATGCCGCGGTAGAAGTTGGGGATGTGGAACTTCTCGTTGGGGGCGTGGAGGTTGTCGTCGGGGAGGCCGAAGCCCATCATCACGCTGGGAATCTTCAGCACGTCCTGGAAATCGGTGACGATAGGGATCGAACCGCCGCTGCGGATGAAGACTGTGTCTTTCTTGAAAACGTCGTGCAGTGCTTCGGTGGCGGCTTTGATGTATTTGTTGTCGGTGCCTACTACGCAGGCGGGGCCTTTGCTCCAGACTTTAATTTTGGTCTCGATGCCCTTGGGCGTGAGCTTCTTCACGTAGGCCGTGTATTTCTTGAGGATCTCGTCGGGATCCTGGTTGGGCACCAGGCGCATGGACACCTTCGCAGCGGCTTTGGCGGGGATCACGGTCTTGGCTCCGGGCGCGGTGAAACCTCCGGGCATGCCGTGGACTTCGAGCGTGGGACGTGCCCAGGTGCGGTAGAGGACGGAATATCCGGGCTCGCCGGTGAGGACTTTGGATCCGACTTCGGTCTTGCGGTAGTGCTCTTCGTTGAAGGGGAGGCGCTTCCAGGCTTTCAGTTCGTCGTTGGTGGGTGCTTTGACTCCCTTGTAGAAGCCTGGGATCAGCACCTTGCCCTTCGAATCTTTCAGCTTGCTGATGATCTCGATCAGGGCGAAGAAGGGATTGGGCGCGGCGCCGCCGTACATGCCGGAGTGCAGGTCAGTCTTGGCACCGTAGGTTTCGATCTCGGTGTAGACCAGGCCGCGCAGGCCGACGCATAGCGTCGGGAGGTCGGGGGCGAACAGTTCGGTATCGCAGACCAGGGCGAAGTCGGCTTTCAGCCTGGCTTTCTGCTTGCGGATGTATTCTGCGATGGATTCGCCTCCGACTTCTTCTTCGCCTTCAAAGATAATCTTCACGTTGAGCGGGAGTTTGCCTCCGCCGGTCTTCATGAGCGCTTCCAGAGCCTTAATCTCCATCCAGAGTTGGCCTTTGTCGTCGACGGCGCCGCGAGCGTAAATGTTGTTGTTACGTTCGGTGGGCTCGAACGGCGGCGAATGCCATTCGTCGACGGGGTCGGGCGGCTGCACGTCGTAGTGGGCGTAGCAGAGGACCGTTGGCTTTCCGGCTGCGTGCAACCAGTCGGCGTAGATGAGGGGATGGCCCTTGGTCGGAATCACCTCAACGTTTTCCATGCCAATGCGGCGCAGTTCGTTGGCTACGAAGTCGGCGGCTTTTTGGACGTCGGACTTGTGCTCTTCGAGCGTGCTGACGCTGGGGATGCGGAGCAGATCTTTCAGTTCAGTCAGGAAACGCTGCTGATTACTGCGGGCAAACTGGACTGCGGAGGAAGCCATAGACTCATCCTTTCGTGTGGGAAGAAGGCGGTGGCGCTGGTTGGTGCAGCGAAACGAATCAGTATACCGCGAAGGAACCGAACCTTTCCTTCTGCGGAGGACGCGGAATGGAAGCTGATTCCCGTGAGCGCTAACTCAAGGGCCTCGGCCGTTCACGGAAAGTTTGTCACCTTCGGCGTCACGCGAGGATGCATCGCGGTCGCCTCGCCCGTGTCGTCGATTACATGGCTGATTGCGCCGTGATCGCCCAGAGCCACGGTAATCATGTCGTGGAAGCGTACCTCAGGCTTCTTCGGGGTCTCGATTGCCCGGGTGAGCACGACATTCGGATAAATGAAGACGCTGTAGACGCCCAGTCCCCACGCTTCATGACTCGTTACTCCATCCGCCACCTTGTACGAGGCCCAGCCATTCACTCCGGGCGCGCTGGTATAGCTGGCCTGGTTCGGAGGATCGTAGGGAATCTCGGACTGGTAAAAATAGGTCCTTCCGCCATTGCCCTTCCACAGAACCTGGAATTGCTGGTGATGTTCCACAAAGAGGCCATAGATTGTGACGCTGTCTCCATTCACCACCAACCCGTTCTCGCTGGTGTTCAGCTCCCAGCCCACACCGTCGCCGTGGTCCGCTCTCCAGATCCACGTATGGTCCACGAGTGTGTCGTTGCTGTTGATCCTCAAATTCACCTTGGCCCGACCCACTCCCGCGCCGCCCACGCGAAAGAAAACATCGTGCAGCGTGATCGGATCCTTCGCGTGGCGCGCCCGACTTCCCTCCGGCCCAACATCGAGCAGCACCGGAGATTCGCTCGGCCCCGCATCGAAGAGCAGCCCCGCAATCTCGATCCCGTCCGCATCGGCTGTGGTCATGGCCGCCGTGCCCTTCATCGGACGTAGCGTCGCAAACCCCAGCCCCAGCACCACTGTATGCGGCAGTGTCACGCGAATCGGAGCGGTTAGTTCATAGATCCCCGGCGTCAGAATCAGGTTCTTGCCCTGGGCAAGTTGCACGTTGATCGTCTCGGCCGTATCAACATCCGGGCGCGCGATATAAAACCGCGCAATTGGAATCGTCTCTCCCGCCGTTTCACCGCCGCGCCAAGTAATCCCGACACTGTCGCTGTGTAGACTCGGAACCCGCACGCTGAACTCGCCGGCAGCGTTCACCTGCAGGAACGGCTTCTCGCGCACCACCGGCGTACGCGCGACATTCGTGTACGGCGGCGAAGGCCATGCGCCTTCGGGCGTATGCACCACGCCGACAAATACCATGTTCCAGTTCGAACCCGTCCAGCTCTTCCAATCGCAGTTGCGCGAGATCCACTGTTGCTGGCTGCCGGAATCGACATTGCCGTCCACAAGCGAGTCCGACATCCAGCCGCCGCTCGCCCAGCCATGCTTCTGGTGCAGCACCATGTCGCCGCGCACGTGCATGCGCCGCAGCGATACCGCCTGCGAGACCGCCCACTGCATCGTGCCACCCGCCGGCACTACAGAGAACCCTGCCGCAGCTCTCCAGAAGGTCGTCGTCGCATTGTTGTGCTCATGATTCGCATCCGCGTGCACGTTGCCCGAAATCCGCGTGGCATCGGGCGACGCGCCCAACCCCATCACCTCCGTGTAGAAGCCCACCGGCACGTCCACCGAATAGTTTCCGGGCAGAAACAGCAGCGCATTCCGCTGTGATCCAAACTCGTTGTGCTCCTGGGTTGCATACACCGCGTCGATCTGCTTCTGGATCGCCTGCGGTGGCATCGACGGGTCGAAGATCAGCACATTGGGTCCGAACTCCGGCTTCGCGGCCTTCGCAGCAAGCGCGGGCAGAGCCGTTGCCAGCAGCCCCGCCGTGAAGCCCACCCGTCTAAGAAGCAGAAGCGTACGTCTACCAGACATAAGTCCCCACTGACTCCGAGCGTATGGCCGTTTGGAAGACCTTTCTATGAAGGGTCCGCCCTCTCGGAAAAACAACGATTGTGTAGTGCGAAACAACAGCCTTGGCAGAACTCGCCCACGATAAGAGCAGGGCAGAACTGCGCCTGTCAACCCAGCCGCGGCCATGGCAGTTGCAGAAGGAGTGGATCGAAGCCCGTTCCCGGTTGTGAGGCTGGGAGCCGTTCCGCAGGCTCTGACGTAGCGAGCTACGTCTTTACGCAGGCTGCACGTGGATCGGGAATCTTGAGGGGGAGAATGCGCTTACGTCCAACAACGGGTTTGCGCCCGAGATGATCTCCGCCATAATCTGCGCCGTGATTGGGGCGAGCAGGATGCCGTCGCGGAAGTGTCCGGTGGCCACGTAGTAGCCGGGCGTGGAAGTTGCGCCGAGAATGGGCAACGCGTCCGGCGTGCCGGGGCGGAGTCCGGCCCAGTCCTCGAGGATTTTTGCGTTGTGTAGTTCGGGAACCAGGGCGAGGGCTGCGCGATGGAGACGCTGAATTGTGGCGGGGTCGATGCGCTTGTCGAAGCCGGCTTCTTCAACCGTCGCGCCGACCAGGATTCGCCCATCACTGCGCGGGATTAAGTAGACGTCCGGTGTGCGGATCACGTGTTGTAACAGGGTGCGCGACGGAGCGGCGAGGCAGAGCATCTGGCCCTTGACGGGGCGCGTCGGGAAGGCGTGAGGGGCGATCTGCCCTGACCACGCTCCGGCGCAGTTGACTACTTTGGGGGCATGGAAGCTCGTCTTCGTGGTCGTCACACCGCTGGCACGTCCATCCGACAAGTTGACGGCAGTGACGGGATCGCCGGAAGAAAAATCGATGCCCCTATGTTTGGCTGCCTTCAACGCGGCTGCGGTTATTCCGCGTGGGTCCACGCTGCGTTCTTTCAGAAAAAAGGCGGGGCGATTTGCGGCGGCTAGTGCCGGTTCGAACTCGGCTAATGGTGCGGGAACCAGATCCGACGACGCGAGTGTCGGATCATCTATATGCTCCGGAGGCGGGAAGATAATGGTGCCCTGATCGCGCAGATCGGCAGTTAGTCCGGACTCAATTTCGATCTCGTGGACGAACTCGGGATACATGCGCGCGCTGGCTGTGGCCAGAGGCTGCAGAAGGGCAGCGGTTTCGGTGGCGCTATCGACCAGCATGCCGCCGGCGGCGTGGGAGGCTTCCTGACCTGGCTGGCCACGCTCGACGACTAACACTGTTGCTCCTCGCTTTCGCAATTCGATCGAAAGGGAGAGGCCGATGATGCCGCCGCCGATGACAAGGACGTCCCAGGTCTTCACGTTCGCATTGTAAAAGACGCAGGGCGGCCAGCTCCTTGGGAGATGCCATCCGAGCGGCGAAGCCGCGAGCGGGACCTTACGTCGCCAAGCCGCGTCGATGCCGTTGGCGGGACTACCCGTGACGCCAGCTCCCCGGAAATGCTTGTTTGCGGCGTTGCCAAGCCATAGGCACCGTAAGGTCCCTCCGAGAACTATCGCTCTCGTCGGGATGACATCGCCAGGTAGTACGGGATCCCTTTCGACTTCGGTCAGGGTTGGATTTGCCGGATATCGCGAGGGCATCTTGCTCCCGCAGGCTGGGGGCGCCCCCACGACAGCCGCCGGGACGGCGGCGCTACAGTGGCCGTTACTTTCGTTACCCAGGCAGGACTCCCCTGGTTAGGTGTGTGTGCCTTTCCGTCTCCTATAATCCGGTCAAACACAAATTATCGATGCTCGCCGGGAGCTGCGGGTTTGTGGCACAGACGGTTGATGACAAGATATACCTACAGTTCGAGGGAGCAAGGGGCTGCGGCATTGCCTTGGATATACTCTCCCTGGCTTGATCTGGTAGTCGGCTGCGGAGCCTGGTCGGCGCCGCTTTTGCTGATTTCCTACTTCTCGATTGCGTCGAGCGCTCGTGCCTGGTCGGTGGCTTTTTACGCGCTGGCATTCTTCTTCAACTATCCGCACTACATGGCGACGATTTACCGCGCTTACCATCGCGCCGAGGATTGTCAGAAGTACCGCATCTTCACGGTGCACACCACGGCGCTCATCGTGCTGACGCTGGTCCTGTCGCATTCCTGGGTGCGAATTCTGCCGTGGATTTTCACTACCTATCTGACCTGGAGTCCGTGGCACTACAGTGGGCAGAATTACGGCTTGTTCATGATGTTCGCCCGCCGTGCCGGAGCGAAGCCGAGTGAGGCCACGCGGCGCGCGCTCTATGGTGCCTTTGTTGTTTCGTACTTGATCCTTTTTCTGGGCTTCCATACCGGAGCTTCCGCCGATCCGCTTTTCATTTCTCTCGGTATTCCTGCGATCGTCAGCCGTGGGGAGCAGATCATTTTCGCCGTGGCGTTTGTGGCGCTGTCGGCCTTCGGGCTGTCGCGGCTGGCGCGGGAAACCGGCTGGCGCAAGCTGCTGCCTTCACTCACGCTGTTCTCCTCGCAATTTCTGTGGTTCCTGTTGCCGACGGCGATTTCACTGATCAAAGGTCTGGAAATCCCGCAGAGCCGTTACAGTTCGGGCGTGCTGGCGGTGATGCACTCGGCGCAATACCTGTGGATCACCAGCTATTACGCCCGGCGCGAGGCCTCTGGGGAGAGTGGCCGCAATTGGCGCGGGTGGGCCTATTTCGCCGTGCTGGTTGCCGGTGGTATTGCCCTGTTCGTACCGGGACCCTGGCTTGCAAGCCGAGTGTTTCATCATGACTTCACGGCGAGCTTCCTGATCTTTACGGCGCTGGTCAACATTCATCATTTCATTTTGGATGGAGCGATCTGGAAGTTGCGCGATGGACGGATCGCGGCGCTTCTGCTGAATTCTCGCGAGCGTGTTTCGGATGCCGCCGCTGAAGCCGGAAGCCGGCTGTCACTAGCATGGCGGTGGATGACCGGCAGCACTGCTGGCGCCCATCAGCTGCGGGTGAGCGCAGCGCTCCTGCTGCTGTTGTGGGGAACCGTCGATCAGGCGCGCTATTATCTTTCGCTCCGTGCCGACGATCTCAAGGATTTGCAGCGAGCGGCTGCGCTGAATTCTTTTGACACTCCGGTGCAGATGCGGCTGGCCCGGCGAGAACTGGAAGAAGGTCACGCGCAACCCGCGGAAGCGGCGTGGCGCAGGGCGATACAGGCCAACCCGTCCGATCCTGCTCCGCGTCACGCGCTGTTGCGATTCCTGATCGAGCAGAAGCGTTTCGACGAGGCGTTCGACTTGACGGATGCGTCACTGAAGTATGCGCCGAAAGATGCCAGTCTTCTGGTGGATCGCGGATTGCTCTCCTTACAGCGGGGGTACGCCGACGCGGCTGTGGCGGACTGGAACAAAGCGCTGGACGTCGACCCGACGCGGCTTACGGTTCATCTCTATCTGGCGTACGAACTTGATCACGAGGGTAAGGCGCGAGATGCGGCCGGGCACTACCAGGCATTCCTGGAGCGGCTCGCCGGCCAACCGGCGCAGAAGCGTCCCGAGCCGGACAAACTGATTGCGGTCGTGCTGCGCATGGCCGATTGCCAGGCACGGGCGTCGGAGGCTAACCGGGCCGTGATGTCGTATCACATGGCGCAGAAGCTTGCGGCGCAGACCAAGCAGAGCAAGCTGGAGAGCATTGCCTACGTCAATGAAGCCGCGCTTCAGGCCAAGGCCGGCAAGCTGGACGATGCGCTGCAGCTTTACCAGCACGCCTTAAGTTTGGACGAATCGACACGCGACAAGCGCTCCGCTGCCGAGGACTGGGCCGCCTATGGTCGATTTCTCGACGAGGCGGGATTTCCCGCGCGACTGGCTTATGCTTGCCTGGTGAAGTCGGAAAGCCTGGCACGGTCGCTGCCGGATGCTGCGTTGACAGAGCAGTTAACGACTGCAAGAAAACAATTCGAGCACCGAGCCGGCGCCGATGTGGCCGCGGTCCGGCGCAATCTCGAACCCGCTTTGCACGAGGCACTGGCGCTTCATCGCTGACCGCATGCCGTTGGCATCCTGTGAGCTAATTTGACACTGTGGTTGTAGTGCTTAACAATAGCTGCATACTGGGCAATTCATTTTCTTCCTAAGGAGGAAGAGCTATGTCCGACGAGGGCGAACACATTGTTGTCGAACATCATTCGAACGCGGGGAAGTGGATTCTCATCGTGTTGGCGGTTGCCGTTGTCGCGGCCTCAGCCTACGTCCACTTCACCACGCATGCACGCCTGGAGAAGTTGACGAGTAACCTCAGCGCGAGCGAGGCCCAGGTTGCGGAGCTGCAGAATCGCATGCAGAACGCGGAGGCTTCTGAAGAGGCCATCGGGCAGAAGCTGGGCATGACCAAGAAGGAGCTGGCCACTCGCACGGCGCAGTTGCGCTCCGAACAAAAGGCGGCGGAGATCCGCCTGGAGAACGAGCAGAAGGCACGGATCAGCGAGGTGACCGGCGACATCGCAGGCGTGAAGACGGACGTGGGTGGCGTCAAGACGGACGTGGCCTCGACGAAGGCGGATCTGGAAGCGACTAAGGCGAAATTGCAAAGCACGATCGGCGATCTGGGGATGCAGAGCGGCCTGATAGCGCACACGCGCGACGATCTGGAAGTCCTCAAGCACAAGGGTGATCGCAACTACTACGAGTTCACACTGCTGAAGGGCGCCAAGCCGCAGCCGGTTTCGACGGTGAGCTTGCAGCTCAAGAAGGCCGACGTCAAGCACGGGAAGTTCACCATGAATGTGACCGCCGACGATAAAACGATCGAGAAAAAGGATCGTACGGTGGCAGAGCCGATCCAGTTCTATTCGGGGCGCGATCACCTGCTCTTTGAGCTGGTGGTTTGGAACGTAGACAAGAACAAGGCCACGGGTTACCTGAGCACGCCGAAGAACGCGCCCGTGCCGGTGACTGCCAATTGAAAGAGGCGCTCTTTCCCGGTGGGCACGTGTTGCTGCAGATTGCCCTGCGCACCGGCGTGATCTATCTGCTGGTTTTGATCGGGGTTCGTCTTAGCGGCAAGCGCGAGGTTGGACAGATGACTCCGTTCGATCTCACACTGCTCCTTCTCCTCTCCAATTCTGTGCAGAATGCCATGACTGGGCCTGACACTTCGCTGCTGGGCGGGGTCGCTGCGGCGTGTACCTTGCTTCTTCTTAATTATTTTGTCGCCGATCTTTCGGGAGTCAATCGCCGCTTCCGGCGCTTCATTCAAGGGGAACCCAGCCTGCTGATTCACGACGGAAAGATTATCGAAGCGCACATGGCGAAGGAGCATGTCAGCATGGATGAGCTGCAACGCGCGCTGCGCGAGCATGGGATTGGGGAGTATCACCAGGTTGCTTTGGCGGTGCTGGAAGTCGACGGCTCGATCAGTTGTTTGAAGTATGACGAGATCAAGCCGGATGCCAATACGCATTTGGTCCGGCGACGGTTCATTCAGAAGAAAGAATAACGGGCAACGCAATTACCGGGCTTTGTCCCCGGCGGACAGCCGAGGCGGCTGTCCCTAGGTGAGCTCATTCGATCGCCAGGAACCTCACACATACAGGTGCTGGTACATCGAGTACTTGTCCCGTCGGGGTGAGTTTCCCACTCCCGGCATCGATCCGAAAAATGACGATATTGTTCGAGGCCTGATTGGCTGCAAACAGTAGCGTCCCTGTGGGATCAATCTCGAAATTGCGCGGCTTCTTGCCCTGGGTGGGAACATCCTGGACGGGCGTCAATGTGCCCTTATCTCCGTCGATGGCGAAGACGGCGATGCTGTCGTGGCCGCGATTCGAGGCATACAAGAACTTTCCGGAAGGATGCACCTGGATCTCGGCGTCGTCGTTTTGTCCCGAAAAATCTTTGGGAAGAGTTGAAATTGTCTGCAGCGATTGCAGCGCGCCCCTGGCCGCGTCGTAGCTGAAAACCGTCACACTGGATTGCATCTCGTTGACCACATACGCGAACTTGCCGTTGGGGTGAAAGGCAAAATGTCGCGGCCCGGCTCCGTCCTGGAGCTTGGCGAATTTTGGATCGTTGGGCGTGAGCGATCCTTTCTCTTTGTCGAAGCGGTAGACGAGGAGTTCGTCCAGCCCGAGATCATCGACCAGCGCAAAGCGGTTGTCAGGCGACAAGTCGATGGAGTGGGCATGAGGGCCGTCCTGGCGCTCTGCTTTCGCGCCGTGACCCGTGTGTTGCACAAATGCCGACGCGTCGGCGAGTCGGCCATCTTCGAGCACTGGGAAGACCGCGATGCTGCCTCCGGTATAGTTCGCGACCAGAACGTGCTTGCCCTCCTTGTCCAGTGACACGTAGCAAGGGTCGGCACCGCGAGAAGGGACTTCATTCAACAACGTCAGCTTGCCGCTGGCGCGGTCGATGGCGAAAGCGCTGACGGCGCCGCTGCTCCGGCCCTTGTAGTCCGTAACCTCGTTTACGGCGTAGAAGAAACGGCGATTCGGGTGCACGGCTACAAACGACGGATTCACGGTCTCAGCCATCACGCCCAGAGGAGTGACCTGCCCCGTGTCGGCATCGAAGCGATAGCCGTAGATTCCCTTGCTCTTGGTCGTTTCTGACTTCGTGTAAGTGCCAACGTAGACCAGATATTGATGTTTTGCTGGAGGAGTTGTGGCCGCTGCGCATAGAACAAGGAGAACGAATAGCAGCAGCGTGACGAGGTGAGGAGTTTGGCGAGTTTTCGTCTTCATTTGGTTTGAAATTATTTCGTCAGAACAATCGGGACCTGCTGATCGTACGGTTGGATGACTACACTCAGCGCCATGCGCTGATTGAAGGCGTCCAACGGCACGGGAAATGCCACGATGGCGGTGCGGGTAACCTGTTCGCCGGGCTGAAGTTTTGTCTCCGGAGGCAGGGCTGGTTGGGCGCCTGCCTTCAGTGCGGGAAAGGCCTGGAAGTAGCGATCGAAGTCCATGGCCGAAGCGGCATCGCCGCTGAATTCGCCACTCGCGGTTTTCAGCTTGCCTTCGATGCTGCGCACATAAAGGATCTTCTCGCCGCTGTTTTTCAGAGTGAACGTCAGCGCGACCATGGTGGATGCTTGTCCGGGGATTTCGATGGCCGCAACATTGTCAAGTGAACCGGCGCCCTGAGGCGTGGCGCGCTTCAAGAATGACGCGATCGCCACCACGACCAGCACGCCCGCAATCGCAATGAGCACGATTTTCGCCGGCGGCAGATTGCGCTTGGCGGTGCCGAATTCGTCCGCGATATTGATAGTTGGGCCGGACGGAACCGGTGTAGTAGCGCTGGGCGCGGGACTTGCCGGCCTTGCGGGCGGCAGACCGGAGGAGCCGCCGGAGTTTTCATCGGGCATAGATCGACCTCGTTCCGCCATTTTACGCCCCGCCGTGACAGCCCAGACTCCGCGATCAATGCACGGGCCAGACAGCGAACGTTGCTAGACCGGCTGCCCTTCGCCCAGATCCTGCGTTGGGAACTCGGCTACAACTTCGAGGTCGGTGTCGCCGCTGCTCCAGACCTGTTCTCTTAGAGTTCGTTGCAGGATGATGCAACCCCTGGACGCTGTTCCCGGCGCATGAATGGAATCGCCGTGCATCAGGAAGCCACTTCGGCCAAAGGTATTGGTCCTAGACCCAGGCTCAAGTCTGAGGACGAACGGTCCATGCTCTGGGGTATTGAAGGGCGGGCCGGTAATGCTCCATTCTCCTTGCGGAATCGGGCCGACATCATGAATGGCCTGCATGGCGGGATTGTTCTTGCCGTTGTCAAATCCTGAATAGCCTGTGCCAACGAGAGTGCCATCTTGTCGTAAGTCGCCAGTTCTCTGTGCGTAAGTCCACATAGGTCGCCTCAGCATTCTGCATAGAGCCTGCCGCAATATTGACCGCCCAATGGTGGGCATTCTCCATGCATTGATTGTCGATGCGCGCCCTGTTCCGGCATATTAGCGCGTTCCGGGTTTAGCTACAACGTTCAGCTACAGACGCAAAATCCCCACCCTCTCGCCGAGAACGCGAGAAGGGTGGGGCATCCATCGTGACGGGATGGAAGGCGCAGTACTTAGCCGCTCCACTCGTGCTTCATTGCTTTGGCGAACTTGTCGGCGGAGAAAGTATTCAGCACATCGTCCTTGGTCAGCCAGGCTCTGCGCGCCTGCAGTACCCCGTACCGGATCTTCTCCATGTGCGAGGTGTGGTGGGCGTCGGTATTGATCACGATTTTCACGCCTTGTTGCCTGGCCTGGCGCAGGTGAACGTCGTTGAGGTCGAGGCGGTCGGGATAGGAATTCAATTCCATGGCGACTCTGCGCTTTGCGGCTTCCGCGAGCACCGCGTGCATGTCGAACTGGTAAGCATCGCGACGGAGTTGGATCCGTCCGGTGGGATGGCCGATGATCGAGGTGTTGGGGTTGCTGATGGCCTCGAGCAGGCGCTCGGTCATCTTGGCCGGTTCCTGATTGAATACCGAATGAACGCTGGCGATAACCAGATCCATTTGGGCGAGCACGTCGTCGGAGAGATCAAGGTCTCCGTCAGCAAGAATGTCGACCTCGATTCCGGCAAAGATCTTGATTCCGTCGATGTTCTTGTTGGTGTCGCGAATCCGCTTGATGTGCTCCACGGCGCGCTTGTCGTCGAGGCCGTTGGCGAAGGCCAGGTTCTTGGAGTGGTCGGTGATGGCCATGTATTTGTAGCCGCGCGCTTTGGCGGCCTCGGCCATTTCTTCGATGGTGTTGCGGCCATCGGTCTCGACGGTGTGCATGTGGACGTCGCCTTGCAGGTCTGATTGCTCGATCAGTTTCGGCAGGGCGTCTTGCTCGGCTTTGTCGATCTCGCCTAGGTTCTCGCGCATTTCAGGAGGGATGTAGTCTAGCTTCAGCTTGGCGTAGATCTCCTCTTCGGTTTTTCCCGCGACCGGTTTTTCATCCTCGAGCGTGGCCAGGCTGTATTCGTTGAGGGTATAGCCCATCTTGAGGGCGCGCTGCCGCAGCGAGACGTTGTGCGCTTTCGAGCCGGTGAAGTATTGCATGGCGGCGCCAAAGGACTCTGGCGGCAATAGGCGAACATCGATTTGCATTCCGGTACGCACGCGGAAGCTGATCTTGTTATCGCCGCTGGCGAGAATGTCCATGAGCGGCGGATACTTCGCCACGTAGGCCACCGCCTGTTCGCGCTCGGCTGGAGAGCAGCAGCCCGGTCCGGTGACGAGAATATCGAGGTCGCCCACGGTTTCGCGTCCGCGGCGCAGCGATCCGGCGGGTGTGATCTTCTCGAAGCCGGTGAACTTGCTGAGATACTCCGTGAGCTTCGCCGCTTCCGTTTCGGCGGCATCGATCAGGAATCGGCCGCCGATGCGGCGGTAGTCCTCGATCGCCTTGAGCAGTTTCTGCTCGTGTTTTTCGCCCATGCGGGGGAGCTCGCGAATCTTTCCCTCCCGAGCCAGCTTCTCCACGCCGTCGACATCGCTGACCTGGTAGGCGCTCCAGATCAGGGCAATGGTCTTTGGGCCCAGCCCCTGGATCTTCAGCAGCTGCAACATCGAAGGGTGATATTTGTTCAGCAGGTCGGTATGGACGCTGAGGCGGCCTTCCTTAAAGAGCTCCTGCAAATTGGCCAGCATGCCTTTGCCGATTCCGGAGATGGCGAGCACCTGCTTGGGTTCGACAATGATGTCTTTGATCTGCTGGGGATGGTTTTCGATGGCCTGGGCTGCGTTGCGGTAGGAGCGGATGCGGAACGAATCCTGCCCGTCGATTTCCAGCATGTCGGCAGTTTCGTAGAGGACGGTTGCGATCGACTTGTTGTCCACGCACTAAAGATTAAACAAGATCGCGCTGGTGAGCCAGCGTCGAGTGCGCAGAAGACTCATGCTTGAGAGCATTAACCACTAAGGACAGTAAGGTACACGAAGGAAGGCTGTTGCACAGGCACCGTTCGATCTTGCGGGGAAGGAGCGGGACACTTTACCCCCAGGAAGCGCTAGCTTATGAACTGGGGCCTAGCGCGCGGAGAAAAACTAGATGTAGGCGGCCGCGATTCAAGCACTCTTCGTAACGTTGGCGGCCTGGGGTCCCTTCTGACCCTCGGTGATTTCGAATTCTACCTGGTCGCCTTCTTGCAGGCTTTTGTAGCCTTCAGAAGTGATCGCGCTGTAATGAACAAAGACATCGGGGCCATCTGCACGCCCTATGAACCCGTAGCCTTTGGCATTGTTGAACCACTTAACCGTTCCTTTCAGACGTTCCACGTACGCCCCTCTTTCCGCACGTCCTTCTGGGGGGCCAAGGACGTACCCGCAGCTAGTAGGATGCATTTTGTAGCGATAGGTTGGGGCTGTCAAGCCACAACCGCGCCAGAGGGTCAAAAAAACGAAGGCATCCAAAAACATGCCTCCAGACAACAAACTACGTTTCTCATGCCTTCCCTTTGCGCTTCTTCCTGGAGTCGATACCAGCGAGCTTTCCCTTTCCGGAGATCCCCTGACAGTGCAACCACAGCACGGATGAAATGGTTTTGGCATCGCGGATGGTGCCGGCAGTGACCATGCGCACCGCGGTGGACAGAGGAACGAGACGCAGGTAGATCACTTCGTCGTCCTCCGGCTGCGCCGTGCCCTTGCGAAGTCCAGTCGCCAGGAATACGGACATAGTCTCAGCGACAAATCCCGGACTGGCGTAGAACTTCAGAATGCGCCGCCAGTGGCTGGCCGTGTACCCGGTTTCTTCCAAGAGTTCACGCTTGGCGGCTTCCAGCTCTTTTTCGCCGGGATCAATCCGTCCGGCGGGAAGCTCCCACAAGGCGAAAGCAGCTTCTGCTATTCTGCCCGCGATGGCCGCAAAGCCGCGAATCACGATTGTCGGAGCGGGGAATCTTGGCAGAGCCCTTGGTCGTTCGCTGCGAAAGGCTGGATATCGAGTCGACGCAATTGTCGCTAAGGCTCAAGGTGAGTCGCTGACGAGAGCGCGGCTGCTCGCGAAGGAACTCGGCGCTTGGGCAATCACCACAAAGCGAGCCGAGATCGAAGCTGACATCGTTTGGCTGTGCGTGCCGGATGCTCAGATTGCGAACGCTGCAGAGTCTCTCGCCGCAACTGGTTCGTGGAAGGGCCGGGTCGCCCTCCATTCGAGCGGAGCATTGAGCAGCGATGAACTCAGCGCTTTGCGCCGGTGCGGAGCGGTGGTGGCATCCATTCATCCGCTGATGACGTTTGTGCGCAAGTCGCGACCGTCGTTGGAAGGAATTTCTTTTGCAATGGAAGGGGACCCGCGCGCAGTGCGCGCTGCGCGACGAATCGTGCAGGAGTTAGGGGGGACGGCACACACCATCCGGAGGCGAGACAAGGCTGCCTATCACGCCTGGGGAACTTTTGCTTCGCCCTTACTCACGGCGTTTCTTGCCACTACGCAGCGGGTCGCTGCTGGCGCTGGAGCACGCGGGAAAGACGCCAGGAAAAGAATGCTCCCGATTCTGCAGCAGACCCTTTCCAACTACATGAAACTCGGCGCGGCAAATTCGTTTAGTGGACCTATCGTGCGTGGCGACGTAGAAATCGTGAAGCGGCATTTGCTCGTCTTGCGGGAAATTCCAGCGGCTAGGGAAGTCTATGTGGCGCTCGCAAAGGCGGCACTGCAGTACCTTCCGGTGAAAAACCGACGGTTGTTGCGAGATGTGCTCGACCAGCGACATCGGGCGTGAAGAATTCAGCGGGCGGGGAATTGTTGTTCGCGGGAGATGAGTCTTAGCGCGACTTGAAAAGATGTCCCATCTTCTTCTTCTTCGTCTTCAGATAGGCTTCGGCGTGCTGGGTGAGAGGAACCTCGCAGGGAACGCGCTCCACGACCTTGACTCCGGCTTGCTCGAGCGCTTCCACCTTGTCGGGATTATTTGAAAGCAGGCGAACTTGTGTCACACCCAGCGCCTTCAGAATCTCCGCGGGGAGTGTGAAATCGCGATGGTCGGCTTTGAAGCCGAGACGCTCGTTAGCTTCCACTGTGTCCAGTCCTGAATCCTGCAGTTCATAAGCCTGCAGCTTTGCCATGAGGCCAATGCCGCGTCCTTCTTGCTGTTCGTAGATAAGGATGCCCGCTTCCTCCTCGGCAATCATCGAGAGCGAGAGTTCGAGCTGCTGGCGGCAGTCGCAGCGCAAGGAGTGAAACACATCGCCGGTCAAGCACTGGGAATGTACGCGAACCAGCGGCGGAGTCGAGCGGACGTCGCCCATGACGAGAGCGACCGCCTCTTCCACGCGCCGGTCGCCGTCGGAGCCCGGTTCCCCGCGAAATCCGTAGATGCGGAACTTGCCCCATCGCGTCGGAAATGATGCGGAGGCGATTTGTTTTACTGAAGCGGAGTTCACTTTCTAATTATAGCGGCTTAGCATCGCAGGGTTGGACCGTGACAAGCTTTCGACAAATCTCTTCCATCATTCGTTGCGGATCGCGCCATCGCCAGAAATCTGCTCCGCGGCCGTGGCTTATCCGCGAGCGCGGAAATGAAAGATGGCGTCCTGCTTGGATGCCATGGCGACACCGTTGCGCGTAGCGGGATGGAAATGCCAGTTTTCCAATGCCGCGAGAACCTTGTCATCCAGTTTGGGGCCCATACTCTGAATGATGGATTTGCGAACAATCTCTCCACGCTCGTCGATCGTGATCTCGACCACGACATTCCCCTCTGAGTCTGGCAACTCCCACGGATACGCCACCGGATCGGCGGTCGTCACCGGAAGCGCCGGGCGGATTTCGTCACCGTAGGTTTGGCCCTGACTCAGAGTCCCGTAGGGAAGTCCGGCGGGCGCCCCATGGCCAAGGCTCGACAGGGTCTGGCTCTTGGCCTGGTCCTCGGCCTCGGAAGGAGAAAGCGGGAGTTGGGCAGAGGGCTTGGCTTGCTGAGTGGGTGTCCAGCTTAGCTTCTCATGACCCAGTCGTTGGTGACGATAAACTTCACGGGCACTGTCGGAAGAATTCGTGGTGCTGTTATCGAGCGACCGGGAAGGGAAGTAGAGTCTCGAAAGCACGCGGCCGTTCTCGCCCATCGCTATCGAAACCGGCGTGAGGAGTTGCGGCTCAGGGGAATGAAGCAGCCAGGTCAGAATTGAAGCATGCAGCGCGAGCGACAACAATTGCCAGCGGCCTTGCTTTCGTGGTGTCTCCGGATTCAGCTGCGAGAACATTCCGGCGGGCCTCCGTCCGCGCAGATGTAGGTTAGACGTGGAGGGCAGGGCTTCGTCAATGGAATTTGTCACGTTGAAGTATCGCAACCTTCAAACCGCCGTATGAGGCGAACCGCGAACCAGAGTCCCTGCGCGTTTGGTGCGGACGAAAGATCACTGTTAAAATGGCTGAGCAACCAGCAAATCCATCCTGTTGTGGGGCTATAGCTCAGCTGGGAGAGCGCATCGTTCGCAACGATGAGGTCGTCGGTTCGAGCCCGACTAGCTCCACCATATTTTCAAGCACTTACAGCGCTGCCAAGGATCGGTTCTGTCCCACTCTGTCCCAAAAAATCCAGCTTGCACGGTGTTTGCCTCGAACACCGACTCCTCGGAGTTTGGTTGATGCGGCGGAAAACTCGGTTCGATGGTTGGTGCAACGGCGATTCTGTGGTCTGGGCGTCTGAGATCAAGCAGATGAGCGTGAGGCCGTCGAGGTGGGGACGGGAACACTGATCGCCCTAACAGCTGAAACGAATCCTGCGCCCATCATTGCCACCCGCCACCAATCGTAAGTCACCCACTGGCGGGCCAGCCGTATCAACTCCGCTTCGCCTTTAGCTCCACTCGTGGCACCGGAGGCGGCGGCATACAACGCGGCGTTGCTCGGCCAAAAGGCGACGGCGGTGAAGACCCAGACGGCCAGAATGAGCACGGCCGACAAGCACAACCAAACGCGATACCCTAATGGCGTCTTCCATCCGCTAATAAGTGCACCGAAAGCCGCCACCAAGGTCGAGAGCGACGTTGGTATGAAGAATTTTCCGGGGTCGACCGGGAAACGGGGGCCGTATGGCAACAGGGTAAGCGACTCCGGCGGTGCCGCGCTCCAGGCTCCCGCGACCACTCTGAGGTCGTAGAGCTTTGCACCCACGCCGATGCCCCATGCGAGCACCGAAACCCAGAGAAACACCCGTGTCAACCGTATGCGCCATGACATCGTGAGACTCCCTTCGAGCATTTCGTGTTCGTAGTGTAACCAGAAGATCCTCTTGTTTCCACAGCACGAACTGATAAGAAGAAGGCATGCGTGGAAAAGATGAGCAACAGTTGGATGTTTTCAGCTACATCAGTCCCGAACAGCGCGTTCCGCAGGACCATCCGCTGCGTTCGCTGCGGGCCATGACCGATGAAGCGCTACAGCAGTTGCAACCACGGTTCAACAGGCTGTACGCCAAGATTGGACGGCCTTCGATTGCGCCAGAAAAGTTGTTGAGAGCGCTCCTGCTGCAAGCGCTGTACTCGGTGCGCAGCGAACGGCTGTTGATGGAACAGCTCGACTACAA
>WNEZ01002872.1_pt1 | contig 24379 bp, 21 predicted proteins | sample 5400521 | NCBI WGS metagenome assembly WNEZ01 (sample SAMN13153339, study PRJNA577476) | soil metagenome | isolation source: 120 cm saprolite under Douglas fir tree site 2 hole 1 replicate 1 | place: USA:California | collected 2015-04-18
ACTTCGGCCCTGATGGAGATCGCGGCTAATCCCGTTACCCGCGACGGCAAGCAGACCACTCCCGTCACTTACGACTCGAATTGCCTCGAAGAAATCTGCGGCTCCTGCGCCATGCTTATCAACGGACGCGCCCGCATGGCCTGCTCCGCCCTGCTCGACCATCTCGATCAGCCAATCAAGCTTGAGCCATTTTCGAAATTTCCCGTCGTGCGCGACCTCGCTGTCGATCGCAGCGTGCTCTTCGAGAACCTGAAAAAAATCAAAGCCTGGGTGCCGGTCGATGGCAGCTACGACCTCGGCCCGGGGCCGCGCGTCACCATGGAGGATCAAGAAAAGGCCTATCCGCTATCGAGCTGCATCTCGTGTTGCTGCTGCATGGAAGCTTGCCCGCAGTTCAATGAGGACACGGGATTCGTGGGCGCGGCGGCCATCTCGCAAGTTCGGCTGTTCAACACGCATCCCACGGGGCAGGCTCTGAAACGCGAGCGCCTGTCCGCACTGATGGGCGATGGCGGCATCCAGGAATGCGGCTACGCGCAAAACTGCGTCGAGATTTGTCCGAAGGATATTCCGCTGACCACGTCAATTTCCGAAGTCGGGGGCCAAGTCATGAAACAGGCGCTCGGCGACCTGTTGCGGAAATGAGGGCGCTTTGCCCAACGTCGCATCCCCGTAGAGACTGGGCTTGCCCCGTCTCCGCAAGCGCCATCTCGGGAAACGCTGCGAGCGAAGACGCGGCAAGCCGCGTCTCTACGGGAATTCAGAGAGTGCCTGAAATCAACAAATTACCTTCAGGTAATGACCCGTAACTCCCTTAAGTAATGGGGCTTAGGCGGATTGCTTCACAAAATTGTTCATCTCTGGTTTAGAATCACACCACTCATAAGGCAATGAGGGATTTTCCGCAGGACCGCCGATTGTTGAAGCAATGAAGCGATCGCCAATGACGCAAAGATTCATAACCCGTGAATTGAAGAGCTCCAAATCGCCGGGTGCGTTGGTCGTAACGCTGATCATGCTTGGATTCTTCCTCACGGTCGTGGCGCCAAGAAGAGCCTTTGCCCTGCATCGCGTCGACCGTCGCCACAGGATCCTTCGTCGCCTCCGAAGCATCCTCTGGAACCCAATGTTCCGTCCGTCGCACGATTCCCTGATCCGGCAAAACGAAGAAATCGACCGCATCGATCTGCCTCGCATTCAGGACGACGCTGAGCTCGAAGCGCTCAAAGCCTCCGGCGCGCTAGTGCCCATCGAGGCGAGCGACTCGCTGAAAATTGAGCGAAGTCTTGATCCCTCTCGCCGCTATTGCCGTCCCTGGACCCGTGATTTTGTCGTGGACCTTTCCGAAGTCTACTACCGGCAGTTCCATGCTCAGATCCAGGTCAACTCCGCGGTGCGCACCGTGAAAGGACAGAAGAAACTTCGCCGTCACAATCGCAACGCCGCTCCAGCGGAAGGCGACACGGCGTCTTCGCATCTCGCCGGTGTCACGGTCGACCTCCAGCGACGCGGCCTGTCGAAAGATCAGATCCGTTTCATCGAGCGTTACTTGTTCTACTTGAACGCGCTTGGTCTAGTCGAGCCCGAAGAAGAGCGCCGCCATTGGTGTTTTCACGTGATGGTTTCCGACCACTACAGTGACTGGCGCCAGACGCAGACGATTTTCCCGCGATCGCCGGTGGAAGAACCTGTCACCGCGCCGGTCACTGTCACTGCCACTGCTACTGCGATGACCGCCGCCAACTGAGCCTCCATCTACACCCTGCCTCCGCTACACTCTCCACAGCATGATTGTTCTGATGGCAGGCCTTCCCGGAACCGGCAAGACCACGCTTGCCCGCCAACTGGCCCGTCGCACGCAAGGTGCGCTCCTTAGCAAAGACGAGATCCGCGCCGCCCTGTTCTCGCCGGAAGATATCGAATACTCCGTCAAGCAAGACGACTTCGTGATGGAGATCATGCTCGAAGCCGCCCGCTTCCTGCTGCAACACACTCCTGCTCGCAAGATCTTTCTCGACGGCCGCACCTTCTCCCGCCGCTACCAGATCGACCGCGTCCTCAAATTCGCTAGCGAACTCGCTCAGCCCTGGATGATCATCGAGTGCACCTGCTCCGAGGAATCCGCTCGCCGCCGTCTCGACCTCGAACCCGATCCCGCGCACCCATCAACACTGACCAACCGCTTGAGCAGTGCGTTGAACAGGCTCTGGCCGCCATCACTGCCGCTTGAGAAATTCGATGGAGCGACGGGCGTCCTCGCCCGTCTACCTGTGCGCCTGCAGCAGCATCGCCGCCGGGCGGGAACGCCCCGGCTCTCCATCGGCAAGCGCATCGTATAGAATTCTTGCTCGTCATGAATAAACGCATCTTCGCCTTTGCCATCGCACTTTCACTCGCCTTTGCCGTACCTGTCTACGGGCAGACCGGCGTCTCCGCCAAGGCCCGCGAGATTCACAAGTCGGCCATCGTCGTCGACACGCACGCCGATACCCCGCAGCGTTTCCTCGACGAAAACTATGACATCGGATCGACCGATCCCAAAGATTACGGCCACATCAGCCTCGACAAGGCTAAAGCCGGAAACCTGGGCGCCGAGTTCTTTTCCATCTGGGTGGAACCGGAAACCAATCAGGGGCGCTTTGCCCGCCACACGCTCGATCTCATCGATTCTGTCTATGAGCAGGCTGCCCGCCATCCCGACCGCATGATGATGGCCTTCAGTGTCGACGACATTGAGCGCGCCCACCGCGAGCACAGACTCGCCGCACTCCTGGGGATCGAAGGCGGACACTCCATCGAAAACGATGTCCGTCTGCTCCGCGATTTTTACCGCCTCGGTGTCCGCTACATGACCCTGAGCTGGTCGAACACTAACGAATGGGCCGACTCTTCCGGCGACATCAACAATCCCAAAATCGAGCACCACAACGGCCTCACCGACGGCGGCAAGCAGATTGTCCTGGAAATGAACCGCCTCGGGATGCTGATTGATATCTCCCACGTCGCCGACAAGACGTTCTACGACGCGATTGCCGTCACTAAAGCCCCCGTCATCGCCTCGCACTCGTCCGCGCGTGCCCTCACCAATCATCCCCGCAACATGACCGACGACATGCTCCGCGCCGTCGCTAAGAACGGAGGCGTCGTCCAGGTAAATTTCTACAACGCCTTCATCGACGAGAACTACCGCAAGGCCGCGGAAGCGCAGGCCAAAGACCGCGATGCCGCGGTGAAGGCCTACACTGACCAACTCAAGGCCGCCGGGAAAACGGTCAGCTACCTTGATGCCGATCGCATCGAGCGTGAGTGGGCAGCCAAAATCCCACGTCCTCCCTTGAAATCGCTGATCGATCACATCGACCACATTGCCAAAGTTGCCGGTACCGATCATGTCGGCCTGGGCTCAGATTTTGACGGCGTCAGCGGCGCAACTCCCGAAGGCATCGACTCCGCCGCCGATCTGCCGAAAATCACGCAGGCCCTTCTCGACCGCGGTTACAGCGCTGACGATATCCGCAAGATACTGGGCGGCAACCTGCTCCGCGTCTTCCGCGAGGCCGAGCGAGTGAGCCGCGAAATGCAGGCCATGAAATAGAAATAGAAAGTGGAGCGACGGGCGTCCCGCGAGCCTGGCCTGAGCGAAGTCGAAGGGTCCCCCTGCGCCAGCAGCATCGCGGCCGGGCGAGGACGCCCGGCTCTCCACCAGCAACGGGATCGATTGTCGTACAATTGAAACTTGCCAAAATACTTACAGGAGCATCCATGCGCACTTTACTGCAGACGCTTGTCCTGATAATCTCCACATCCCTGCTCAGCCCCGCAACTCCGCAGACCGCAACAAAGCCAAAGCCGCCCGTCCGCAAGCCTGCGACTTCCGCCCCCGTTGCTACCGCGGAGCCGACCGCCATCATCCACACCACGGCTGGCGACCTGCATTGCACGCTGTTTCCGAAGGTAGCCCCGATCGGTGTCGAGAATTTCATCGGCCTCGCCAGCGGCACAAAAAACTGGACTAGCCCCGTCTCTCACGCCAAGAAGCATGGCGTCCCGCTTTATGACGGCACGATCTTTCACCGTGTGATCGCCAGTTTCATGATTCAGGGTGGGGATCCCAAAGGCGATGGCACGGGCGATCCCGGGTATAAATTCAAGAATGAGACTTCACCCAATGTCACATTCGATCGTCCCGGGCGTCTCGCTTACGCCAATGCCGGACCCGACACCAACGGCTCGCAGTTCTTCATCACGGAAGTTCCCTACCCTAGCCTCAATGGCAAGTACACCATCTTCGGCCAATGCGATGACGCCGCCGTCGAACTGGTAAAGAAGATCGCCCGCATGGCAACGGACGGCGAACGCCCGCTCCGTCCCATCAAGATCACGCACATCGAAATCCATCGCGCTGGTACATCCAGCAAGCCGGCAGCACCCAAACCATCGCCGGCCGTGAAGAAACCGTCGTAGTACAAAATGCAGCTAGAGACATGGCGTGCCGCGTCTGAGACGAGGCAAGCCTCGTCTCTACAGCAAGAGTAAGAAAGGTCAATTTACAAATTTGAAGGGAGCCTATGACCCGCACACCCGGAACTTATGCCGTGTTTGAAACTAGTGAAGGCAATATCGTTTGCCGTCTGTTCGAAAAGGATGCACCCAAGACTGTCGCGAATTTTGTCGACCTCGCCGAGGGCAAGCGCGAATGGAAGCACCCCTCCACCGGCAAGAAATCCAACGACCCTCTTTATCACGGAACGATTTTTCATCGCGTGATTCCCGACTTCATGATTCAGGGCGGAGACCCGCAAGGCACCGGCATGGGCGGACCCGGCTACCAGTTCGAAGACGAGACCAAAGGTTCTCCGCACAAGTTCGACAAGTCGGGAAAACTTGCCATGGCCAATGCCGGCCCCAACACCAACGGCTCGCAATTCTTCATCACTGTCGGCAAAACCGACTGGCTCACCGGCAAGCACACAATTTTCGGCGAGGTAGTCGAGGGATACGATGTCGTGGAAAAAATCTCGAAAGTCGGGCGCAACCGCCAGGATCGTCCCAATAAAGACGTCGTGGTGAAGTCCGTAAAGATCGAGCGATAGTCCTCTTCAGTGGAGCGACGGGCGTCCTCGCCCGTCCTAGGCGCGGTCGCGGGGCGAGCCGGGTGGGGACGCCCGGCGCTCCATTAGCAAACTCTGAATATTCTTTATAATGAAAAGTTCCTTCCCCGCTTCTGGAGGCAAGTATCGTGGCGTCGTTCAACGGAGTCCCTGTCCCATCCAACGGGCAGAAGATCGAATACAGCAACGGCAAGTACCGCGTTCCCGATCATCCGATCATCCCTTTCATTGAAGGCGATGGCACGGGCCGCGATATCTGGAAAGCCTCCGTCCGCGTGTTCGACGCCGCTGTCGAAAGGGCGTATCAGGGTAAGCGGTCGGTAGCATGGTACGAAGTTTTTGCGGGCGAGAAGGCCAAGGCTCGCTTTCAGAACTGGCTCCCCGACGACACCATCAGCGCCATCCGCGAATTTCGCGTTGCGATCAAAGGGCCGCTGACTACACCCGTCGGAGGCGGCATCCGCTCCCTCAACGTCGCCCTACGTCAGATTCTCGATCTCTATTCCTGCGTGCGCCCGGTGAAGTATTACGCCGGAGTGCCGTCGCCCGTGAAGCACCCCGAACGCATGAACATTGTCATCTTCCGCGAGAACACAGAAGACGTTTACGCCGGAATCGAATGGGAAGAGGGGACGTCAGATGCCAAACGCCTGATCGAATTCCTCAACAAGGACATGTTGAAAGGCGGCAAGAAGCAAATCCGCCTCGATTCAGGCATCGGCATCAAGCCCATGTCCGTGACCGGCACCAAACGTCTGGTGCGCATGGCTATCCAGCATGCGCTCGACAACAAGAACAAGGCGGTCACGCTCGTCCACAAGGGCAATATCCAGAAGTTCACCGAAGGTGCGTTCCGCAAGTGGGGATACGAACTTGCCGCCGAAGAATTCCGCGCTCATGTCGTCACCGAGCGCGAGAGCTGGGTCATTGACAACAAGGACAGGAATCCCAGTCTCACCGTCGAGCAGAATGCGAACCTCATCGAGCCCGGCCTCGAGTTCGCGACCGACGATTTCCGCCGCGATCTCTACAAAGAAGTAAAAGACTGTCTCGATTCCATCTACGCCACGCATGGCAAAGGCGCATGGAAGAAAAAGCTGATGATCAACGATCGCATCGCCGACTCCATCTTCCAGCAAGTGGCACGGCACCGCTCCCAAGTATGCCGATAAGGACGTCATCAATCCCGGCTCGGTCATTCTCTCGGGAGTCATGATGTTCCGCCATCTCGGATGGCCCGAAGCGGCCGATCTGATCGAGCAAAGCCTGGAGCGCACCATCGAGCAGAAAAAAGTAACCTACGATTTCGAGCGCCTGATGGAAGGCGCCACCAAAGTGAAAACCAGCGAGTTTGCCACGTGCATGATCGAGAACATAACCGTAGCGGTGGCCGCGGACTGAGTGTGTGGAGCGACGGGCGTCCTCGCCCGTCCTGATGCGCGCTCTGGACGGGCGAGGACGCCCCTCGCTCCATTAACAATGCGAGATTAGTTGCATCGAGAAAGGAACTTCATGCGCCATAAAGTAACGATCGTCGGATCCGGAAACGTAGGCGCCACCGCCGCTCACTGGATCGCCTCCAAAGAACTAGCCGACGTCGTCCTCATCGACATCGTGGAGGGCATCCCCCAGGGAAAAGGTCTCGATCTGCTCGAGGCTATGCCGATCGAGAAGCGCGATTCCAATATTATCGGCACGAACGACTATGCCGACACCGCTAACTCCGATATTGTCGTCATCACCGCCGGAATTCCGCGCAAGCCCGGCATGAGCCGCGACGACCTTCTGAATACCAACCACAAAATTATGAACGACGTAGTCGGCAAGATCGTGCACCACTCGCCGAACTGCATCCTCATCATCGTCTCCAATCCTCTCGACGCCATGGCGCAGGCCGCCTACAAGATGAGCGGCTTCCCCCGCGAGCGCGTCATCGGCATGGCCGGCGTGCTCGATTCCGCCCGCTTCCGCACTTTTATCGCGCAGGAGCTCAAAGTCAGCGTCGAGAACGTAACCGCCTTCGTCCTCGGCGGGCACGGCGACACTATGGTTCCACTTCCGCGCTATTCCACTGTAGCCGGCATTCCGATCACCGAACTCATGGATAAAGCCACTTTGGATCGTATCGTGCAGCGCACCCGCGACGGCGGTGCCGAGATCGTAAAGCATCTCAAGACTGGCTCCGCGTATTACGCCCCGTCGGCCGCCGTCACCGAGATGGTCGAGGCCATCCTCAAAGACAAGAAAAAGATTCTCCCATGCGCCGCCTACCTAAACGGAGAGTATGGCATCCACGGACTATTTGTCGGAGTCCCTGTAAAACTCGGCGCCAAGGGGATCGAGCAGATCATCGAGATCAAACTCACTCCGGAAGAGAAAGCAGCGCTCGACAAGAGCGTAGCAGCCGTGAAGGAACTAATAGCGGTGATCAACGTCTAGGCGACTTGGATCGCGCGTGTGGTGGCGGGGCTTCGCCCCGCAAAGACGGGGCAAGCCCCGTCACCCACCACCTTTGCTTGGTTGGCGCGGTCATACGCCGCGGCTCTGATTTCGCTTTCGTCATCGCCTCAGCCCCGCTATAGTGTCTGGGGCCAGCACACGATGGATTTCGACCAGCTCGAAATTTTTCTCGAAGTGGCGCGCCTCTCCAGCTTCTCCCGCGCGGCGGAGAAGCGTTTCCGCACGCAGCCCGCCATCTCATCCCAGATCCGGGCGCTGGAAGAAGAAGTAGGCGCTCGTCTGCTCGATCGCTCCGGAGGCCGCGTCTCGCTCACCGCGTCCGGCAAATTGTTTTTCAAATACGCCGAGGAGACGCTGGAGCGACGCAAGGCGATCCTCACCGAGATTGCCGAGACCGAGCGCGTGCCCCGCGGCGAGATTGTGGTGGGAGCAAATGAAGGCACCTGCCTGCACATCCTTCCTGAGGTCTTCGCACAGTTCAAACGCGACTATCCGAACGTCGCCGTGAGCATCAAGCGCTCCGATTACGCCAAGATTCTCGAGTCGGTCATCGAGAACGTAGTGGACTTCGGCGTGGTTTCGCTGCCCGTAACCGACAACCGGCTTGAGGCGCAGATGATTCATCGCGATGAACTGGTTGTGATCACCGCCCCGCATCATGCGCTCGCGGGGAAGAAGAGCGTCACCGTGGCCGAGGTCTCAACCTATCCGCTGGTTGTGCCTAAACTGGGTCACACCCGCGATGCTCTCGATGCGCTGTTCTATGACCATCACCTGAAGCCGAACCTGGCCATGGAACTCGATTCGAGCGAACTGCTGAAGCGTTTTGTGGCAGCCGATGTCGGCGTCGGATTTATCGCGCGCTCGAATATTGAGGAGGATATCCGGGCCAAGGTCCTGGTTGCGATCAAGTTCTCCGACGCGCAAATCCGGCGCGACCTCGCGATCGTATTCCGCAAGGACAAATCGCTCAGCCGCGCCGCCAAGGCTTTCATGGACATTGCGGTCAAGCAAAAGAATTTTTCCGCGGCCGGGGCTGGGAAGCAATCTAAATGACCAGGGTTGCCGTTTTCCTCTTCGTCTTGCTCCTTTCAGCTGCCGCAGCCCAGAAGCAGCCCACCCGCCGCAAAGTTTCCGCAGTCGCCGCCAACAGGCTCACCGCGCTGAAAGTCACGGGAACGGCGCGCTACACCGACAAAGAAATTCTTGCCGCGAGCGGCCTGCAGATCGGCCAGAACGCCGCCGACGGCGATTTCAGGGAAGCTGCCCAGCGCCTGGGGGATTCCGGCCTGTTCAGCGACGTTGTCTATTCGTACTCCTCTGCGGGTGCGGGCGTAAGGCTCGAAATGCAGCTCGCCGATGCCGAACAGAGCAAGCTGGTACCCGCGCACTTCGAAAACTTCATCTGGTTCACCGACGACGAACTGCGCACCGCCCTGCAGAGCCGCGTTCCGCTGTTCAAGCAGTTATTGCCAGTTACGGGCAATCTTCCCGACCGGGTTTCCGAGGCGCTGCAAGCTATGCTCACCGAGAAACAATTTCCGGGACGGGTAAATTATCTGCGCGAGAGCCAGGACGAATCGGGCGGCCCCCTGAGTGCGATCGCGTATCGGGTCGAGGAAGTCAGCATCCGGATTCGTAGTGTCGAATTCCCCGGAGCTTCGCCGGAGCAGACGGCTCTGCTCACAACCGCAGCCCGCCGCCTCACCGGAGGAGAATACGGGCGCGCTACTCTGGCCGCGGCCGCAAAGTTTGACCTTCTGCCGGTGTACCTGCAGCGTGGATATCTGAAGGCCGCGTTTGGGCCGTCCGACGCGCGCGTAGTGCCTCAACCTTCACCTGCGGGCGATGCGCAAGGTCCCGCTGAGCTTCAGGTGGATGCGATTGTTCCGGTGATGCCGGGCAAAGTGTATTCAACCTCAAGCGTCGACTGGAAAGGTAATTCTGCAATCAAGATAGATGAACTCGCGCCTCTCCTCCACCTGCCAACCGGCCAGCCCGCCGACGCCGTGCGTCTTCTCCGCGACATCGAAAATGTTGGCAAGCTTTACCGCAGTCGCGGCTACATGACGGTCCAGATTAAGCCCGACGCTCAACTCGACGACGAGAAAAGCACGAGATCCTGGGGCTAGACACGCAGGCCACAGCTCGGATGCAGGCGGCCTGGACTCTGCGCGAAGGTCAACCCTACAATGCGGACTATCCCGAAAAATTCCAGGATGATACCGGACAGCTCCTTCCGCGCGGCGTGCGGTGGGCCATCAGCGTTCATGAAACGCTGGAAGCGAAGGACAAGACGGTGGACGTGGAGATCCGTTTCAAGCAGCAGTAATTCCTCCATGTACCCCGAAGCTTGCGCAGGAATCTTTATATTGGCATCATGATAGTGAGATCGTGATTGTGACAGTCATGGAGTGTGCACTTTTGAAATATCAACCCGTTTCACAGGAGATGAAAGCAGAATGAGAGTTGAAGGAAACGTTAGGCGAATTGCGGCTGCGGTTCTTGGGATGCAGATGTTGGTCGGACTGGCAGCGGTTCCAGCGCTGGCTGCCGGCAAGAGCCAGACCTTGACCGGCGAAGTAAGCGACGCCATGTGCGGCGCAAAACACGAAATGAAGGGCAAGGCCGCGGATTGCACGCGCGTCTGCATGAAGCATGGATCGCAGTATGCACTCGTGGTTGGCGACAAAGTCTACACCCTGGACACCTCGGATAAGGCCGCGCTCGATAAGCTGAACGATCTCGCGGGCGCGAAGGCAAAGGTGACCGGAGAAGTTGACGGCACCACGATCGCGGTAAAGGCGGTGGCGGCGGGATCGTAGAGTCAGTAGTGGAGCAACGGGCGTCTCGCCCGGCTCTCCACTGCCATTACACATTCAACAAAAAAACCGGCGGGCAAGCCCGCCGGTTTTTCTTGTTCCCGCAATCGTAGAGGTTAATTCTGGTCCGGTTTATCATCGCGGCGCTTCAGCGTCGGCCGATCGTCGTCGCTCTTGTCCGAGCCGGTGGAGGTCTTGTCACTGCTCGAAGTACGGCGCAGGCTGGGACGGCTCCCGTCCTTCTCTTCGATGACCTTGTGCCGGTTCTCTATGGTGGCCAGCCGCGATTTCACGTCGTCAAACTCTGACGTGGAAACGACGTATTGCGCCTTCGCCGGAAGAATGGTCGCAATCTCCTGTTGCGACTTCTCAATGCGGTCGGGCGTCTGTGGATGCGAAGCGAAGGCCTTGGCGAGCGTGCCCGGTTTCTTCTTCTCTTTCGCCTGAACTTTTTCAAAGAAGCTGATAAACGCCTGCGGATCGTATCCCGTCTTATACATATATTGCAGGCCGAGATAGTCCGCTTCCGCCTCGAAATTGCGCTGGAACTTCATGAAGGTCAGCGGCAAGCCCAGGCCGGCTGCTTCGTATATGCCGTAGCCTATGCCACCCCCGATGAAGATCAGAGGAATCGTACCGATGTTTGCCCACTGCGCGCGCGTCATCTGACGCGTCCCGTGGCGGGCGGCAACGTGCGCGATCTCATGCGCCATCACGCCGGCCAGTTCGGCCTCTTCATCCGCCGCCAGAATCAGGCCGGAGTTCACGTAAAAAAATCCGCCGGGGAGTGCGAACGCGTTCACTTCGTCCGAGTCAATCACCTTGATAGTGAACGGAACCTGCGCGTCGGAATTACGCACCAGATTCTGGCCGATGCGGTTGACGTACTCGGTAACCACCGGGTCCTGAACCAGCTTCACGCCCTGCTCGACCTGCATCGCATACTGCTTGCCCATCCTGATTTCGGTTTCGAGCGAATACCAGTTGCCCATGCCGCGCCCGCCGACCTTGCGGTTGCCGATCGCGTCCACATCGCTCTTCGTGCCATTGTGCTTGACCTTGCTGTCGTCAGGCTCCTGGATGGGAGGCGGCCCACTAGGCACAGAGTCGCCGCTCGAAGCAGAATCCGGGGTTGGCGCGGGATCCTGTGGAGGAAGAGGCTGCGCGGTCTGATCCTTGGATTGATCTTTTGACGATGTTTGCGGCTGCGATACTTGCGGCTGTGCGTTTGGAGTCTGGGAAGTTTGATCCTGCGCCAGCGCCGGCAGAGACACCAGCGCTAGTAAACTTAGGGAAATCAGCGATTTACGGAACGACATTTGGACACCCCGTGGAAACCCGGTCGGCTGCACCTATTATAACCCCGATAGCAAGTCGGTCTGGACGGAGTTTCCCTGCTAGTTGGACGCATAGTCGAGCCGGAAAGTTACTCACTATTTTCATGGATCGGTGCCGACTGAGGCTCTTTCCGGAGCCGCCTGGAGCTAGGAGCCGTGGTGCACGCACGGTTCGTATCAGGGCATGCCTTCAGGCATGCCGAGAATGCTCGTCATGAGAGCGCCTTCAGGCGCTGCGGCCAGCGAGCGGAGTTTCAGTATATGGTCCTTTCGCAGCCGCTGGCCAGCACCCTTTCCGTTTTCCCGCTCGCCGGTGTACCATGGCCGCGATTTTGGAAAGCGAGTTTGGAAAACGAGTTAGAAAAAGAGGAACCGCGCATGCTCAACCGTCGCAGCTTTCTATCGTCGTCTTTTGCTTCGTCCCTAGCCGTAGGCGCCGGCCTCGCCTGGCGCGGAAATCTATGGGCACAGCTTGAATCCCTGCCGACGAAGCTGCCCGAACGCTCCCTCTTCGACCAGAATGAAGACGCCTACTGGCGCGAGCTGCGCAAGCAGTTCCTGATTCCGGCGGACGAGATCTACCTCAACAACGGCACCGTAGGATCGAGTCCCGCGCCCGTCCTGCGTGCGGTGTTTGAAGGCTATGAGGCGTGCGAAAAGCTCGACGAGGCCGATCCCGAGGACTACCCCATCTGGGGATACGCCTCATGGAACCAGTTTCGCGATCCGCTGGCCGCGTTTGTAGGCTGCAACCGCGACGAGATCGCGCTCCTAAGAAATGCCACCGAGGCCAACAGCTACATCGCGAACGGCGTCGATCTGAAGCCCGGCGATGAGGTGCTGATGACCGACCAGGAGCATCCCGGAGGCGAGCATCCGTGGGACTTGCGGGCCAAGCGCTACGGCATCGTGGTGAAAAAGATCACGCTGCCGAGGCCGGTAGAAAATCCTGCGCAGGTATTGAATCTCGTCAGCGACGCCATAACCCCGCGCACCCGAGTTTTATTCTTCAGCCACATCACGACGTTCTCCGGAGTCGTGCTGCCGGCCAAAGAACTCTGTTCGCTGGCCCGGAGCAAAGGGATTATCTCGGCCGTCGACGGAGCGCACGTCACGGGAATGATGAGCCTGAACCTGCACGATTTAGGCTGCGACATGTATTCCTCAAGCCCGCACAAATGGTTGCAAGCGCCCAAAGGCTCGGGCTTTCTCTACGTCCGCGACGAAATGATCGACCGCCTGTGGAACACGATCGCAACCGAAGGCTGGGACGACGTAAAGCTCCGAGCCGAACGATTCCAGCGTATCGGCAGTTCAAACGTTCCCGCCCTCTGGGGACTGCGTGCCTCGATTCAACTGGCCAACGACATCGGGATGGACCGAATCGAACACCGTCACCGCCACCTCTGCGACTACATCCTGGCGGCCATGATCAAACGCGGCGCCGTGTCATGGACGTCCCCCGATGCCTCGATGCGCTGCGCGATTGCAACGGTGAACGTTCCGCCTATCGTCCGCATGGATCTGGAGCACTGGATGTGGAAAGAAAAGAAAATTCGCATCCGCGGAGCCGAACCAAACAAGCTACGTCTGTCCACGCCTTATTACATGTCGAAGCAGGATATCGACCGCTTCCTGGACGCGTTCGACGAGTACAAGAATTCGAAGGGTTAGCTCCTCTCTCCATGAACTATTTTGCTGAGGGCTGACGGCTGAAGCCGTCCTACGTCCACCGAAACCAGCGCAACGCCAGGACGAACGACACTCCTCCCCAAACTGCAAGCACCAGAAGTCGCCCCGACTGTGAGCCGAGCGAAGCGCCTTCGATGATCGTCGCGCGCAGCGCGTCGTTGAGCGCGGTGAGTGGAAGGGCCTTGATGAAAGGATGGGCCATCGCGGGAAATTTGTCGTAGGAAAAGAAGACGCCGGAGAAGATCCACATCGGCATCATGACCAGGTTGATGAGTCCGGAAACGCTTTCGATTTTCTGCGCTCGACATGCGGTTAGCAGGCCAACGCCACCAAAGGTTACCGCTCCGAGCGACGCCAGCAGCAGGACCGAGAGAATCGATCTCCATCCTTGCACTCGCATGTGAAAGACGAGGACGCCGAAGCCTAAGAGCAGTCCTACTTCAATCACCATCAGCACCAGGCGGCTGCTGGTTAAGGCAAGAAGGAAATCGCTGCGGCGCATCGGCGTGGCAACGAAGCGCTTCAGTAATTTGCGCTGGCGCATTTCGACCAGTGCGAAGCCCACTCCCCACATGCCGGAGTTCATGAGGTTCATCCCCAGCAGTCCGGGGATAAGGAAGTCGATGTAGCGGGAGCCGGGTTCGCTGGAGGATTGGGCGGAAGTGGTGAGTGCGTCTTTGCGTCCGGCGGCGGATTGGAGCGCGGCGTCAATCTCGGCGCGAGAGAGCACGCTCTCCGGGCGAGCAGGATCGTAATAATAAGTGTAGCTGCCGTCGGGATTCGACTCGATCACGAGATCGTATTTGCCGACGTGGAAAGCTTTGAGCGCAGCGTCGCGATCGAGCACGGTGGCTCGGATGGTGGAATGCGCGGGCGAGCTTTGCAGCATGGCTAGCGTTTTCTGTGCGCCATCGCGCGCGATCACGACGACCGACGTGACGTCCGCGGGCTTGTTGCGAAAGGCGATGCCCAATCCAGCGGCCAGCAGCAGCGGAAAGATGAACACCCAGAACACGACTTCAGGCTCGCGCCTGAGTTCGAGAAGGCGCGCCCAAAGCAGATGCCGGTATCCGGACCAGCGGCCGCTGTGGCGTACGGGGCGGTTGGGCTGGCCGAGTTTCGGAATCTTCGGAGTCATCTCTGGAGTTTGAGGTGTAGTAGTTTCCGTTGCCATTTAATTCTCCCGCAGATGACGGCCGGTCAAGTTCACGAAAACGTCTTCGAGACTGGCTTGGCGCGTGCTGAGGTGTTCGAGCTGGTGGCCCTGCTGATTGACCGCAGCGAGCAGCGCGGGAATAGTGAGATGAGGTTCGCGCACGTTGAGGCAGACTGTGCCGTCCTCGCTGCGGACGGATTCGACGCTGGGCAGCGCTCGCCACGCATCGGTTTCCTGGCCGTTCGAGTTGCCGCCCGCCTTGCCATCGACCCGGCCATCGACTCGAAACTCGACCACGTGATGGCCGCCGAGGCGGTCGATGAGGTCGGAGGGAGTGCCTTCGGCGATGATCTGGCCGTGATCGACGATGGCGAGGCGGTCGCAGAGGCGTTCGGCCTCGTCCATGTAGTGAGTGGTGAGCAGGACGGTGCCACCTTTTTTCTGGAAGACGCGGACGATGTCCCAGAGCTGGCGGCGGCTTTGGGGATCGAGTCCGGTGGTGGGCTCGTCGAGAAATAAGATGCGCGGGTTGCCGACCAGAGCGGTGGCGACGGCGAGGCGTTGCTTCTGGCCGCCGGAAAGTTTGCCGACCCAAGCGTCGGCCTTTTCGGTGAGCTCGAGTTCTTCGAGAACTTCGTCGGCCGGGCGCGGTTCGCTATAGAAGCTGGCGAAGAGTTCGATGGTTTCGCGGACATTTAGCTTTTCCGACAGGCGCGTTTCTTGCAGCGAGATACCGATCCATTCGCGCAACTGGCGCGGGTTGTCGTTCCAGGTGTGGCCGAAGATACGAACTTCTCCGGAAGTAGGCGCGAGCAAGCCCTCGAGAATTTCGATGGTGGTGGTCTTCCCTGCTCCGTTGGGGCCGAGGAGTCCGAAGCACTGGCCGGCTTCGATGCGCAGGCTGATGCCGCGGACGGCTTCGACTTTTCCGTCGTAGGTCTTGCGCAGGTTGGTGCACTCGATTGGAGATCCCACGAGCAGATTGTAGCGTAGCTCTCGACGGCTCTGCGGAGCTGCGCTCCGCTGGACAGCCGAGGGCGGCTGTCCCTACGTAATTCTTTCAGGGGCGACGCTCCATCGTGGGCATCGGGACGTTGCCTTTTACATCCTGCCAGAGAATTGCGTTTAGTTTTTTGGCGTCTGCGGCGTCAGGGCGGGAGAAATTCATCTGCGCCGATTCTTTCGCGCCCGCGGCTTTCTTTTCATTGACTTTATAGATAAGCCCGCTGCGGAGATTTTTGTCGTCGGCCTGGAAGGGCGGTTGCGCTCCCGGGCCAGAGAATAGTGGCGCCATGAGTGGCGCGTGCGCGTCGAACAGGTTCATCGGAGGAAGGCCGAGTAGGGCTTCCATGGTGTGAATCATGCTCACGGTCGTGTAGAAGTGATGATCGACGAACGGTTGCGGCGCGTGTGGCGCATATTTGCTGATGACGAGGGCGGTCGATCGATGGGCATCGACGTGATCGGCGCCGTCCTGCGCGTCGTCTTCGAGGACGAAGATGGCGGTATCGTCCCAGTAGGGACTATGAGAAACGGCATCGACGACCCGGCCGAGCGCGAGATCGTTATCGGCGATCGACGCCTGAGGAGTTGGCTTGCCGGGACGCGTGCCTCCGGTGTGGTCATCGGGCAGGTAGAGCAGCGTGAACTGCGGAAGTTCTTTGGCGGTTCCCTTCGCTTTCACAAACTCATCGAATTCGCGAAGGAATTCGTCGGCGCGGAGCTGGTCAGGATAGTCGGTATTGAAGTCGGGGAATTGCGGATCATAGTGGTCGCGCAGCGCGGCTTTTGTGGGACGCATACGCTTCACTTGCGGAATCGCCCAAGGCCAGGGACTTGGCCCGCCGCGCGGACTGCCGACATTCGACGGTAGATGCTCTCCGCTGTTAATTTCGGCGACTGGACAGGTTGCTGACGACAGAGAGTGTCTTCCTTCCTTCGGTGAATTTTGTTTCTCGTTCTTGCACCACACGGCGGCGATGAATTCTCCGTAGATGCGATAGGTGAGGCCGCGGCGCGCGAGGTTGTCCCAGAGAAAGCCGGTGGCGGGGTCGTCGACGTCGGGGATTCCCTGCTCTAGTGGAAGTTCTTCGGCCACGCTGCCACCAGAGTCGTAGGTGCGCTCCTGGCTGCGATAACCGATAGGCCACGTCTTCTCGTTGTAATCGGAAGTGGTGGAGGCGGTGGACCACAGGTGGCCGTCGCCGGAAACTTCTCCGCTGTCGTAGAAGTTGTCGAGCACGCCGAACTGCAACGCTAGCTTGTGCTGGTTGGGAGTGATGTCGGCGCCGTACATCGTTAGAGATGCGTCGCCGTCGCCGACGGGCAGGTCGCCGAAGATCTGATCGTAAGTGCGATTTTCTTTTAGCACGTAGATCACATGGCGGATGGGATTGGTTCCACCAGCGAACTCGAACTTTCCGGCCTCCGAGCGGATGAGATTATCTTCTTCCACTTGGCGAGTGTAGGCGGCAAGATTTTTGTCGATGTCAGCGAGGCTGAGGCGGGCAATGGACCCCCCGATCAGAGTCGCAATGTAGGGATGCTCTTTTCTCTTGCGCTCGCCCTTCAGCTTGCCCTGCATGTTGTTGGGGCCGCTGCCCTCGCCTTTGGCCGTTGCAATCAGCAGGTCGTTTCCGGCGATGGCGAGGGCGCTGGGATACCACTCGGTGGGGATGAGACCTTGAGGACGGAGTTCTAACCCACCTTCAAATCCGTGAGCGAGTCCGCCAACCCCAAAGACAGCAACGGCGTCGAGGGCACCACTCGCGACGAATAGGCGCGTGTCATCCTTCGAGAGGGCAATAGCTTGGGGGACAGCCCCGCCGAATATTTTTGTGCTGTAGGCGCGATCTACAGTACCGTCCTCCAGGTCAACTGACACCACAGAATCGGCGTTACTTAAGGCGACATACAGCAAAATTTCATGGGGGCTCAACACCATCGCTGTCGGATGCAAACTAGGAGCGACAGGGTCGCGAGGTGCTGAGCGAACTGCCGCAGGGTCGTCGACTTCTGCCTTCGCCAGAGTCGCTGCCATGTCAATCCAGCGCGCGACCTTGGCGGTCTCGAGATTCAGTTCCGCGACTTCGGATGAGTTCCACAAGCTGATCCAAGCTTTGGTTCCGGCTTTGTTGGCAATCACCGTATACGGATACACGCTCGGAATGTAGCGGCTTCTGCTTAGATCGAACGACTGTAAGATTTTATCGGAGCTTGTGTCGAGGACTATAGCGTTGTCGGAAAGATTATTAGCGACGAGCAGGCGGTCGCCTTTGGGGCCTGGAAGAACTGCGAGTCCCGCAGGATACGGCAACGCGGTTCCGGCGGGAGTTTTGCGCACTCCGAACGCGACTTCCTTCCCTTCGGCGATGGGCTGGGGCGCGATCTTGATGAAGCGCTCGGGAGTGACTTGTCCGTCCGCGAATTTGTAAACCGCGATGCCGTTGCCCGTGCTTTTCGGCTTTTCACCGGTAGGGTCGGTGATCGATCCCATCGACGCATAGATATGTTTGCCATCGGTCGAAAAAGCGAGGCCGATGAAATAGCTTTGGCGAGTGGAATAGTCGTCGCTCAACCGGTCGTCGGGAAAGTCGTGCAGTTCATTGTTGCTGAGATCGAGAATGGAGATCGATTGGCGCGCGCCTGTCTCTTGCGTGCCGTATCCCTGATTGAGTAGTGCCGCGTAACGTCCGTCGGGGCTCAGCGCGATAGTCGCGGGAAAGCTGTTGGTACGGGCGAGATACCCGGGTACGGGGAGCGTCAGGGTTTTGCTGGTTGGAAGATTGATTCGGCGCGAGCGGTCGGCGGCACGAGCGACCCCGAACACCACAACCAGGGCGGAAAGAGCGAGGAGGGACATAGGAGCGATCTTTTTCACGAACCGTTTCACGAGCGGAGCCTCGGGAGGGTTTTACCATTCGCGACCGGGGAGATGCAAACGATCGGAGCGCGTAATGCCTTAGCTGAAGCTTCCACAAAATATCGACTACAGTCAGCGGAGCCCGAGCAGCACAGCAACATACTGCCGAACCTTGCCCACTAATGCTGGTTCAGCCGTGGAACGGAACTTCGCCTTTCGGCCGACCCAATCCATGCTCTTCAACTGATCAACGAGAACTGCGCCCTCAACTTTATCAACGGTAATTGGCAGGGCGAAGGGGTAGGGCTTGCGCTTGCTTGTAAGCGGACACACTACGGCGAGGCCGCTGGCGCGGTTGTAGCGCTGATCGGTAAGCACCAGTGCGGGGCGTCGCTTGGCCTGTTCGCGGCCAACTTGCGGATCGAAATCCATCATCACGATGTCCCCGGCGTCCGGAACGTAGGAAGTTACTACCATTCAACAACTTCCTTCCCCACTTCCGCGCCGGTTGAAATCTCACCGTAGCGATTTTCTGGGGTGATCTGGGAAACGAGTTGCGACAACGTGGGAATCTTCGTTGGCCGGCGCAGTTCGACGCGGCCTTCGGCGGCAGCTTCGATCTCCAGCGAATCGCCTTCCTTCAGCTTCGCTTCCTCAACCACGGGCTTGGGAATGCGTACGGCCAGACTGTTGCCCCATTTAACCATCTGCGTTTTCATGAACGGAGATCCTTTCCAGATGATACACAGTATATCCTATTGTAGCTACACTGTCGACACATAAGTTGGGGTGCTGAAAGCGGCAGAGAGCTCGGAAAGCCGGCTTGGAAGTCGAGGAAACCGATCTCTCCGAATTGTGATCGTGCACCTCTCGTTGGCTCAATTGCTTCAAAATTTCACAGTTCTTTAACACTGCCGAGTTTGTGATCCACAACCTCGCGGTGAGAAGCTACGTCTAAGCAAGCACCGAAACCTTGGGCGGCTGTGGTGGCCGCTTTCCTATCAGTCGAAGTTTTGGCAAAAGCTCGTTCGAGCTTGGATTGGAGATTCCTGATGGCAATCAATCGAAGAGACTTCTTGTCCGGCGTGGCCGGGGCATGTGGTGCATCCGTATTGGGATCGGTCGCCGGACTGAATCCTAAAGCGCTGTTCGCGGGCGAGACATCCAGTACGAACCCTCTCCCGCCACCGGACCAGTCCGGCATCAATCACATCGTTGTTGTGACCATGGAGAACCGCAGCTTCGATCACTTCCTCGGATGGCTCCCGGGCGCCACTGGGAGGCAGGCGGGTTTGTCTTACCTTGATCCTAACGGGGTTGCGCATTCGACGTACCCGCTGGCGCCCGACTATACGGGCTGTCCGCATCCGGATCCCGATCATTCTTATTCAGGAGGCCGGATTGACTATGACGGCGGCAAGATGGACGGTTTCCTCAAAAACCCAGCCAATGATATTTTCGCCATCGGCTATTACACGAAGAAAGACATTCCTTTCTACGCCGCGCTGGCGCTTCACTATACGACGCTCAGCAACTATTTTTGCTCGATCCTCGGGCCGACCTTTCCGAATCGAATTTTCCAGTTCGCGGCGCAAACCGACCGGCTGGACAATTCGCTCTCGCAGTCCAGCTTGCCCACCATTTTCGACTCGCTGAATAACGCCGGAGTCAGCGCGCGCTACTACTTCAACAATCTGCCTTTTCTCGGATTGTGGGGTCCGAAATACTTGTTAAACACCTTTTTGTATAGCGATTTCCTCTTGGATGCGGCGAGCGGAAATCTGCCGGCGGTCTCCTACGTCGATCCGATTTACACATTGACCGACGACGGAACGGGAAACGACGATCATCCCCATGCCGACATACGCCGGGGCGAAGCCTTCCTGGCACAGACGTTCCATGCCGTGGCGAGCGGGCCGGCGTGGAAGAACACCGTGTTCGTCGTGAACTTCGATGAGAATGGCGGATTCTTCGAACACGTCCCGCCGCCGCGGGCAGCCGCGCCCAACAATGTGGATCCCGACATTGTGAATGGAAAGACGCTGCTCGGCCCGAGAGTTCCGACAGTGATCGCCTCGCCGTTCACGCGCGGGAATCCGGCGACGCCGCGCGTCATCCACACCGTTTTCGATCACACCTCGGCCTTGAAGCTAATCGAGTGGAGATGGGGTTTGCCACCACTTACGGCGCGCGATGCATCGAGCGATGTGGGGAACCTGGCAACCGCCCTCAACCTGACTAAGCCTAGAGTTACGGTTCCGACGTTGCCCAGTCCGGTAGCGCCTCTACCGAAGGCGTGCCTCCCGCTTGCGGGCGGCATGACCGAGTTTGGCCGACTCGCCCAATCGGAGTTAATGAACGGTTGGAAGGTTCGTTAAGAGAAAATTCCGTTTAGGAAGCGGCGCGGGAACCTGGCGGCTCGCGCCGCACGTCTGATACTAGACGCGAAACTCATACCACACGACACCAGCGCTTCACTTTAGTGCAGGTTTTTCCCTACCCAATCTTCAATTCGACCAAGGGCTTTACTCAGGTTCTCCAGTGAATTAGCGACGCTGAAGCGGAGATAGCCTTCTCCGTATTCGCCGAAGGCGGTGCCGGAGAGACAGGCGACGCCCGCTTGTTCGAGCAGCGCGTCGGCCAATTTCTTTGAAGGCCAACCGGTTTTCGTAATGTTGGGGAAAGTGTAGAACGCGCCTTTGGGCGTACGGCAGGAGAAGCCTTTGATCTTGTTCAGGCCGGCGACGAAAGCATCGCGGCGGCGCTTGAACTCAGCGCTCATTTTGTCAACCGAGGACTGGTCGCCGCGCAGCGCCTCAATTCCCGCAATCTGCGTGAAGCTGGCGGTACAGGAGTTTGAGTTGGTCACGAGACGCGCGATTGACTCGGCCAGATCGGGGCGCATTACGCCGTAGCCCAGGCGCCATCCGGTCATGGCGTAGGTTTTGGAGAAGCCGTCGAGCAGAATGGTGCGCTCCTTGAAGCCGGGCACGCTCATGATGGAGAAGTGGTCGCCATCGTATATGAGGCGGCTGTAGATTTCGTCTGAAAGGATGAGGATATTGCGGTCGCCAATCGCTTCGGCTACTTCGAAAATGTCTTTCCTGGTGAGCACGCCTCCGGTCGGGTTGTGCGGCGAATTTAGGATGATCAACTTCGTGCGGTCGGTTATCAGCGATGCCAGTTCTTTGACGTCGACAGAAAAGTCACGCTCTTCGCGCAGCGGAATGGGTATCGCCTTGCCGAGCGAATAGTTGATCATCGACTCGTAGATAGGGAATCCGGGATTGGGATAAATGACTTCATCTCCAGCATCAATTAATGCCAGGATAGTAAAGAAAATAATCGGCTTGCCGCCGGGGACGACAACGACTTCTTCGCTCGAAACCGGAACGCTACGAGTGCTGCTGACGTAGTCGGCGATGGTCTGGCGCAGGTCGGGCAGACCGGCGGGGGGACCGTAGTGCGTCCACCCCTTGTGGAGGGCGCTGACTCCGGCTTCGATAACGTTGGCGGGGGTGTCGAAGTCGGGTTCGCCAATTTCGAGGTGGATGACTTCTTTCCCTTGCTTCTCGAGCTGACGGGCGCGGTTCAGGACTTCAAAAGCGGTTTCGGTGCCGAGCCGCGACATCCGGCTGGCGAGACGCAATTCGAGTTGAGTTGTGGCTGGCATGGCGACGAGAGAATTATAGCGCCTTGATCTTAATAAGGTCAGAGGTCAGAGGTTAGATTGCAGAGGTGAAAATCTTCTGACGACGGCCTGTGGGAGATTTTGATTCTTACCTCTGCAATCTAACCTCTGACCTCTGCAATCACTCCGAGATTGTGCTCTCTTCGCTCTGCGCCCGCAGGATGCGATCGACAGAGTACGGGGCGCGCTGCGCGGGCTCGTGATAATGGCGCACCTGCATTTCTCCAAGCAAGCCGACGGCGAGCATATTCAATCCCGCCAACAAAAGGACGGCGGAGAACATCATGAGCGGGCCGTGTTGGGTCATAACATCGGCCTGGTGCAAGAGCTTCTGCAGAATGAGCCAGCCGGAGATTCCGCAGCCCGCCATGATGCTGAACATCCCCACCGTGCCGAAGAAGTGTAAGGGGCGGGAAAGATATTTGAGCAGGAAGCGGATCGTGATGAGGTCGAAGAAGACGCGGAAGGTGCGCGAGATTCCATAATGCGAAGCGCCGCGTTCCCGGTTCACGTTCTTGATGGGCACTTCGATGATCGACGCGCCGTGCCACGACGCCAGCGCTGGGATGAAGCGGTGGAGCTCTCCGTAGAGCGGAACCTGTCCCAGGATCTCGCGGCGGTAAGCTTTGAACGTGGTTCCGAAGTCGTGGATGTCAACGCCGCTCAACTTGGCCATCAGCCAGTTGGCGCAGCGCGAAGGAAAGCGGCGCAGCCAGAAATTGTCGACGCGATTCTTGCGCCATCCGCTGACGATGTCGTAGCCCTCGGCAATTTTCTCCAGGAACAACGGGATGTCGGCGGGATCGTGCTGCAAGTCGCCGTCCATGGCGATGATGTATTCCCCGCGGGCATGGTCGAAGCCGGCAGCGAGGCCGGCGGTCTGTCCAAAATTACGGCGCAGCTTGACGATGGTCACACGGCTGTCTACGGCGGCAATCTCACGCAGCAGCGGAAATGTGCCGTCGATCGAGCCATCATCGACCAGCACCATCTCGAAGGTCTCGCCGCTCGCCTCCATCACCGACTTAAGCCGCGCGTACAGGTCGGTGACATTCTCCTGCTCGTTATGGAGCGGGACTACGATTGAATATTTGAGCACAGTGTTTTTTATTATACGGGAACGGGGGTCGGGTCGAAGTGACTTCCGTGAGGCGGGGCCACATTCTGAGGCGTCCTCCGTTCCGGGCAATGCTGCGGGCAATGCGACGATCTCTGCTGCGACCTCTGCTGCGACCCACGGACTGCCCGGCGCGACATTCTTGCGCGTTTTTTTTGCAAGAGTGGGATTCCACGACTGCGGATTCTGCGGGCAGGGCGGGCTCCTCGCCCCGCCAATGTTTACTACCTGGTACCCCCACCCCCCTCCCCCCTGGTCTCCTGGAATCATAGAGTTGGCGGGAATTTTTTGCTTCGGTCTTTGAATCCAAAGGACTTACAGGTAAAGTCTTTCAGGAATAAGGACTTACTGGGATTTCTTGGCCTCTGGAGCGGGGAAGTCGTGTCCCGTATCCATTGTCAAACCCGCATGTCCTATTGACACGTTAGGCCATGAAAATGGCCGGTTCCGCTCGGACCACTCTGTTGTTGTCAAAGATCGTCTCCGCCTACGCGGGCCCTCCTTAGACGTATTTTCGAAGCAAAGAACGCTGAGATGGTTTTGGGGCGGACCCGTCTTTCGAGACGGGCACGCGCTTCACTACCCAATCAGGAAACCATTTGTTAAATTTGGCGAATGGGATTTCTGTGCTGTGCGCACGGAATTTTGGTGATGAAAAATTGCGAGGGGAAACCCGAAGAGGGAGGACGCGAAAATACGCGAGAAGTGGCGCACCTGACAGTTTGTTCGGTCGACGATCAAAGACAAGCCCGCGTTATTCTTCCCACGTTGATGTGGCCCATCCGCCCCACCCGCCTTGTTCTCAATAGCTACTGTCGGACATGAGCGGGGTTTGGAAACCGCGCTGGGAGCGCTACTAAACGAGTAGCGAAGTCTTGGGCGTCATTAATCAGTGTATTGATATCGTCGTCAATGCGCAGATAGAACTTATCGTAATCGGCTCGTTCTCTTTTTTCTTTTAGGCGCTTAGCGATCGCTGCGAGCCTTTTACAGTCGAGATCGGGACTACCGCTGTAATTCCGCCAGAGCTGCTGGTGCGATGGCTCGCCGGGTCTGCTCACGAATCCATTGCCAACGGCCCTCGTCAGGGCTAGGTGATAGACGTAGTAGTAGGCTCGACTAATGGCGCTG
>WNEZ01001251.1_pt1 | contig 24359 bp, 15 predicted proteins | sample 5400521 | NCBI WGS metagenome assembly WNEZ01 (sample SAMN13153339, study PRJNA577476) | soil metagenome | isolation source: 120 cm saprolite under Douglas fir tree site 2 hole 1 replicate 1 | place: USA:California | collected 2015-04-18
GATTCATAGGTTAAAACCGCTGGACAGCTAAAGCTACTTTTCTGAAAAGTCATCGACTGCTGCAAACATTTTGGAGACGAATGCTGGATTTTCGGCCACTTTTGAAGGAAATGAGTGAAATTCACGCCGGATCTAAGTACTACGGGTCTATTCGGAACTTGCTTCTTAAATGTGGCGATCTTGGACATTCGGTGGCGCAACCGGGCGCAGAGGCCCGACACCGTGGTTGGCCGGTATTCGGTGATGGCCTTTCCTGCCAACCACGCACCCGGGTTGGGAGCGATGCTGTATTCGATTCAAGCCAACGGCCGCGCTATCTTCTACGGTACGGACACTGCGACGCTGTTCGAACACACTTGGCAGGCTTTCCGCGAGCACAAGATGCGGTTAATGCTGTTACCCTGGATCACACCTATGGTCCCGAACAGCGTGGCGGTGACCATCTCAGCGCCCATCAAGTGATTGAGCACGAAGCGATGGGCTAGTTCTCACGACTTAGTGGCTGGCCAGCTCAGACGACGTTTCCGGCGCACCGTCTAGTGCTTCCGGTCGATTCACGGGCAATACTGAAATAATCGGCGAGATCCCAGTTTCCCAATCGGCGACCTGACGGCAACTAAGAAGTTCCGGTGGAGCTACAGCACTGGGCCGAGACAAAAACAAACTGCGGCGCAATTCCTTTACTGTCGTGGCGACTCGCATGAAGCAAGAAGCACTTAAGTTCGCCGTTAGGGGGATACAGAAGGGTGTCGCCAACGTTCGATCACCTGATCAACGGCCTCATGAATAGAGTCACGGGCGTCAGTTCGGCTGTAGCCGCTCATATGGCGAAGATCGCCGACGCGCGGTACTCCGGTTTCATAGGCCATAGCGTCGAGCGCCTTACGCGGCAAATGGAACATGAGGGAATGAAATGGGTCTCTCACGTCCGCCACTGGGTCGAGTCGCAAATCGTAGATAGACGTCGCGCCAGGGAACCAGTTCATTGGTTTGATCAGAAGGTAGCCGTCCTCGCGAGGTATCGGCGCAGTCCTGTCGACTTTCGGCCGGCCGTACTTGAGTTCGGTAACGACCAGCGTGGACTTGCGCAGCGCCCTCGTGTATTCGGCCAAAGCGCGGCCGCACACGGAAAATATGAATCCCAAAAAAACTAAATGCTTCGGCATCTGGGCGAGCGAGGAACGCAAACGTGAACCGCAAAGTATTGATCACCGGCGCGACCTGGACACCGGCCGCGCTGCCGCTAAGGAATGGCCTGACGATGCATTTTCTCCGAGGCTTCTCGTTTCGTCTGCAATTTCATTTGAGAAAACTTTTTGACGACTTTGGCGTGGCCTTGCCTGAGGAGCAGTGTAGCCCGCTCGTCTGCAACACCGCCAGCGCCGAGTGGAGGCAGTTTCATGGCTCTAGTGCGGTTGCGACTCCGACGTTCTTGTCCGCTCCACCGTAGTAAAAGAACCAGCGATTCCCGTCCCGTACCATTCCTTCGACAAAGACTACGTTGGGGACTTGACCAACTTTTTCCCATACCTTTTCAGGCGCAAATACCGGCACTTCTGATCGCGCAAGAACTTTGGTGGGATCTTTCTTGTCGAACAGGACCCAGCCGGTTGAATAAACCAGTTTGTCATCTGCGCCGTTGTAAATCAGGAAGATACCCTGCGGCGTTATGATCGGTGGTGGTCCAGGCTCAACAACTTGCGAATCAAACGATCCTGAGCGGCTCGACAGCACTGGGTGGTCGAGAGCTTCCGTCCAGTGGAGCAAATCTTCGGAGTAAGCTACGCCCATTTGACTTTCTTTGCCCTGCGCGTCAGCCAGATAGTACATCCAATACTTGCCATTTATTTTCTCTGGAACAATTGCGCCCGACTTCGTCCACTTCACATTCCATTTACCCTTGTAACTGGGAATGATGATGCCTTGGCGCTTCCATTGAATCAGGTCCGTGGAGATCGCTAGGCACAGTTGAGCATCTTTTTTGTCCGCAGCCACCCCATCAACGTTGTTGTATCCGGTGTAGGTCAGATAGTACGTATCTCCGATTTTTTGCAGCCGCGGGTCTTCAACGCCACCCCCTTTTTCATACGGCGCCTCCGAAACCATCACCGGTTCGGCCCGGCGCTCGAAACGAATGCCGTCATCGCTCGTGGCATATCCAAGCGACGAAGTACCCTTATGGTCTTGCGCGCGGTAAAGCATTACGAATTTTCCGTCTTTCTTTACAACGGAGGGATTAAATGTTCCCGCGGATTCGAAGCCCTCACCCTGGGGAGACACGATGGGGTCGGGGGAAAGCCGCGTCCACTTCCCAAAAGGTGGAGTAAAAGGAGCGGCGGCAACGGCGGCGAGAGCGATGAGAACCACCACGGAAACGGTGAATGTCCGCGCCGCGCGGGTTGCGACAAACGATACTTTTGCCATAGCAGGAATTCCTTTCCTTACGATCGAACTGGACGCGATGGAAAACTTCCAAAAAAGTTCTTCTTCGTGTAAATACCGGCAAAAAATCTACTGATCAAAAGTCGGCCAGCAACCGGATGAAAGACTGTCTCGGGACTTGCACCGTTTCACTGGTGGTCTTGCCATTCACACTCAGGCGAACGGGTCGCTGGCTCGCTACAGAAATCGCCATGGTTGCAGATCGCGTAACGGCTGTAGGGTTGTACAAGATGAAATTTAGCTGTCGCGGTGGAAACTCTTTTGCAAGGGCGGCGTCCAAGAGGTCCAGGTTCAACAGCATCAGTTCCCGGTCACTGACCTGCCCCAGCGCTTCAAACATCAAATACATCCAAATCGATTCACCCGCCCCGTAGATTTCCTTGCCCACGTTTCCGGTCATACCACCGAGTTCCAGCGTGCCCAGATTTTCGAACGGAATGAACGCGGAGAAACCCCGCTTGCGGTTGGCGGAGCAGTCCTCGAAAAAATAGAAGTTGTTGCGCCGCTGCTGGTCCATGAAACGCAGGAGACCTTCGAAGACAATTCCTCGTTTCATGACGCCGGTCCACGGCAGAATGGCCTCGACGTTTTCTTTGAACGCAGGATAAAGAATAGAAGCGGCGGCCTGCACCATCCCACGGATGTCATGAGATTTTTGGCTGGGATCGGAGTACCAATAAAACATGCGTAGCTGCTGGTACAGCAGATACTTCGCTTCTTGCTCCATGCCGAGTTCTGTGGCCGCGAGCGCCCCATAGGCCAGCTCCTGCGGCTCGTGGAACAAACGCTCTGGAGGAACGGTGTACAAAACATGGATGGCGCGGCGTGCTTCTTCGAGGTACTGCAGGTCTCCAGTCAATTTATTCGCCAGGATTGCCGCCCATGCGTACAGCCCGCTCACAGCGTAATTTGTGCCAGCGCCCTCAGCTTGAAGAGAGGCCACCTGGTAATAAATCGGAAAAAGATAGTTATATTGCGCGGCCATCTTTTGCGCGGTGCGGAAGGCGTCAAGGAAGTGATCTGTAGCCTCCTTTGATCCAGCGAGAGATCCGATCATTGCATATTTGATCAGCGAATTTTCGAAGGGATACCACGAATCGGCCCGTTCGTCCTTATGGCGCACGAGATCGTTGCTAATGCTGTGGGTGTCCGGGTGATAGAAAACGGGAAGGTCCGCAAGGAGAGCGTCGCATTCACGTTGGAAAACTGCCGCAGGATGCAGCCGAAGATAGAGGAGCGAAGGCCAAAGAACATCGGCGATGGTCATCAACTCGAAATTGTCGGGCGCGTCCTTCCAAAGTTGCGAACTGGCCTTTACATATGCGCGCAAACCAGTGTGCCCCTGAACTTCGATTTGCGCCGAGGTCTTGTCCTGGAGATCTTCCACTGTACCTGCTGCGAATTCTTTCCAGGACGTGGCGCAACCCGGCCAAGTCAGTTTTTCCTCGAATAGGGGAAGCAAAGCCTGCATCCATCGCGCGACTGATTCTTGCGCGGTCAACAAGCGGGTCATGGGCCGCTGAAGCAGCCAGTAAGTGAAACTGACGTCGCCCTCGGGAAGGATATTTCCAGTAGCTTGGTTCGCCAGCAATCCTATGCCAAGACGCTGAGTGCCATCTTTTTCAATTCGCGAAATATTGGTGCAGCGATAAACCAGAAAGCGCGGAAGATTTTGCGTGGACATCCAACTCATCTCGCTGACATCGAAGTACATCAACGTCTCGACGCCAACGTTCTGGTCCAGAAGATAGACTGCCGGAAGATCGTTGCCATAGGTGCCCAGGGAGTTCCGCGTTGGCTGTTCCAGCAGCACGCGCCGCCAACTTCCGGACTGGCCTTCCATTAGGGTCGACGAAGAACTCAACCAGGTGATAATCTGCGGCTCAATGTGGGTGTCCTGGCGGAGCCTAACCGGAGCGGGCAGATGAAGCGTGGTGCGAAAGCGAAACCAGGGGGCATCCGTTGCGAGGCTCACAGCGCTGATTTCTGCATCCCAGTTGTAGGAGAACGATTTACCGTCGGTTCCTTCCGCTTTGCCTTGGCCGGTGCAGTGAATACCGGCGGCCTCACGCTGTATTTTCGAAGTGACCAGTGAAAAAGAATCGCCGGCGATGAGCGGATTGTTGGGAAGGGTCGCGGGCTTCCATTCATCGTTGATTCGAAGGAAATTTTGAAAGGCAAGAGGCGAACCGGTTTGCGAGATACGGAGTTGCTGAGGACCGTGTTCAAGGTTGGAGGAGGAGGAAGAAAGATCGGAATCGAAAAAGGGCCAGGCGGATTTATTGGAAGTGTTGGCATGAGCCGGCACAGCACCGACAGCGGTGACGAGCAGCGTTCTCATAAAGCCACGCCGATTGAACTGGCTCATATGGCTGCTACTCCGGTGTTGGAGGAGAGGATAGAACTCGGCCCAGCAGGAGGTGCTGAGCCGAGTTCTTCGATACTAATACGTGATCTTCAGACCAAATTGAATGATGCGCGGTCCGCTAGAATTGTTGACGGCGCCGAAGCCGCAGGCGGTCGGCCCAGGGCAATCGACCTTTCCCGAAGCGTCCTTATGACCCACAGGAAGGAACGGCGTCTGCAGGCTGGGACCAAATACGTTGCTCGGAGTGGAATAGATGTGCCGGTTGAACATGTTGAAGAAGGAGGCTTGGAAATCGATCGTAGCCTTCTCGCCGATCAGGCGTGTTTTCTTCCCAATCGTGAAGTCTTCATTTTTTCCTCCAAACGAGCGCGCAAGCGGTAAGGATCGGCCCTCATTGCCGAATGCACATGTCGTTGCCGACGAAGCGCAATTCGTCGCCGGCGTGAAGGCGGCAGGATTCCAGAAGGGCACGCTAGCTGTATTGAAGTTCGATTTATTGGTTTGCGGTACGCCGGGAACGACGTTGACACGCGCGCCCGCTCCCGTGACGTTACATCCGCCAAACAACACGGCACCCGCAGTTCCGTTGCAGTCTCCGTAAACCTCTGTTGGCGTTCCGGAATGGTAGCTAAGAATGGTGGAAACGTACCAGCCACCCACGACGCGATCCTTCATGCCACCGCTATTCAAGTAGCGCTTGCCGCGTCCAACAGGCAGTTCATAAAAGAAACTGGCAACCAAAGATTGCGGAGTGTCGAGCTGGCTGACCGCCTTCTCCGCTTTCCGGTTGTAGGAATTCTCACCGATGAAGCTGTTCGTCCCGATAAAGCCAGAAACACCAGGGCCGGCAGAATCGGCATCGGTAATGTTCTTCGAAACCGTGTAGGAAACCAGGAAGCTCAGCCCCTGGGCAAAGCGCTTGTTGACCTGCAATTGCATCGCGTTATAGGTGGAGTTGCCCGTGCGATCCGGAGTGAACGAATTGTCTTCCTGGTTGAAGGTGCCGTATTGAGGGAATGGCCGCAGCAGCTGGTTGATATTTCCCGTGAAACCCGCATAGGGCAAGGTGAGGCCCGCGGCAACGGATTTCGGACAGGTATCCGCGGCAAGACAAGAAGAGGGCATCGTCAATTCGCCACCAAGCGAAAGAAATGAGGGATTCACCTGGTTGGGAATGACGTTCAATGCTGGCAGATGGGTTCCTTTGGAACCGACATACGCCACACTGACCATCAGGTTGTTCATCACCTGCCGTTGAATGTCCAGGTTCCAGGTCTGGATATCCGCGGGACGCCCAGTGTTAGCCGGAACCAGGATGACTCCGTTTTGATTGTTCTGCGCACCTGGGATAAGCGGCCCGGTGGGCGGGAAGATGTGTGTTATGCCGTTATCGATCTGGGTGGGGCCGCCGTTGGTGACGTTCACTGTCTGGCGATTAAAGAAACCGAGTCCATCCTGGTCGGCAAAGGATCCTTCCTTCATTGATTCGTAAAAAATGCCATAGCCGCCCCGCAGGACGGTCTTATCATTAATGCTATATGCGAACCCGACGCGCGGTCCGAAAGCCTTGTGGTAGACGTCCTGCGGACGCTTGTGCCCGTTTCGTCCGGCTCCGGAACCAAAATAGGTGTAAGCGCCGAGGATATTTCCGGCGTCCGGGTTGGGGAGTTTTGGATCGACCGCAGAAAAGCGATCAAAGGCTTCGCTGGCCGGCAGATCGATATCGTAGCGAAGGCCGTAGTTCAGGGTAAGTTTAGAACTGAACTTGTAGCTGTCCTGCGCGTACAGCGCATAATCCTTGTAACGGACACCACTGAAATTTCCATAGTTTAGCGTGGTGGTATCGGACAGGCCAAAAAGGCTGCTGGCCACCGAATAGCCGCCCAGTCCAGAGGCGTCGCCGGTGCTACTGGTCTGTGCGGAACCAAAGTCGAATTCGCCCGAGCCTTGCGTCAGTCGCCGCACGTTGAATTGCAACATGCGGACTTCTCCTCCGAACTTGAAGTTGTGTTTGCCCTTGACCCAGCTTACTGCATCGTTGATCTGGAATACGTTATCGGCAAATTGCGAGTCACCGCAATTGTTGACTTGATAGTTGGTGCCACCCCATTTTATACATGGAAAGGTGGTGTTATTTACGCCTGTGAGCCCGATCTTGTCCGGGTATCCCTGACCGAGACTGTTTGCAACTTCACCGCGGTAACGGCGGCTGAAGCCGACAAGGAACTGATTAACGAGCGATGGGGTGAAAACGTAATTGTCGCTGAAACGAATATAGCGAGTATTCTGGGGAAGGCTGGAGCCGAAAATGGGTCCGAGATTGGAACTCCCGCCTGTCTTGGTGTTATCGTAATCGAATCCGCCGGAAATACGGTGCTTTTCAGAAAAGGCGTGATCAATCTTCACGTCGAACAAATTCGCAGTGGTGCTCGAAACAGTGTGGTCGACTACGTTGCTGGTCAAGCCTCCATTTGTGGGGGGCAAGAGAGCAAACACATTGGTCATTACTTTGCTCGGCGTGAAATTTGGGTCGTTCGTCAGAATGTTGCCAGGGATCGCTGCGTGCGTGGTGGGATCGTAAAGCTGTACGCTGGGGAGTAGCGCAGAGAAGTCGCCTTTGCGAAAGTTTTCATTGGGGAAGTCGTCGAAACTGGTACCACCATTTTTGAGCCGGAATCCCTCATACGCGAAGAAAAAGAAGGTTTTATTTTTTCCATTGTAGATTTTGGGAACCCAGACCGGACCTCCAAAGGTAGCGCCGAAATCATTCTGCTTGTCCACGCTTCTCTTTGAGCCGCTAAGGTTGTTCACCCAACTGTTTGCGTCCAAGCCGGTATTCCGGAAATAATCATAGACAGATCCGTGCACCTGATTGGTGCCGGATTTCAGTGTCAAGCTGACGATGCCATCGCCAGACTGTCCGTATTCCGCGGAGAAGTTGCTCTGCAGCACGCGGAATTCATCCACGGCATCCGTGGAAACACCCTTGTTCCATTGCGTATTCGGAGACACCAGCGAGATGGATACACCGTCGACGAGGATGTCGGTTCCACCCTCCTGACCACCATTCACCTTAAAGTCGTCGCTTGAATTGCTTCCGGGATTGTTGTCAACGCCGCCCACAAATCCGGGAACCAACTTGATGAATTCCACGGGATTGCGAATCGTGCCGCCTATCGCGAGAGGCAAGTTTGCAACCAGGACGGGTTCCACAGTCGATCCTATTTCGGAGGTTGCCGTTTGCAGCTGACTGGCGTCAGCAATAACCGTTACGTTTTCGGAGACGCCGCCGACCTGCATCGGGATGTCCAGTGAAACCGTTGTGCCCGTTAAAACAGTGACGCCTTCCTGGGAATACTTTTTCAAACCCGGCGCCTCTACAACTACCGAGTAGCGACCCGGCGGGAGGTTTGGCAGAGAATAGATGCCGGCATCCGTCGTCGAGGTCGCTTGGGTAAGTCCAGTGTCCAAGTTTCGACCGGTAACGCTGGCTCCGCTGACTGCTCCACCATTTGGGTCAGTTACTGTGCCCTGAATGCCGCCGTTTGTAGTTTGGGCGTGAAGCGATCCTACCGACACCCAGAGAACGAGCAAACAAGCACAAATGAAACTTTTCATGGACTCTCCCCTTACGTCAGAACAACCCGAGGCTCAGAAACTTGGCACTCAAAAAATCCAGACCTTCGAACCGGTTATCCCAGACAGACGGTTCTGCGGAATCCAAGTCCCAGCGCCCTAATGGTTTTACACTAGTGTGCGCATAATGTGCGCAAGCGCACATTTAGAAAAGGGTGTCACACGTGAATTCATTGTGATTCACCAGAGAAAAGCTTGTTTCTATGGTTGGAAACGTGCGCCAGCGTTGAAAATTCTACGGAATACCGGATTTTCTTCCCAGACCCGCAACATAGTCGGGATCCATGCTCGGATGGCGGAGGCCCACCTGCTCAAGGGCCTGAAAAATGAACGAGTTCCATGCAAAGACGCGATGGTAACCAAAAAAGGGGTGAGCTGGGTCAGTGGCGAGGTATTCCTGGCTTGTCGGGAAGTCTGAAGCGATATTAAGTTCCGCCCATAGACGGTTGGCGATGGCCATTTTCGCGCCTCTCCATCCGTGGTGCTCGCCGGTGACATAGCCGCAGATTTCGATTCGCATCCAGCTGCCGCCGTTGTAATAGATCCCGTCCATGGCGCGATTTGCGTAGTTCAAAGCAAAGGGGTCGCTGACCATAGGGTGCCAGTGCTCGTCGAAGTAGCTCCACTTCTTCCCCCCTTCAGGAAGTCCGATCAGTATCGGCCGCACCGTGCCACCCGCTTCAGGATAGGGGCAATCTTTCCTCGGCAGCATGACCGGAATGCGATCAAGATGGTTCACAACCATCTCGTCGGTCAGGATTTTTCTGCCAAACAGCCAAAGTGAAAGATACTCCGGGAAAATCTCTGCAAATCCGATGGCATCCGCGATGTCGCGCGCCGGACGCATGAATTTTCGCACCGGGTCGTAATAGCTACGATAAATTTCCTCAGCATGCCCGATATGTGCTTCGAGCAGGATTTGACTTACGCCGGGAATCTGCAATTCCTTAATCACTCTCAACAGAACGGCCAGCATCCCCTGGTTCTCGCAGATGACGAAGGTGCCCTCGGGGTACCGGATCACGTCGAGTTGCCCCATGACAAACTGCGCCCGGCAAACCCCGTCACTGCGCGCATCATACGTTTGCAGACAGTACTCAGCCGCCTTCCGGACCTTATCCATCGGCAACTTGGTGCCGAAGCGCCGACGATTCAAGAATGCCCACAGCAGCCAGAGTGGCGTCGAATCATTCGATTTACGCTCCACATTGGCGAGATTGGGTTCCACCAACGTGTTGATCGACCCATCCGCTCCCTGATTTTCGCCCCACAGGCCGAAAACGCTCTCGTTCAGTTCGCGGTTGTAAACACCATTTAGCGCGAAGAAGCTGTCGCGAAGGTACATCTCGCCGGCAGCGGAATACCAGATACTCGGTGCAAGGATCGGCCGGAAACTCTCGGGACCCGCGATCCAACAAAGCATCATCAGGTCAGCGTAAACTGCCTTTTCGGTTTCGCCTCCTTGAAAACCAAGACCTTCGGCCAGACAAAGTTGACTGGCAAGTCGATGACCGCGGATTGTGTCTGGTATCGTTTCGTCCGCAAACACGAATACGGTCTTCTCCTCAGCGTGATCCATTTCCAGTCGATGGTATGGTCCGGTTTGAGTAGCAATGCGTTGAAGCTGCAACCCACGCACTTCAACCTTCGTGAAACCACCCGGTATCTCCCCGTTTAGAGCTTGCTCTGAAGGAGCAACAGAAAGGAAGAGAGCGCTGCCATAGCCTTGCAATCCCGGAACAAATACTGTCGTCTGAAATTCGGACCACGCTTCTGGCGATTGGGGCAGACTATCGTTGTAAAGAGTGATGTCGTCAACTTTGTGCAATTTCTCATCCACTCTCCAAATCTCAAGTGCTACCGGAGCCGCCGAACGATACTCCATGCGCAACGATAGAACTGCGGATCCGCTAAGCGCAAAGGGAATGACTACACCGTCCGCGGTTCTTCGAGTGGACAGGATGGCCCCGCCATCCCGTTCCTCCAGAGTGGCAGCGCCAATTTTTCTCCAAGAGGAAATCTCCGGCAACGGCACGGATCGCGTAGAATGCTCTCCCGCGATCTGCTGCGTAACTTCGCCGAAAGTCTGCTGCACAAAGAAATTGCCGCTGCTGCGCTCCTCGGGAGACGAACCAGAATAAAGATTGGCGTCCGGAATACGTCGTGGCGCAGGCTTCACAGGCCTGCCATCGCGACGAACGATTCGCGTCCATTGATTGCGGTAGCCGGAGTCTGTCAGAAGGCCTATGCACAGACCATGCTGCGTGCGGAAACCGGCGGCTGGAAAATATTCATGCAAAGCGCCACCTTGCCAGTCGAGTTCATCGAAACTCCACAGCTTTGCGGGACTTTCCTGCGGCACCAACCGATTGCTCAATTGATAGAACAACAGGAACATATCGGCTTGCCGCAGCCGGATCTTCTTTCGCACGACACGGGCAGTGATTCGCTTATAGTCCACGCGCACAAACACCGTGGTGTTTAGATTCTTGAGCTTGCACTCGCCTTCGAGGGTCACATGTGTGGCATCGCCGGTCCACGAGGTGGCTTTCCAGTCGTTAACGCGATCTTCCACGCTGCGTTCTTCGTTTTGGAACAGCGCAGAAAATTCTCCGCCCAGGTTGTGCCGGAGAATGGGTCGGCCGTTGAAAAGAAGGACAGCACCATATCCGCTTGTGAGGTCGCCGCTAACCTTGAGCGACAGCCCGTCTGTTTCAGACGAAATTGAGGGCGCGCTTCTATGCAATGGTTCAATTTTCAGTCCAAGGCCGACAGCGAGTCCGGTCGTGACTGACTTTTCGATGAAGTGGCGCCGTGAAACGAATTTGCGGATCATGCGTTGCCGTATCCTCCGGTATTAACCAGAATATTCTGACTAACAGTCCGGCGCTCACGAAAGTGTCTGAAAAACCCGATGAATGGGCGGACTTGGAGCGTTGCTGCCGGAATTCTCGCCGTGTCAGCGGAACGTCCGCAAATATTCAAGCGTTTGATGAAATATGGAAAGGGTCTCACACGTGAAGTCCAGGTGATTCACTTCCATTCGAGCCGTCGCGATCCGGCGAACTGATTGGAAAGAAGCCAGTTAAATATTCAGTTTGAGCAAACTATGTGGTAGCATCGCTGCGTTCAATCGAAAAAACTGATGGCACTTGGCTCTGCTAGAATGAGCGTCTCTCAATCACCAGCCATGGAAGGGCTCCAAACGGATGAACGTTGGCAGCTTGTCCAGCGGATTGTATGCAGTGCGCCTTTTCAAAAAAGCACGCGGCTTCGCGAATTATTGCAGTACCTCGTTGAGCAGACCTTGCACGGGAACGCTCACGAGCTAACTGAGCAGCACATTGGCAACGCCCTGTTCCACAAGCCTTCCGACTACAGCCCTTTGGAGGATAGCTCGGTACGAGTGCACGTTCGGCAGTTGCGCCTGAAGCTTCATGAGTACTTCAACGAAGACGGCCGCAACGAGACAACGATTTTGGAAATACCCAAGGGCGCATACGCTCCAGTCTTCCGGGCAGTGCACAAACTTGACCCCGCCCCCACAGCCGTTGAGGCAAAGTTGAATCCAGTTTCGTTCTGGCGCCAGCGAGCGCTGTTACCCTGGTTTTTGTGCGGAATTCTGTGCGTGGCGGTGGCCGTGTTGGGTTACAGAGGCCTTACGCGCCGGACAACCAGCAACCCGTTGCCGCCCGCAATTGCCCTTTCCTGGCCTTTTTCGCAGATTTTCGATGCGCAGCATCAGACCATAATTGTCGTAGCGGACAGCAACTACGGGATGGCGCGTATCCTTGCCAGCCAGACCGGATCTCTCGATCAGTATTTGCGCCGGGAGTTCCTGCAGGGGCCAGAGGTCAGCAAGATAGGTGCAACCGATTCTCGTTTGAGCGAGTACATTTCAAACTCAACGCTCACTTCATTTGCGGATGTTGCTGACGTCGTTTCGCTGATGAGAATGGCGGGCGCTTTGCAAACCCAGGTGCTGGTCCGTTACCCACGGGATTTGCGAATGCGCGACCTCGATCACAACAACTACGTTTTCATTGGCAGTCCCGGATCCAATCCCTGGGTAACGCTTCTGCAAGACAAGCTCAACTTCAGCGAGAGTGAGAGCGTTGTAGGGAAAAGTGCCAAAGTGTTTGTGAATAAGAACCCGCTTGCTGGCGAACAGCGGCAGTATGAGGGGCTTCGTTGGACAGGAACGATGGGGGAAGACTACGCTACGATTTCTCTTCTTCCAAACGCGACCCATGACGGTAGCGTGCTGGCCTTACAGGGTCTGCAACAGGAAGGCACCGAAGCCGCCGGCCGGTTCCTCGCGGATGAAGAAAATCGCCGTCAGCTCATGAGCGCACTGGGAATTTCTGCCTCCGAAAACCGCACTCAGAATATCTGGTTTGAGGCGCTAATTCGATCGCGGACCGTTTCCGGCGCTCCCAATTCCACAACTCTCGTCGCCGTCCGTCGAATACGCTAGGGACCTGGAATAGTACGCACATTTCCTGGATTCCGGCAGCGGTGGCCGGATAGGTGGTCAGCGAAACCCGCAGCTAGGCTCCTTTCTCAACTAGCGGATGAACCACTTGCTATACTTCTGCGGAAGATTCGTGATTTTGAGATATTACACAAAGTGAAGAGCGAAACTTGTTGGATCATCGTTTGGAAAAATCGGCAAATTCATTATCGTTCCCGCTCTCCGCTCGGAGCTGGCGAGTGGCCCGAATTCCAACTTGGCTGGTGATCGCCGCTTTCTGCATGATCGGTTCGATTCCCGTGGCGTCGCAGACGAAAAGCGACAGAGTTGAAACCTTGCTCAAAGACGCACGCGGAGAAGAGAATACGGGGAACTATGCCTCTGCAGAACGCCTCTACAGGCAGGCTCTGGCGATTGCTCCTGAAAGCCTTGAGAGCCTGAAACGCTTGGGGATTCTGCAGCAGACGGAACTGAAGTTCGACGATTCTATTCAGCTATTCGATCAGGTGCTGGCCAGCGATGCAAGTTTTTCACAGGTGAATTTCTTTCTCGGGGCTTCCTACTTTGGGAAAGGCGATTTTACGCGAGCTATAGAAAGTTTTGAGCGTGAGCTCAAGGCACTCAGCCCACATCCTCGCACTCATTATTATCTAGCGTTGGCATTGCAATCCTCCGGTCGCGTCGAAGAAGCGATCTCGCAACTGAACCAGTCCTTTGCTGAGAACCCTAAAGACGCTGACGCCTTGTACCAATTAGCACGCATTTACAAGAATGCCTCCCTGCGCTCTATCGAGATGCTCAAGACGCTCGACCCGGACTCCTTTCAGCTTCATGCCTTGATGGGTGAGGTGTATGCGGATCAGGAGCGATATTCGGAAGCCATCGAGGAATACCAAGCGGCTCTCGTCAAACGCCCGGACGCCCAGGGGATGCACTTTGTGATCGGAGTGGCCTATTGGGCGCAACGCCAGATGGAGCCCGCCGAGAAAGCTTTTAAGGACGCGTATAAGGAAAATCCGAGCGACCCGATGACGAATTTGTATCTGGGCGACATTGCCGTGCGATACCAGCGCTTTTCCGACGCTTTGCCATTTCTGCTGGTCGCACAACAAGCGCAACCCAATATGCCACAAGTGCACGTTCTCCTTGGGCAATGCTATCAAAGCCAAAAGGAACTGCAGAAAGCAAAAGACGAATTCCATGCGGCAATCAACGCTGATCCCGGGGCAGCGCAACCGCACTACCTGCTGGCGAGGGTCTATCGTGAATTGCACGATCCGCAGGCAAGCACTGCCGAACTTTCCGAATTTGAACGCCTTTCTAAAACGGAGAAAGAGAAGTCCACACAACACACTCCCCAGAACTAGAATGAAAACGTTGCATTGTCGCATGCGGAATTCAATCATGAGTCTGAACTCGAGGGCGTCGGGCCATAATTGCCTTCGCTTCTGGATTTCGGCATTGCTGCTGCTGGCTCCGGCTTCGGAGGTGGCAGGGCAGACCGCGCCATCACCCGCCGCGAAAAATTCGGCAATCGAGTCTCATTTCAGCGCAGCCCAGAAGGCCCAATACGATAAGGACTATTCCACCGCGGAGCGGGAATACCGGGCTGTGCTTGCCCTCGCCCCTGATTTCGCGGAAGTCCATATGAATCTCGGATTGGTCTATCAGCTTCAAGATCGTTCCGACGAAGCCATGGCGGAATTCCGCCGCGCACTCAAAGTCAAACCGGGACTTACCGGCGCCAATTTTTTCCTTGGAGTGGACTACTGCAAGTTGGGCAACGGTGCAAAGGCTATCCCCTATCTCAAGGCAGCCCTTCAGGCAGATCCTGGCCGGCCGGATACCTGGCTCTGGCTGGCAACGGCGCAAGAGATCTCCGGCGAGTTACAAGCCGAAGTTGCCACGCTGCAGCGGGCGCTGGAGCTTCAACCGAAGGACGTGGATGTTTTCTACCTTTTAGGAAGTGCTTACGAGCGGCTAGGGAAACAGGAGGTCGCAAACCTGCAGAAAGTCGCTCCAGGCTCATCGCGCAGCGAACAGTTGCTCGCAGAGAGTTATGCCGCGAGTAGCGAGTGGCCCTCCGCTGTAATTCATTTTCAGAATGCTCTGACGGCTTCGCCGAATCGCGCCGGTTTGCATGCTGAGATGGGTGAAGTTCTTCTTCGTGCAGGCAAAGTGAACCAGGCCATTCGAGAGTTTGACGAAGAGTTGCGCCTCAACCCTGGTAACTTGCATGCCCTCGTGCGGCGCGGCGAAGCAAGGTTGATTCAGGACAATGTGGATGCCGCTCTTCAGGATTGGGAGATATCGTTGGGCATCGATGTCGAACAAACCGAGAGGATTCTGGGTCTCCGCGAAACAGGATTCGGCGATTCTGCTCTCGAGCAACTCCCCGATTCTGCCCGCGAGAAAATCCAGAAACTCGCGGAACACTTGCAAACTCGGAATTCCCCGGCGGCGCATTTGGCTCTTGCGTTTCTCGCCGAGCAGAACGGGAATTTATCTCAGGCAAGGGCGGAGTCTATCCTTGCAGGCCTCCCCTATACCGAACGTACTGTCGGCGGGATCTGCACTGAAGCGGAGGTCGAACTAGCACTCCAGCGCGAGGAGTTTTCTAAGATTGTGCCCTGCGCGGACGAAATTCTCACTTCACGAACTTCCGCTGAGCTTCGCATTCGGGTAGCGAGCGCGTTGTTGGAAGCCGGACATTCCGACGCGGCTCTCAAGGTTCTTGAAGGATTGCCAGCAGCAGATAGAGTATCGGCTGAAGCGGCCTATTGGCGTGCGCGTTGCTACGAAAGACTGGCGACGACAACTTATCTCCGACTGTACCAGGCAGACCCGGATTCCTATCGTCTGCATCAACTGATGGGCGACCTTGAGGCCGCGAAAGGAGATGACGCAAAGGCCATCGAAGAATACCGCGCCGCCATCGCCTTGAAGCCATCTTCTCCAAATCTCCATTACAGCTTGGGCCATCTGCTATGGAAGGACCTCAAAGTTCCCGAAGCGCGCGTTGAACTCGAGGCCGAACTCGCCATGAACCCGCGTCACGCAGGTGCATTAAATGACTTTGGGAATACTTACCTGCTTGAACGTCAACCCAATATGGCGTTGCCATATCTTGCCAGGGCGCTTGCCGCTGATCCGGGAAATCTCGATATACACCGTGATTTGGGCACCGCATACTCCGAACTGCACGACTATCGAAAAGCAGAACAGCACCTCGAAATCGCCATATCCACTGATCACGATGGATCGGTTCACTATAAGCTGGCGAGGGTTTACCAAGCCTTGGGTGAGAAAGAGAAGGCTTCACGCGAATTCGCTCTCTCCACGGCCCTGAACCGTGAATCGCATGACAAGCTCGAAAAGCAAACAGAACGCTTGGGCGAAGTAACAAAGTCCGCCGAAGATCCATAGCATGAAATACTTCCTGATCCTCGTGCTTTGTCCTTACTTCGTTGTGGACTATGTGTCTGTAAAGTCTCCGAGCCTGGCTGCGGACCAAGTTTCTAAACAAAGCGACGCATTTCAGAGGGGTCTCTCGGCGCTAAAAGAGAACCGACCTGAGGATGCCCTCGTAGAGTTCACGGCCGCGGAGCACGAGTATCCTGATAATGCACGCGTTCGCAGCTTCCGCGGAATCTTGCTGGCACGGATGGGCAAAAATGCCGAGGCCGCCGCCGAGTATCAGGAAGCGATTCGGCTCGATCCATTTCTGGAAGATGCCTGTCGCAATCTGGGATTTCTCCGATGGACCGAACACCAGCTCGAGTCGGCCCGCGAAATGTTACGACAGGCAGTAAAGCTGTCTCCCGACGACTCGTTTGCGCACTACTACCTCGGCCGCGTCGAACTGGACGCGCAGCGATACGAACAAGCTTTCTTTGAACTGGAGCTGTCTCGTCAGCCATTGCCCTCGGACGCCGGATTCTTAATCCAAGCCGCGACGGGATATATTGAGTTGGGGCGCCTCGAAAATGCGCAGCAATCCCTCAAGCAACTCATGAACTTGCCGCTGAATGACGCGCAATCTCTGCAAGTCGCGTCCATGCTTCTGTCCATCCACGAGAACGACCGGGCGATCAACATCATGCAGAAATTGAACAAACGTCGGTCCCCAGCTCAGTCGACCTGGGCGCAATTTGACCTGGCGCTTGCTTACTTGCTCGCCGGGAACTACGACAGAGCGGCCGAACAAGCTTTGGTTTACGCACGAGGTGTGGGACCGGAAGGCTCACAGTCTCCGGAAGGGGCGCAAGCTTGGTCCTTGATTGGCATCGCCTATGCGCACCTCAACCAGGGCGAGCAGTCCGTCAATGCCCTACGCCAAGCTGCGGCTTTTGCACCCGGTGAAGAGGAGTACTTGCTCAACCTAACCCGTGAGTTAATGGAACTCAACCGCTATCCCGAAGCTGTCACCGCAGTTCAGAGTGGACTCGCCGCGAATCCAAAGTCTTACTCTTTGCATTTACGGTTGGGCGCGGCCTACTTGGCCGCTGGACGGTATGCGGAAGCGGAAAAAGTGTTTCGCGACCTTGCGGTGGCGGAAGATCCGCTTCCGACCGGGTACATCGGACTGGCACAGGTGTTGCTTCGAACCGGCCACGCCGAGGAAGCTGCGACCGTGCTCGCCGATGCGGAGAAAAAGTTAGGTCGTAAGTTTCTGATCAGCTATTTTCGTGGGTTGGCCCTTGCTCGCGCGGCCAAACCCACCGAAGCGTTGGCCGCTTTTCAACAAGCGGTTCTATTGGACCCGAATAACGCCGAAGCCCACTTGAATTTGGGAAAGTCTCAATTCACTCTGGGCCACGTGAATGAAGCCATTGCTGAACTACAGGAAGCGCTTCGCCTGGATCCTGCCGACCCGCAGGCCAAGCGACTTCTAAGTCAAGCTTATCGCCGCGCTGGTGACGCAAAAAATGCGGAGAAGTATGCAGAAGCGTCCAGCGAAACGCCTGTCGCCCCGGTCGGTGAGCTGATCGGTGATTTCTTCGTTCCACAGTGGCAAGTTCCTCCCGATAGCGGGGAAAAATAGCGCTCCACGATCTGCACACGGCAACTTCCTTGACCAAGTCGAAACCACAACCTACTCTTGAGCGGCAAAAATAATTCCAAATACCGTTCACGCTGTTTATGTTTTTTGCTCGGAGATTACATCTTCGAATCATCTGATCATGCCCTATGGAATTCACGGATGGATTTAACGAGCCTGAGGTGAACGCTTGAACAGAATCAATTCGGGGACCCAGAGAGCGCTCCTCCAAAAAATATTGCTTTGGCCCGCTACGCTGATTCTGCTGTTCAGCGGTCCTGTGCCTGCTCAGACGTTAGCCCAGAAAGTTGAGGACAACACAAGCATCGCAAATTTTGTCGACATCGCAGAAAAAGCAGGGCTGACGGCCGTGAATGTGTTTGGCGGCGTCGATACCAAGAAATACATCATTGAGACCACCGGGACGGGCGTGGCCATCTTTGACTACGACAATGATGGCTGGCCGGATATTTTCATCGTGAATGGAACCACGCTGGAAGGGTTTCCCGACGACCACGCTCCCACCAACCATCTTTATCACAACAATCACGACGGTACGTTTACGGATGTCACCGCTAAGGCCGGCCTTGTTGCCACCGGTTGGGGTCAAGGCGTTTGCGTCGGGGATTACGATAATGATGGTTGGGAAGATCTGTTCGTTACGTATTACGGGAAGAACCGTCTCTATCATAATGACCATGGAGTTTTCACCGAAGTGGCCGAAAAAGCTGGCGTGGCAGGATCGGGAAAGGCCTGGGGCACTGGCTGCGCTTTCGTTGATTACAACCGTGACGGGCGCCTCGACCTCATGGTGGCAAATTATGTGGATTTCAATCTATCCACTATTCCGACCCCGGGCGAGGGAAGTTCTTGCGTATGGAAGGGCGTGCCGGTGATGTGCGGACCGCGTGGTCTGCCGGGCGCGAAGAATATTTTGTATGAGAATCGCGGTGACGGGACCTTCGCGGATGTTACCGCCAAGGCCCATATAGACCGGACCGGTGGACACTACGCGTTCAGCGTTTCCACATTCGATTTTGACGACGATGGCTGGCCGGATATCTACGTAGCCTGCGATAGCGCCCCAAGCATTCTCTATCACAACAATCGCGATGGCACTTTCACCGATGTTGCGGTGATGGCTGGAGTAGCGTTCAACGAAGATGGGCGTGAGCAAGCGGGGATGGGAACAACTATCGCCGATTACAACGGCGACGGACGGCTGGATATTTTTAAGACTAACTTCTCGGATGACACGCCGACTCTATACCGCAACGATGGTGAAGGAATCTTTTCTGACGTTACATTCCCCGCGGGACTCGGTCAGCACACGCAATATCTGGGCTGGGGCACCACGTTTTTTGATTTCGACAATGATGGCTGGCCCGATCTCATCCTCGCCAACGGACATGTTTACCCGGAGGTCGACAAGTTTCACTTGGGGAGCGGATACATGGAGCCTCGCCTTCTATATCACAACAACGGCAACGCCACATTCACCGACGTTTCAGCGACGGCGGGATCCGGAATTAACGCGGTTTCCTCGGCCCGCGGTTTGGCTGTAGGAGATCTCTGGAATAATGGACAACTTTCCGTAGTCATCAACAACGTGTACGCAAGACCGAGCCTGTTGGTAAATGGTGCGCCTTCCGGCAACCACTGGGTCGCCTTTAGGACGATCGGAACCCGCTCCAATCGCGACGGGATCGGCGCAAAGCTCACCGTCAAAGCGGGCAAGAGAACTTTGGTGGATGAAGTGCGCAGCGGTTCGAGTTACATTTCCCAAAGTGATCTGAGAGTGCATTTCGGTCTGGGCTCCGCGGCGAAACTCGATTCCGTACAGGTGCGCTGGCCGAGCGGACTCGTCGAGCTCTTCAATGATTTATCCGTAGATGCGATACACACGCTGAAGGAAGGATCTGGGAAAACAGCCGCGCCGAATCCGAAGAAGCCTTAATCCCACAGTGCAAGAGGGCGACTCGGCCCTATGGCAAATGAACTTTTTCGTTCGGCCTTGCGGATGGTTCCTCGATTTTGAGGATTTGATCCACACCAACATCTTTCATCGTCTGACGAATCCCACTGGGCCAGCGAATTTCGATCATCCTCACAACCGTCTCCGGTCCCAGGCCAAAATGTACACGTTTATCGCTCGAAGAAAGATAGCTGCCTGCGGTCGTCACGGTGGCCCACTGAGAACCTTTTGCAGCTGTCAGTTTCACTTCCGCCCCAATCGCATCCCGATTGCTTCTGTGCCCAACGAGTTCCAGGGTTAACCAATGGTTCTGGGTTTGCGTCGAGTTGTGTAAAACGTAGAGCGCCCCATCATTACCGGTCACCACGGCATCCAGGCGGCCGTCGTTATCAATATCGCCGATCGCCAAACCGCGCCCCACCCAGGCTTTTTGAAAGATTTCTCCGGCCTGTGCCGAAACGTCCTCGAAACCCTTGCCGGTATTCCTTGCAAGTAGCATGGGTTCCTTGTAACGAAGGTCTGGAAAGGTCAGCTGGACCGTATCTAAATCGTGTCCCTGGTTGATCAGGAGACCTTTCCATCCAGCATTGTCATAATCCATGAAACGTACACCCCAACCGGAGTGCTTCATGGTCATGCGGCCGAGTCCAGACGGATAGCTATCATAGGTAAACGTGCCATCGCCGTTGTTCCGATAAAGCGCGTACATTTGGCTGGCGAGGGCGGTAACTACCAAGTCTGGCAGACCATCGTTGTTGTAGTCCGCGAAATCTACCCCCATGCCTGCGTAGGTGTGGCCCTCGCCATCCACGGCGACGCCGGAGCGCAGCGCAACTTCCTCGAATGTGCCATCGCCTTTACTGTGGTAAAGAAATTCGGGCATGGAGTCGTTGGCCACAAAGATGTCGAGATGGCCGTCCCGATCATAATCGCCGAAAACAATGCCCAATCCCTTGCCCGGCTCGGCAAGGCCCACTTTGTGCGAAATTTCAGTGAAGTGGCCATTGCCATCGTTGTGATACACCAAGGGGGCAATCGCGCGATATCCATCCGGGTGGCAGTACGCACGGTAACCCTCTCTACGCTCGCCACACCAGGTATCGTCAAAGTCCCACTGCAGGTATCGAAGGACGACTAAATCAAGCAGGCCGTCGCCATCCAAGTCTACCCATGCCGCGCTGGTGGACCACCCGCTGCCTCCGACGCCTGCTTTCTCCGTAACATCCGTAAACGTGCCGTCTCCGTTGTTGTGGTAAAGCCTGTTCCCGCCGTAAGCAGTCACATATAAATCTTCAAATCCATCATTGTCGTAATCTCCCACGGCAACTCCCATACCGTAGCCCATACCCTGCAGGCCGGCTTTTTCCGTTACATCTTCAAATGTGCCGTCGCGCTTTTGATGGTACAGGCGATTCCAATACTTGGACCCCGCCTTTTGCGGGATCGTGCCCTTGGGCGTGGGATCGCTGAGAGGAGCCCCATTCACCACGAAAATATCCAGGCGGCCATCGTGGTCATAGTCGAACAAGGCCACGCCCGATCCCATTGTCTCAATCAGGTATTTTCTCGAGGTGTGTGATGCCGCGTATTCAAAATCTATGCCTAGTGTGGAAGTTACATCGGTGAAGTTTGCCGCCCGTTGTGAGGAAGCTGCGAGCTGAACTAGAGATGCCTGACCAGCAACCGATGCCGGTCTCGTCTGAGCTACGGAAGAGGGAACGAGCAAGCCGAACAGAGCAACGAAGATCCCCGCTTGGCGGCGCCAATTACCCCTGTCGACTGGATTTGTCACTCGTTAATTTGCCTCGACGACAACCGGCCCAGTGTGCCTCCTGCTCTGTCCCAAACAGTGAAAAGTCAGTTTGTGAGACCAGCGAATACTGATCCGACCCTGCTCCCAGAACAACTTAAGGCTGAAAGTGTATATCACAGCTGTAATCTATGGGATTTGTTTCGTCGAATCTACTCTTTAAGGACGGGTTTGCTTAAGCGAGTTATCCCGCAGGGCCTACAACCATCTGTTGGGTGCCACATGCACACTAAGATTCGATCTTCAACAGCCGGAAAAGTGCCTGGCCCGGGGAGATTCCTGGATGTTTGCACCCGAGGCAGACTACGAACGTCATGGGGATGTTCAGGATGTTGTATTTCCCTGCGGCTACACCATCGCGATAGACGGCGACAGCCAACGGCCACTCAGAAATCAATCACGATCGCCGTCACACCTGATCGCACTGCTTGCGTACGTTCGCCATTTGCCGCATCTTCCCTCACCGATGCTTTTGTAGAGCGTCGACGTCCTTATCGCCTTTGCCCTTGGAGAATACCGGGCTAGCGATGGTTCCGCTGATCCGAAAGGGAAATTGCAACTTACCGTCTACTAATGATGCTCCGGACAGCCGGGCGATGGTGTTGGTAAAAAAGCCTTCTTTGGTGGTAATCTCCGCCAAGCCGCGATAGTCCAATTCGTCAGATCCAGAGACGCTCACGCTACCCGAGCCGTTCACGTCGATCCCATAGCCGTCAATGTCTATAACACGGCTCGAAATTCGCTCATTGGCCAGTTCCAGATCAGTGGTTATCAGGTTAAACGAGGAAGGATCATCTCTGGCCGGGCCAAGATCGTTGAAGTGCGCCAGTTTCATTAAATTCGTATTGAGCTTGAGACTCGGCACTTTGCCGTTGCGTACTGTCACGTGTCCGGCTCCGTGAATTCCTGCCAGCGGTCGGAGAGAGTGCGCAATTTCTCCAGCTAACTTTACGTCTCCCTCCATTTTGCCGGTCATCTTTCCGCCGCCGTTTGGAAAGGCCGCCAGGAGATGGGCGACATTGATCCCGCTCAATCGCACACTGCTATTAAAGCTTGCATTCTTCCGAGACAAGTCAAAAGACAGCTCGCCTGCGGCGCTCCCGCCATAGACTTGTGCTTTGACATCCGTGAAAAAGGCGCGCCTCGCCTCTAAGCGCAACTTGGACTCCATGCCTTTTACCTCGACCGCACCAAAACGTAGAAGACCTGCTTTTAGACTGCCCTGGCCATCCATCGAGGAGGAAGAAGGATTGATAATTCCTACCAGGTTCACCTGTTCCAGTTCGCCGGAGATGTCGTGGGCCTCGAAAAAGATGGGACCTGCCACATCGGAGGGCAGAAGATTCGACGCTATCAGTTGCCCGCGCTTGATTTGCACGCGCGTAATCGTTCCGAGAGGAAAAGTGTCCTGCGAGACCGCCGCTTGAGGGTTCTCGAAGTTCCACGGGCCATCGGGGTCCGAAGTCAAATTGAGGACAGGGTCCTCCAACACCACCGACTTGACCACCACCTGCCGATGCAGAAGTGCTGCCACGCTAAGTTCAGCATCGATCCGCGCCACCTTGACGATGTAACCGGATGGAAAGAGCGGCGGATTCTTTACGCCGAAATCGTCAATGCGAAGCGATACAGGAAAAAACGCCAGTGCCAAGTGACCGATCTCAACCTGCTTTCCGATTTTTTCCTGGAGATAGGTGACCATCTGGGGCCGGTAGCGATTCACGTTAATAAGGGCAGGTAGTAGGAAAACGAGCGCGAGCAAGAGTATCGCGGCAATTCCAGCTACGATCAGAGCGGTTCTACGGCGGTTAGTTATAGTTCCCATCGCAACGGCAGGATTCAAATCAATACTTTTCTCCTGAGCGTCGTGCTCCGGTTAGTACAAGTCGGGGGCTTCTTTAAAGGCAGAATTGAACGCATTGTCTCAAGGACGAACGGATATTTCCACGCGTGATAATCAGTTTAGCCGGCTGCTCCAGCAACAAAACGCCGCGTTAGCCGATCCCATGATCGCGACGCCGAGCGGTTTGAGCGGTCTGCTTAGGACCGCTCCTTCGACTCACCTCTGTTGAACGCAGCGCAAATTACTTGCTATCGGCCTTCGCGATCGTGGTCGGGATGACGATGACGCCAATTCCAATATTGTGTCTGCTCCTTCACCTTGAGTTCCACAAATGGATGGTACTCACGGTGTCTCTCGCCCAAATATACGCGATAAGAACGATCTTCGTTGTCGTTCCAGTTGTGGTAGTCCTTGTGCTCACGGTCATAAACCCTGTTGCGGTCATTGTCGTCTCGATGGTGTTCTTCCTGACGTCCGTTGTCTTTAGGAATTCCTGGCTCGCACCAGTATCGGTTGGTTATCGCGGAAAAGATGTTCTATACCGCACACGTCACCAGGCTTGTTCTAAATCACTCGGTAGTTGGTAAAACTCCCGGGGCCGTGTCCGATAGGAGCTGTTGAAAATTTCGCAGAGCGTCCGCAGTTCCGGTCGAGAGCTCTTTCATTTCATAGAGCGCCCGGTCCGCCGCGTACAGCAGCGTCCCAATCGTCGAGGCGTCGCTTGGATATCCCGCAGCCCCGACACTTACGGAAAGTGCTGGCTCTTCGCT
>WNEZ01000894.1_pt1 | contig 24352 bp, 20 predicted proteins | sample 5400521 | NCBI WGS metagenome assembly WNEZ01 (sample SAMN13153339, study PRJNA577476) | soil metagenome | isolation source: 120 cm saprolite under Douglas fir tree site 2 hole 1 replicate 1 | place: USA:California | collected 2015-04-18
TCCAAAGCGAGATTTTTGACGCGAAACACGTCCCACGCGTTCGCAGACGAACTTCCGCCGGCTGGACCCGTGGGTATCGATGCAAGCCGAATTCCAAGGTCGGGGGCCTTGACTCTAGATTCGCGGTGCTTGAGAACACGGAACTTACACCGGGTGAGGCTGCGGACTGCGCTGCCAAGCTCCAAGAATCTGAATTCAAGAATCAAAATAAATACTGAACATGGGAGGAATTTATTCCACGAATCGAATCGAGCTGGAAGAAAAAGGCGGCCGGGCGACGGGGAAGAGTGGCTATGCGGTGCGCAGGACGATCAGGCTGATTTCGGGGGGGACTCCCAGCCGTACTGGAGCGCCAACGGTTCCCAGGCCGCGATTCACGTAGAGGTGTGCCATGGGGATGGAGGTCGAATTGAAGAGCGAAGGGCTGAAAGCGCGAGTGGCGGAAGCGTTCGAAGCGGCACGGTCATTGAGGGCGGGCGCGAAGAGTGGGCGCTGGTAGAGGCCGGCGATGTAGTCGGTGATGAAGCGCGCGGGGCTGAGGCGATGGTCGAGGATCTCTACCTGGATTTGTCCGCCGTGGGTGTGACCGGCGAGAGAAAGCTCAATGCCGAGTTCGGCGGCGCGATTGAAGGAATTGGGATTGTGCGAAAGGAGAATGTTGGGCATGTCGCGGCGAACGAGCGGCTCGACACCAGCAAGACTCTGTTGACGCTGGCCGCGGGGAGTGCGCTCGCGCTGGTAATCGACGCCGAGGAGATTGAATTGCGCGTCTTTGAAAGTAATTTGTGCGTTTTCCTGACGTAGCATTTTCATGCCTGCCTGGGAGTAGAGATAAGCGGCTTCGTCTTCCGCGCGCGCGTAGATTTCATGGTTGCCGTTACAGCCCCAGGTGCCAAGGGGAGCGTGCAAACGTCCGACTTCTTCGACGCAATCGGCGACGGGGTCACCTATCCCGGTGATGAGATCACCGGTGACGACGGCGAGATCAGCGCCGAGCTCATTGGCCATATCCACGGCGCGGCGCACTTGCGTCCTAGACATGTAACCACTGAGGTGGATGTCGCTGATTTGGACGATCTTCATGCCGTCGAGTGCAGCAGGCAATTTTGGTAAAGGAATCTCGATGCGGCGGACCTGGTAGTTAAGGCGCTCGGCGGCGAAGCCGTACATGGTGGTGAGAAAGGGAGCGGCGCCGGCAGCAGCGGTGGCAGCACGGAAAAAATAGCGGCGGCCAGGATCGGCAACAGTTTCGGCGCCGGTGGGCGCGGACTGTTCAGAACCTGGCTGGGAGAAAGCTTTTTTCGCCGTTGAGGCGTGCAGCCAGCGCCAGAGGCGCTCCAGAGCGTGAACAGCTCTGACGGCGAGATAGGCGAAGAGTGCGCTGAAAAACCAGAGGCCGGCGATGACGGTCATCATGGCACTTTGTCGGGCGAAGCCTCCGCGGCCAAATACGAGGCCTTGAGCCAGAGTGACGATAACCAGCAAGAGAAGAACGATATAGGCGAGCCGGGCGCCGATTCGGAGTGGTAGGCGACCCCAATGCGCGGTGACGCGCCAAATGGCGCGATACCAGAAGCGCTGCGAGAGGTACAGCAGGATGAAGATGCTTAAACCGATGGCGATGCGCAACAATTGAAAGCCCCAATTCACAGTGATTTCGCCCCCAAGGCTAAAATACAAGTTTAGCATGCGGCGCGGGGAATATTGCATGACGGAGGCGCATATACTGCGTAAGATGAACCCCCCGGACAGCTGCATAGCGCAGTCGGAGCGGTCGTTGATTGGGGAAACGCCTGGCGGAGTTGTGCGTCTGAGGGAGAGAACGTCCGGCTTGCGGGCGAAACGGAGGGAGAACTTATGAAGAAATGGAAGATTTTGGCAGGTCTGGTGCTGGGGGCTGGGTTGGCCGTGCTTCCGGCGGTGGCGCAGGATGCAGCAAAGAAGAAAGAGCCACCCAAGGCAGCGGTAAGTCCGACCCAAGCGGTCCTGGAGCAATGGAACGACATCGGGCGCAAGTTGACCGCTATGGCGGAGGATTTCCCCGAAGACAAGTACGAGTTCAAACCGAATCCGGAGCAGCGCAGCTTCCGTGAGGGGCTCCTGCACGTTGCGGATGTGAATTATTTCTTCACCAACCCGGTGAAGGGAGAGAAGCCGCCTGCCCAAGAAGATTTCTCGAAAGACAAACTCAAGACCAAGGCGGAAGTGGCCGCTTATGTAAAGAAATCGTTCGCCGACGGCGCGGCAGCGATCAAAGCGAAAGGCGATGCGGGGCTGAATTCGCTGGTCGTCGATCCGTATGCCAATCAGCAAGTGCGGGTGATTGATTTCGCTTACGGCTTTATGGAGCACTCCGGAGAACACTACGGGCAGCTCGTGGTGTACTACCGGGTGTCAGGAATGGTGCCGCCGGAGTCGAGGCCGAAGAAGTAGATGTTTTGGTTCCTTTTTTGAACGATAAGGTAGGGTACGGCTCTCTACGCTGTACCCTCCCTTTTGTGGTAGCTATATCTAACTAACTGTAATAAAAGCACTTAGACACAACTCAAGAGCCGCCGGCCGTCTCGGACCCCTCCGAAAGATACGACATTTGATGTCAGCACCGGACTGGCGCACCTTGTCGCTTGATTATCCCGCAGGTTGACCGTAGACCTGAGCACGGAAGGTGGCGGGATATCAACCATGGAAGACTGCCGGAGGCGCACCATGAGGCGACTGATCTGGATATTTTGGATCGTGGTTTTCACCAGCATTTCGGGCGAGGTTCCCAAAGGACTCCAGCAATGATCTCGCTGCGAAACTGGGCGAAGTTGAAGGTTCTGTTGTTGCTGTCTGTATTCGTGTGGCTGGGCGGATGCAGCTGCGCTGGCTCTCTTCGACCGCTTGAATCGGGCGAGCCTCTCTTGGAATCGGCCAACTTGAGAGGGAGATGGGTGAGCACGGATGACAGCAGCAACCAGCAGGAGTATTTCCTGGTCGACAGCGCGAGCGCTGACATTTATGTGGTGAGCAGTCTAAAGCCGAACGAAAGGCTAAGAGACATCTACCAAGTTTCTCTCGTGCAAGTGGGCAGCTACACCTTCCTGGATGCAGCGTTCGACGAAACCGAGAGCGGCCAGGAACACAGGAGCGCCCATGGCATGGGAGCGTTGCCGATCCATTTCATCGGGAGGGTTTGGGTTGAAGGAGATACTTTGCGTTTGGGACTCCTAAATTATGATTGGCTAAAGCAAATGATTTCGACGGGAAAAGTGACATTGCCTTCCATCGAACATCACGAGGATAATGATTCCCTTCTCCTTCTGACCGCAGAAAGCGACAAGCTAGCGGAATTTGTGCGTCAATATGCGGAAGACCCGGACGCGTTTTCGACGGTGTTGACTTTCCATCGCGTCGGGCCGTTCGAAAAACCGCCGGCTGATTCGAATCCCTGAATCATGAAAATTAAAAAAGAGGTACATCAGGCCGTGGCGATGGAGTGCCCCGCCTCCTTCAGGAGGGCGATGAGTTGTTCGGGGTCGCCGGTCGGTGGGCGGCAGGTTTGGCCGAAGCAGACTACGGCTAGGGGTTTGCTGGCGGGGAGATGGGGGAGAGTTTCTTTTAGGGCGCCGGCAAGATGGAGTTGGGGAGTTTGGGGAGTGACGCGGAGGACGGATTTGCCGAAGCGGAAGACGCGTTGGGCGGCGGCTTCGAGGGCTTGGGCGGCGGGATCGTTCGAATTGCCGGTGATGACGACTTGAACCGGATGATGGGCGAAGAGGGTGGCGGCCAAGCCGTAGGTGGCAGCGAAGAGGCCGTACTGCGGGGCGATGCCGGCGAAGGCTTCTAGCGTTTTTTGCGCGAAGGAGTAGTAGCGGTCGTCGCCGGTGAAGGCGTGCATTCGAACGAGGGCGATGGCGGCGACGGAATTGGCGCTGGGCGTGGGGGAATCCTGGAAGGGCTTGCGGCGGACGTCGAGGCCGCCCATTGGTGCAGCGTCGGAAGGGCGATCAAAGAAGCCGCCGCCTTCGGCGTCGCCATAGCGGGCAATGGCGAGGTCCATGGTTTTTTGGGCAGCGGTGAGATAGCGGGGATCGAGCGTGGTTTCGTAGGCGTCGAGAAGCGCTAGGACGCTGAATACTTGATCGTCGAGCGAGCCTTCGAGAGCGGGGCCGCCTATGCGGTGGCCGAAGCCGCGAGTTTCGCTCCAGACTTCTTTCAGCATACGGTCGAGGGTCTTGAGTGCGAAGGCGCGGCAATCAACTCCAATTCGGTCATCAATCAGTATTCTGGAGGCTTCCAGATACGCGGAGACAAACATCGCGTTCCACGAGACATACATCGTTTTGTCGATAAAGGGAGTTGGGCGAGCAAGGCGGGCCTTCATCATCTTGGTTTCAGCGCGTAGTTTTATAGTGACAATATCGTCGGCATCGCGCCCGAGTGTCTGAGCAATTTCCTCAAAACCGAGTGCGATCCACAGCACGTTCTTGGCGGGATTGTGGTGCATTTCGCCGTGGGCTTCGATGTCGTAATACAATTCGATAACGCGCGATTCTTCTGGCGTCAACACGCTCCTTGTTTCGTCGAGCGTCCACGTAAAGTAATCGCCGTCATCGTCGAGTGAGAAATCAGCGTCCTGGCTAGCATAGAATCCACCGTTTTCCTGGTCTGACAAGACTTCGTTGACCCAAAGAACGATCCTCTCGGCCACCTCAGAGAATGCCGCCTCCCAGTCATGTTTGGAGCTTACTTGTGATGCGTGGAGGTAGTTTTTTAGGAGTTCGGAATTGTCGTAGGACATTTTTTCGAAGTGGGGGACGAGCCAGCGCTCGTCGACGGAGTAGCGATGGAAGCCGCCGGCGAGCTGGTCGTAGACGCCGCCGCGGGCCATTTTTTCGAGGGTGGTTTCGGCCATGGCGAGGAGATACTTGTCTTCCTCTCGTGCTGCCGCAGAGCGGCCGACGGTTTGCTGGTAGCGCTCGAGGATGAGGTCAATAGCGGAGGAGTGCGGGAATTTTGGGGCGCGACCGAAACCGCCGTTTTTGATGTCGAAGAGCTGGGTGATGGATTTGATCTGCGCTTCAACGACGCCGAGATCGAAATCGGCGCGGGCGCCAGTGAAGACTTCGGCTTGGGAGACAGCGTCGGCGAGGGAGTTGGCGGCGCGCTCAAGCTCGGCGCGTTTGTTGCGGTAGGAATCGGCGACGGCGAGAAGAACACGGCGAAAACCGGGGCGGCCCATTTGGTCTTCGGGCGGGAAATAGGTGCCGCCGAAAAACGGCTTTCCATCGGAGAGCAGAAAACCGGTGAGCGGCCAGCCGCCCTGTCCGGAAATGGCGCTGACGGCGGACTGGTAGCGGGAGTCAACGTCGGGTCGCTCGTCGCGATCCACTTTTACGGCGACGAAGTGTTCGTTGATGATTTTGGCGATCTCGGGGTTCTCGTAGCTTTCGCGGTCGATGACGTGGCACCAATGGCACCAAACCGCACCGATATCGAGGAGGATCGGTTTGTCTTCGGATTTAGCGCGCGTGAAAGCGGCGTCGCCCCATTCGTGCCAGTCGATGGGCTGGTGGGCGGCGGAACGCAGATAGGGGCTGGCGGAATCTTTCAGGCGGTTTTCAGCATGGTTGGTCAAAGTCGCTCACAGTTTGGAGCGGCGAAGAATGGGCGTTGAGATCCTTCGCTGCGCTCAGGATGACAGCAAGAGAAAAGCGCCGGGCCAAAGCCCGGCCACTACAAAAACGTGACGAGAGCAAAAAAACTCGCTCAAAGAAATCGCGCCGCAAGGTGCAACACCTGCTAAAACAGGACGAAGATGCACAGGCTAAAGCCTGTGCTACTGAATGGTGTCGCCGGGGCCGAGGTCGCGGGGGTCGAGCGGCTTGCGACCAGCGAAGCCTTCGTCCTGGCGATGATAAAAGCGGATGCGGTCTTCGCCGAGCTTCCAGCAAAGATAGACCTCCTGCTGGTTGATGCCGGCGGGAAAATCAAGAAGGCCGACGTCGAGATCCTTGATGATGCAACCGGTTTCGAGAATGTGGTTGAGCGCGGACTTGAGCGTTTCGGCGAGCTGGTTATGCTGCATGCGGACGGCAGCTAGTTTTTCGTAGGGGACGATTACGCCGCCCATCATCATGATGCGCGCGGCGACGGCGGCGAGTTCGTTATCCAGGCCGGAGAGTTTTTTGCGGGAGTCCATGGCTTCGACGAGGAAGGGCTCGAGTTCCTGGCGGGTGCGCTCGGCTTCGGTCAGCGTGAAGAGACGTTGTGGTGGTTCCGGAGTTTCGTCTTGTTCCTGATCATCATCGTCTTCATCTGCCATGGTGATTCCGTTCCGGGGACATCGTTGCGCCGACAAAGAGAACAGGCTGAAGCCTGTTCTAGTCGATGCTAGCGCAAAGCGAGCATGCGGTCGAGAGCAACTCGCGCATGATGGCGAGTGCGCTCGTCGACGGAGATGCGGTTGACGACGTGGCCTTCGCCCAAGTTTTCGAGCGCCCAGAGGAGGTGCTGGGGAGTGATGCGGAACATCGTGGTGCAAACGCAAACGCTGGGGTCGAGCGAGATGACTTTGTGATTTTTCAATTCCTTGCTGAGGCGGTTGACCAAGTGAATCTCCGTGCCGACAGCCCACTGCGTGCCCGCGGGAGAAGAGTTGATGGCTTTAATGATGCGCTCGGTCGAGCCAATTTGATCGGCGGCCTGGGCGACCTCGAAGCGGCATTCGGGATGGGTGATGACCCGAATGCCGGGATGCTCGCGGCGGACGCGTTCGACTTGCTGAGGGGTGAAACGCTGGTGCACGGAGCAGTAGCCCTTCCAGAGGATGATGCGGGCGTTGCGGATTGCTTCCGGTGTGTTTCCGCCGAATTCCTGGTAGGGGTCCCATACGATCATTTGATCGAGCGGGACGCCCATGCGGTAGCCGGTGTTGCGGCCGAGATGTTCGTCGGGGAGAAAGAGGACTTTTTCGCCGGACTCGAAGGCCCACTTCATGACCTCGGCGGCGTTGGAACTCGTGCAGATAGAGCCGCCGTGCTCACCGGTGAAGGCTTTGATGGCGGCGGTGGAGTTCATGTAAGTGACGGGAATGATCTTGCGCGAATCGACGAGCGAAGAGAGTTCGCTCCAGCAGGCTTCCACCTGGCCGATGTCGGCCATGTCGGCCATGGAGCAGCCGGCATTCAGGTCGGGAAGAATGACGGTTTGGTGCTCGCGGCGGAGAATGTCCGCGCTTTCGGCCATGAAGTGGACGCCGCAGAAGACGATATAACGGCCTTCGGCCTGGGAAGCCTGGAAAGAGAGCTTGAGGGAATCACCACGGAAATCGGCGAACTTGACGACTTCGTCGCGCTGGTAGTGATGGCCAAGAATCACAACGTCCCCGCCGAGGCGGGCCTTAGCGGCTGCAATGCGCTCATCCAGGGCATTGTCGGGCACGAGGAGGTAGGAATCGAAGTCGCAGCCTACGCCGGCTTCGAGTTCGGGCGCGCGGAGGGTTGGCGGCTGGTCTGCGCCGATGAGGGTGCTGCTATCCGAAATGGATACTAGGTTGCCCATGGAGTTTGTTTCGTCTGTCTAGAGGCTGTTGCCTTGCGGTCCCTGGTCCTGCCTGGAAACCTCATTTTCTCATATTTCGGGTAATTTGCCACTATCCGCCGATGAAAACCATGGTACGGGAAGGTGGTACGAAACCCGGTTCGTTGATACGGTGGCCCTCTTCCTTTTCCATGACAATCGAGGTGATATAGGTGACCAAATCGTCGTCGGAGGCGCCTTCGCGGAGCATCGCGCGGAGGTCGTGGTCGTCCTTGCTGAAAAGACAGGTGCGGAGCTTGCCGTCGGCGGTGAGGCGGATGCGGGAGCAGTGCCCGCAGAAAGGCTGGGTGACCGGGGCGATGAGGCCGATCTCTCCGGGCGCGCCGTCGGCGAAGCGGTATTTGCGAGCGGTCTCGCTACGCTCGTGAGGGATCTGCTGGAGGGGCCAGCGGGTGTGGATGCGCTGGTGGACTTCAGCGGCGGGAGCAACGAGGCCGCGGGTCCAGTGGCGGTCGGCGTCGAGCGGCATGAACTCGATAAAGCGCATGATGACACCGGTTTCGCGGGCGTAGGAAGCAAAGGCTTCGACTTCGTCATCGTTGATGCCGCGGACCAGGACGGCATTGACCTTGACGGGGGCAAGGCGCGAATTCTGGGCTGCGGCGATACTTTGCATTACGGTTGAAAAGGACTTGGTGCGGGTGATGCGTCCGAATTTCTCGGGATCGAGCGAATCGAGGCTGATGTTAATGCGGCGGAGGCCGGCGGCGATCAGGCGGTCGCAGCGTTCGGCTAGCAGGTGGCCGTTGGTGGTCATGGAGAGGTCTTCGACGCCGAGGGCGTGAAGACGCGCGATGTAGTCCTCGACGCCTTCGCGTACAAGCGGCTCGCCACCGGTGATGCGGATTTTGCGGATGCCCAGGCTGAGGAAGATGCGGGCGAGACGGTCGAGCTCAGGCCAAGAGAGAATTTCGTCGTGATCGCGGTAGTTTTCGGGATCGGCAGAGCGGCAGTAGACGCAGCGGAAGTTGCAACGGTCCGTGATGGAGATGCGCAGGTCGGTGATTTGGCGGCCGAATTTGTCGTGAAGGGTCATGGCTCGTCGTACTTCTTGGATGCAGCTCACCGCATGCTGGACGTAAAGAGGCTGCAAAACAAAACAGCCCGATCCAGTTCTGGGAATCGGGCGCTCACCGAAAAAGTACTCATTTTCGGGGTGATCGCTCCTTTCCAAGCACGGGAGGCCTGGGCGTTTCCCCCCAAACCTTCGGCCCCGATTATTACTCAGGGCCTCGCCCCGGCAGCCGTGGGTTATCTCTCCCATAGGCTTCAGGGGTCGGAGTTACAGCCATAGTCTACGCCGACCACATGGAGTACGCAATTGGGGCGCCTGAAAACCACGGCTAAGGGCGGCCGTTCGGATTGTGGTAGAGTTTTGGCCACGCCATGCGGATCTTCGTTCTAGGGGCCGGAGCGACCGGCTCTCTTCTCGCACAATTGCTGGAGCGGCAAGGACATACGGTGTGGTGCGGAGACCGAGATCCGGAGCGCGCGCGGCGCTTCCTGGGCAAAAGGAGCACCATCGCGGTAACGGAAGTGAATGCGCGAAACCTGCGCGGAATCGTGAAGGCCGCAAAGGGCTGCCAGCTCATCGTCCACGCTTCGGCGTCGGTGTTCAATGAGATTGTTCTGCGCGCGGCGCTGCGGCTGCGCGCGCACTACGTCGATCTCAGCTCCCACCTGACGCGCCATCCCTTCAGGGCTGAGCAATTCCGTTACGTAAAGAAATTCGAGGAAAAAAACCGAGTCGCGCTGATCAATACCGGAGCCGCGCCCGGGCTGACCAATTTGCTGGTGAAACGCGCGGCGGACACACTGGACGAGGTATGGGCAGTGCACATCCGCTTATATGAAAGCAGCGAGAGTGACGATCCTATTTCTCAATGGTCGCCGGAAGTTTCGTTCGACGAGGCGGTCTCGCACCCGCAGATTTATCGCGGCGGAAAATTTCAACTGGGCAAGCGCTTTTCGGAGATTGAAAAGTTTAGATTTGCCGATCCCATCGGCAACGCGCACGTAGTACTTGCGGCGCAAGATGAAGTGGCCACGCTGCCTCGCTTCATTCCCATGCGAGAGCTGGACGTAAAAATCGGCGGGAATGAGATCGACCGGCTGCGGCGCTGGCACAAGCAGGGAAAATTGTCTCGGTCACGCGGCATGACGAAACAGCGGTTTCCTCAGACGTCTTCTCCGAGGATGATCGCAAAGCTGATTCGCCAGGGGATTTTGCAGAACGCTCGTTTCGCCGCGGCGGTGCTGGTGCGGGGAGTGAAGCACGGCAAGAAGGAAGATCAACACTTGCTGATCCGCAGCGATTGCATGTTTCCGACGCTCTATCAGATACGGCAGCAAGGACGGTTTACAACGCCGGTAGCGTATGCCACAGCGCACGTTGCAGCACTTTTCATCAAATTTTTTCCACGCGAACTTGCGGGAGTCTTTGCTCCGGAGATGCTGCCCGCCGAAACCCGGCGCGCCATCCTCGCCGGAATCCGCAACAACAGCATCCGGATCACCCACAAAACGACTGTACTCAGACAAAATAGTGAGGACGAGGAAGAATTCTAATCGGGCAGCCGAGCTTTGCTTATCGGCAAAACTCGGCTGCCGGATCGATTCGAATTGAGGATCAGTCCGCGGAAGCGGGCTTTGCATTTCCAGAAAAGTGGATGGTGATCAGGAACCCATTCGTCCCGTCGTAAGAGAACTTGTGGCCGTCCCCTTCAAAAGCCTCGTGCTTGTTCTTCCACATGCGGAAGCCATCGTTGGACTGGGCGCTCCAGTATTTCAAGTTGTGCATGACGACTTCGTGGCTGGAATTATCGCCCTTGACACGCTCCAGAATGACTTCGCCCTTGCCATTGCTCATCTTGGCGTGAGCCACGCCATCCTTTGAGTCCACATTCCATGAAAACGCAACGGTGTCCACGGCTTTTTTCTGCCAGGGAATCGCCGAATAGAGCTGGGGGAGAATGTCGGCCAATGCGGTTTGTTGTTCCTTGCTGACGCTGGGATCGAAGTTCATAACCAGCCAAGAGTCTTTACCGGTGCTCCAGTCGCTGCCTAGATCGGCTGCGAGCCAGACTTTGGCGCCATCCAGCTTGGTTTCCTTGTAAAAGCCCTTGTCTACTTTGAGTACGAGATTGGCGCGGCAAAAATGTTCGTCCATGTGATGCTCGCCCATCCCCATATGATTCGTGGAACGGGTATTGAAGTAGCAGGGACAGAACATGTCGCAGCTGCAAGCTTCGATGTAGCTGGCGGTCATATCAAAATCGGGTTTGGAAGATTTCTCCTGCGCGGAAGAACTGAAATAGACGAGGCTAGCGGCTAGCGCGAGGAGAGGAAGCAAAAGTAGACGAGGCATACGTCGCATTTAACCCTCCTGAGAACTGTGATGTGCGGGGCCCGACCGGGAATAGCGCGAGTCTACTCTCACCTCGTAGGCAATTCAAGAAGCCAGTCCCAAGTTTGGAAGGCAGGGATGGAACGGGTTCGAAGACGGCTGAGTTGTCGAGTCTAGATTCCACTCAAGCTGTAGATCCTACGGCCGGGCTTCGAAGATCAGATTGAACGGCGTCTGTGTGGCGCGGCGGAAATGCGAGAAGCCTCCGGACGTCACTACTTCGCGGAGCCGCTTTTCACCCGCTTGCGCCCCAAGCGCGAGGCCTACTTCCTGCGACAGCGAAGCCGGGGTACAAATCAACGCCGACGCACCATAGAAAGCACGGCCGATGGGATTGAGATTATCTTCAAGCTTGTCGCCAGCGAAGGGTTCCACGATCATCCAGGTGCCGTCTTTTTTAAGTGTGCTGCGGACGTGCGCGGAAGCGCCGGCGGGATCGCCCATGTCGTGCAGGCAGTCGAAAAACGTTACGAAGTCGTAGTCCTTGCCCGGATAATCCTTCGCTTTGGCTACTTCAAAACGAATGCGATCGCCCACGCCGGCGTCTTTGGCGCGCTGCTGCGCGGTTTCGATGGACTTGTCGTGATAGTCGAAGCCCGTAAATTCGGATTTCGGATAGGATTTGGCCATGAGAATCGTGGATGCGCCAAGGCCGCAACCCACGTCAGCAACTCGCGCGCCATTTTTTAGCTTGGCGTCAATGCCGGTCAGCGCGGGGATCCATGTACTGATGAGATTTGCGGCGTAGCCCGGACGAAAGAAGCGCTCCGTGCCCACAAAGAGTTCGTGATGATGTTCGTGCCAGCCGAGTCCTTCTCCGGTCTTGAATCTTTCCGTCAATTTTTCCTCGGCCTTCACGGCAGCCAAAGCGCACTGAAAAGCCCCCGGCAAGAAGACCGGGCTCGACTCGTCGGCCATCGCAAATGCCTGCTCTTCACTCAAGTGAAATTTGCCAGTGGAGGAGTCGTAGGTGACGTATCCGCCCGCCGCTTGAGCGCTCAGCCACTCGCGAATATAGCGCTCCGCGGTTCCGGTGCGTTTTGCGAGTTCTGCCGGCGACTGCGATCCGCCGGAAGCGAGAGCTTTATATAAGCCCAGCTTGTCGCCGATGCGAATCAAAGCGGCGTTGAAGGTGGCGCCGAAATCGACGATAGCTTTGCTGAGAAATTCGTGCAACTTGTCCTGGTTGATAGCCATGGTTACTGCCTCCGTTTAGGTGGTAAGAGTCAGACAGAGTTGCGCTGGATTGTAAAACCTGCTGGCTGGAGCGGCAAGCAGAGAGTTTCAACAGCAGCGGTTTGGCTTGGAATAGCGGCGGTTGAGTTGTTCGACATAGAACTCGGCGGGCGTTAGCGTGCGGCAGGAACCGGACTGGATGAGCTTCGAACGAAGATAGCTTTCGTAGGCCGCATCGCCGCACCATTGGCGAAGACCGCGCCAGAAGCGGCGGAGGAATCGAGACGGAGTTTTCGCGGCGTGTTTCATCAGTCGTCTCCATGGGCGGCGCCGGAGAAATCAGCGCTCCAGCGCGTGGCAATGTACGGCGACTCGTGAAGCACGGGTTCTTTGCGGCGGCTGAGAATCGAATACCAGTGCACGAGTGCCTCGACAATCAGAACGAGAATCATGGCGGCGAGAACGCCGGTGACCGCGGCGTCGAGGCGCTGGTTGAAAACGAGGCGGTGCGTTTCGGCAATCTTCTCGGCGGGAATTTTCCCGGCTGCTATTTGCGCCGCCAGGGCATTCGCATACGCCAAAAAGCCGATGCGCGGATTCGCATCGAAGATTTTCTGGTAGCTCGCGGTCATGGTGATGATGACGAGCCAGGCCATCGGCAGCAGCGTTATCCAAATCCAGCGCAGGCGGCCCATTTTCATCAGGATGGTGGTGGCCACGACGAGCGCGACGGCCGCGAGCAATTGATTGGAGATGCCGAAGAGCGGCCAGAGCGAATTGATTCCGCCGAGCGGATCGACGACGCCTTGATAAAGAAAGTAGCCCCACAAGGCAACGATGATGGCGCTCGAGACTAGAACGCCGGTCATCCAGCCAGTGCGGCCAAAGGGCTTCCAGACGCGGCCGCCGAGATCCTGCACCATAAAGCGCCCCACGCGTGTGCCAGCATCGAGCACGGTAAGAATGAAGAGCGCTTCAAACATGATCGCAAAGTGGTACCAGATGCTGAGGAGGCGCTCGCCTCCGATGGTGCTGGAAAAGATTTGCGCCATGCCGACAGCGAGCGAAGGCGCGCCACCGGCGCGATTCCAGAGCGTGATCTCGCCGACTTTGTGGGCAAGATCAGTCATGGTTTGCGTTTGCAACGGATAGCCCCAGCCGCTAATCGTTGCGGCAGCTGCGTCTCCCGCGCCCCCGACGATGCTGGGAGGGCTGTTGATCGCGAAATAGACGCCGGGCGGCATCGCGCAGGCAGCAACCATGGCCATCACGCCGACAAACGACTCCAGCAGCATCGCCCCATAGCCGATGAAGCGAGCGTGGCTTTCGCGAAGGATCATCTTCGGCGTGGTGCCGGAAGAGATCAGCGAGTGAAACCCGCTGATCGCGCCGCAGGCTATGGTGATGAAGCAAAAGGGGAAAATCTTTCCGGCGAAGACCGGGCCCGTGCCGTCGATGAATCTTGTGAGCGGCGGCATTAAAACTTGCGGCCGGACAAACAGGATGCCCGCCGCCAGGGAAAATATCGCGCCTGCTTTGATAAACGCGCTGAGATAATCGCGCGGCGCGAGCAGCAGCCAAACCGGCAAGGCCGATGCCGCGAAGCCGTAGGCAATGATGACGAAAGCAAGCGTGACGCCACTCAACGTAAATACGCGAGCCCAGGAGGGGGAATCAGCCACCCATTGCCCGGCGACTACCACAAAGAGAACGAGCGCCACGCCCATGACAGAAGCTTCCAGGACGCGGCCGGGCCGGATAAAGCGAAGGTAGAGTCCCAGAAGCAACGCGATGGGGATGGTCATCGCTAATGTAAAGGTGGCCCAGGGAGAAGACTTGAGGGCGTTCACGACGACGAGGCCAATCACGGCGAGAAGAATCGTCATGATCGCCAGCACAGCGAGTTGCGCGATGAAGCCGCCGCGTTCGCTGACCTCTTCGCGCGCCATCTGGCCGATCGATTTTCCGTCGCGCCGAATCGAGCAAAAGAGAATAACGAAGTCCTGCACGCAGCCCGCGAACGCCGCGCCGGCAATCAGCCAGAGCGTGCCCGGCAGATAGCCGAACTGCGCAGCGAGAGTTGGGCCCACGAGCGGGCCAGGTCCCGCGATAGCGGCGAAATGGTGGCCGAAGAGAACCCATTTGTTGGTTGGCACAAAGTCGCGGCCGTCATCGTGGCGCTCACTGGGAGTGGCGCGCGTATCATCGAGCGCGAGAACTTTGGCAGCGACAAAGGCGGAATAGAGCCGGTAGGCAACCAGATAGCAGCAAACGGCGGCCACAACGAACCAAGTCGCGTTGAGCGGCTCGCCGCGATGCAGGGCGATGGAGCCGAGAGCGCCGGCACCTAGTGCGGCAACAGCAATCCAGACAGCGATGCTGAAGGAGCGCTTCATTTCGCCGGATTCGCCGCAGTGCTCGATTTGATGAATTGTGCGATATCTGCCTTGAGCTTGGCCAGCGAGGGCGGGTGAACGTACATCATGTGGCCAGCATCGTAATAGGCACCGCTCAGGTGGCCGCGCAGTGTGGGATCGAGGCCAAGGTGATCGAAGGTATAGTCAGCCGCAAAGAAGGGTGTGGCCAGGTCGTAATAACCCTTGGCGACGAAAACGCGTAGGAACGGATTTTGCGTCATAGCCTTACGTAGCGTCTCAGCCACGTTGACGTATCGATTTTCGTATGGCGCATAGTTCCACGGGCGCACGCGGCCGGTCAGCACCTCGTAGTGAAGATCGCTGTCGAATTTTAGATCATTGCGCACATAGTCATTCAGCATTCCCGAGTAGGGACCGATGATCGCCGCGATGCTGGGGTCGAACTCCGGCTCTTCGCCGGCGGCATCGCGATCGATGCCTGTGAAACGGGCATCGATGCGTCCGATGGTGCGGCGCTCGTTACGCAAGAGTTCTTTCGTAAAGCGCATGATCTCAATGCGCAGGTTGGTGCGATCGATGTAGTCCGGCGAAAGGCCGGTGAGGCGGGCGAGCTTTTGCATGATTTCCGTGTGGCGGGCAGCGGGCAGCGCGTCTCCGGTCATGAGCGCGTCCGCGTATTCGCCAACGGCGAACTTGCGCGATTCTTCAACGGCTTTTTGCACATCGCCGCTTTGCAAATCCGCGGGAAGTTTTTTGTGAAACCACGCGATGGCGGTGTAGGTCGGCAAGTAGAGGATGTACGGCAGGTCATTGCCAGTATCGAATTCCGCTGTCTCAAAATTCAGGATTGCGGAAATCAGGACGATGCCGTTGAGATACATGCCGTAACGCTGCTGGAGATAACCGGAAAGGCCAGCGGCGCGCGTGGTGCCGTAGCTTTCGCCAGCCAGGAATTTTGGCGAAGACCAGCGCTTGTTGCGCGTGGCATAGAGCCGGATGAAATCCGCGACGGACTCCACGTCTTCCGTGACACCGTGGAATTGTTTCGGCGCTTCCCCGGGAACGGCGCGGCTGTAGCCGGTCGAAACGGGATCGATGAAGACGAGATCGCTGATGTCGAGGAGCGACACGTCGTTGTCCACCAACTTGTAGGGTGGCGGAAGGAGAGTGCCGGCATCGCCCATCTGCACGCGTCGCGGACCGAGCAAGCCGAGATGCAACCAAACTGATGCGGAACCCGGGCCGCCGTTGAAGCTGAAAGTAATCGGGCGCTGGCTCGCATCGCTAACGTCATCCTTGGTATACGCAACGTAAAAGATGCTGGCCTTAGGCGTGCCGTCTTCGAGCTTGAGGAGGATGGTGCCAGCCGTGGCTGTGTACTTGATCTCCTGTCCTCCGACCTTCAGTGAGTGCTTGGTCTGAACGATTTTTTCTTCGGGAGTGGGCGGCTTCTTTTCTTCTTTCGGCTTTTCCGCTGCTTTATCCGGGGCTGGCGGTGGCTGCTGAGCGAAGCTCGGATTCGTCCAGAGAAGAAGTAGCATGGCAGCGCGCAGGTAACGCATTGTCGACTTCATAGGCGGCGGAGCTCCCTTTCAAACCTCATAAAATGAAAAGTTGTGACGTGCGGCATCGTATGCGAGAGTGCGCGCAGCGTCAATCGTTTGGGATGGCACGCCGCCGCTGGCCCCTCATCGATTTTTTTGGCATTGCGCGGATTCACAGATAGAATGCGGCCCTCGGATGGAACCTGCGCACAAGGAGCGCCGCATGCACCGCGCTGAATTTCCTGCCGCTATTCCACTGTTCATCGCTGCGGCGATCTTGTTTCTTTCGGCCCCGGGCGCCGCGCAGCAAAAAACCGACCAGCCGCACCCGAAAACCCTCCAGGAATTGCAACAAGCGATTAAGGACGTGCTCGGGAAAGAACATGTTCCTGGAGCGGGCGTAGCGCTCGTGGCGAATGGCCAGGTTCTGTGGTGCGGCGGAATCGGCGAGGCGGACATTGCCGCGAAGCGTGCCGTCAACTGCGACACGCAATTCCGCGTAGGCGGGATCAGCAAGACCTTTGTCGCACTGGCTCTGCTGAAATTGCAGGAAGAAGGAAGGATTAATTTCTACGCAAGGTTGCAGGATGTTGCACCAGAAATCCCTTTCAAGAATCGTTGGGAGGCAACTCATCCCGTGCGCATCGTGAACCTGCTCGAACACACAGCGGGCTTCGATGACATGGAGCCCAGCGAAGTCTACAACGTGCATGATCGCTACTATTTCCCGCTACTCGAAGTTTTCAAGCGTTTTCGGGCACCCCAGATGGTGAGATGGCCGCCGGGAACGCGCATGTCGTTTTCGAATCCAGGAAATGCAGTTGCAGGTTACTTGATCGAGAAGGCCACTGGAAAACCCTTCGATCAGTACATCCGCGAAACGTTCCTGCGTCCGATGGGAATGGAGCGCGCTGACTATCCCTTCACCGAGGCGAACAAGGCCCTGCTTGCGACTCCCTACGAGGGCAATCCGCCGAAAGTCTCTGGTTATCCCTTCATCTATCTGCGGCCGGCGGGAGACCTGAAGGCGTCGCCGGGAGAGTTGGCGAAGCTGGTGCAATTTCTTCTGCGGCGCGGTAAGACGGGTGACGCGCAACTGGTGACAACAGAATCGATCCTGCGGATGGAAGCGCCGGAGACTACATTGGCCGCGAAAAACGGCCTGCGTCTTGGGTACGGCCTCTGCAATTATTCGAGCGTGGAAGGTGGCGTGGTGACGCATGGCCACGACGGCGGGATTGACGGCTTTATTTCTTCGTATCGTTACATGCCGGAGCAGAGCTGGGGTTACGTCATTTTGCTGAACAGCGACAATTCACAGAGGGCGCTCGAAAGCTTGAATCGCGTGGCAATTGATTTTCTTTCGAAAGATTTCCTGAAGGCCCAACAGCCCGCGATCTTTCCTGATCCTAACCGGCTGAAGCAGTTCGCGGGGTATTACGCGCCGCGCGCGCCGCGAAGCCAACTGCTTGCGTTTGTGGATGACTTGGCCGGCGGGACGCGCATTCGCGTGATCAATGGCAAGCTGACGCGCTTCGGACTATTCGGTCGGCCCGAGCCGCTTCTCTACGTCGGCAGGAACCTCTTCCGAGGAGAAAAAGAGCCGGAAGGAACGACTGTTTTTTTCATCACGGAAACCGGAAATCGGGCGGTCGTAGGCAGCGGTCTCGATGGCATTTCTTACAGTGAGCGGGGCAGCTTGGCCGCGCCGTTTATTCGTATCGCGCTGCTCTCTCTTTGCCTGTTTTTCATGCTGACTTCGCTGCCGTACGCGCTCGTTTGGCTCTTCTTGAAACTCATCGGCGCCATGAAGGAAGTGCGTCATCTATCCGTCCGCGTGGTGCCACTGCTTGCGACGCTGGCGCTGCTCATCGTACCCCTCTGCTTTATGAAACTCGGCGGATCGCAATTCGGCTCACTAAACGTCTGGACTGCAGGGATCTTCCTGGGGACGTTTTTCTTCCCGTTATTGTCGATCCTCGGGTTGACCTTGGTTCTCCGCGTGCCGAGGGAAGAAATCCACCGTGGCGTGAGGATTCACTCGCTCCTGGTTTCCTCCGCTTGCTGTGTGCTTACCGGTTTCCTCTTGTCGTGGCATCTACTCGCGCTACGCCTGTGGGCGCCTTGAGGCAAATCACCAGCGGTTTAGAGTGCGCGAGTGACCACGTAATTCCGTGAGATTTTATCGACAGAGATGGTTCCTGCCTGACGCATGATGGTTTTCAATTCGCGACGCAGGATTTCGAGCACGGCCTCGACACCCGGCTGGCCGAACGCGGCCAGACCCCATGCGTGAGGCCGGCCTATGCCCACAACTGACGCGCCAATGGCGAGAGCTTTGAAAATGTCCGTGCCACGCCGGACGCCACCGTCCACGATGACAGGAATCCTCCCGCCGACAGCTTCGATGACTTCGGGCAGACTTTCAATCGTGGGGCGAAGGGTTTCTTCAGAGCGCCCGCCGTGATTCGAGACGATCAGGCCGTCCACACCGTGCTCGACCGCGAGCTGCGCGTCTTCGCGCGTGACAATCCCTTTCAGGAGCAGCTTGACGGTCACGGTATCGCGCAGCCGCTTCACGAAATCCCAACTCAGATTCCCGGGCTGCGCAGCAGTGACCTTTGACAGATCGAGGCCATCAAACATCGGCTTCCGGGCCGCGTATTGAGCGAAGCCTCCTGAGCCCCCTCTGGCCCTTCCTCGCGCGTCGCCAGTGTAGGCGCTTTGATGGCAAGCGGAACACTCTCTCTTATCCACACGTTCAGCACGGAACAGAGTTTCGCGGTTGCTCCCTTCCTGGAGGTCCACCGTGAGCACGATCGCGGGAGCGCCCGCAGCTTCGGCGCGTTTCACAATCGCCCGGCCAACTTCCCAAACGTTTGTGGGATAGAGCTGCTGCCAGACGGGGCCGCCCCGCGCGGCAATAGCGTCTTCAATCGACGAAGTAGCAACGGTGGACAACATCATCAGGTGACCCTTGGCGCGCGCCGCGCGGGCCACGGCGACTTCGCCCTCGGGATGGAAAGCTTTTTGGCCGCTTACGGGGGAAAGCACAATTGGCGTGTTCCACTTTGCGCCGAAGAGGTTCACCGACATGTCGATGTCTTCCACATTGATCAGCCTGCGCGCGCGAATCTGGATCCGCGAATAGCCCTCGCGATTCGCCCGCACGGTTCCATCGTCATCCACGCCGGTCGAGAGATAGCCGAAATGCGCGGGTGGGAGTGCCTTGCGCGCGGCAGGCTCGAAGTCCATCACATCCATGGCCTGGCCCGGCGAGGAAATGACTTCGTCGCTTTGCTGAAAGGAATCCAGCCAGCTAAGAAACTTCTTCTCGGTAACTTCGGCCGTCGCCAGAAGATTGCTGAGGGAACCGGCAAGCAAGCCCGGGCCAGCCAGCAGGGGACTCGCCGACAGCATCTGGAGGAATTTTCGCCGCGTCTTGATCAATTCAGTAACGCGATTCATGGTCTCTCTCCTCTTCCTGGTCCGGCAACGAAGTGAAGCGCAATAGCGGGTAAAGCTCGTAAAAGACCTTTGCTATGTCGCGCGGAAACGAGGCGGTCGTGGCAGCAGTGGGCGTGAATTTGCGTCGGACAATCCACGCCAAAATCTTTTTCCAATCCTCCGGGGTGGTGGGCCAACCGTCGTGTTTCGTCCATTCCCCCTTCACCGTCGTGTACCAGTAACTTTCGTATCGCCGGCTGAGGCGCTTCTTGTGTTTCGCCACCCAACGGGAATCTGCCGTCACGCGCGGCTCGGCGACCAGTGCAATCGTGGATTCTTTGCGCTTCCCGCCCGAGTAGATGCGGAAGCCCGCCGTGACGGTGTCCGGCGATAGGCCAACATAGAGCTGGCCGGTTTCGCGCTTACCCGGCGCAGGAACGGAAAACTTCAAGTACATATGCGTTTTGTAAAGCGTCTTGTCCTTCGCAAAACGGATGTCGCGGTTGATGCGCGAAAAATTGGCGCCTGTACGGCCGGAAGTGTCAAAGTCCGAGTTGAGTTCCAGCACGGCGGGCGCGACTTCCTCCAGCAATCGCCGAAGAGGTTGAATGAGCGCTGATTGGTATCGTTCGCGGTTCGCGTCCATCCACTCTTTGCGGTTGTGTTTGGCAAGGTCCTTGAAAAATTGAAACGTCTCGCGGGTGAAGATAGCCTTCGCGGGTCCCATGAAATGCCTCAATACTTTCGTTCGATGTCCGACGCAGCGTCCCACAGCCTACACGATTCCCGTCGAACGTCAATTCCGTGGACCAGATTGGCACTTGCCGCGAGCCGTGCCTGCCAGCTAGTCTGCCTAAATGAACAACTTCACTCCTACAGAACGAACTAGAGTGCGCCGCAAGCCCGATCGCGGCAGCTACGACCGCGAGCTGCTCTACTCCATTCTCGATGAAGCCTTCGTCTGCCATGTCGCTTTCATCGCCGATGGCCTGCCCTTTGTCGTGCCGACGAATTACGTGCGCGTTGGGGACAAATTGTTCCTGCATGGTTCGATTGCCAGCCGCCTGATGAAGACTCTTGGAAGTGGCGCGCCCTTCTGCCTCGGCGTAACGCTGCTCGATGGTATCGTATGTGCCCCGACGGCCACAGGCCATTCCGTCAACTACCGTTCTGTCGTCGTCATGGGCAAAGCCGAGCCGGTCGAAGGCAAAGCCGCAAAGCTGGCGGCCATGCGCGACTTCGTCGAATACGTCATTCGCGGCCGCTGGGCCACGGTACGCCCTCCCAGCGAGCAGGAATTGAAGGGCACCAAGGTCTTGGCAGTACCGCTGGTCGAAGCGTCGGGCAAAGTGCGCACCGGCTTCGCCGTCGATAATGGCGAAGAGTACGAGTCATCAGCATGGACCGGTGTCATCCCGATGAAGTGGAACGCCCAAACGCCGGTTCCAGACCCACGCGGAAATTCAAAGATTCCGGCGCCGGCAAACATCCTGCATTATTCGCGGCCGCAATAGCTCGCGGCCAAATAATCTCCCGCACCGCACCAAGTGACACTAAGCTTTGCAGGATCTACTTTGAACGCGAGCCGGAGAATGCGGACGCCAGCCCCAGCGCGATGAGCGCTCCTCCCGAGACGTTTCGCTGCGTACGGCGAAGGCGCAGGCTGCCGCGAATGCGTTCCGCCACGGTCCCAGCGATCACGGCATAGACAGAGTCGCTGCACCAGCCCATTAGCGCAAACAAGACTCCCAATTGCAAGATTTGGAGCGTGACATGTCCGCGCAACGGATCGACGAATTGCGGCAGAAAAGCCAGAAAGAAGAGCGCCGTCTTGGGATTGAGCAGATTGACGAGCAAGCCCTGACCAAAGAGGCGAATCAACTTTGTCTCGCCGGTATCGGCTTCCACAAGCTGCTCATCATTCCGCCGCAGCGTCTTGATGCCGAGATAGATCAGGTACGCCGCCCCGAGATACTTTACGAACTGAAACGCCACCGCCGAAGAGGCCAGCAGTGCTGAAATTCCCAGAGCCGCTGCAACCACGTGGCACAAGGTTCCGGCCACGATGCCCATGACGGAAACGAGACCAGCAGCCCGCCCATGTCCTATGCTCCGGCTGACCACATACGTCACCGCCGGGCCTGGGATCACCAACAGGATCGCGGCGCCAGTGACAAACAATAACAGCGACGAATGGCTGATCAACATCGGGTGGGGGCTCCCTTAACAAGTCAGTTGCAGCCGCATCCGCCACCACAGCAACTTCCGCCTCCACTCGAAGACCCGCCGGATGACTTCGCCGAAGCGCCGTTGCTCGACCCATTCGCCGCGCTGAACACCGAAAGCTGAATCGCGTTCTTCTTCCCCGCGCACTTCGGGCAGGCAATCTCCTGCGTCTTGTTCAGCACAATCTTTTCAAAGTGCGTCTGGCAGTCCTCGCAAATGTATTCGTATATTGGCATCTTCGAACCTCGACCACAATTATAGCAGCCTCAGCAAGTCATCCCTCCATCCCAAAAAGCAATGGCTCCATGCAAAGCATGGAGCCATTGGCCCTGCGGATTTGGACAGGATACTTTAGTCGCCGGCGACCGCTTCTGCTGCCTTCTCGGCGGTCTTGGCGGTGGCGTCGTTGCCGTTGGAGTGGCCATTGCCATTCGCTGGGGCGATGGAGACCGGCTTGCCCGCGTTCGCGAAATTGGCAGGCACCGCTTTGGCGATGTCGCTGACTGTGCCAATCTGCACGACCGTCGGCTGAGGCTTCTTCAGGACCAGTTCTTCATAAATCGCGCGAACCTTGGCCTGCTCTTCGTAAGCCTTCTTGCGGCGAGCCCGGTCCTCTTCCGCCGCGGTCACTGGGATGTCGTGCTCCAGGTGGCGCACGCGAGCGGCGTCATCGGCGTCAATCTTCAGAGAATGCTCAAAGCTCTGGAGGTTGACGTTCTTGCCCTTGGCGTAGATTTCGTGTTTACCGTGGTTCTTGTACCACTCGGCCACGGTCGCGTTCTTGTGCATGTTTTCGATGATCTGCCGCCATCCCACGCCGGTGTTGTACGCGCAGAAGCTGATCTCGCCCTGCTGCGTCGCGTAAGGAATGATGCACATTTCCGTGCGGCGGAAGTCATAGTTGAACAAATCCTGGAACCACATCCCCGCGATGAACAGGAAGTTCCACGGATCCTGCTGGCGGCGCTTCATGGCGTCTTCGTACGTGCGGTCCGGAGACGTCCTGCCGTATTTCTTCTCCGCGCCTTTGGTCAAAGCCCAGGTCTTGTCAAATTTCTTGAAGAGGTCGTACAGCTTCAGCCCCTTCGGCCCCCGGAACGGGTGGTAGTTCTTCAAGAGGGCCATGGCCATCATGAAGTTTGAAAAATTCTTGCTGCGAGCCGCGTCGGTAATTGCCGTTACGTCCTTCGTAAGTTGCTCGGCATCCAGGAATCGCGGAACGGGAGCCCATTCCTTCGTTTCCTTGTTGATCATCAGCGCCGTGCCCACGCCGCAATTCGGGTGGCAGCCGCAGGAGAGCGAGCCCCAGTTCGACTCTTGCCCCTTGACCATGTCCGAGAATCCGGCAAACGTGCTGATGAACGAAATCGGGAACCAGTCGCGCGTTGGCTCAACCTTGCCCACCTGGCTGCTGACGTCTTTCGCAAGATGCGAAAGCGTGTAGCGCTGCCGCAGGCGCCGTTCCGGAGTGATGTCTTCGTCACGGCCGGTAAACGAAACCGGCTGGAAGCTGACAAACGCGATTTTCTTGGGGTTCTCCATCGCAAACTTCACGATAGTGCCCACCTGATCGTTGTTCACGTTATTGACGATGGTCACCACCAGCACGATTTCGATACCGGCTTCGTGCATGTTCTCAATGGCGCGCAACTTCACGTCAAACAAGTTGCCGATCTGCCGGTGGCTGTTGGCGTCGTTGCCGATGCCGTCGAATTGCAGGTACGCGTAGCGCATGCCCGCTTCGAACGCCTTTTTGCAGAACTCCTTGCTCTTGGCGAACTCGATGCCGTTGGTCGCCGCCTGCACGCTGTTGTAGCCGATCTTGCGCGCGTAAGCGACCGCATCAAAGAAGTACGGGCTCATCGTCGGCTCGCCGCCGCTGAACTGCACGGACATCTGCCGCCGCGGCTTGATCTTCAGCGCGTTATCCAGGATTTCCTTAATCTCTTCCCAGCCCAGTTCATGCACGTAACCAACCTGGTTGGCGTCCATAAAGCACGGATCGCACATCATGTTGCAGCGATTCGTCAGGTCCACCGTTAGCACCGACCCGCGTCCATACCGCACCGTGCTCGAGCCATGCTTGTGCAGGTCTTCGTCGTTATGCGCGGGAATGTCCCGGCCCGGGTACTGGCGTTCGATCCAATTCAGCCACTTGGAATCCACCGCCATCATGTCCTCGTAGTGACCGTGCAGCGGGCAGTCCTTCACCATCCACACTTGCCCGTCGCGCTCGATAATCTGTGCCTTGATTTCGCCGACCTTTTCGCTCATCAGGTCGCGCCAATCCTTCTTACCCGCAATAATGGCCTCGCGCGCTTCTTTCACGCACGCGGGACACAGCGAATCGGTCTGCCGCGGGAAGCCCAGCGTCGGCTTGGTCTTCTCCCAGGATTTCAGCAGCGGCTTATCCGACCATTTCGGCGTGACGGAAGGATTCGGATTGCGCTTGTTGAAGTACTGGATGGTGTCAAACGTGATTCCAGCCGCTTTGCAAAGAAGCCAATCAAACGTCCTCGCGATTTGCGTGCCTACTGTATTCGGCATAAACCTCTATCCTCCACTTTCTGAAATGCCAGCTACTTGGCCCT
>WNEZ01000896.1_pt1 | contig 24332 bp, 18 predicted proteins | sample 5400521 | NCBI WGS metagenome assembly WNEZ01 (sample SAMN13153339, study PRJNA577476) | soil metagenome | isolation source: 120 cm saprolite under Douglas fir tree site 2 hole 1 replicate 1 | place: USA:California | collected 2015-04-18
CTGCGCAACGATATTTTCGATGCGCGCAATTTCTTCTCCGCGACCTCTCCGCCCCTCAAACAGAACCAGTTCGGAGGCGGCGCCGGCGGACCCATCATCATCCCTAAGATTTACAACGGGACCAACAAGACGTTCTTCTACGCCTACTACGACGGCTTCCGCAACCGCCAGGGCATCACGTCCGCTACCACTGTCCCAACTACTGCCTTGGCTGCGGGCAACTTCAATGGCGTTTCGAATCCACCGCACATGCCGGGAACAACTACGCCGTACCCCAACAACATGGTGCCCGTGAATTCCATCAGTGCCAAGCTTCTTGCGCTCTATCCGTCGTCCTCAACCGGCTCGTTCAGTTCCTCACCCAGTCAATCCGATGATCGCGATGGTTTCGGAGTGCGCGTCGATCACCGCATCGGAGACCACGACACGCTTTGGGGCCACTATTTGTATGACGCCGTGCGCCAGATTCTCCCCTTTGTTCCCTTTGGCGCGGTGGTCCCTGGCTTTCCAGGAACCGCAAACAACACCCCGCAGACGATCACCCTTGGTGAAACGCATATTTTCTCGCCACGCCTGCTGAACGACCTGCACCTCTCCTTTGTCCGAACCAATTTCGCTAATCCGGTCTTTACGCGGCGCGATAGCCTCAGCAGCTTCGGGTTTCAATATGCGCCAACATTCCCGAGTTACGAAACGATTCCGTTCATTTCCGTGACAGGTTTCTCGCCGCTTGGTAATCCCCAGGGGCCTGGCATCCGGTACACCAACACATACGAACTGAGAGATGCTGTCTCTTATACAACTGGACGCCACAACGTTAAGGTTGGCCTCGACATTCGGAATACTCGCTACAACATTCTTTTTGGGTCCGGCGAGAATGGCTCGTACAGCTTCAACGGTCAGTTCACAGGGAACGCTCTGGCGGATTTCGAGATCGGGATGCCGGTTTCCTTCACGCAGAGCACCGTGGGTTTCGGTCACTTGAAGGGATGGACTTACGAGTGGTACGCGCAGGATGCCTGGCGCCTGCGTTCGAACCTGACCTTGAACATCGGCTTGCGACACACAATGGCCAGGGCATTTTCCGCCGCCGCGACGGACCTTTTCGGCGCGTTTCGTGTCGGCAAGCAGTCCACGGTTCGGCCCGATGCACCGCTGAACCTCGTCTACCAAGGCGACCCGGGCATACCTGACGGGACCGTGCCCGGAGCTTACAACAACATCGCTCCCCGCGTCGGTTTCGCGTGGGATCCCACCGGCAGCGGCAAATGGAGCATCCGCGCGGGGTTCGGAATGTTCTATGAATACATCCCGGGAATCGCGCAATTCAATTCCGAGTTTTCTTCTCCGCCGGGTTTCCCCAGCGTCACCATAAACAACCCTTCGAATTACACGAATCCGCTTGCCGGTTCCCCGAACCCGTTCCAGAAGGGCACGATCAAGACGCCCGTTTCGTTGACCTCGCTGGCGCCCAACCTGCGGCCGCCGTATGACATCCAATGGAATCTCTCCGTCCAGCGGCAGCTCCCCGGGGACGTCTTGGTGGAGGCAGATTACATTGGCACGGCCGGCGTGGACTTGATTCGCAACCGCCAAATCAATCCCGCAGTCTTCGGCCCCGGCGCCACGACCGCAAACACCAACGCGCGCCGCATTTATGCTCCGAACTTTGCATCCGTGAACCAGATCGAGAACAGCGCAAACTCCCATTACCACAGCTTGCAACTAAGCGCGAACAAGCGCTTCAGTCGCGGCCTCAGTTTTCTGGCATCCTACACCTGGTCGAAGGCCATCGATAACGGTTCGTATTACAACATCAGCCAGAACACGAACGCCGGCAATCTAAACAATCCTATGAACCCGTTTGATCTGCGCCCGGAGAAAGGGCCTTCCCTTTTCGATGTGCGCAATCGCTTTGTCGTCTCCGGGGTCTATGCCTTGCCATTTGGCAAGAGCCTACACGGCTTCGCGGGAGTCCTTGCAAAGGGCTGGGCGACAAACTTCATCATCACCGTGCAGTCCGGCACGCCCTTTACTGTCCAGGAGCCCCTCGATGTTTCTCTCACCGGGGTCGGCGCGGATCGGCCGAATGTAGTCTGCAATCCGAATCGCGGTCCGCATACCGTCCAGCAGTGGTTCGATACTTCCTGCTTCCAGCGCCTGACTCTGGCGGCGAATCCCGGGCAGTTTGGCAATGAAGGGCGGGATATCGTGATCGGGCCCGCACTGAGAGACTTCGATTTCGCAATTTCGAAGGACTTTCCAATTCGCGAATCTTTCGGCCTCCAGTTCCGCTCGGAGTATTTCAACATCTTCAACCACCCGAACTTCAATTTGCCGAACCTTACCGAAGGTCCGACGCCGCCCACTGGCTCGTTCGGCTCGATTCAAAGTGCGCTGGATCCTCGCATCCTCCAGTTCGCTCTGAAGGTGCACTTCTAGTTCGCCCGTCCTGCCGGGGCCGCGAGCCACCGAAGCAATGTGAAGTGGCTCGCGGCCTCAGGGACTGCAGTGGGCGCATCTCGCGAGCGTGCGCAAGAAGAGATCCCTGCAGCCCGAGAGAGGAATTTCTTGTCAATGCCGTTGCCATGCTCAGAGGCCATGAAACAACGACAGCTGATGAAGAGACGCGACTTCTTGAGCGGCGTCGGAAAGCTGGCTCTCACCGCTTCTGCTTCACGCTGGACCCGGGCAGCGGGAGCGCCCGGTTCGCCGCAAATGACACTCGCCGCCGTTGGCGATTGTCTCGTCACGCGAGGATTCGCTCGGAACGACCCCAAATTTCAGCCGCTTCTTTCGATTCTTCGCGGAGCCGATGTCTGTTTTGGAAACTTTGAAATGACCTTGCCGGACCCTGGAATGTATCCGGTGGCCACAGGCAGCTGCGGCGACCTCAACAACAGCGCAGAGGGACCGGTCGCAGAGGAATTGCGGTGGGCCGGATTTGACATTATGTCTGTCGCGAACAATCACTCGATGGATTACGGCGTCGAAGGAATGTTCGCGACAGCGAAGAAGATTGGCGCCGCGGGGATCTCGCATGGCGGAACCGGTCGCAACTTGGAAGAGGCCCGCGCACCGGCTTTTTTTGACTCTCCCCGCGGCCGCGCGGCCCTGGTCGCCTGTGCTTCGACAATACGTCCCGGGTCGGCGGCATCACACGGCAACGGCGAGATTCCAGGCCGTCCTGGCCTGAGCCCCCTCCGCTTCCATACGACCTATCGTGTCGAAGCCGCACAATTCGAAGCTCTCCGGAAAATCCAGCAACAATTGTTTTCCGGGGCGGCGCGAGCACTTATCGAGCCCCAAAAAACCGAGGGCATCAATTTTCTCGGCAGCCAATTCATCTCCGGCGCCCCGTCAGACACCTTGACGACTCCGCTGCCTCAAGACGTTGCGGAAATTTCCTCGAGTATCCGCCGCGCGAAAAGAAATGCCGCGCTCGTGCTCGTCAGCATTCACGCGCATGAGGCACATGGGGCACGGGAAATTCCTGCAAACTTCCTAAAGGAATTCGCCCGCGCTTGTATTGATGCGGGCGCTGACGTCTTTCTCGGTCACGGTCCGCACCTCCTCCGGGCCATCGAGTTGTACAAGCGCAAGCCGATTTTTTACAGCTTGGGCAATTTCATTTTTGAAGCGGAGGGCATGCGCCAAATTCCGCAGGAGATTTACGAGGCCTGTGGCATTGCCGGCAATGATCCTTCTGAATTTTTCGATCGAGCGATGCGTGGATTCGCCGACGGAGTGTTCTGGGAATCCGTTGTGGCAACGGCAAAGTTTGAGCGCGGAGATCTCGTGGAATTGAAACTCTACCCCGTTGACTTGCAACCGGGGCTTTCGCGTGCCGAGAGGGGAATGCCCATCCGCGCGGATGCTGAGAAGAGCCGGGCCATCCTGGAACGCCTTTCGAAACTCTCCGCTTCTTTCGGCACAACCATCGAATCGGAGGGCGAGGTCGGCGTGGTTCGGCTTTGATTAGGCTGTTGAATTTGAAATACGTTGCCTGATCGAGGCCACATAACTTATCACACGAGAGTTTCTGAGGCCGCAACTGAATCAATTCCAAGCGGCAAGGATGTGCGTAGATGCTGTCAGACGGACAGATTCGGCAAATTCGGTCTCGGTTTCGGATCTTCGAGCAAAAAATCTACCTGAACTCCTGTTCGCAGGGTGCTCTGTCCGATGTCGTGGAGGCAAGCTTCCACGAGCACTGTGATTCTTGGCACCAGCACGGCTCCCCGTGGGATTTGTGGGTGCAGAAATACGAAGCCATTCGCGTGCAATTTGCGCGCTTCATTGGCGCCGACCCTGACGAAGTTGCCGTGATTCCCAGCGCTTCGGCCGGGATAAATGCAATTGCGAGCGCGCTTGAGTTCACTGGCCGGCACAAAGTGGTGATGGGTGGGTTCGAATTCCCCACCATGGGCCACGTGTGGCTCGCTCAACAGCGCCGGGGCGCCCAGGTGCAGTTCTTGATCGCCCAGGCGGACCGGCTGCCAACGGAGTTGTATGCCGAGTCGATAGATCCACAAACCCTGATTGTGCCGGTCACACACGTGTGTTTCATGAACGGCTTTCGTTCTGATGTGCCTGCGATTGTGCGGCTGGCACACGCGCAGGGCGCGCTCGTACTAATGGACGACTATCAGGATTGTGGTACGCGGCCAGTGAAGGTCAAAGCCCTGGACGTCGACTTCTACGTAAGTGGCACGTTGAAATACCTGCTCGGGCCCTCAGGCGTTGCCTTTCTCTACGTGCGCAAAAGTCTGATACCATTTTTGACTCCCTCCATCAGCGGCTGGTTTGCGCAGCGGAATCCATTTGCTTTTGATGTGCTGCACTTGGATTTGTCTCCGAGTGCTCGGCGCTTCGAGGCCGGCACGCCGCCTATTCCGAACATCTATGCCGCCGCGGCGGGAATTTCCCTGCTGGAGGAAATCGGCCTCGACCACATTGAGGCGCAGATCCGCAGGCTGACCCAAGCGCTGATCCAAGGATCAAGAGAGCTGGGGATTCGCATCAAGACGCCGCCGGACAGCGTTGGGCCGCTTGTCGTGCTGCAGTCAAGCAACGTCGAAGCAGTGATTGCCCGGCTGGCCGGCCAGAATATCGTCTGCTCGGGACGCCGCGACGGCCTGAGGATTTCCTTCCATGTTCACAACACGCTGGATGACGTTCGGGAAGTCCTGAATGTACTCGGCCAGTGCTCAGACTTGATGGTACGCGAGGGTCAAATGGTTTAGCAGATAAGGCTCGCTTCGCTACTCGAAATGCTCAAGGGGCCGCATGGGGTTCCTGAGGTGAATCTCTGAAGCGTTCGCTTTGAAGGAGGGGAAAGATGAAATCGCTTGGGAGAATCCTGGCCATCCTGGTTGTCCTGCTCGCGACGGCAGGAGGGGAACGGGCATGGGCCCAGTCCATTCCCCCGAGCCTCTACGACGGGATGAAATGGCGCCTCGTCGGGCCCTTTCGCGGCGGCCGCGCGGAAGCCGTCGCCGGCGTGCCTGGGGACCCGAGCGTTTATTATTTCGGCGCCGTAGCGGGGGGTGTTTGGAAAACCATCGACGGCGGCGCGACCTGGACACCCATCTTCGACCGTCAATCCGTCTCCTCCATCGGCGCGATCGCGGTCGCTCCATCGAATCCGAACGTGCTCTATGTCGGCACGGGCGAGCAGTGCCTGCGAAACGATATTTCCTATGGCGACGGCGTTTACAAATCCGTCGATGGCGGCAAATCGTGGACGAATATCGGCCTGCGCGATAGCCAGCATATCGCCAAAATCCTTGTCGATGATCATGATCCCAACCTCGTCTTCGTTGCCGCACTCGGACATGCGTTCGGACCAAACGAGGAGCGTGGTGTGTTCCGCTCGGGCGACGGCGGCAAATCCTGGAAGAAAATCCTTTACGTGGATGACAGGACCGGCGCGACGGATCTTGTTTTTGATCCCAACAATCCCAACATTCTCTTCGCGGCGATGTATCAAGTCCGCCGCGCCGCCTACACGATGATCAGCGGCGGACCCGGCAGCGGGCTTTACAAATCGAGCGACGGCGGAAACACGTGGAAACACATCGAAGGGCAAGGTTTTCCTGGCGGCACTCTCGGGCGAATCGGAGTGGCGGTTTCTGGAGCGAATTCCAACCGCGTTTACGCCATGGTCGAAGCCAAGGAAAATGCCCTGTATCGCTCGGACGACGACGGCGAGACCTGGCAAATGATGAATAACGACCCCATTTGGGTGAGGCCCTGGTATCAGAACCACGTGTTCGCTGATCCGCAGAACGAGGGCACTGTGTATCTGCTCGACCTGGGTCTTTTTCGTTCGACGGATGGCGGACGGCTTTTCGACTCGCTGCCCGTCCCCCATGGAGACAATCACCAACTCTGGATTGATCCGACGAATCCGAAGCGCATGATCGAGGCAGACGACGGCGGCGTCACCATCACTGTGAACGGCGGCGCAACGTGGACTCCACAGGACAACCAGCCAACGGCCCAGTTCTACCATATTGCCACCGACAACGAATTCAACTACCGCATCTATGGCGCACAACAGGACAACACAACCGTGGCCATTCGACGTCGCAGCGATGACGGCATGATCGGTGAGCGGGACTGGCACCCGGTCGGCGGGGGAGAGTCCGGATACATCTGGCCGGACCTCCGCGATCCGGAAATCGTTTATGCCGGTGACCACAATGGTCACTTCACCCGCTACGACGGTCACACCGGCCAAGTGCAGAATATTGCCCCTTGGCTGGGCGCCCGCGCGCATGTCCCTGCGGGGCTAAAACATCGGTTTCAGTGGACCGCGCCGATGCAGATTTCCCCTCACGATCCAAACGTGCTGTACCTAGGCGCCGAGGTGCTCTTCAAGACCAACGACGGGGGCATGAGCTGGACCATCATCAGCCCGGATCTGACGCGCAACGACAAGACCAAGCAACAATCTACTCCCGAGCCGCTCACGCCGGACAATTCCAGCGCCGAGTATTACGACACCATCTTCGCGGTGGCTGAATCACCTGTTCAGAAGGATCTGATCTGGGCAGGAACCGACGATGGCCTTGTGCACCTGTCCAAAGACGGAGGCAAAAACTGGTCGAATGTGACGCCGAAGCAGTTGAAAGAATGGGCCCGCGTTAATTTCATCGAGCCTTCGCCGTATGATGCCGGCACTGCGTACATGGCCGCGGATCTCCACTTTTCCGACGATTTCCGGCCGATGATTTACAAGACTACCGACTATGGCAAGAGCTGGACAGAGATTACCAACGGGTTGCGCGCAAACGATTATGTGCATTCCGTTCATACCGATCCGAAACGCAAAGGCTTGCTCTACGCGGGAACGGAAACAGCCATCTACCTATCTTTCGACGATGGAGCGAACTGGCAATCGCTTCAGTTGAATCTGCCGCACGCACCGATCTACGACACCACCGTGCGCGGGGACGACTTGATTGTCGCTACCCACGGACGAGCATTTTGGATCCTTGACAATATTGCTCCATTCCGCCAGTTGAGTGCGGCGATGGCTTCGGAGCCGGCGCATCTCTACACGCCCGCACCGGCTTACAGGGAGCGCGGCCCCGGCGGTTTCGGAGGCGGCGGGCCTAGAAGGAATGTCGCTCAGAATCCGCCTGCGGGAGCGGTGATTGACTACTATCTTAGCGGACCGCCGACTGGTCCCATCACGCTTGAAATTCTCGATGGCCGCGGCCAGCTTGTTCACCGCGCGGCAAGCGAGAGACGCGGAGAGCCGGGCGCCCCCGGAAGAAATGCGCGAGCTGGTGCCCGGCCAGGTGGCGCGACTCTTCCGGCCGCCGCGGGAATCAACCGTTATGTGTGGAACTTTAGGGCGGAGGGGCCGACGATGGTCCAGGGGATAGCCATTATCGAGCTGCAGAATGGCGGCGGCCCCCTCGTGCCCCCCGGAACGTACCAAGTGAAACTCTCGGTAGAGGGGAAGGAGTACTCGGCGCCGCTTGAAGTCAAGACGGATCCTCGCGTCAAAGCGAGCCAGTCGGACCTCGAGAAACAATACGAGTTCGCGGTGAAAATCCGCGATCGTGTCAGCGAGGTGCATAACACGGTGAACCAGATTCGCGCGCAGCGGGCGGTGCTAGAGACCCTGCGCAAACAATCCAATTCTGCGCCGGGACAGCCCATCGAAGCCGTGGAGCAGAAGATGGGTGAGATCGAAGGACAGCTCATCCAAGTGGAATCGGTGAATCGCTGGGCGGCGCTCGTCTACCCCATCATGCTTGACGCGCAATACGCGGACCTGGGCAATGTCGTGGAAAGCGCGGACTCCGCACCGCCGGCGCAGACCTACGAAGTGTTCCAGGATTACGAGAAGAGGCGCGAGGATTTGCTAGCGCGGTGGAAATCGCTCCAGGAAGAGATCGCGCGCATAACAAGATAATAGCAGCGATTTACGATGGACATTTGATGGGCTGATGGTGCGAGCCTAGCGCTATAATCCGCAGCCGGGAATGGCGGGTGCGAATGCAATTTCGATCCTTGGAGCAACCATGAAAAAGTGGGTGGCCGGCCTTGCCCTGCTGCCGTCGTCATCCAGTGTCTTCGGTCAGCAGTACGACGTCCTCATCCGCAACGGGCGTGTTGTGGACGGCATGGGAAACCCGTGGGTGTATGCCGACGAAGGCTTACCGGTTGGCACGCATAGTATGCTTGATCACCGATGCAGATCCAGCTTTTCGCACTCACACCGCGCCGTCCGTTCTTTGGTGGGCCGTGCACTCCGAAGACGAAAGGCGAAATCGCCTTCATTCTCTCTGCTCCAAGAAGAAATCAAACAAATGAGGGCCAGCTCATGGTGGTCACATGGTCAAGACTGTTCGGGCACAGATACTGGGTCTGGGGTACCGTCCCCCCTAACTTCACGGAGATCGAATAGATGTAGCGGAAGCGTGTGGGAGTCGAATGTAAACCCAGACGGAATTTCAAGTACTTACGAGGAACAGGGTGGAGCAACAAAGCCGCATAAAGAACAGCTAGGAACTGTTAATGGTCCCTGGTTGTTCCCTCGTTTTTCGCGAGTCGCACGAAATTCTGGATGGCGGAAAATTCGCCCACACACTTGCCATGCACACGTCGGCTGAAGGATAAAAATTTAGCGGCACGGATGGCAAGCCGACTGTGAAGGATCGAAAATGACTGCGCGCCGACGATGCGTACCCCGTCCAGCTTGTGCATGTAGGCGTGCACTTGATTGGTTGCGTCGTGTCGCAACACCCAAACTAATTCCCTTGGTCGTGTGGGACGGACACGGTCGTGGTGCACGTTGCCGAGTTTCCGGCGCGATCTGCGCCGCTGTATTTGAGCCTGTAAACGCGGCCATTTCCCGAGCCGAGAGGCTGAGCTCGGAACTGACCACTTGTCGAGGCCGTTCCCGGCGCAAACCCTTGGACATCACCGAGACCACTGTCGGGCTCATTACTAGTTGCAGAAACGAGAGTGAACCCGGCTGCCCCGGACAAGGAATCTGAAAGCGAAACCGAGATGCGACGCCGCCCTGACCAAACTCACTGCGTCAACTCAATGAGCGTCGTTTTTGAGATCATTCTTTCGCCGAGAAGCAAGGGCTAACAGCGAAGTGATCCATTCAATCCTCAGGAGATCGAGTGCTGGACTTCGAGTTTGGGCAGCACATCCGCAAAGCCTAAGTGTCTCTATTTTAGAGACTTGCTGGAGTTCATTTTGCAATTTTGCTCCTGTGGCTTTCTTGGCGCCTGAGCGAGCAGATCTCTTCGCGCGGCGACTCCCTCTGCCTCCCCTGCCTGAACAAATTGCTCGCGCTGCGCGGTCGCTCCAGATTGGCCCTGGCGTTGTTTCTCGCGGCGCACCATAAATTCTACTTTCAGTCCGTAAGGATTACCCCTCTGGTCGATAACTGAAAGCCGCATCCTTACGGCTTGGCGATCTTTGTACTGCTCCGGAATGCGCGCCTGTCCCACGCCGAGAAGCAAACCATCGAGATCATCACCAGGGAGAAGTTTGCCCTTGCTGCCAAGACGGTGGTTCAACACATCCTCCGGATCGTGTCCGGCTAGGCCATGAGAGGGAAACAAGTAGACGGATTCCCGCGGCATTTTCGTCCAGGGTCTTTCGAGCCAACGGAATTGCCATTCGTGCCACGGAATTTCTAATCTATATTCCAGTGGCAGAATGATACGGTATGATCCGTTGTGCATCCTGATGCCTAACCTGTATCCCGTTCCGCCGCAGGGCAGATCGAAAACTTCAGTATCTACCTCACTAGGCGATTGGGACAAGGACAGCCCGCGACAAGCATCCTTCATCTGCCGTAGCACTTCCCCATCGATGGGGATTCCGTGTTGGTGTAGTTCCTCGACAAATCGAAGTTCTCGATGATCTGCCTTCATATTTTTACTCCTTGATAATAATTTATTGTGAGCATCACTACACTTGAATCAATTAGATTCAGAACTCCTCTAGTGTCCCCCCTGAAAAATGGATAATGGTCAATCCACATACACACCCTACAGACCATACACGCGGCACGTTCTATCTAAAGCCGTTCTTACCGAGCGCTAGGACTTGCAAACAAAGCGAGCACTGCCCTTGCTGCAAAGCCGCCAGATGAAAGCGATGTGCCAGCTGATGTACGTTATTGCAAGCTGCGTCGTTAAGCCGTATTGCGGATCCATCAGCGTCGCGCTTTGGAAAAAATCCATGCTTTCGCAAGATTTTCCCGATTTCCTCGGGTGTTATCTGCGTAGTCTCGCCACGGGCCTTCAAAATGGCCATGACGGTTTTCGTGATTTTGCTGACGTGTACTTTTTCGCCTGGTTCTTTGTGGCAGTGAAAAAGTAATGCCTCGATCGTGACGTAGTGTGGGTTAGACGACCGTGCTTCCAGGGCTCGCTCCTGACAATCGCGCAGCAAAGGATGAAGATCGGCCTGAAGTTCGGGAGCGTCGACAATCGGCGCACCCAAAATCCTCCCCAAGATTCGAATTCCAGAGTCGAACTCAGGAAAATCAAATATCGACTGACGCACTCCGAGGATGTTTCCGCACCGATAGTCGAGCATTCTTGATTGAAATTTTCTGGAGATCTCTAATTTATCTTTGGCATCAAGAATAGGAAAACGTCCACCTAAAGACGGGAGATGGATTCTAATCGCGCTGTCACCATAGTTCCCACATTCGCCATTCTCTCCTAAATAAATTGCCTTGGCACAATAGACGTTCACGAGCCTTTGATTCTTTGGAATAAATGCACACCGGTGACCAGAAATGTTCATCAATTCGCAAGCCGAACCGCCATTTTTGACCTGGTTGATCAACAGCGTTGGTTGCAGATCCATTGGCAAGGAACAAAGATCGGATTTCGCGATTTGACCAAGCAGCAACGAATGACGAACCATGCAGCCGAGCAACTCAAGCAGGAGACGTGCTTCGGCAGGTGGCCCCGTGAGCAAGAGGCATGGGGCGGCTGGAAGCAATTCCGGGAACCAGGTGGCAAAATCAAAATAAGTGGTGGGCAAAGCGACGTCTTCCGAAAAGCCGTGACTCATGAACGCTTGTCGCATTTCTGTGAAGAGCTCGGCAGTTGATCCGAAATGCTCGCGTTTCGTGGGGAACCTCATGGCGAGCAAGATCGAGGGATCGATATGTAAAGGATGATAGATTTTACTGCGGAACTCTACTCGTCGTGCGACTCTCACATTCTGCCCGTCAGAAAGCATCAAATAGAGCGGTCCTGTAGGGGCCTCGCCAATCAACTCAATAGTTGCGCCGTCCCAGAACGCCTCTCCAGCAGTGGGAACGGGCAAAAATTCCCCAGAACTCTTTGGAGATTTGGAGTTGCGATGGGAAGAACACCTTCGAGTGGACACAAGGCCTCCCCGCGAGGGAAATTCACTCCGAGCCTGCGTCCTATTCTTACGAAGTCGTCGTGCTGGCGGGAAAACGTACTCATCAAATCTTACGTCCTGTCGTGGCCTGCGTCAAATCAATTAGAGGGATCGAACAGGCCTGCTATCAAAAATGTAGCTGCTAATAGACATCCCGGACAGGTGGGATACTCTCTCAGCCCACCGCAGGAGGTTCGGGATGAAGAATCCAGTTTACGAGCAGATCCAGGCGAGGAAGGTGAAGGCTCGGCTGCGCATGCTGCAACATGCGCAGCGCGTGAGCGGCAACGTCAGCCAGACCTGCCGTTTTTTCGGAGTGTCCAGGGCGCTTTTCTACATCTGGAAGAAGCGCTTTGAAAAGAATGGCTTAGCTGGTCTTCGGGATCAGCCTCGGCGACCACACCACATCCGGTATCGCATTCCTCCGGAGATCGTTTCTCTCATCCTCCGCATTCGCGAAGAGTGTCGCTACGGCGCCGTTCGAGCCAGCCTCTATCTTCAACGCCACTACCACGCGTACGTCTCGCCCACAACCATTCTGAAAATATTCCATCGCCACCGTGTCGGCCGCATCTCCCTCAAAAAGTATCGACCCGGCCCGAAACCAGCGGACGCTCCCTTGCAGGTTCCCGGCCGCTCTGTTCAGCTCGATGTTAAGTTCGTTCCCCGCGTTGGAAAAGCCCGTCAGCGCTTTTATCAATTCACAGCGATTGATGAGGCTACGCGCTTTCGTGTTCTACGCATCTACGACCACAACAACACCAAGACGGCCATCGACTTCCTCAGCGAAGTTCGTGAGCATTTTCCCTTCGCCATCCAAAAAATCCAGACCGACAACGACTCTTCGTTCGGACCACAGTTCACGTGGCATCTTGCTGATCTCAGCATCTCTCATCGGCACATCGCTACCGCTATCTCGACGACTGGCAGTAAAAAGAGACTCGGGCCGCTATGGCCTTCGGCCGCTGCTTTGAAAAGGCCCTTGGAGCTTACTTTTGCGGGGAAGACAGTGCTGCAGCTTTGTTCAAGGAATGGGGCCGCCACAGAACAGAATTTCTGGCATAGGGCACGATTCGAACCGCAAGTGTTGGGTTTCAAACAGCTTGGTTGGGAAAGCAAGCAAGACTTTCTTTTTTTCAGCGCGTCCACCTGATGGACCCCCAAAATACCGGCGATGTTGGAGCGCAACCGGGTCCGCAGTAAGTCGGAACCAATAATCAGATTGCGCTTCGAGGGGGCTCCCTGATGACGGGACCCCTTCTCCACGCTGGAGAACTCCTCCTGACCCTTGACATAAAGTATATATCTGGGATAGACAGAGCGCAGTAAACACCTCAGCACGTCTTCCGAGGGAGGAGGACATCAATGATTATTGCTGATCGCCTAAGGGAATTACGTGAAGTGAAAAATCTCTCACAAGGAGATGTTGAAAAGCGTACAGGGCTGCTCCGGTGCTACATTTCGAGAGTTGAAAACGGACACACCGTTCCGTCAATCGAAACGCTGGAGAAAATGGCCCGAGCGCTGGAAGTTCCACTCTACCAACTCATGTACAATGGCGACGAACCGCCCGAGGCCCCTACTGCATTCGCTTCGAATGGCGATGGATCACAAAAATGGGGAAGTCAGGGTAGAGATGCCCGCTACTTGCAGAAGCTGAGGCGGCTTCTCGCAAAGATGAACGCCGACGACAGGAAACTGCTCCTACAAATGACCCAGAAAATGGCCCACGGCCATGGCTGAACAAGTCAATCGCCGAATGTTCGGACCAAAAGGAATACCAAAAACTAAAAACGCCAAGCTGTTCAAGAGGGAGTGCAACAAAGCATTCAGCTTACCAGCCCAATCCTGAATTAGCGCGCGGGCCGAAACTGTGCCCAGCTCTCCCATCGCCAGTGGCCTTCACGCTATCCATACAGGGTGCTCCTTTCTGGAGGGGTTCGAGCGAACACTCAAAACCTACTCCAATAGGGGCGCCCTTTTATATTGCGTCACGTAACCGAGCGCCGGGTGTGGGCGCAGCGTGTTGTACATCACCCGCCATTTTTCGATCACGATCTGCGCCTCCTTCAACGAATAAAAATCTCTCCGTTCAAGCACTCGTCCCGCAACTTCCCGTTGAAGCTTTCGCAGTAGCCGTTCTCCCAAGGACTTCCTGGTTCGATGCACAACGTCCCCGTGCCCAGCTTCGCCAGCCACTGCCGCAGCTCCTTCGCCACGAACTCCGGGCAATTATCCGAACGAATGTTCTCCGGTAGACTGGTCACCAGGACAACGGGCAGCAAGCGGGTCTCGGGATCGGATTTGATTCGCTGGCAGACAGCAAAACCACTTTGACCCGGCATCACCACATCGAGCAACCCACGTCGACCAACCCTTTTTGAACCGCGGCCAGCGCGTGTTCACCGTACCGCGCGCAGATGACCCGATAGCCTCCTGCCGTCAACATTCCCGAAAGCAGTTCAAGATTAGCTTCGTTGTCGTCCGCTATCCATCCGTGGCCACGGGTTAATTGATTAAGTCGAACTCGAAGCCCCCTTCGTTGAACTTCCATGTGGACTGCCGGCGGCGGTGAGCGCACTCGCAAGTATTGCAAGAGGCGAGAACGAACAGGCAGTGAGGACCGCGAGCGGCTGACAATATCGGCAAAACTGATCCAGGGGCAATTGTTGCAATATTCTGGAACATTCGGATGACGAGCTCCTGTCAGAACAGCCAACGAGGATTTACAATGTGAATTACTGAACTGAGGTACTTCTTCCGTGCCTCTTCTGGGTCTTGAGATGACCTCTTCTCCCGACTTCGCACTTCGAGTTGTCGCAATCGACGATGACGAACAACACCTCAAGTTCATCGCGACGGCTCTTTCACAAGAACATGTAGTCGTCTCTACGACCGGATACCCACAAGCCGGACTTGAGCTGGTTCGAAACGAACACCCCCATCTTGTCTTGGTGGATTTGGTGATGCCCGGGATGAGTGGAATAGACCTCCTCGAAAAGATCCTCGGGCTCGATCCTGGCACCGAAGTCGTTTTGCTTACCGGACAATACAGCACGGAATCCGCCGTAGAAGCCATCCAGAAAGGTGCCGCCGACTACTTGACGAAGCCTGTGGATATGGAAAAGCTCCAGCAGCGCGTGGAATCACTTCTTTTGGAAGTTCGCAAGCGGCAGCGTTGTTTGGAGCTGGAGAACGAACTTCTCGAAAACTCTCAGTTTGCAGCAATGGTGGGGCGCAGCGCCGCGATGCTCGAAGTGTTCCATCGTATCCGGCGCGTTGCACCGCATTTCCGATCGGTTCTGCTGACTGGCGAGACGGGGGTGGGCAAAGAGCTTGCGGCTCAAGCACTGCACCGGCTGAGCCCGGTTGCTTCAGGACCGTTTGTGACCTGCAATTGTTCCGCGGTGGTTGAAACACTGGCGGAGAGCGAACTTTTCGGGCACGTCAAGGGCGCTTTTACCGGAGCCATTCAGGATCGCATCGGTCTGTTCGAAGCAGCCAACAGAGGCACCGTCTTATTGGACGAAGTGGGTGAGCTTTCTCTTCCATTGCAAGCGAAGCTCCTCCGAGTGCTCCAGAACCAAGAGATCCAGCGAGTAGGCTCCTCCGAGGTCCGGCGCGTGGACCTCAGAGTGATTGCCGCGACGCACAGGGACCTCCAGGCCATGGTAAGAGATCGACGGTTTCGTGAAGATCTCTTCTACCGGCTCTCCATGGTGCAGATCAAACTCCCGGCTCTGGCACAGAGAGAAGAGGATCTGCCTCTGCTTGAGCGGTATTTCATAAAGCGATTTGCCCAGCAATACGGCAAGCCCTTGCGCGGAATCACGAGGCGTGCGCAGGCTCTGCTGGCTAGGTATTCCTGGCCGGGAAACGTGAGAGAGCTTGAAAATGTGCTTGGAAATGCCTGCATGATGAGCGAGAACGAAATAATCGATGTCGGTGATCTTCCTGAATATATCCGTGAGAGACGGGCGAGCGAAGTTCAGCAGGTAGAGCCTCTTGGCACCCTCGAAGAAGTGGAAAGGAATCACGCGCTCCGAGTACTAGAGAGCGTTGGTGGAAACAAAGTACGTGCCGCCGAACTGCTTGGAGTCAGCCGGACAAAGCTCTATCGTATTCTGGGCGACAACGAGGCGCTGGAGGCCAGCGCCTCTGCACCGGTGAACCTGCAACAAGACCCCAAATGCACCTGAACCATCCGGGCTCGCCGGCACGCGCTATGCTGCTTCAAAAGACTGCCTTTTTTGACTTTGTCCGAATTTCTTCGACGCTCTTGTCTGGTACGTCGGGAACTTGCTTGACATTATGAGAATCAGGGAGCTGTCTTGTCTGAAAACAAAGACTTGAATCTGGTTTGCCAGTGAGCTCGCGAACGCTCTCCCGTTGAATGCCGACTTTACCCATGGCGTTCAGAGTGGGAGATCAGGCCGTACTCGGACATTATGGCGAAATGCGCAGTTTAGCTTCCCCTTCTCAAGCGGTGTTGTTGAATGGGCGTCGGGACCATCTTGAACAGCGATCTCCCTCCTCTGCGGGATTGATTTGTCGTGAGCGCCTCCCATTATTCAACGATTGACCCCGCTCTGTGTGCCTCACTGTACACATTGCCTCGATCACGGACAGCTGTCTTCTTTTCAGACAGGTAGCCTCATCCCAGAACGCTGAGCCCCCATGCGCCGCAGCCCGTATCCCCTTGTAAACACAGTAGATACTTAAAACCTGAGAGTGGTCTTCTTATTGCCCTACCGACAGTGTGCAGCAACCGCGCGGAATTAGCCGCGGCAGCCTGTTGAAGAAGAATCGTTTCATTTGGCGCAAGGGTTGTCAGTGATTTCCAGGAGGTTCTTGCATTGAAGCCGGTGGAGAAACTCGGGGCAGAAGGGTTGCGGCGAAGCGGCCGCATATCGAAAGAAGTCGCCATTGTTCTGATCGGCTGCGATGCCAGAGGCAAAGAATTTATGGAGCAAACAAAGACGGTCGTCCTCAGCCGTCACGGTGCAGGCATCGTTTCCAAGCATACGCTCGGCGCGGAACAAGAGCTGCTTATTCTTCACCCGGAATCCAGCAGAGAGGCCGAGATTCGCGTTGTCGGGCAGATCGGCTCGGTAGACGGCTCCCACACCTACGGTGTCGCCTTTCTCGATCCTGACATCGATTTCTGGGGCGTTAAGATTCCTTGCGCAACGGAAGCCGAGACCTCAGCGTGCCGCATCGTGGTTCAGTGCAACAGTTGCGGCCGCCGCGAAGTCATCGATTCGGGTGCTTTGGAATCGGACATCTGCGCTATCCACGACGGCCTTCTCCGCTATTGCAAACACTGCAATAGTTCAACCCTCTGGAAGCAAGCTTCCGGAGAGGCTACTGACAAATCTGCCCTGCCCGAGGCCCCGTCTGTGTCGCCCGATACCGCTGCATCGTCCGAGCCGCCCGTCCCGCTCGCACCTTTCAAGAACAGGCGCCAGCATGTCCGCACAAAAGTGAAATTCACGGCGTCTGTCCGCAATGACGCTCTTGGCGACGACCTCGTCCTCTGCGAAAACGTCTCGCGCGGCGGCCTTTGTTTCAAAAGCACAAGGCGCTATTGCGAAGCTGCGGGCATCGAAATCGCCGCTCCCTTCTCCCCAGGGTCGCACTGCATTCTCGTCCCGGCGCAAATCGTCTACGTGCAGGAACTCACCGAAGAAAAAATGTTTCGCTATGGCGCCCAGTACGTCCCTCTATCGAAAGACGCCCACTCCTAGCGGTGCGTTCCTCCTTCTGACGCTCCGAGGCTTCGAACGTATCATTGTACATTGACCTTAGAGAGCCCTTTTTGCTCGCGTCAATTCGCGAAAGCGCTTACCGATAAGCACAAACATTTTCTTTCCGCCATACTGACTGATGGCGAAGTCAAATCCATAATTAATTATTTGTACAATCGCATCTGTATCGGCTTATCCGAGGAATTGTCGTCGCGCCTGTTCAGGCTGTTTCACGGCAAGCGAACCGCTGAGCTGGGAAGCAACATCCGCGGAAGGTATTCGCGCTCCAAAAGCCCGTTCTCAGCGGCGTAGAAGCGTGACGGGGTTGCAGGGTGTGATCTGCTTCTCTATTCCAAAACCCAATGCCCGAGTTTCTCGGTAAATCGGCAGCCATATCGCGGGTACGGCGTTTCCTTCCATTCCGAGCGAATAATCTGCGCTTTCCCAATATGCTCGTCACGGGCACCCACCAGATAGACGTCCACAATAGAGCCCTCGGACATTGCGACGGCACAGGCACACAAGAACGCGCTTCGGCTGACGTTCTCGGTTGTCGTAAGGATTCCAAAGGGCCGTCCCTCCTCGTCTGTTCCGGTGAGCCTGAGCGGAACCCTGAGCCGAACACGCACCTCTGATCGCCTTTCTTTTCTTTTTGTCTTCAAGATATCCGCAAGCTGCACACGGAGGGCATCGAAGTTCACGGGCTTTTCAAAGTACGCCACAACACCCAAATCGCGGCAGAACTGTTTGGTTTTGGCTCCAGCCTCCCCGCTGATGACCAGCACCGGTATCATTTGCGTCGAACTCAAGGACGTAAATGTCTGGCAAAGCTCAAACCCGGAATACTTGGGCATCCGCAAATCCAGTAAAATCGCGTCCGGCTTGTGTTCCAGTGCCAAGGCCAGTGCATGCTCTGGCTCTCCTGTATCGACAATTCTATAGTCGTCCGCGAGGTTCAGCCGAATCAGCCGACGCATGGCATCTTCATCATCCACAACAAGAAGTGTATTCATCCCTCTGCTCCCGCTTATTTTGGACTCCCTTGGTCTTGACCCGTAAGTTCGCCGGTTCTCGGCCCGCCAGCCTCTGCAAGTTTGGTGTCCAAGACCTCGCGCACTTTCCGGATCAGCGCATCTTCTGTGAATGGTTTATGGAGAAGAACCATGCCTCGCTCAAGCACTCCATGGCCCGCGATGAAGCTGTCGGTATATCCCGAAATATACAAGACCCGCATGCCGGGCTGCTTAGGCAACAATCTCTCCGAGAGAACTCTTCCATTCATTCCTGGCATCACCACATCAGTCAGCAGAAGGTTGATTTTCCCCGAATGCTGGGCTTCCACCTGGATAGCCTCGTCCCCGTTCTGAGCAACGAGCACCCGGAAGCCGTGGGACTCGAGGAACGATTGTGTCAGCTTTCGAAGCGGTTCAGCGTCCTCGACAAGCAAGATCGTTTCTGATCCGCCTATCGTTTCAACCAAAGGCGTGGTCGCAGTGATCGTGCAGGCTGGTTCTTCGACGCGTGGCAGGAAGATCTGGAATGAAGATCCCTTTTTCGGTTCGCTATCCACCCAGATATAACCGCCGCTTTGTTTGACCACACCGTAGACTGTAGCGAGGCCCAATCCCGTGCCCTTCCCGACCTCCTTGGTCGTGAAAAACGGCTCGAAGATGTGAGCAAGAGTCTCTGCATCAATACCGGCCCCTGCGTCGATGACAGCCAGCATGATATAATATCCAGGCTTCGCTCCTGCATGCTGCCAGGCGTAGGCTTGGTCTAGCTCGACATTTGCGGTCTCTATCCGCAACTTTCCGCCCTCCGGCATGGCATCGCGAGCATTGACCGCCAGATTCATGATCACTTGTTCGATTTGGCCTTGATCCGCTTTCACCATCCCCAAATCCGGACACAGGGATGTGTTGACGGCTATGTCTTCTCCGAGCAGCCGGGGGAGCATTTTCGTCATGTCCGCCACCAGGTCGTTCAGGTTCAAGACTGCCGGCGTGAGGATCTGCTGGCGGCTAAAAGCAAGAAGCTGCCGAGTTAAAGACGCCGCGCGCTGGCCAGCCTTCTCAATTTCCTCCGCATGCTCGACCAGAGCGCTCCCTGGGTCTAATTTTCGTTTGAGCACCTGGCTGTAACCGATGATCACACCAAGGAGGTTATTGAAGTCGTGGGCGATTCCCCCGGAGAGACGGCCGACGGCCTCCATCTTTCCGGCCATGCGTAACTGCCGTTCGAGGACTCTCCTTTCTGTGATATCCTCGGCGAACACATCGAAGCAAGGCACACCTTGGTGTTCTTCTTTCACTCTTATCCCGGTGCACCGCACGGTGATGGGTGCTCCGTCCCTGCGCTTCAATTCCACTTCAACTTCCTTGAACTCGCTTGCGCTGTTCAGTAATTCGTTCACCTTGTGAAAATCAGAAAGATTTCTGAAAATGTCTCGATCCAGGTTGGTTTTGAGCAGCTCATCCAGCCTCTCGTATCCCAGCATTTTTTGCAGTGCTGGATTGGCTCTAAGAAGTTTGCCGTCCGTGCCAGCACGGAAGATGCCGTACGGGGCATCTTCGATCATGGATCGAAAACTAGATTCAGATAAGCGGAGCGACTCCACGGCCTGTTTCCGTTCCGTGATGTCCCGGTTCACGATCACCAATCTTTCGGGCTCTCCCGCAGAGGATCGAATGACACTGGCGGTTGATTCCAATACGCGCCAAGAGCCATCTTTGTGGCGAATGCGATATTCGAGAGGCCGGCCCACTCCTGTGCGTTGTGCTTCAGCGGCAGCTTCTCGAACGCGGTTGCGGTCATCAGGGTGAATCTGGTCGAAAGAAGACGAACTCTTCAGATCTTCCGCGCTGTAACCAAGCACCTTGTAATATGAGGGGCTGTTGTATAAACGGTTTCCTTCCATATCGACAACGGCAATCATGTCGGCGACATTCTCGCCGATGAGTTGAAAGAGTTCTTCCCTCTCGAACAAGCGTCTGCGGGTTCTGTGAAGCTGGAGTTGCTGGTAGACCGTGTACAGATCGAAGAGCAACACAACGCCCACGAGTCCCCACATGGTGCGCTGCAAGGTGAATGCAGACTCTGCTTGCTCGCTGGAATGCAAAAGCAAAGGCAAGAAGGACAGGATTCCGGCCGTCAATAATAGGGTGATGATCACCGCTGTGGTCCAAAGCCACCACTCCCGCCGCTCGATGCGACGGAGGCGGGCCTTGGTCATTTCTTGTCCTTCTCGGAGAGAGCGAGCGCCGCTCTCTTCAGAAATGAAGCCAGTCTGAGGTTTGGCCGCCATATTCATCTCTTGTTGCCATCCAGCCTCGCAGCGCCTGTCCGTTTGTCAGTTTGGACTTCGGATGAATTCACTTTCGTCCGCTGCTAAAATTCGGACTTCTTGCATACTTACTTTCATAGCCCGCTTCCCCAGGTTCGGACGCGCTGCCCGGGATCTTGACTGAATGGCGCATTGCTTCCCAGTTTTCGATCGCAACGGTCACAAAAACACCCGCCACTCGGGAATCATAGTGGCTTCCCGAACCTCGCCGAATTTCTTCATGTGCCGCTTTGAAGGAGAGGGCAGAACGATAGGGACGGTCCGACGTCATCGCGTCCGCGGTGTCTGCAACGGCAAATATTCGCGCTCCAAGCGGAATATCCGCTGTCTTCAAGCCTCGAGGATAACCGCTCCCATCGCAACGCTCATGGTGTGTCAGGATGATTTCCGCGGCCTCGGTGAGAAAAGGTATCCGTTTGACTAGATCGAATCCGAGCTGTGCGTGGCTCCTCATGATGGTCCACTCTTCCTCCGTGAGAGCTCCAGGCTTCAGCAGAATCGCATCGGGTATCGCCAATTTCCCAATGTCATGCAGCCAGGCTCCCATGGCAATGGTTTTCAGTTCATGCTCTGTGGCTTCCAATTCTTTCGCAATTTTGGTCGAATACAAAGTCACGCGGCGCGAGTGTCCCGCCGTTTCACTGTCGCGAAGATCAATGGCCGCGCCCAAGGCCTCGAGCGTGTCCTCATAGCCGCGCTCGACCTGGCAGAGCGCCGCTTCAAGCTGCTCCGTCCGCTCTTTAACCATTTTCTCGAGGTTCTGACGATAGTTCTCCACCTCCTGCTCTAGGCGCTTTTTATCTAAGGCGCGCTCTAGACTCGCCATGACAATTTCAATCTGCAAGGGCTTGACAAGATAGTCGTCCGCGCCCTTTTTCATTGCTTCTATGCCCACTCGAATGTCGTCCACTCCCGTAATCATCAAGAAAGCCACATGGGGGTATCGCGGGCGAACGTTGGCCAGGAGCTCGATACCTGAGATCCCAGGCATCTGGAGGTCAGAGAGCACTGCATCGACTGATTCTGTATCGAGGATCCTCAGACCCTCCTCAGCGCACGCGGCTGTTTTACACAGGACTCCAGTTTCTCCGAGCATTGCAGCTAGCAGTTTCCGTGTGGCGAGTTCGTCGTCTACGATCAATACTCGGGCGACCCCAGATAGAGCCGAACCGGTTGCACCTATTGCGTTACCCAATCCCGTCTGCTTAGCGACGTCCATCTTTGTCCCCGATGGGCTACCCTTTCTGCTTGTCCAGAATCTCTCTGAGTTTCTTTGCTAGGGCCAAACTTCCATATGGCTTCTGCGGGACTGTCGGCCGCGTTTGTGACCGTGCACAGATCGGATTTGGTTCCGTGGCGTAACAACACCTGTGAGGCAGGAAGTCACGGAATGAAAAAATTATTTCAGTATATGCATACATCCTCCCACAAGAGCTCAGAGAGGCGGCAAGTCGTCATGTTCGGGGCAGAGCAGGTTCCCCAGAAGCTCGCTAGGATTCCAGGTCGCAAGTCAGAATTTGAGAGGCAGCCATTGGGAGCTTCAGGCGATCTGCTCTATACAGTATATTATGAGCCACAGTAATATGTGGGAATCTACATCTTAAACACAACTACTGTGAATTGGCATGAATCAAAATTCCAGCCGCCTCATTTCTAGATACCTTTATGTTTTCCGTCGAGCGTTTCAGCACTCAAAGTTTCGCACCGGATATAAGGGTCATCATCATTTGGCTATTTGACTTCGCTCATCGGGTTCAACCTCGACCCCTGTGTCAGCGTTCTTATAGTGCCTCCTCCGATCCACCCAGTCCTTCACGACGAGCGGGATGGTCACCAGGCCAAATGAGACGAATGTAGCCCCAGCAAGAATCTGTACTGTTTGGCTTGTATCCGCGCGGGAAACTGGACTGTAGAGAAGGATCACTCCGATCAGAAGCGAGATGCATGCTGAAGAGAGACCGAGCGGCCGCAACATACGTGTGGTTCTGGGGTTGGTTCGGGCAGCGCTTGACTTAGAGTCACGCGCATGCCCTCTACTCGGAAAGAGGTCGGCTAATGCTGATGCATCTTTGTCAAGCGTTCTCAGAACAGGTGCGGTGAAAGCCTTCTTCATCTCCGCCCCGCAGAAACATCTGGGATTTGATTCTCCCGCACTGGAGTCTTTCGTGACCTCAATCTCCGTCTGACACTTCGGATTTTGACAACGATACCGCTGCCCCCTTCTCACGATTTCCTCCATATTATTCATGCCCTAGGGAGAACTCACATCTGAGAGGGTATCTGCCGCGTCGAATTCGGAACAAACTCTGAGATCTTCTGCTCGCCTTTCCGAGCAGAGGGGGCCCGTCGAGAATGTACAAGAAATGGTTTCCCTGATAGTGAGCTTTGGGTCGGACCAAAAGAAGCTTAAGAAGCTCGCACGGATCGAGAGCGACACGAGGAATAGACTCTGTCAAGTCATTGATAATACGGATGGTACAGGCACTTTGGTTGGTGAAATGGATTCTCCATTGGCGTTCAGTCTTGGCTTCGAGACCGCACGCGGAGAAGTTGCACACACTCCTCTCGGGTTCAGGTAGGCTTACCGTGATTGCCGCTCTTTAGGTTCCGATCCTTCTGGATTTGGATCTTGGTCGGAAAGCCCACCAAGCGAAAACGCATCCCAGGATCTAGTAAACCAGCCGCCGAACCCAGACAAGCTGTGCTCCGCAAAAATTCAGTGGGTGCTCCATCTCATTCATATCTTCTCATCCTCAAGACAGGGAATGGCGCACCTCGAGTTTGGGCAGGACCGGTTGGCCCAACCGCATCCCGCCCGTCCACCCGGCAACGCACAACAGCTTGAACTCCCATTCCCTCCAACGTTCACGATGTTCACGACCGTCACCCGCTGCTGCTTTTATCGACTGTTCGCCGTTTCTTAGTACAGGCTATCCTCTCTTACTGCATTTGCAATGAAAGCCGCAAGAAGGCCTCAGGGAATAGATCAAATTAGCCTTGGCTTGTTCTCAGCGGCTCCTCCCGGCTTCCAGCAATCAGCACTCCAATAAAAATCACAACGATTGGGTCGATGGGATGCCGGTACTCCGTTGCAGCGTGCGCAACATAAAACACCAATGGGTAACATACCAAGACCGCCAGGAGAGGAATTGTGTTCATTGTTTCTGTGTAAAGGGCCCGGCGTATCCCGGCAAGCATGAGAATCAAAAGAATTGTGCTGATTCCAATATTCCAAAACGCAAATGGCTCTCCCGCGAGGTAGTCCGCACGAAGCGACCAGAAGCCCATCCAAATATAGACAAACCGTCTGGCCGTAAGCCGGAGATACA
>WNEZ01001911.1_pt1 | contig 24319 bp, 26 predicted proteins | sample 5400521 | NCBI WGS metagenome assembly WNEZ01 (sample SAMN13153339, study PRJNA577476) | soil metagenome | isolation source: 120 cm saprolite under Douglas fir tree site 2 hole 1 replicate 1 | place: USA:California | collected 2015-04-18
GCAAATCCGACGAGATTGATGTACCCTTCTCGGCGCGGATTCACCGGACGCCGGCGCACCGCCTCGATGAGTTGGAACAGAAGCCGGCTGCCATCCAGCGGAGGGATGGGAAACAGGTTGAAGACCCCCACGATCACGCTCATGGCAGACGCGGTATACAAGAACAGCTCGCCTCCGCCGCGTGCGGATTCACCCAGAAACCTCACCGCTCCCACCGGACTCGCCAGCTGGTCCCACAAGCTGCGGGGCCGAACGATCAGCGTTCCCAACGCGTTCAACTGCGCCGCAGCCGTCTGCCACACCGTCTCAGCGGACCACCCGAGCGTGCGCACCAGTCCCATGTGCTCGCGCACGGTTTCTGGTCGGTACCCGATGAGTCCGATGTTCTGCCGCTGCTCCCGGACAGAAGTGACCTCAACATCAAAACGGCGTCCTGCCCGGTCCACCGTGAGCCGCAGCTGCATGTGCGGGCTGCGGTGGATGGTGTCGATCACGTCCTCACCGCGTTGCATAGGCACGCCGTTAATGGCAACGATGGCGTCCCCCGGCTGGAGCTGCGCTTGCACCGAGGGACACGGGACGGTCTTCCCATCATCCGGGCACTGCGTCATGAGCTGGCCGATTCGGTTTGTGACCCCCATCGGCACACCCAGCACCAACGCAATCCCGACGAGCAGGACCAGGGCCGTCAAGAGGTTCATGAGGGGCCCGGCCACCACCACCGCCATGCGCTGAGGCAAACTCTTGGCGCGAAACGTGTTCGGTCCCGTACTGGCGTCGAGATCTTCCCCCGCCAGCTTGACGTAGCCCCCGAAGGGAATCAAGTTGATGGCGTAGAGCGTCTCCCCGCGCCGAATGCCGAACAGTCTCGGCCCAAAACCCAGGGCAAACGCTTCGACCGTGACCCCGACGCGCTTGGCCACCAGAAAGTGCCCGAGTTCATGCACGAAGATCATCAACCCGAAGGCAATGATCGCCCAAACGTTCCCTGTCATTTCCTCACCTCAGACGTGCTCCGCCCGCGCGGACGGACGCCCAGAAACCTGGCGCACCGCATGCGCTCGCGCCCACCCATCCGCCGCCAGGATCGCGTCCACGCTGGACGCGTCGACTGGACGGTGCTCGTCCATCGCGGATCGCACGGTGCGGGCGATGTCGAGGAATCCGATCCGCTTGGCCAAGAAGTGGTCCACGGCCACCTCGTTAGCCGCATTGAGGACGGCGGGCATCGTGCCCCCCGCCGCGAGCGCATCGTAAGCGAACCCCAAGCAAGGATAGCGTGCCGGGTCGGGACGTTCAAACGTTAGCGTGAGCGCATCCCACGGCAGGGGCGACGTGTCCAACGGCAAGTGCTCCTCCCCGCGCAACGCATAGGCGATGACCAGCCGCATATCGGACGGCGCAAGCTGCGCCTTCACGCTCCCGTCGGTGAACTCCACCATCGAGTGCGCAATGCTCTGCGGGTGGATGACGACCTCGATCTGCGACGCCGGCAACCCAAACAGCCAGTGCGCTTCGATGACTTCCAGCCCCTTGTTCATCAAGGTGGCCGAGTCGACTGTTATCTTCTTACCCATCTTCCAGGTGGGATGCGCCAGTGCTTCATCCGGACGGACACTCCCCAGCGCCTCCAGGGGTCGCCGCAAGAACGGCCCCCCAGATCCCGTGAGCAAAATCCGCTTGATGCTGGTGAGATCCTCCCCGCGCAAACACTGACGGACGGCGGCGTGCTCGCTGTCAATGGGCAGCAGCCGTCGGCCCGTCCGGCGGACTTCATCGAGGACCACGCGCCCACCGGCGACTAACGTCTCCTTGTTCGCGAGTGCAACGTCCCGCCCCGCGCGGAGGGCCGCCAGCACCGGCACAAGACCGGCGATCCCCACCACCGCCACGAGGACGAGATCCGCCTCCCCCCATGCCGCGAGGTCGCGCATGGCGTCTGGACCGGCGAGCACCGCCGTGTCGGATAACCCCGCCGACTTCAACGCAGGCACCGCCGCGCGATCGACCAGGGCGGCGGCCTGGGGCCGGAACTCGCGCACTTGGGCACCGAGTGTGGTGGCGTCTTGCCGCGCGCCCAGTCCCACGACCTCAAACTCACCGGTCCGGCGAACGATGTCCAGAGCCTGGCGCCCGATGCTGCCTGTGGAGCCGAGGATGATGATCTTCTTCTTCATTGACGTCTTAACGACCATACAGCCGGATGAGGAGATAGACAATGGGAGAGGCAGCGAGCAACCCGTCAAACCGATCGATGACACCGCCGTGTCCGGGCAAGATGGTCCCCGTATCTTTCACCCCGGCGCGGCGTTTGATCGATGACTTGAAGAAGTCTCCGGCTTGAGACGTGACGCTCACGGCCGCCCCCAAAACCGCGCCGGTCCACAGGGGCACACCGAGTGCGACCGATCCGACCGCGGCAGTCACCGTCGCCGCCACCGCCCCCGCCACCGCGCCTTCCCAAGACTTGCCCGGACTAATCCGCGGCGCGAGACGCCGACGGCCCGCGGCAAGGCCGACAAAGTACGCCGTGGTGTCATTGGCCCACAAGGTCACAAACAGCCACACGATCGCTGCATAGGGTGCGATCTGTACACGCGCTTCCTCTTCAAGCCGCCAGCGGATTAGGACGCCGCCGGGCAGTCCCAGGTACAAGGCACCCAGCAGCGCGGTCGGCCAGCGGGGCCACACCGCGACTCCCTGGTCAACCGGAGCCCGCAGGTGTGCGACGACCGCAGCGGCAAGAACCACCGACCCGACAAAAACCAAACTCATCACGACGGCGCGATTCTCTACCGCGACGATGCTGGCGGCCAGGACAAGGGCTCCAGCAATCGTCACCCATCGGGCCACAGCCGACAGCCCCGGGTGAAGCCACCCGAACTCGTGGGCGCCTACGATCACGATCGCCGCGATTAGGCCCTCCCACCAGATGCCTCCCTGCCAGTCCGCCACCAGAATAAGCGGGATTCCCACAAGGGCGGTGAGCACACGCGGCAGTAAGCCGGGAAATGTCGCTCGCAGGTCGGCAGTCATCTACTCGTCCTCGACGCCGCCAAACCGGCGCCGTCGGTGCTGGTAGTCGGCCAGCGCCGCCAGCAGATGGGTCCGATCAAAATCCGGCCAGAAGACGTCACAGAAGTACAGTTCCGTATAAGCCACCTGCCAGAGCAGGAAGTTGCTGAGCCGTTGCTCCCCGCCCGTCCGGATGAGCAGATCGGGATCGGGCAACCCGTTCGTATAGAGATGAGCGCTTACTTGGGTCTCGTCGATCCCTTCGGGAGCAAGCTGGCCCGCGGCCACCTCCGCAGCAAGATGGCGCACCGCGGAAATGATCTCCGCTCGGCCGCCGTAATTGTAGGCGACGTTGAGCACAAGATTCCGGTTGGGCTCGGTCAGTGCCACGAGCTGTTCCAACTGCTCACGCAGCGTCGGATCTAACGCAGTCAGATCCCCGCTCAGGCGGAGGTGAACCCCGCCGCGCATCAGCTCCGCGGCTTCCTCGACGACTGCCTCGCCCGTCAGGCGCATCAGCGCTGCCACCTCATCGGCCGGCCGGCGCCAATTCTCCGTGGAAAAAGCGTAAAGCGTCAGCACCCGGACGCCATAATCCCGGCAGGCATCGATTGTCCGACGGACGGCCTCCAGCCCGGCCCGATGCCCCGCCGCGCGAGGTAATCCGCGCGCCGCCGCCCAGCGGCCGTTGCCGTCCATGATGATGGCGATGTGGGGGGGAATCCGTGTGAGGTCCAGCGTCTGTTCAGTGGCCAGGAGGCGCGGATCCGATTGCGTTCTACTCACGATCTGTGCGCTCGAGGAAGCGCTCGCGCGTCACGATAAGCTCGACGCCCCCTTCAGTCAGGCGGCGGACGCGCACGATGCGCAACGGCCCTTGCAGCGTGACTGGTTGCGGAGGCTTTGTCTCCACCACACGCGCCCCAACCTCGCCGGCGGAGGCGAGACGGGCCTGGGCGGCATCGAGTGGCACGCCGATGAGCTGCGACAGGTCCACCATAACCTCACGCACCATACCGAGGAGGCCGCCGGGGCGGGACTACACCTCCAGGATCTCCTTCTCCTTGGCTGCCAACAGAGCGTCCACTTCCGCGATGAACTTATCGGTGAGCTTCTGTAACTCGTCTAATCCGCGCTTGCTCTCGTCTTCGGAAACGTCCCCTTCCTCTTCCAGTTCTTCGATCATTTCCTTGGCCTCGCGCCGCACGTTGCGGATGGCGACGCGCCCTTCCTCGGCATGCTTGTGCGCCACCTTCGCCAGTTCCTTGCGACGCTCCTGAGTGAGCGAGGGAATAGGCACGCGGACGTGGGTCCCGTCATTGCTGGGCATCAAACCCAACTCGCTCTTGAGGATCGCCTTTTCGATGTCCTTGGCCATCTTCTTATCCCACGGAGCGATGACCAGCAGGCGGGGCTCTGGGACCGTCACCGTGGCGACCTGCGTGATGGGCGTGGCCACGCCGTAGTAGTCTACGCGGATCTGCTCCAACAGCGTGGGGCTGGCCCGACCGGTGCGCAAGGAGGCGAACTCGTGCCGCATGGCCTCGATGGCCTTCTGCATGCGGGCTTTGGCATCCGCGATGACGTCGTTGATCATCGCCGCGCGGTCCCGCCGTGTGTAACGAGGGTGCCCACTTCTTCACCCAGCACAGCCCGCTTCAGATTCCCCGAACGGGCCACGTCGAAGACGACGATGTCCAAGTTATTGTCCTTGCACAGCGCGACCGCCGTGGCGTCCATCACCTTCAGATCACGGTTGAGGACATCCATGTGGCCCAGCTGACGGAACATGACCGCGTCGCTATAGAGGTTGGGGTCTTTGTCGTAGACCCCACTCACGCCGCGTTTGGCCATGAGCAGGGCGTGGGCTTCGATCTCGATCGCGCGCAATGCCGCGGCGGTATCGGTAGTGAAGTACGGGCTCCCGGTCCCCCCCGCGAAGATAACCACGCGCCCCTTTTCGAGGTGTCGGAGGGCGCGGCGACGGATGTACGGCTCGGCAATCTGGTGCATCTCGATCGCTGACTGTACCCGCGTCACCAGCCCTTCTTTTTCCATGATGTCTTGGAGGGCCAGGGCGTTGATGACGGTCGCGAGCATCCCCATGTGGTGGGCGGTGACCTCATCGAGGCCCAGACGCGCGGCGAAGTCGGCGCCCCGCACGAAGTTCCCGCCCCCGACGACGATGGCGACCTGGACGCCGCGGGTGGTGACGTCCTTGACCTCGTGGGCTACTAGGCGCAGGACAGAAGCGGCGAGGCCCGCTTGGTCGGGGCCGCCGAGGGCCTCACCGCTCAGCTTCAGGAGGATGCGGCGGTACTTGGGAACGGACGCCTCCGATGAGATGCCGGCCCCTTCTCGCACCATGCGTCTCAACCCGGGGGGCTCTGGGGCATCTGCGGGGACCCCGTCCGCACCGGGCCGTCTGCTAGTCGCCGAGTTTGAACCGGGCGAACCGCCGAACCAGGATGTTCTCTCCGAATTTCGCGATCGCCTCGGTAAGGAGATCGCGCACCCGCTTGCTTTCGTCTCGGATGAAGGGCTGCTCGAGCAGTACGACGTCAGTGAACCACTTCTCAAGACGGCCGTCCACCGCTGCCGCGGGCTTGCCCACAAGTTCTTGGGCAAACTCCTGACGCTGCCTCTCCACCACTTCCGGTGGGATCGCCTCGCGGCTCACATACTGGGGCGCCGCGGCGGTCACCTGCAGGGCCATGTCGTGCGCGAGTCGTTTGAACTCCTCCGTCCGCGCCACAAAGTCGGTCTCGCAGTTGACCTCCACCAACGCGCCCACGCGCCCGCCGGCATGCACGTACGCCTCCACCAGTCCTTCGGAGGCTTCCCGGCTGGCCTTCTTGAGCGCCGTGGCCAACCCTTTGGCGCGCAGGAGTTCGACGGCTTTCTCGAGATCACCGCCAGCTTGCTCCACGGCGGTGCGGCAGTCCATGACCCCGGCACCTGTGCGCGCCCGGAGTTCTTTAACCAGCTCTGTCTTACTGTCCACTGTGGTCTTTCGGTTCACGTGTTCACCTCTTGGCATCTTCCTCAACAAGCTCTGGGGCTCCGGTGGCTTCCGAGGTCAAGAGCGCATCGAGCGGCTTGTCCTCTTCCCCGGGCAGTCTCTCGCCTTCGGGAAGGGCAGCCTCCTCGGTGGCCTCGGCTGGGCCGGCGGCCCCTTCTTCCACCACCTCACGCTTGCGCCGCTCTTCCAACCCTTCCAGCGCCGCGTTGGCGATCCGGCTCGTCACTAACCGAACGGCGCGGATTGCATCATCATTCCCGGGCATGGGGTAGTCGATCTCGTCGGGATCACAGTTGGTATCCACGATCGCCACGACGGGGATCCCGAGCTTGCGTCCCTCGGCCACAGCGATGTGCTCCTTGCGCGTATCGACCACAAAGACCGCGGCGGGCAGCTGCCCCATGGCCTTAATTCCGCCGAGGTACTTCTCCAGCCGCGCGTGCTCTTCCAGCAACCGCGCCTGCTCGCGCTTGGGCAGCACATCGAGGTGTCCCCGGTCGCGCATGTCTTCGATCTCACCCAGCCGCTCGACGCGCCGCCGGATGGTCTGGAAGTTGGTCAGCATACCGCCCAGCCAGCGTTGGCTGACATACGGCTGCGACGCCCGCGTCGCTTCTTCCCGGATGGAATCCTGAGCTTGCTTCTTGGTCCCGACAAACAAACACGTCCCACCATTGGCGACGGCGTCGCGGACGAAATGGTATGCCGTCTCAATCATGGGAACGCTCTTCTGAAGATCGATAATATGGATGCCGTTGCGTTCCGTGAAGATGTAGCGGGCCATCTTGGGGTTCCACCGCCGGGTTTGGTGCCCGAAGTGGACGCCCGCTTCCAACAGCTGTTTCATCGTGACAACCGGCACTCGTCACCCTCCCACCAGTTATATGCCTCCGCTCCCGTCATCCCGGATCGGGACCCGCAAGGGGCACTGGCCGTCCGGTCAGAAAGCGTGCGAAGTCTAGGTCCACACCCGCCACAGATGGCCGCGCCCCGGCAGATCACCCGGGGCGGTCACTTCGCCGGTGTAAACCCGCAGTAGTATAACACGAAATACTGCCTATGTGCGCCACTCGGCCGCCCGCGCGGGGGGGCGACCACCATTAGGCGCGGGGGTGGGCTTTGTCGTAGACGCGCTTCAGCCAGTCGCGCGAGACGTGGGTGTAAATCTGGGTGGTGGCCAGACTGGCATGTCCCAACAGCTCCTGGACCACCCGCAGGTCAGCCCCTCCGTCGAGCAGGTGCGTGGCGAAGGTGTGGCGCAGCACGTGCGGGCTGATCCGTCGCGCCAGAGCGGCGGCCCGCACGGCATGATCCACCAGCAGTCGGACGCCCCGGTCCGACAGCCTCCCACCGCGGACGTTGACGAAGAGCGCGTCGCCGGGGCGACCCCGCAGTAGTGCGGGTCGGCCCGACCGCAAGTATTGTCGGAGCGCATCCTGCGCCGCTGCAGCCATGAGCACGATCCGGTCGCGCCGTCCTTTGCCCACCACGCGCAGGTCCCCGCCCCCCACGGAAGTGTCGCCCAGGGACGGGGGGAGGTCGGATGTGCGGAGGGTAACCAGCTCCCCGACCCGCATCCCTGTCGCATACAGGATCTCAAGGACCGCGCGGTCACGCAGCCCTCGCGGCGTCGATACGTCTGGCGCGCGCAACACGGCGCGAATTTCCTCAGGCGTGAGAAACTTTGGCAGCCGCCGCGGGCGTCGCGGCGCAGAGACAAGGGCGAACGGGTTGCTAGACACCTTACCTTCGCGGTAGAGGAACCGAAAGAACGTCCGAATCGCGGAGAGGTGGCGCGCCACGGCTGCTCGGGCGTAGCGGCGGTCCAACACCACCACGTAGCGTCGGGCCACCGGGGGGGTCACTTGCTCCCAGCGGGTCAGTCCTTGCGCATGAGTAAAGGAAGCAAAGTACGCGAGGTCACGGGCGTAGGCCACCAGGGTGTGCCGAGAGGCCCCGCGCTCGCCTTCGAGCGTGCGGAGAAACGCCGCGATATCCGGATCAGGGGGTCCTTCCGCGGCAGGCAAGTGGCCTGCGGCACTGGGGGGAGATGGGTGGCGGGTTGCCATCAGACAGCCGGGGACACCCCCGGCCACGGGTGACCTTCGCTACGGGACGGGTTGGTCCTCCGGCGCCGGTGTTCGCGGCTCGTCTGCCACGGGAGGCGTGGCCTCCCGGTATCCGCAGGTTTTGTCCAAGCAGCGCAGCGTCGTCCGGCGGCCAGTATCATGCAAACCGAGCAGGCTCTTGCCACACTTCGGGCACAGGCGATCGGTCGGGCGGTCCCAGCTGGTGAACGTGCACGCGGGATACGTCCCGCAGCCGTAGAAGGTGCGCCCGCGCCGCGAGCGGCGTTCCACGATCTCGCCGACCTTGCAGAGGGGGCATGTGACGCCGATGCCCAGCGGGCGGGTGTACTTACACTCCGGATACCCTGAGCAGGCGATGAACTCCCCGAAACGCCCGTACTTGCGCACGAGGGGGCGCCCACACTGCGGGCAGGCCTCGCCGATCTCGACAACCGGCCGCTCGACCTGGACAATTTTCTGCTCGGCGGCCACCAGGTCGTGTTCAAACGGCTTCCAGAAGTCACCCACGACTGTGCGCCAGTCGAGCTGACCGCCTTCCACTTGATCCAGCGCTTCCTCGAGCGCCGCCGTGAAGTCATACTCCATCACGTCGCCAAAATGCTCCACCAGTAAGTCGTTGACCAGCTTGCCCAGGTCGGAGGGGGTCAGCCTGCGGTTGATCGGCTTCACGTACCCGCGCCGCTTGATCGTCTCGATGGTCGGGGCATACGTCGACGGCCGCCCAATGCCCCGCTCTTCGAGCGCCCGCACCAGGGAGGCCTCCGTGTAGCGAGGGGGAGGCTGCGTGAAGTGCTGCTGCGGATCGAGAGACGCCAGGGTGAGGACCTCGCCCGTGGCCAGGTCAGGCAGCCAGCTTTCCTGCTCTTCGCCGTTCTCCGGGACATCGTGGTAGACGGCCAAGAAACCGGCGAATTTGACGCGCGAACCGGTGGCGCGGAACTGATAGGCGCCTGCGACGATGTCGACCGACAGGGTATCCATGACGGCAGACGCCATCTGGCTCGCCACAAATCGGTCCCAGATGAGTTTGTAGACTTTGAACTGGTCGCTGCGCAGGAACGGCTTCATGCGCTCAGGTGTGCGGTGCACGGAGGTGGGCCGGATGGCCTCATGCGCATCTTGCGCGGACCGGCGCGACCGATACACGCGCAGGGCGTCGGGGACTGAGGCGGCGCCGTAGGTCTTAGCGATGAAGTCTCGCGCCTCGTGCTGCGCCGACTCCGCCACGCGCACCGAGTCCGTGCGCATGTAGGTGATCAGACCCACGGTCCCTTCCGGACCGAGGTCAGCGCCCTCATAGAGCTGTTGTGCAACGTTCATGGTGCGTGCCGCCGAGTACCCCAAGCGGCGGTTCGCCTCTTGCTGCATTGTGCTGGTCGTGAACGGAGGGCTGGGATGGCGGAACTGATCCTTGCGGCGGACATCGGCCACCGTGAAGGTCGCCCCGCGCATATCCGCGACGAGGGCCTCGGCATCAGTACGCGTCCGGATGACGGACGCGCCGTCATCCGTCGGCGCCCCGTAGCGCAGGCCGTCTTTCCCGACCAATCGCGCAGTGAACCCCTGCTCGCCCTTGCGCAGTTGCGCGTGGATGCTCCAGTACTCCTGAGGCACAAAGGCCTCGATCTCATGCTCTCGATCCACGACAAGGCGGACCGCGACGGATTGCACGCGGCCGGCTGAGAGCCCACCGCGCACCTTGCGCCACAGCAGAGGGCTCAGCTTGTAGCCGACGAGACGGTCCAGAACGCGCCGGGCCTGTTGCGCGTTCACCAAGTTCAAGTCTATCTCTCGAGGATGCGCGAGGGCCCGCAGCACCGCCTCTTTGGTGATCTCGTGGAATTCGATGCGCTTGATCGCGGGATTCACTGGGCGGAGGGCATCAGACAGGTGCCACGAGATGGCTTCCCCTTCTCGGTCCGGGTCGGTGGCCATGTACACCGAGGTCGCGGCCTTCGCTGCGTCCTTGAGCTCCTTGAGAATGGGGGCTTTCCCCTTGACGACGATGTACCGGGGGGTGAAACCGTTCTCCACGTCCACGCCGAGCCGGCTGCGCGGCAGATCCTTCACGTGGCCCATCGAAGCGACAATCGCGTACTTGTTTGCCAGAAGCTTCTTGAGTGTCCGCGCTTTCGTGGGGGACTCGACAACGACGAGGGACATCGCGCGCGCCTTGCGCGTGCGGGTTCCATTACCCGACGTGCGTCGCGTCTTCCGCGGCGCGCTTGGCGGCGGAAGAGTCGTTGGTGTCTCAGTTATCGGATGAGAGGCAGCCGTTTCGGCGGCGGCCGCGACTTGCGGTTTCTTCACTTGCCACATCCTTCTCGCACCGCGCGCCGGGTTGTCTTCTGCGTACCCCTGGCGTGTCGTCGGAATTCCCCAGCACTCTACCCCCAGATCCAGACCACCAGACGCCTACGCTGCGGGCGAAATCCCCATCGGCAGTGACGCACGTTCGCTTGACGCGCATCACCCCAAAAACTCACCCTCTACCTTACCACAAGGTGTCAAGCAGACTGGCATAACCATACCCGCCTCCCAGCGCACAAGCCGGTCGCGCCGGGTCTCAGTGTGGGGGCAGAGCGGGCATGGAGATAACAGGTGACCTGCATGCGTACGCTCACGATGACCGTGATCCTCCTCATGCTGTCTGCGGGAACAGTGATCGCGCGTGTCGGCGATCCGGTCGCCGCGTTCGCGGCGAGCCCGCTCGTGCAGCAGCTGAGTCTCAGCCCCGCCGGAACGGTCGACGGCGGCAATGCCCGGGTCGCGTATCGATACGTCTCAGACGATCAGGCGATTACGGTCGACCTCGTCGTGCGCGGCGAAATGATCGAGCAACAGGTGATGTACGTCCCGCCCAGCATCCAGCGCGGTTACCAGGTGAGCTTTTTCCTCCAAGATGCCATCGGGTCCATCTTCGGCGCACAGCAGGGGATGCTCGCCTTCAACGCCGCCCTCAGTCACCACACCGAAACGTCCATGGCCTTTGGCGGGTACACCATGCGCTTCACGCCCATGGGTAGTCAGCTGCGCGTGACCGTCAGCCGCTAATTCCCCCGACAGCCAGCAAAGGCTCCTGGAACGCCCGCACCGTGAGAAACGAACGGCGATGAAGGGGGGTCAGGCCGTGCCGCCGGATCGCGTTCAAATGCTGCTTGGTCCCATAGCCCTTATGCTTGGCGAACCCGTAGCGCGGATAGCGTTCATCCAGGGTCGTCATCAGCCGATCGCGGGTGACCTTCGCCACCACCGAGGCCGCCGCGATCGACGCGCAGGTGGCGTCGCCATCGATCACGACTAACTGTGGCATAGGCACATCGGCGGGAAATCGCCCATCGATCAAAATCATCTGCGGTCGGACCGTTAACCCCATGATCGCGCGACGGTGGGCTAACCGCGTCGCCTGTAAGATGTTGAGGCGATCGATCTCCTCGACGCCGGCCATCCCCACGTGCACGGCGCGCGCCGCGGCCATGATCTGCGGGTAGAGCTCCTCCCGCTGTTCGGGGGTCAATTGCTTGGAGTCATTGAGTTCAGGCAAGTGCACGTCGGGCGGGAGAATGACGGCCGCCGCCACGACCGGTCCGGCTAGAGGAGCCACCCCCACTTCGTCCACGCCCGCGATTGCCGTGAAGCCGAGCCGCCGCTGATCCTGCTCTGTGGCAAACAGATCCGCAAGCCGGGCGGTTTCCCGCAACAGGCGATCTTGGCGAGCGCGAAGCCGGGATGCTAGATGACGGACGCCGCGGCGAGGATCCCGGCGGAGGGCCCCCAGCAACAACGGCTCCACGGCCGGCACCGCATCGAGGTGGGCGGAGAGCTGCGCAATCGAGAGACGGCGGACATTCACGTCGCTCCCAGAGTTCGGGCCGATCCAGCCAGAGTCCTGGAAGGGAGCAGACGGCCGCCGCCGCCCACCCCCACGTGGGGGGACGGAGATGTCTAGTGGACGACCCCGATGCGCGGCAAAGGCCAGTAAACCAGCAGGGCTTTCCCGATCACGTTCTCATCCGGGACAAACCCGAAGAATCGGCTGTCGTCACTGTTGCACCGATTATCTCCGAGCACGAAAATCTGGCCGACCGGGACCTTCTGGGGACCATAGTTGCTCGTGCACGCGCGATCCCCGCTCGCGAGCGCGGTGGGGTAGAGTTCGCTGATCGGAGATGCGTCGATGACCACCACGCCATCGCGCAACTCGACAGTTTCCCCGCCGCGGGCGACGACGCGTTTGACGAAGTCCTTGCTGAGGTTCAGCGGGTAGTGGAAGACGATGACGTCCCCCCGGCGCACGGGACCAAAGCGGTAGGTAAACTTGCTGACCAGGATGCGATCCCCGATCGCTAGCGTCGGCTCCATCGAACCCGACGGGATGAAAAACGCCTGCACGACAAAGGTGATAATCAGCAAGCTGAGGACGGCGGCGAAAATGCTGGCGTCGAGCGTTTCGACGATCGAGGACCGCCAGGCCGGCGGGATGATGTAGGTACGCCTAACGATAAGCCGGGCAACGATCAGCACTCCGGCAAGGAGGAGAATCAGGCTTGGGATGCTGAGCGGCAGTCTGTCCAAGAATTCCAGCCGCATGGGGAGAGGTCAGGCGGCTACCGGCTCTCCTTGACCTTGGCTTCCCGACCGATCTTCCGGCGGAGGTAGTACAGCTTGGCCCGGCGGACCTTTCCCTTGCGCACGACTTCGATGCGCTCAATGCGAGGGGAGTGCAGGGGAAACGTGCGTTCGACCCCGACCCCGTGGCTGATGCGGCGGGCGGTGAAGGTCTCCCGCACTCCGCCACCCTTGCGGTCGATGACGACCCCTTCAAACGCCTGAATTCGCTCGCGGCCCCCTTCGCTCACCTTGAGGTGTACGCGGACAGTGTCGCCGGGCGAGAACGGCACGATGTTTCCCTTCTTATATTCCTGCTCCACCGCCGCCAATTTGTCCATCGGTTCCGTCCTCCGCATTCAGGTGCACTCACGGCGCTGCATTATAGCACACGTGATCGGTTCCAACCACCGCTCACTCGCGCTCGGGCTCGACCTCATCCAGCACGCGGCGGTCCTCCTCCCCCAGCGCGTCCGCGGTGAGCAGATCCGGACGACGCGCCAAGGTCCGCCGCAACCTCTGGGCGTGCCGCCAGCGTCGGACGGCTTCATGATTACCTGACAGCAGGACATCGGGAACCTTCATCGCGCGGAACTCCGGAGGTCGTGTGTAGTGCGGGTGGTCGAGCAAGCCATCCGCAAAGGAGTCGGCCTCGACCGAGGCTGCATCACCGACGACCCCGGGGATGAAGCGCGCCACCGCATCCACAATCACCATCGCGGGCAGTTCCCCGCCTGTGAGCACATAATCGCCGATCGAGATCTCATCGGTCGCCAGCCCTTGGCGCACGCGTTCATCGATCCCCTCATAGTGGCCGCAAAATATGATGAGGTGGCTTTGCGCGGCCAACTTCTGGGCAACGGCGTGCGTGAACCGCTCGCCTTGGGGAGATGTCAGAATAACGCGCGGGGTGGTGTGCGGGGAAGCGGCGCGAATGGCTTCGACCGCAGCGAAAAACGGCTCGGGCTTCATGACCATCCCGGCGCCGCCGCCGTAGGGCGAATCGTCGACTTGCCGGTGACGATCAGTGGTGAAATCCCGCAGGTCCCACACCACGACCTGCAACACCCCTCGCTCCCGGGCTCGTTTGAGGATGCTGTGGTCCAGATACGCAAAGGCCTCTGGGAAAATCGTTACGATGTCGACGCGCTGCATAGGTTCACTCCAATAGGCCGGCCAGTGGGCGAATGATCACGCGGCCGGCCGCCGGCTCGATCGCCACGACCACGGAGCTGATCGCCGGGATCAAGTAGTCGCGGCCAGCCCCGCGTACGACGTAGACATCGTTCCCGCCGGTCCGCAGGATCTGGGCGACGATGCCGAGGTCCTCGCCCGCTTCCGTTTGCACCCGCAGGCCCAGGACTTCAAAGACGTAATGGCGCCCGCGTGGCAGCGGCGCGGCTTGCGCCCGAGGGACAGCAAGCGCCGCGCCCTGCCACATCCGGGCCTCGTCCACCGACCCGATCCCGGCCAAGGTCACAACCAGCCCGCGCCGATGAGCTCGCACACTTTGCACACGCACCGGGGTAGGCTGACCTTCTTTGAGCAGCACCGCCTCGGTCAAACTCATCAAGCGCTCGGGAAAGTCGGTATCAGGCACGACGTGCACGGCCCCCCGGATGCCGTGCGGTCGGCCCACGCGGCCGACGATGACGTACGCCGGGGGCTCGGTCACGGCCGACGCAGCCTACTGTTCCCGAATTTCCATGATGATGCCATCTTTGACGACGATCTCGGTCCGCCCCAGCTTGGTAAAGAGGTTGTCACCCACATTCACCTCCACCAGACTCTCGACGGTCCCTTGTGTGAATTCCGAGTTCAGCGCTAGCTGCTGGGCCTCGCGCAGCCGGACCTCCAGTTCCGCCTTCGCCGCGTCCTGACGCGCGGTCTCCAACTCCAACTGCTGGCGGATGGCGCGCGCTTGGGGCGTCAGGGTCCGCTCCAGTTCTGCGCGGCGAATCTGACTGATCAGTTGCTGCTGAATGGCATCCGTGCGTTTGATGGCCTCTTCCAGATCCTGGACATACAATCGCTTGAAGCTCTCCGTGACGATCGCCTTGATCACGACCGGTCGGTTAATCGTAGTGCCCATGCTCGCCTCCACAACCTCAGTGATGCATGCGCTTACGCGCCCGTAGGACGCCGGCGACCCAGTCTCACGACATGATCTCGATGGTCACTCGCTTCCCCGTGCGGACCGCCGCCGCCTTGACCACTGTCCGCAGCGCATTGACGATGCGACCTTGCTTGCCGATAACCTTGCCGACATCATCGGGAGCGACCTTCACCTCAAGCACGAGGGTCTGCTCCCCTTCGACCGCACGGACCTGCACGGCATCGGGTTGATCCACCAGTGCCTTGACGATAAACTCGACGAGTTCGCGCATCGGACCTAATGGCTCCCGTCGAGTTAACTGCGCGCGGGGGATCCGGCCCGTTGCAAGACGCCCATCTTCTCCAACAGGACGCGCGCCGTGTTGCTGGGCCGCGCTCCGCGCTTCAGCCACGCCTGGGCCTTCACCTCATCGATCTTTATGGTGGACGGGTCCGTCGTCGGGTTGTAATGCCCGATGACTTCGATGTAGCGCCCGCTGCGCGGCGACCGCGAGTCGGCCACCACCAGCCGGTAGAACGGCTTGTGTTTCCCTCCAATGCGCATCAACCGGATTTTCACCATCGGTGCTGCCTCCCTGTATGAGAATGCGTGCCGTGCCCGATTCCCCACGCCCCTTCCGCACGCTTCAAGCTAGGAGCGAGGAAACGGCCACCCACGCGAGCCTTTCCTTTCGAACTGTCCTATCTGTTTGATGAGTTTCCGCGCGTCGGCAAACTGTTTCAGCAGACGGTTGACGTCCTGGACGGTTGTGCCGCTGCCCCGAGCGATGCGTCGTCGTCGACTACCGTCGATGATCTGGGGCTGGTCGCGCTCCTGCGCTGTCATGGAACCAATGATGGCCTCTACGTGCCGCAGAGCCTTCTCATCCATCATGGGAAGGGGCCCCTTCGGGCGTACGGCCCCCGGCAGCATCTCGACCAACGACTCTAGCGGGCCCAGGTTGCGCACCTGGCGCAGTTGAGCGCGGAAGTCCTCCAGCGTGAACTCCGCCCGCCGCAGTTTGCGTTCCAGCTCGGCGGCGGTGGTCGCGTCGACGGCGTCCTGGGCTTTTTCAATCAGGGTGAGGACGTCGCCCATTCCTAGAATCCGCGAGGCCATCCGGTCGGGGTGGAACGGCTCGAGGGCCTCCTGTTTTTCGCCCACTCCGGCAAACAGCACCGGGCGCCCCGTCACCTCGACGACCGACAGGATCGCTCCGCCGCGGGCGTCCCCATCCAGCTTGGTCACGATGAGTCCGTCGATGTGCAGCAGCTCATCAAAACGCTGGGCCATGCTGACGGCTTCTTGACCGGTCATGGCATCGACCACCAGCACCACCTGATGAGGCGCGATCGCATCGCGCAGCTCCTTCAGCTCGGCCATGAGGGCGTCATCGACTTGTTGGCGGCCCGCGGAATCGACAATGACCACGTCGTAGCCCCGACGCACGGCCTCGTCAAGTGCCGCGCGGGCGACCGCGATCGGATCAGTTTCCCCAGGACGCGCGAACACCGGCACGCCAATCTGGGTCCCAACGACCTGGAGCTGCGTCACCGCGGCAGGTCGACGCAGATCTGTCGCCACGAGCAAGGGGCGCCGCCCGCCCTTGACCATACGCGCCGCGAGCTTTCCCGCCGTCGTTGTCTTGCCCACCCCGTGAACCCCGACCAAGAGGATGACCGTCGGCGGGCGGTCCGCAAAGCGGAGTTCGCGGGACGTCCCACCGAGCAATCGCACTAACTCCTCGTAGACGATCTTCACGACCTGTTGGCCGGGCGCGAGGTGCGTGAGGACTTGGCGGCCTAGGGCGGCGGTGCGGACGCGCTCGGTAAACGCCTTCGCTACCTTGAAGTTGACGTCCGCCTCGAGGAGGGCCATCCGGACGTCGCGCAAGGCGGCATCCACATCGGCTTCCGACAGGACGCCCCGGCCACTCAGGCGCTGCACGATTTGCTGGAGTCGGCTTTGCAGGGTGTCAAACATCTTGGCTTGTCGGCACGGGAGCCGTAGCATCTCCTTTGGCTGCCTCGTAAACGCGGTACCCACTCTCTTTGGCGAGTTCGGTTATTGTGCCGAAGATCGCGGCCACCTCGCGCGCCAGCGTCCTGGCTCCCTGCGCCGTGCGGACGACAAAGACTAGCCGTCCTCCCGGCCGCAGGATGTCCCACACCTCGCGCACCAAGCGCAGGAGCGTGGGTCGTCCCGCGCGGATCGGCGGATTCATCAGCGCCACATCGAACGTCCGGCCCGCCACGGGCGCGCTCCCATCCCCTAAGAGGATCTCGACATTCGAGACGTGGTTCAACTCCGCGTTTTGCGTCGCGAGGAGGACCGCGCGTGCGTTCACATCCACGAGGACCGCTCGCCCCGCGGGGGCCAAAACCGCTGCCACCAAACCCACGGGGCCGTAGCCACACCCGACATCGAGGACATGATCCGTGGGAGCGATACGCATTGTCTCAATCAAGAGTCGACTCCCGGCGTCTATGGCGTCGCGGCCGAATACCCCGCGATCAGTCACAAACGTCCACTCGCGCCCGCGCAGCCGTGCCCGAATCCTTCGGGGACGTGATGCGACAGAGGGACGTTCGTCGAAGTAGTGACTGCCCACGGCAGGATCCCGCATCAGTCGACCGCCCGGCGCATCGCCAGGACCGCTCGCGTGATGCGGTTCAAGACGCCGGGGGCGACCCGTCCCTGCAACCCTCGGATGGCGTGCTCCAGAGTATCAAGCCGTGTGTGGATCTGGCGCTGACGCCGGTCGCCGCGCTGGCGGACCTCCGCCAATCCCAACGACGTCTCGATCCGTTCGAGTTGCCGGACAACCGGTCGCCAATCTCCCCGAGCGACAGGTCGTCCAGGAGGTAGAAGTGGAGCAATCGCTGCTGGTGTGCGGTCAGCACCCGCCCATACATGTCGAGCAGGCGGATCAGCCGCAGACGTCCTAGGAGCCCTTGAGCCATCGGCTTCAATACATGTCAAGGATTTTGACTTTACAGACTGGGTTAGTATATCGCGGCACTCGAGCGGGTGTCAAATGAGAATGCGGAGACCCCTGAACGCGTACGGGTAGTTATCCGAGGGGCGGGAGAATGGCGTCGACAAACTGCTGCGGATTGAACTCCTGCAAGTCCTCGATCCCCTCGCCTATCCCCACGAGTTTGACGGGTAGACGCAGTTCGCTAGCGACAGCCAGCACAACGCCCCCCTTCGCCGACCCGTCGAGCTTGGCCAGCACGACCCCGGTCAGGGGGACAGCCTGAGTGAACACTTGGGCTTGGGCCAGGCCATTCTGCCCCAGAGATGCGTCCAGCACGAGAAGGCGTTCTATCGGCGCCGCGGGCAACTCCCGCGTAAGCACGCGATCGATCTTCTTCAGTTCTTCTATCAGAGGCGCTTTGGTGTGTAACCGCCCCGCCGTATCCGCGATCATCACCGCGATGCCTCGCGCCTTGACGGCCGCCGCTGCATCAAAGACGACGGCAGCCGGATCAGCACCCGGCCTGTGGCTGACCAACTCACAGCCCGCTCGCTGGGCCCAAATCGTCAGCTGGTCGATCGCAGCCGCCCGAAAGGTATCCGCCGCAGCCAGGAGGACGGAGTGGCCTTCGCGGTGCAGGCGGTACGCCAGTTTCCCGATCGTGGTGGTCTTGCCGACTCCGTTGACACCCAGCACGAGGACTGCGGCCGGTGGAGGATCCAATCCCAGCGGCGACGGTGGACCGAGGATGTCGACCATGATCTCGCGCAGGGCGGCGACCCGCGCAGCAGGATCCGTGGCGTCGCGACATCTTGCTAACTGCTGCAGGATGCGCTGAGTGGTGGCGACCCCGACATCACTTTGAATCAGCGCCGCTTCCAGATTTTCTTGAAACTCTTTCGATGATTTGCCAAGGGCTTGCGCAATACGGTCACCCAGAGCCGTGCGCGTCTTGGCCAAGCCATCACGCAGACGGTCGAGCCAGCTCATGGGAACTGTCGTGTGGGAGAGGGCGGTCTACGAAGCGGAAAATGAGGAGCAGGCATCACTCGCAGCCTCAGGTGGCTCCGCTTCCTGGGCCGCCCTACCCTACGGGGACCGGCTGTTTGGCCTGAGAAGGCGTCAACCGCATGGAGATGATCTTGGACACGCCGGGGGACTCCATCGTTACGCCGTAGAGAACATCCGCGGCTTCCATCGTCCCCTTGTTATGGGTGACGATCAGCACCTGCGTCTGTTGTGCCAGTTCGCGCAGCAGCGTTGTGAACTTGCGCGTGTTCGCATCGTCCAGCGCCGCCTCGACCTCATCGAAGATGCAGAACGGACTGGGATGCACCCGGAGCATCGCAAAGATCAGCGAGAGGGCGACCAGGACACGCTCGCCCCCCGACAGCGCCGACAGGCTGCGCATTTTCTTGCCGGGCAGCTGTGCTTCAATTTCGATCCCCGGCTCGCTGCCGGGCTCTCCGTCGACCAGCAGCAGCTGGGCGCGTCCGCCGGCAAACAGGCGCACGAACAGACGGTTGAACTCCTCGTTCACCGCGGCAAACGTCTGGGCGAACTTCACTTGAAGGACTTCATCTAGCTGCTGCATCAGCGCAGTCAGCGCCATTTTCGCCCGCTCGAGATCGTCCGCCTGCCCGGCCAACGCCTCTACGCGGCTAGCTAACGCCTGATGCTCGTCCAGGGCACGCAGGTTGACCGGCCCTAGAGCGGCCACTAGACCGCGCAACGCTCCGATGCGCCCCTGCGCTTCATCGCGGCTGGAGGGCAGCCGGATCTCACGGACATCGTCCCACCCAACGGCGAACTCCTCGCTAATGCGCCGTTGGGCTGCTTGCAGTTCCGCCTCCGATTGAGCCTGGCGTACTTCCAACCGATGGGCTTGCTCTTCGATGGTCCGCAGCGATTCCTGGGACTGCCGCCACTGCGCCTCCGCCTCGGTCATGCGCTTTTGCAGTGCATCCCGCTCGCTAGCCAGATCCGCTAGGCGCTGGCGCGTCGCGTCCTGCAGATCCTCTAGCGTCTTCTTCTCCTTCTGCGCTTCCTCCGCCGAATGGGTGAGGAGGTGCATCTCTCCGTCCAGCACGGTAATCTCACCCTGCAGCTGATCGCACCGCGCGCTGAGGTCACCGGCCGCGGCGACGTGTTCGTCCACACGAGCCTGCAGCGTGTCCAGGGCGCCCCCCAATCCTGCCAATTGCACACGGACTTCTGTCAATTGTGTCGCACTGACAACGGCCGATTCCTGCGACACCCGCAAAGTAGCTTCGGCGTCTAGGAGCACACGCTCGCGCTCAGCGAGTGTCTTTCCGATGACCGCTTCATCTTCACCTAGCCGCGCCGCTTCCGCCTCGAGCTCCATCCGCTCCTGCATCAGCCGCCCGCGGGTGGTATCCAGCTCCTGACGCTGGTGCGGGATCTTGTCAAGATCGGCCTGCACGAACCCGGAGGCGATCTGGTGCTCGGTCAACTCGGTGTGGAGGTGCATGACGTCTGTATCCGCATCCGTCACACGCCGATCGACGGACTCTCGTTCGTCTGAAGCGGCCTGGCGACTCGACTCCAAGTCCGCCAACTTCGCGTCCGCTGCAGTGAGCTGAGCGTGCAGTACCTGAATCCGCTCGGTCCGGCCCAAGACCGACCCATCTCCGTTGGAACTCCCATGGACACTGACGACACCATTGGGGGCGAGCACCTCGCCCGCCAATGTAACGAGCCGACCGGTGTGTCCTGCTCGCCGCAACGTCACGGCGGCATCCAACGTCGTCACGACCGTGACATCGCCCAGTAACACGTCCATCACGGCCTTCGCGCCGTTGCTCAGGTCCACAAGGTCAGAGGCCCGACCGACGATGTCCCCCCCTACGGGCAGCGATTGCTCGGGCTTCCCTTCGAGGAGATCGACGGGAGCAAACGATGCACTGCCCCGGCCATTGCCGCGCAGGTAGGCCAGCCCTTCTTTCACATCCTCCATCGATCCGACGAGCAGGGAAAACAACTGACGCCCGAGGGCCGCTTCTACGGCGGGCCGATAGGTCGGCGCGACATGGACGATCTCAGCGATGGAGGTGCGGACGCCCGGAAACCGGGCGGGATCCTGCTGACGGGCGAGCAGGATCTCACGCACGCCGCCCTCGTACCCCGCGAGCTGCTGCTGGAGATCCTCTAACAAAGCGAGGGTCGAAACCACCACATGACGCTCGGCCGTCGATTGCTGGATTTGGGTGCCCAGCGCCTCGAGTCGCTCCTGGACCTCCGTGCGCGCGGCGTTCAGCTGCGCAAGTCGAGCGCTAGCTGCCTCATGCTGTTGGTGCAAGTCCGCGAGCGTGAGGGCAGAGTCACCTGCCTTGGCCGTCAAATCCGAGGCCATCGCGGCAAGACTGGCCTCTTTGGTCTCGAGGCTGCGGAATTGCTCGTGGACTGCCGCCAGTTGAGCATCCAAGCGCGCAAGTTCGTGCTGGGCGCGAGCTCGCGCCGTGGCGAGATCGGCGAGTTCGTCACGCAGCGTTCTGACGCGTTCTGCTCCAGTCTGCTCGACCGCGCGGGTGGTATTGGAGGCGTCCTCACTCACCCGCATTTGCTCTAGCAAGGCGTCGCGTTGGGCGGCCTGTGTCTCTGCTTGTTCCCGTAGACCATCCAGGGCTTTCTCCACGCGGGCCAGTCGGGATTGAAAGGTCTGGAGATCGTCCGCTAAACGTGCACGCTGGGCGGTTGTGGCGCGCCCCCGTTCCTGGAGCACCTGCAGAGTCGACTCGCGCGCAGACAGGTTCTCGACAACCTGCAGAAGAGTCCGCTGAGCCTCCTCCCACAAGCGCGCGACCTCGGCGGCGCGGGCGCGATCGCGATCCAGCTGTGCGCTGATCTGAGAGGCCGCCGATGCCGTCGAACTGAGCTGTTCGCGGACGGAGTCTGTTTGGGACGAAATGCGTTTGAGACTCCCGATAACGCGCCGCGCCTCGTCGACTTGCATCGCCAGTTCGAGGTCACGGATCTCTTTGGTGTAGGCTTGGTGGGCTGCCGCGGCCTCGGATTGCGCACGCAACTGTTCCAGTTGAGAGGTTAGCTCGGCCAGCAGGTCGGAGACACGCAGGAGGTTTGTGGTCGCGTGGGTCAGCCGCCGCTCGGCCTCGCGCCGACGCCGCTTGTAGCGCGCGAGCCCGGCCGCTTCCTCGAGCAGTTGCCGACGCTCTTCGGGGCCCGCATTGAGGACACTGTCGACTTGGCCTTGGCCAATCAGGGAGTAGGAACGACCGCCCAGCCCCGTCCCCAAGAACAACATCTGGATGTCGCGGAGCCGGCAGACCGTATCGTTCAACAGATACTCGCCCTCCCCGCCGCGGGCAGCCCGGCGGGTTACGGTGACCTCGCTGTAATCAATCGGGAGCGCGCCGGAGTCGTTGTTGATCGTAAGCGAGACCTCGGCCTGGCCCATCGCCCGACGCGCTTCGCTTCCACTGAAGATGAACTCGTCCAGGCGGCCGGACCGGAGGCTGCGGAAGCTCATCTCCCCCAGCGCCCAGCGAATGGCGTCGAAGACGTTGCTCTTGCCGCTGCCGTTGGGACCAACAATGGCGGTGATGCCGGGGATAAATTCTAACTCTGTGCGGTCAGCGAAGGTTTTGAACCCGTGCAGATCCAGTCGCTTTAGGTACACAGGACGTCTCCTCCAGGATTGCCCGCAGACGACCCGGGCCAAGAATGATGTTTAGGATGATGTCAGCGACGATGAACCGGCAGCAGCGACTGGTAGATCTCCACCAGCCGGCGAGTGAGCGCCGGGACTACGTATTCCGAGGCAGCCTCCTTTGCCCGGGCAGCCAAGCGCTGCCGCATCGGGGTATTGTCCAGCAAGTGTACCACGGCCTCCGCCAGCGCATCCGGGGCAGGCGGCACCAGCACCCCCGTGTCTCCGTCACGCACTGCATCGGCGATCCCGCCCGCATTGACCGCGACCACCGCCGTTCCGGCAGCCATCGCCTCGACCACCACCAGCCCCTGCGTTTCGGTCTGCGAGCCAAACACAAAGATATCGGCCGCCGCCAAGCACTCCAGCGTGCGGCGGTGCGACTGCAGCCCGGCGAATACCACGCGTGCGCCGAGGTGCAGGTCGTCGGCCAGCCGGTGCAGCGCCGCCTCCTCGGGACCACCCCCGACGACCAGCAGAGTGGCGTCCCGAGTCCGGAGGACCCGGGCAAACGCGCGAAGCACGAGGTCAACGCTCTTCTCCCTGGCCAGTCGGCTCGCGGTCACCACTACAGGGCGAGCAGGCGGGAGGTTGAAGGTCGGTCGGACCCAGGACGGATCCAGGGAGGAGATCAGCTCGGGGTCCAGCGCAGCGGTCGACAGGACTTCGATCCGGCCTCGCACCCCCTGCGCCCTCAGCCGTGCCTGGAGCGCACGCGACGGGGCGATAACACAGTCACAGCGGTTGGCGAATCGGACGGTGTAGGCGCGGACGAGCGCCCGGAGCATCCAGGCGGGCCCTGGCGCATAGTGCACGTACTCGTCGTACAGCGTGTGGTGGGTGAAGACCAAGGGTAAACCGCGGCGGCGGGCCAGGCGCGCGGCCGCTGCGCCCATCGTGAAGGGAGCATGGGTGTGGACGAGGTCTAGATCCATCGTCAGCAACTGCCGCCACATATCTGGCGCGTACGGAATGCCGATCGGGAAGTCGGCCTGTCGGGTGCGCACAGACGGAAACCGCACTATCTCGGGATCGGCATCACGATATCCTGACACCTGCGGGGCCACGATGGTCACCTGATGGCCCTGCGCACGCAGCGCCGTGACAAACGAGGTCACCGAGTGAACGACGCCGCTGATGCGCGGCAGGTAAGATTCCGTGAACATCGCCATGCGCATGAGAGGGTCCGAGCGCACCGCTACCGCGACGGTCACGTCGCTGCTTCTCCCCGCTGCTCTAGCAACGCCAACACATCAGACAGTTTGAATCGGCGTTGCCCCCCACCCGTGCGCTGACATATCAGCTTTCCCTGGTCGGTGTAGCGGCGCAGGGTAGCCTTGCTGAGGTTGAGGATCGATGCGGCTTCATGCAGCGTGAGGTCTGGATCGAGCAGCCGGCGGATGATCGCGTCGCGTGATTCGGTCAGCGGCGGACGCCCGGCTCGCCGAGCCAACGCGGCTGCCCCCAGATCCATTGGCAGAGGCTGCTGCAGCTCGATCGGCCGCGGCATGCGTTGGCGACGTGGGCGCGCAGGAGCCGGGTCCCGGGGGAGTGCGGGCAGACGGGCGGGCGCCGGTGGTGGCTGTGGCGCGGTCGGAAAGGTTCGCGAATCCGAAGGAGATTTAGGGTCTTTAACGGATCGCTCGAGGTATGAGTACCAGTCCCGCAAATCCTTCATGATTTCGCCCCAGGTCCATCGGATGCTGTGTCGAGAAGTGCAACTTCGTAGTATGAATTGGGCGAAAACTTACCCCTGGTGGTTCGCCTTCTGCCTGGTGATTCCTCTCCCCGCACCCCGGTACCTCGCCCCTCGGAGGTGCGC
>WNEZ01001432.1_pt1 | contig 24279 bp, 25 predicted proteins | sample 5400521 | NCBI WGS metagenome assembly WNEZ01 (sample SAMN13153339, study PRJNA577476) | soil metagenome | isolation source: 120 cm saprolite under Douglas fir tree site 2 hole 1 replicate 1 | place: USA:California | collected 2015-04-18
GGCAGGGTGGGGGCCTTGTGCTTGTCCTGGTGGCAACGCGATCCAGTGGGGTTCCGTGAGGCAAGATGGTCGCACCCCAACGAGGACAAGCACAAGGCCCCCTCATCCACTCCACCCTGCCCCTTGTCCCTACAGGACCTTGGGCCGCAAGCACCTCAATGGATAGGATTCCCCGATTCGGTCGTCAACATTCAGTAGGGGCCTCAGCGAAGCGAAGCGGAGCGCGTATCAATACTCCGTGCCCACCGCCGGTTAAGTACTTTCAAAAATTAAAATGGATTATCGAAGAGGCTCTTGCAGCACACAGACCGATTTCATACTCCGCATTATTTTTTGAAACTGCATTATCGTGCCCACCGCCGATTTATCGGCCTTTGTCGGCTGTTCCGATATCCCGATGAATTTGTTAAAACTCATTATCGGCCTGGGAAGCGCATCGACGGGCCATTGGCCGATAAATCGGCGATGTGCACGATAAATCGGCACCTACGAAATGATCGATGTTGCTTGTTAAAGTTCATCATCGCGCCCCTACATTTTATTCAATATCTATAAACAAAGAGATATTTCTCATGTCCGTCAGCACAACAAAATACACTATTTCGATTGACAGGACAAAGCAGCAGGATCACTACCCTCGCTGGCAAACCATGCTCTTTTGGGGAGTAATCCTTGCCCTGGTTGTTGTTGCCGTCGGCATGCGCCTCTATCAACTCGGCGTTCCTTTCGACCGTGATGGCTACGACGAGGGCGTTTACTGGCAGACCTTGCGCGCTATGAGCGCCGGGCACGCGCTCTACGGGGACATTTTCTACTCGCAGCCCCCTTTCTTTATCCTTTCCACCTTCCCCGGCTATATACTCCTGGGTGGATCGCTCTGGTCGGCGCGGTTTGCCATAGCCCTGGTCTCACTATTCGGCCTCCTGGGAGCTGCTCTGCTCGGCAAAGCGCTGGCCGGTCGCCTGGGCGCGGTCGCGGCGCTGCTCCTGCTCGTCGTCAATCCACTCTACCTCGCAGAATCGCAAACCATCCAGGCTGAGGCATCATCCACTGCATTTACACTCCTGGCGGTCGGACTGGCATACCTCTGGTGGGAACATCCAGCAGGTAAGCGCGGCCTCTGCTACGCTGCCCTCACCGGCATCGCCCTCGTTTTGAGTATCCTATGTAAGTTGCTCAGCCTCACCGCTCTGGTGCCTATTGTCCTGTTGATGCTGGCTCGACTCTGGCAAACCTGGCGTACGCAACCCGGCGCAGGTTCTGCTACCCTGCGCTCGATCGCCGTGGGCATCGCGGCTTGCATAGTGACAGCGGCAGTAGTGCTGCTGCCTTTCACCGGCTCGTACCAGCCAATGGTGCAGAGCGTAATCACCTTTCACAGCGATGCCGCCGGGGTACTGAGTAGTACGCAGCAGGGCAACGCTGCAATCATTGAGCAAGCTCTTACAACCTTTCTAACACTTGCCGCGCTCTACGGCATGGTAGCCGCGCTTTTACGGCGAGACTGGCGCGTGATCCCACTAATTGCCTGGCTACTCGCAACGATCTACTTGCTCTGGCACCAGGTTCCCCTCTTCCAACATCACCTGGTAGCCCTCACACCTCCTCTCGTTGCGCTGGCAGTCGTGGGTATTGCTGATCCATTTGACAACGCAACTCCAAGAAGAGCCACGTCCAACAAAATTACAATGTATCTTAGCGGGGTTGCCATCGCACTTATCCTGGTGACAGCAGTGCTCGATGCACGCCAGGACAGAGCGTACTACCGCGCAGCCCAGGCCAGCAGCGTCTCCGCATTGACGCAATTGGAAGCTCGCGCGGCGGCTGACTTGCGCCAGGCCATCACTCCTGGCCAGTTAGTTGTCACAGACGCGCAATTCATCGCGGGCCTGGCGGACCGCAACACCCCTCCTGCGCTGGTGGACACATCCGCAGTACACATCGAATCCGGTTATGTAACCCTTTCGCAGCTTGAGAGCGCCGCCTCGCAGCCGCAGGTACATGCCGTGCTCTTTTTCACCGGACGCTTCCACCTGCCGGCAGTAGCCGCCTTTCACAGCTGGGTTGCCAGAAACTTCCACCTCTTGCACAATTACGGAGGAGGTAGAGAGCTATGGGTGCACTGAGGGTATGGAGTGCCCCCAGAAAAACCAAGTTTCTCCCGTCTGAGATATCATGCTATAATAGAACTACTTGTTAAGAGAACGAAAGGCAGACAACCAATGCCAACACAAGAAGAAAGACTTGCAGCGTTAGAGCAAACAACCGCAGAGCATATCAAAGAAACGGCCAAACATATCAGGCAAACTAACGAACACCTTACCATGACGCTAGGGCTTATACAACGTCAATCATTTGATATGAGCGCAATTAACCACAATCTAGAAGATATGCAAGAAAGCATACAGAATTCTCTAAATGTCCACTTTGAAGGAGCTAACGCACATCTGGAGCTTTTACAGCGAAACGACGATAAAACGGATAAACGCTTAAATGCTATAGAAACGCAACTTACCCAACACACAACACTTCTTAACGAGCACAAAACCCTACTCACTCAAATCCTCGCGCGCTTGCCAAAGGCACCTTGACAGAGAGCAAAGCATACATCAAAACTTACAGCAAAGCCGAGAGAAAACCAGAGGAAACAGGAGATACCGAGAGACAAACTAGCAGTAAGCAAAAATCGCCGAGCCGCTCAGGAAGCCACTCGACAAAGGTAAGCAACCAATAAGGAAATACTACAATGCAGAAAAAAAAGACTTTTAGCACAATGGAGATCATCTTGCTGGTCGTATTGATCGGCTCGCTGATCCTCTCCTTCATACAGTCCTGGCGCGAGGAGAAAGAGCAATAGCTGCTCTTTCTCACACCGCCGCAAGCAGGCGCGTACCCACCAGCACTTCTTCATATCCATCCAAAAGCCTTTGCATGGCCTCGGACCACGAGCGCTGGCGAGCTTCCAGCAGTCCTGTTCGTCCCATCGTACCGCGCAGCGCATCATCGTATATCAGGCGCTCCAACATTGCCCGGTATGCCATCACCTGTTCTTTTTCAGCGAGCGCTCCTGTATCCAGCAGGTAGCCAGTCTTTCCATCCCGCACCAGATCACAGACGCCCTCAGACAGCACCCCAACTACGGGCAGGCACGAAGCCATCGCCTCCAACACCACCTGCCCAAAGGTCTCTGAACGCGACGGGAAGGCAAAAATATCAGCCGAAGCGTAAGCCCTGGCCAGTTCTTCTCCGCGTAGATAGCCTGTAAAAGTCACCGGCAACCCTGCAAGTTCCTGTTGTACCTCCTTTAAAGCTGGCCCATCACCGACGATCACCAGGTGACAGCGTGCGTGATCCATACCACGATAGGCCTGCGTCAACAGGCGCAGGTTCTTTTCCCACGAGACCCGGCCAGCATACAGCAGCACCACTTTTGCACGCGGTTCTTCTAGCCAGGAAGCACGCAGTTCCCCGCTTCTCCGCTCAGGTTGAAAGAGCGCCGTCTCAACGCCGCGCGGCCAGATGCGCAGGTGTTGGAAGCCCTGTTTGCGCAGCACACTGGCCATGGAAGGCGAAGGGCAGAAGGTCAGTGAGCACTGGTTGTGAATGAAGCGATTGTATGACCACATCGGCCTGGTGAAGACGGGAAAGCCGAAATGACTGCAATAGGCTGCCAGGTTCGTGTGATAAGAAGAGACCACAGGTTTGCCGAGGAAGTGGACAGCCGCCAGCCCTGCGGCGCCAAGCACCACAGGATCAACCAGGTGTATAATATCGGGGTGAAAGTCGTTCAGGCGACGTATGAAAAGGGGGCGAAAAAAGTTAAATTTGAGTTCGGGGTAAAAAGGCAAAGGGAAACCGGCAGTCCCAACAACCTCGGCTCCGGCATACTGCTCCATACCACTTTCGGGTCCGAGCAGCAGCGCCTGGTGCCCATTGGCCTGCAGGTATTCGAGCAATCGGGACAGGGTACGCGTAACGCCGTCCAATTTAGGCAGAAAGTTCTCGGTAATAATCGCAACTCGCATAGTAACCACCCGGGGCTATTCAATTTCCTATCTCTCCCATTAAGAAAGGTAACATACGCCAGTTAGTAGGAGGTTAAGGTGAGTTTAGTGGAGCGTAATATGTCAGATAAAATTGGGTTAAAAAAGTGTGCGTACTGGCACATGTTAGCTATAATTGGTATATTAGCCCCTGGAAAGTGAAGTTTTTACTCTGGAACTCGTTATACTTTAATAAAGCTCACCAAATGCGTCCTTGGTACTGCTGAGGATACAATCAGGAAGCAGGTAAACTAAATTGAAACCCCAATTTGTAAAACTTAATGCCCTGCAGAATAAAAGCAATCGGCCAGAACAATCACCCAATGGCAGGCCACCAGCGGATGCTCACCCGGGTGTGCCTGTTGACCGGCCCTGGGGGGGACAACCTCCATCAAGCCGGGTACCGCACCGCCCTGTTTCAAGCCAGCCATCGAATTGGAATGCCGGTAGCTTGCAACCTCCTCATCCAAATGGAACCCCAGGCCCACTGCCTGTGACCGAAAGAGAGACTATGAAGCAGCCGGCCGTAAATGGCCCTGCAGGCCCGGCACGCAACGCTGACAGCCTCCAGGCGCAGAGGCTTGCGTATGGCCAGGTACCGCCATCACCAAATCAGTCGGCGATAACGTCCTTTCCAAGAATGGGTGCCACCCCTCAAACGCCACCGCCACAGTATCCCGGCATGCAACCTTACTCACCAGTCAGCCGGCCAAATCCGCCCCCTCAGCCATACATGGCTCCCATGTCCATGGCCGCATTCTCGCGGGCACCACTTGCGCCAATGCCACCTGGCTACCCGGGTGTGGGAGGCCCTCCGCCATTTGGACAACCACCTGGTAAAGAACGCAAAAAAAGGCGCTTCCCCATCTGGGCGCGTGTTGCAGTATCTCTCTTCCTGCTGTTGCTCGTCGTCGTTGGAGGCCTGGGCGGGTACTACTATTTTAACCTGGCTACCCCCGTCAGTCATATCGTGGGCCAGCAGGTAACCCGTCTCAAAGGCGACGAGGACCCCAACGCGAGCCGTAACGGGGCCGATATTTTAAGTGGATCTCGTGTCAATATTCTCTTGCTGGGAAGCGATACGGACCAGAAATTTCCCAACGGCCAGTACCTGGCTCAATCAGATATCGTGATCACGATTGATCCCGCTACCAGGAAGGTAGGTATGCTATCCATTCCGCGCGACTTCTATATCAACGTACCGGGCGGCGGCATGCGTAAGCTGGACGAGGCATATGGCCTGGGCGGCGTCGCACTCAGTCGCCTCACGATCTTCCAGGATTTCGGTATTCCTATCAACTACTACGCGTGGGTGGGGCTGGATGGCTTCATCAAAGTGATCGACACGGTAGGCGGCGTTGACGTGGATGCGCTGCATCCCATCACTGATGACAATTACCCGGATGATGTCGGCAACAAGACCGGCGACATCAATGCCTACAAACGCCTGTATATCTCACCCGGGCCGCAGCACCTCTCCGGGCCAGAGGCACTTGAATATGTGCGTTCGCGCCACGCCGACCTCGTAGGAGACTTTGGCCGCTCTGCACGCCAGCAACAGGTATTGAGCGCGCTCAAAACTAAACTGAATAATCCTGCTATCATCGGCAAGCTGCCGGAAATCTCGCATGACCTGGATGGCTATGTCAGAACAGATATGCAGTTGACCGATGTCCTCAAACTGCTGAATTTTGCCCGCAGCCTTGATCCAAACTCAATTCAGCGTCTCATCCTTGGCCCGCCCTATTCGGCATCTGGCGTCACACCCACCGGTGAGTCTGTCGTTTACCCGGATTGCACTAAGATCACACCTTTGCTCGCACAGATGTTTGGCCTGGGCAATAATGCCAGGTGTGACATCCAGGCAAACAGCAATAACAATACTAGTTCGCTTGCATCCGCATCACAGCCATCAGCTACACCCGAAGCCATGCCAGCTGCGAGCACCTGGCAAGCAGCAGGCCAGGTTGCGGACATCAGTGCTATGAGCATCGGTGGGAGCAGCGACAACCTGTTCGGTTTTCACAGTTTGCTCGACCTGATGTTTATGGTTGTGTTTGAATCACCTGACGCAATGCAGGTATGATGAGGAGATATGAAGAGCTACAATACAACTACTATAGGGAAAAGTTTATTGTTACTCCTGCTGGCACTGAGCGTGCAGGGATGCCTTGGTATTGGGAATAATAATAGTAGTAGTAATGGCCCGGTCGGCAATACGATCACCACCAATTCCAGTGGCAACAAGGTCAGCGTCGCGCAAAATCTCTTCAAAGGCAAGATTTATTTCACCATCGATCACAACTTATGGGTAACCGACGGGAGCAGCGCATCACGTGAATTAATTCATGGAGGCAATGTCTATGATCCGGCGGTCTCCCCCGATGGCAAATGGATCGCGTTCATCGCACGCTTCAAAGACTATACCAATCTTGCCGTTATTCCTGCTGGCGGCGGACCCCTGCACATCCTGCTTTCCGGCAATGGACATTTCTATAACGATACCGGCGTCATCAAAAACACTTACTATTGGTTTGCCCAGCCCGCCTGGTCATTGGACGGGACACATTTGCTCTTCCTGAGCGATCTCCAAAAAGATTTTGTCTGGTATACCTTGGGGGGAGCTTTCAAGAGTTCTCCTTTCCTGGATTTGCAAGTATTCTCTATTCCTTTCAATAACCCGAGCGCACAGCCACAGGTCATCGCCTATGCCAGCTATGGTGATGGGGGAGATCGCGATCCAAGCTATCGCCCGGCACATCCCAGCCAAACACCCGAGATAGTTTACACCCATTATGCGTATGACCAGACGGGCACGCAGCAGGTCATACAGGTATTTCTAGCAGATGCCACGGCTATTGCTAACCATCCCTATACGTATTCGCCTGTGCGTGACTCGGGCGTGCCTCTGACACCTGGCAGCGTGCAGAATATAGAACCTGCCTTCTCGCCGGATGGCAGTGCCATTGTTTATGTCAGGCGTGACACATCCAATCAGATGAGTTTGTATGTCATGCCAGTGCCAGAGGGCGTGACCGCTGATCCCAATAGTTCAACAGTCGAACAAAAGGCCTTGCAGCCTTACAATAAGTCTTCCCACATCTTGAGCGGACAGTACGTGAGTCAGCCCGTGTGGTCACAGGACGGTAAACAGATTGTATACGTATCCTACAATAACAGTGAGTTCGACCTCTGGCTGGCAAATATCAACTACAATGCAAAAACTGGCGCGTACAGCTTGCAAGGTAACCCCATACAACTGACTTCGGGTGGCATCGATGGAGATTCTCGCCCATTCTGGACGCCGTAACATCGTTGATGGTATACTGGCCTTGCACTTTCAAAGACGATTGTTTTTTATTTGCTCTTATCTGTAGTCGTATCCCTCGTGGGTGCTCGTTGAGGTATAACGTTGACTCAATTTGAAGGTACACTGATTGCTGGACGCTACGAGGTCCGTGAACATATTGCCACCGGTGGCATGGCCAGCGTATTTAAAACCTGGGATCACCGCGTTGAGCGCCTGGTGGCAATGAAGGTGCTACGGTCCCTGGACAAGAACGATTCGCGTGCTGTTGAACGCTTTCGCCGCGAGGCTCGCGCAGCAGCCGCGCTCGCTCATCCCAATGCCGTTACTATCTATGATTTCATCGAGGAGTTCGGCCAGTATTTTCTCGTGATGGAGTATATTCACGGCCCGACGCTGAAACAACTGATCGCGCAGCGCCGGCACCTGCACGCAACTGAGACGCTGGAGATTGCCGCACAGGTATGCGCCGTGTTGCAGGTGGCTCACGATCGCCGCTTTATCCATCGCGATATCAAACCACAGAATATCATGCTGACTTCCAGCGGCCCAGTGAGTTCAGGCATCGGTAGTCTCCTGGTCAAGCTCACCGATTTCGGCATCGTCCGTGTGGCAGAAGACGCTGGCTTAACCAATAGCGGTATCGTGCTGGGCACTGCCGACTACCTCTCTCCCGAACAGGCCCGGGGCGAGAGGCTGACAGCTTCTTCCGATCTCTATTCGCTTGGCGTAGTGATGTTTGAAATGCTGGCCGGCCGTCCTCCTTTCGTCGGCCCTACCGCTGTCTCTATTGCCATGCAGCATGCATCGACCTATCCGCCGCCTTTGCACCAGTTCAATGCCAATGTGCCGCCGGCTGTAGAGAAGATTGTAACCAGGGCATTAGAGAAGGAGCCAGAAGATCGTTTTCTCTCGGCTGCCGAGATGCAGCAGGCATTGCGCCACTGCGCGAAAGAGCTGCAAGCGCAGGCGCGCGTAAACCAGACCATACCATCACCCCAGTTGGCTCCCCGCAATCTTCCGCTTGGCGCGGGCAGCCAGGGGCAGTTTCAGCCACCTGGATATGGGCAGCATTGAAGGCGAGGAACCAGGGAGCGGTCTATCACCTGGCAGCGTGTGAAGTGTCCAGGCAATCCCTTTCTACAAGTTTCAACCGGAAGAACATAGATTTTGATGAGTCGAGGGAACACTTATGCAACGTATAAGAATTGCAACAACTAATGCTCCGGCAGCCATAGGCCCATATAATCAGGCCATTCGCTGCGGCCAGTTCGTCTATACTTCCGGCCAGATCGCTCTTGACCCGGCAAGCGGTGAGCTTGTTGGTGACGATATCCAGGCCCAGGCGCAGCGCGTCCTGCAAAACCTGCAAGCCGTACTGGCCAGCGCCGGGTCATCGCTTGCGAGCGTCATAAAAACGACCGTCTTTCTTGCGCATATGAGCGATTTTCAAGCTATGAATGCCGTCTATGCAACCTATTTTGCAGGGCCTGATGGCCTGATGCCTGCTCGCACAACGGTCGCCGTGGCCGAATTACCGCGCAAGGCGCTGGTTGAGATCGAGTGCGTTGCTCTCGTCGAAGACTAAGCACAGGGAGTAATGCAATGAACGTGACAACACTCTGGCGTACTACGCTCGAAAGACTCGAAACGGCTCCGGTCGATGCAGTCTGTAAAGCATGGCTGCTCTCCGCCCATCTGGCCAGTACCTGGCCAGGTGGAGTCGACGATATCGATGCTGACTCCTTCAGTGAGCAAGACGAACTGCTCTATTTCATACTTCAGGTCCCCAGCACCCTGGCTCGTGACGTTATTAATACACGCTGGCGGCGCTCCATTGAAGACATACTGGCGGATATTACCGGGCAGCCGGTCGCTATCTCTGTTACCAATGCACACGATGAGCCTGCTGCCCCAGGCAGAGAGGTAAATAGCCGCTTCGCACCCGCACGGCCTTATCCAACAAACGATCTCGCGTATTATGATTTTCCAGCGAAATCTCCCATGCAATCCGACCTGCAGGATCTCCAGTACGGAGGTCCCAGTTCCGTCGATCACTTAACAGAAGAATGGGAAAACGAGCAACGCGCCAACATTCAGATGTATAACCGCCTCAATCTTCGCTATACCTTTGATGCCTTTATTGTCGGTAACAGTAACCGCCTTGCGCACGCTGCTTCCCTCGCCGTGGTAGAAGCCCCGGGCGAGTCGTACAATCCCCTGTTTCTCTACGGTGGTGTCGGATTGGGCAAGACACACCTGCTGCACGCCATCGGACACCAGGGAGTACGATCGGGACTCGCGGTACTCTATGTATCATCTGAGCAATTTACCAATGAAATCGTGAACGCAATCCGCTATCGCACTACCGAGGAATTCCGCGCCAAGTATCGCTCCGTCGATATCTTGCTGGTTGACGACATCCAGTTTATCGCGGGCAAAGAATCAACAGAGGAAGAATTCTTCCACACCTTCAACAGCCTGTACGAGATGAGCAAACAAATCGTCATCTGTAGCGATCGACCGCCCAAGGCCATCACCAGCCTGGAAGAGCGCCTGCGTTCGCGCTTTGAGTGGGGGTTGATCGCCGATATCCAGCCGCCGGACCTGGAAACACGCATGGCGATTCTACGCGTCAAGGCTGACGTGCTGCGCTATCGCGTTCCCGATGACATCATCGCCTATATTGCCGGTCGCGTACAAACGAATATTCGCGAGCTCGAAGGCTGCCTGAATCGCTTGATGGCATACCAGCAGTTGCATCACACCGACCTGACCATGGAGGTCGCGCGCGCTGCCATGTCGTCACTGGGTAACGATAGCAAAGAGTCACGCCTGAACATCAAGCAAATTGCGCAGGCAGTGGCAGAATATTATCATATCTCGCTTGAAGACATGTGCGGCAAGCAGCGCGATAAACACATCGTCATACCTCGCCAGATCGCTATGTACCTGATGCGCCAGGAAACACAGGCCTCTCTACTGGAAATCGGACAGCTCTTCGGCGGGCGCGACCACAGCACCGTGCTTCATGCATGCGAGAAGATTGATCGCGCGGTGAACATCAGCCCCGCACTTCGCCGCGAGATTGTCGCTATCCGCGAGCAACTCATGCGGGAATGACCTTTCAGGGAGCCATATGTTACCATATACCACCTACCTGATCGACCTTGACGGCGTAATTTACCGTGGCAATGAACTGCTGCCCGGAGCAAAAGAATTCGTCGCCTGGCTCGAGTCCAATCACAAGAAATACCTCTTCTTGACGAACAACTCCTTCGCGACCGGGGCACAAATTCTCGCCAAACTCCAGCGCCTGGGCATCACAGCCGATAACGCGCACTTGCTTACTGCCGGACAGGCGGCAGTTCAGAATATCGCCCGCCGCCTTCCTGGTGGCTCAGTCTATGTGGTTGGCGAGCATCCCTTGATGAACCTGGTTGAGTCGTACGGTCTGAAGGTAACAAGCATAGATGTCCAGGAAGCCGATGCAGTACTGGTCGGCCTCGACCGCGACTTCGACTATACCATCCTGACGGGCGCCATGAACGCTGTGCGCGCGGGCGCGCTTTTTATTACCATTAACCTCGATCCTGTACTGCCCATTGCCGGTGGTTTCATTCCCGGCTGTGGCGCCCTGGCAGCAGCGATTGAAGTTGCCAGCGGTAGAACCCCGGAGGTGGTCGGTAAACCCGAACCGATGCTGCTCAACGAGGCCATGCATACACTAGGCAGCCAGCCCGGCGAAACGGTGATGATCGGCGATGGCCTGCAGGTAGATATCCTCGCCGGTCACAACGCCGGGACACACACGCTCCTGCTCTTATCGGGCAGCACTTCCCGCAAAGACCTGGAAAAATCCTCCCTTAAACCCGATCACGTATACGAAGACCTGGCGGACCTGATGAAGGAGCTAACGCAGGAGTAGCCAAGACGAGTAGCGTGATACCGGTATCCGCCCTGATTCGTGGCGTGCGAGTTACTCTTTTCTCTCGGGCTGGTAGGAAAGGACCACCACCCCAGAAGGATGCATCTTGGTGTTGACCAGTTTCAGCTTCACCTGGTCCTTGATGTCTTGAAAGAGAGGCTTGCCGCTGCCTAAAATCACCGGATGGACTAAGATCTGATATTCATCGATCAAGCCAAGATTGGTAAGGGTTCGCACCAGACTGGCGCTCCCGTAGATCACCATGTCGCGTCCAGGCTCGTGTTTCAGTTGCTCGATCTCTTCTGGAACGACCTCTTTCACCAGCCGGGAATTGTTCCACTCCACCCTTTCGAGCGTCCTGGAAAACACAAGTTTGCGCATCGCATTCAACTTGCGAGCGTATGCTTTCTCGTCTTCTGAGGCATTGGGACTGTCAGGGACATGGGGCCAGGAGCCAGCAAAACTTTGATACGTCACTCGCCCGAGCAAGAGCGTATCTGCCGAGCTGACCAGATCGTTCTCATAGGTGCCCATGGCTTCGTCGTAGATCTCCCCGATCCAATCCATTTCTCCGTTTGGGCCTGCAATGAAGCCGTCAAGGGTGACCCACGTGGTGGTAATAATTTTTCTCATGCTCTTCTCCTTATCCTTTTGTTGTTTATCGGACGGAGGTAGTATGACTCATCCAAAGGGCGCTGTCTTGTATAAAAACGGCATCTGCTCGGGCCGGCTTTTCTGAAGGATCTGGGCAGGTGTTTGTCCGATGAGGTACTTCAGCGATCGGGTCAGGTGCGGCTGATCGAAATAGCCTGCCTCGAGAACAGTGTCCAGGATCGAGACGCCCTGCTGTAAGAGGTGCGTGGCGGAGCGGGCGCGTTCGATTTGACGAGCCGCGCTCTGCGTCAGCCCGGTCGCCCGCAAGAAACGACGCTGGATGGTGCTCAGTGAGCGGTCTTTCAGGTGACCCTGTAAGGCGGCATCTACGACCGGCTCACGCGCCAGCAGGCCCTTACGCGCCAGCCAGTCAACAAACGTGTCGGCATTGTCATAGTCAGGAAGTTGCCAGGCGGAGCCAAAGAGCCAGAAGGAGTTCCTCGAAACGGCGGGCAGATTCACCTCTGCATCCACCAGCGTTCTGGTGGGCAGATGCGGCAGAAACGTGCCCAGCTTCAAGAGGATGCCAAGCCACTCCCCGTCCCCAGGACAGTCTCCAAGCGGCGTGGCTCTGGTCTCTGGCCCGCGCACCGTCATGGTGACCTTGCCCTGAAGTCTGCTCACCACCAGCTCGCAGCGGCTCGCGGCAATGGAGAGAAAAGGGGCCGCGCCCTCGCTATGGCAGCGCCAGACCCTTTCGACAAAAGGCGAGTCAGATGGTCTGTCCTCGTCAAAGATAATCATTTCACACCCCGCTTTCGTTGACGCGCAGCGGTTCGGCAAACGCACCGCCCATGCTGTGTTCCAGACCTCACCCGCCTCCCATGATAGCACATATGAAAAACGTTGAAGAGAGAGCTACAGGATTTCCACCTTGCGGTCGCGTCTGTGGTATCCTGTGTTGACAAGGGTTGAAACACCTATCTTCCATCGTCTCGTCAAGAGGAGGAGAAGGATGTATGAGACAGCTAGAAGATCTTTTTTCTGTCTTTCCTCTCATAGAATCGAACAGACTCCTATTACGGCAACTCATGCCCGAGGATGCACCGGATTTCTTTGCCTGTCAGTCTGACCCGGAGGTCTTCAGATACAACCGCCGTTCTGAGGAGACCTCTCTCGAATCAGCAACGCACACGCTAAACATCCTGTTCCAACGGCACCAGGAGCGGACCATGCTCTCATGGGCGATCGTGCTGAAAGAGAACCAGCGCTTCATTGGAAGGTTTCAGATGGAAGAGTGGAGTGATGAAGATCACCGTGCAGCAGTGGGCTATCTGCTCGGCAAGCAGTACTGGGGAAAAGGGTATGCAACCGAAGCCTTACGTGCCGTCATTGCCTACTTGTTTGAGCAGACCACGGTCAATCGGATTGATGCAGTCACCTGGCGTGAAAACAATGCCTCTGCCCGCGTGATGGAAAAAGCAGGGATGCGCTTTGAGGGCCTGGCCCGACAGAGACGTTTTGCCAAAGGCGCATTTCGAGACCGGAAAAGCTATGCCATTCTCAGAGAGGATTTTTTCAATGAAAAGGGACATCCCTCGTGACGACGCCTATCAGATGATGAAAGCGAGGGCCTCGACCAGGCCGCATGACTATTTTGTCATTGTGCAGTGTACGCTCGTCGGCAATGATGGCCGCGAGAAAGCCATAGTATGTTTTCCTGGCAGTGAAGAGAGCCCGGCTCGCGTGAACGGCAGGAGCGTATCAAAGTGGGCTGGAAAGTCGAATAGAAAAAGCGAGTCAGTCTATGGCAGAACAGCAATTACTTGAAATCGGATTGTATTTCGATGAACGTACGGACCCGGTGACCCAGAAACACATGAGCCTGCAAGACGTGGCTGATAAGCTGATCGTGTATCCGCTTCACTACTTCAAGGGCAAGTATGATATCTCTCTCCTTCATCCTGGACCCGAGAGCCTCGGATTCCTGGTGCTCTACAACCACCTGGTAGCGGATCTACAGATTGACTACCTGCAGAGGCTGAAGCAGCAAGGGTATATCAAGTCCTGGGCCGTGTTCCCGCCTGGCACGTGGCAAGATTACTTCAAGCGGAAGGAATAGCCAGCTATGCAGAACACACCAGATGATGAGATCTCCGCAGCGCTGGCCCGGGATCCGCTCGCGACTCGACACGCTGGCCAGCATCAATGCTGCCAATATCCTGATACCAGGCGAGCCCCAGGAACGCTACCATGCCATCATCGAAGAGTCCTACGTTGCACTCGGTCTCGTTGAAACTGAGATCGATGTACTGAGAGCTGAGTTAGAGCACCAGCATGCACGATTGGATGACCTCGCACTCTTTCTGAAGCATACACGCGTTTCCTGAAATAGGGCTGAAGGAAACGCGGAAGTTATTTTTTTACGAGCCCTTAGCGAGCCAGCTTGCGCTTGAGCGTATCGAGCGACGAAGACGCGGCCAGTGTTTCAGGATAAAAGATAAAGTGCTCGTTGCCCTGGCTGTCCTTTGCGAGCATGACATCATACCCGGCGTGTAGGACTTGGGCGGTTTCAATCCTTTTGGTGCCTGGCACCCGATAGGCAATATACACGCCTTCCGGCAGCGGGCGCGTACGCATAGGAAAATCTTCATAGAATATGCATTCGTCTTGTGTTTCCATCTCTACACCCCTCACTTTGTTGTTATGCATTGGAGTGCTATACATTCTAAGCATATGCAATAACACCCATCTTCTACAATGACCCACATGGGCTATATACTCAACGGAAACGAGTTGAGAAGCGGCGGCATGATACGAATAAAGTTGAGAGAAATTGCTCAGAAAAAAGGTATCAGTCAGGGAAAGCTTTCACGGCGGGCTGATGTCGATTTGAGAACGGTACAGAGGATTTATAAAAACCCTTTTACGAATATCAGCCTGTATACCCTGGACAAGTTGGCTATGGCGCTCGACGTTGATGCATCTGAACTCATCGAAACTGTAAGGGAGAGTTAGATGATGGAGAGGGGCACGCTAGATACCCACTCTCCATTAACCTTGAACACATACAAGCGGTGACCCGTGATCTCGCGGCACTCTTCGGTATCTCTCTTCCAAAGCAAACATCCGTTATTGCCTAAACCAGAAAAGAAGGGGAATGCATTTGCTGTTGAGGTAGTATTACCGGTCCTGGTTCTCAGTTCCCGCGCCCCGCGTCAGTAAAACTACTCGTAAAAATGCTCACAACCTGCCCAGGGTCGGGCGCCGTCAGCACCTCGACGCGCGTGATCCATTTGACCCATTCAAAGCCGCGACGGCCTGGAGCGACTAAACGCAGGGGAAAGCCATGCTCATACGAAAGCGGCTCCTCGCCTACATGGGTCGCCAGCAGCGCCGCCCGTGCTTCCTGCAGCGGCAGGCTCCAACGGTAGCTCGTCACCGAGATGAAACGCACATAACGCGCACCGGGGTGGAGCGCGACCTGGTCGAGCAGGCGCCCGATACGGATGCCCCGCCAGCGCTGCGTGCTGTAAAAGCCACCCGTGCAATCCAGCGTCGCCTCCAATTCATCACCCGCCGCAACAAGCTCGTCGTAGGAGAAGTCGCGCGGCATGGCGACAGCGCCGCCAAGCGAGAGCCGCCAGGTCTGCATATCCAGCGGGCGCGGCTGATCAGCGACCCAGCTTGAGGTGGGGAAGGCGTTTCCAGCGTAGCTGCCGCTCTCGTATGAGCCGGTGAAGCGCCGCCTGGCACCGGGCACATTCAGCACACGCTCGGCTAACTGCTGGCCTGGCCAGAGCGCCACACTGCCGGCAAGCAACGCACTGAATTGCAGCGCCTGTCGTCTTCCGGCAAGGTCGCGTTTGCGCAGCCGTTTGGCGCGTGCGAACATATGAAACGCCATAGCCGCCGTGAGCACGAAGCCCAGGCCAATATGCCAGTTCAACAGATTGAATCCCGCGAAATACAACTGACCGCCTGCGGCCCACCAGGTGCCCGATCCAATCGCCAGTAGAACCAGCAGCAGCGCCAGCAGCCCAAAGACCGTGCGGCGATCCCAGCGCCGGGGATGGATCAGCCGGGGCCAGACGCGCCGCAGCTTGACCCACAAGAGCAGCAGCAGCCAGAAGCCCGCTATACCATGCAGCGCGAAGATGAACCATTCTTGCGGGCGGCCACTCACCAGGCTGACAATGCCGGTCGCAATGGCGAGGCTGGCCGCGAGCGCAAGGCTCCAGTCGGTGAGGCGCGGGGAAAGAAAAGCGCGTCCCTTTGTAGTACCGTGAGCTTTCATCTTTTCATGCATTCCATACCCCGTGATCCAAGGAGCACAAGCAATTCACCGGTACCAAAGTATATCATTACACGAACCATTGTCCACTTTGACAAATTAATCCGGCCATCCGTAGGGGCCGATTATGCAGCTTAGGCATGGTTCACATGAACGTGACCGTTCCTACCCACCAGCAAGGTCCAGCCCTAATGAATTTTGACGACCGAATCGGGGAATCCTATCCATTGAGATGCTTGCGGCCCAGGGTCCTGTAGGGACAAGGGGCGGGGTGGAGTGGATGAGGAGGCCTTGTGCTTGTCCTCGTTGGGGTGCGACCTGTTTGCTCCACGCAGTCCCCACTGGATCGCGTTGCCACCAGGCCCCCACCCTGCCCCACATCCGCCCCTTGTCCCTACAGGACCCCATTCGGTTGTCAACATTCATCAGGATAGGGGCAGACACATTACCGGTTTTGGTCGTCAACATTCATCAGGGTGACCGTTCAAACGGTCAAGGACTTTTCTTCACATTGAACCTTGCCTTAACTTTTAAATGCGCACACGCGGCGAGAAATGTAGTGGTACCCCTTGCGGGTACCAGGCTCCCCGCCCTACAGATCTTGTCCGCAGTAATTTGTTACTGTGCATTATCGGCCCTTGCCGGATGTTCCGCTCTCCCGATTAAAACTTAAAATATTTCTTCGCGTAGCGGAGCGCTCACCCGGTGGAGAAAGTGCAGAATTTCTTTGTAGGATTGTAGCATACTGGTCTCGCAATAGGCGATAGCATGCTCCTTGCAGAAGGAGCCTCTTGCATAGTTACCCTCCTTTGCTTCCTGCAAAGCATGTGGTGGTCCGTTAAAGACCATTATAACAGATTGACTATCTCCCTCTTTTCAGCAGCTTTCTCCGCCGGAATATAGCGCTCGGCATGTCCAAGCGCGGTAAAGGAGAAGGCGAATGGTATAAGGAACGTCAACACACCGATCACTGCATAAACCAGCGCTACGTTCTGTGTCCAGGCGATTGCAAAACCACCGAGCAGGCTGCCCAGCGGGATGGCCGACCAGGCCAGCACACTTGCGATACTAATCACCCTGCCCAACATGTGGTTGGGCACGATTGCCTGTCGCAAGCTGCCGGTATTGATATTAAAGAGGATACCCAGCCCGCCTATCAGCGTCCATAGCGCTATAGCGACCCAGTACCAGTGCATGAACGCAAAAACTGCCGTCAGCGCTCCCTCCAGCATCAGCGCACCCAGCGCCACCGTGCTGAATGACCAGCGCCTGCGCAATTGACCGGCAGCCAGCGAGAGTATGACGACCCCCAGACTCCCCGCCGAGTACAGCAGGCTTGCCTGGACATCGCTGGCTTGCAGCCGCACCTTGGCAAACAGTATGAGCTGAGCATACGTCGTACTGCCCACAAAATTCACCAGCGCCATCATCATCGAGATGTTTCGCAGCACAGGGTGGCTCAACACATAACGCAGCCCCTCGACCACATCAGTACGGATGCTCGTTGGCGCTCGCTTCTCGCCCGAGTTAAAGCTGATCCTGATCAGCGCCAGCGAGAACGCAGAGAGCAGGAATGAAAACCCGTCGACCAGCATCAGCACTGGCAGGGGCACGCGTATCACCAGCACCCCGGCCAGCAGCGGGCCAACAATGCTTGCCGCCGAGTAGCTGGCCTGGATGCGCCCGTTTGCGGTAACCAGGTCATCTCGATTGACCAGGCTGGGGATGGCGGCGAATTCACCCGCATCGAAACAGATTCTCAGTGTGGCATGCACGAATGCTACCACGTAGATCCACCAGATGGTGAGTAGACCTAGAGCAGCCAGGAGCGGGATTGAAGCGACGACCAGCGCACGGGCAATGTCGGTGCCAATCATCATGCGCTTGCGGTCCACGCGGTCCGTCCACGCGCCCAGAATCAGCCCGAAGAGCAGGTAGGGGAGGAAGGTTGCAGCGGTGGCAATGCCCAGGTCGAGTGCCGAGCCGGTGAGCTTATAGACCAGCAGCGGCAGCGCAAAAACCGTGACCGAGCTGCCGAGATTCGAGATCGTCTGCCCCGTCCAGTACTTCCAGAAATCACTATTGAACTTGCTACCCGTTCTACGTGGAGTATCATTCTTGACTCGCATTGCGAACTCCTTTGCATCAGTAGGGGTCGATTATGAATTTTACCGACCAAAACTAGCCATTTCGTAGGTGCCTCAGCGAAGCGGAGCGCGTATCAATACCTCGTGCACACCGCCGATTTATCGGCCTGGGGAGGGCATCGACGGGCCATTGGCCGATAAATCGGCGGTGCGCCAATACATTGTGCGCCTACGAGGTATTACCGATGTTGCTTGTTAAACTTCATTATCGGCCCTTGGTGGCTGTTCCGCTATCCCGATTTACTAAGTAACTTGCATTACTCGCCTAGTACCCGCCAGATGCAGTCGCGTACATTTCGGGAACATTCACAGACGCTGAGTAGTGTAGCTTACTATTCCTGACATCCTATGTCAGTCTTCCTCTTCATTACTCACCGCGGATTCCGATGGTACGAATGTACTCGGGCCCTGCATGTATTCAGGTGCCATGTACATGTAGGCTAAGATGCCATACACCTTACCATCGGGATCGGGCTTTTCGTGCAGGATATCCTCGACCAGTGCATCGATACGCTCAGAATAATACCTGGCCCGTTCTGGCGAGAGGCGAATATGAGGTAATCCTCCCGTTTGATACGTATCTTCTTCTACATTCGCCAGCGCCTCGGCCAGTTCGTCATGAGCCTTCATTACGATATCGAGAGACGCTGAGAGATCACCGGTCACCTCCCGTGGTAGATCAAACTTAAAAATGCGGGCTGTGCGTGTGTAGTAATTCGCAACGATACCCCGTATCAGGCGGCGAGCAACCACCTGTGCCAGCCCCGCCGCTTCAAGCACGTGCAAGTGGTGCCCAATCGCTCCAGGAGTAGCTCCAAGCCGGTCCGCAATCTGCTTGGCAGTCGCAGGCTGGTTCTGAATGATCCCCAGGATGCGCGACCGCACAGGATCGCTGGTCGCTTTGAATTGTTGCACCGTGTTAACGACAAACCTCGTCGGCAGCTCCGGCATCGTCACAGGCACATTATCCGGCAGCACCGGTACAGCATCAAGATCGTTTTTACCCTGCAAGGCGTTCACCCGCTCCCTACCTTTCAATAAGTAAGATCGATACGACTTGTAACTACAACATGTGTAGCATATTTAGCACATGCTAAAAATATAGTACCATAATGGTGAAATGTCAATCCTTTGTGCATGCTAAAAGAGCTTATTTTGGCTTCTGAGGCCACCATCTTTACGTGCAGTTCGGCACGCATACCACACGCAAGACCATCTTTGCGGCCTTTGCCACCGGTCGCTTTTATCCCATTGACGATGTGCATCCTCGCATTATGTCCTCTGAGGAGTGAACTGCTACACGACTGACGTACCACATGTACGGTATGCAGTGAACCATTTCTACCAGCGCGCAGTACGATGACCTGGGACGGCTCACGCAGCTGGTTGACCCCGACCGGGGCACGCACAATTATACCTATGACGCCAATGGGAACCTCATCCAGGATAACTCCGGCACGACGCGTACCATTGGCTATGCCTATGACCTGCTGGACCGGCTGGGCTGCGTGCAGGATGAGCCTTCGCAGTTCAGTACCGCCGGCTCGTGCGGCACCAGCTCCACCAATAACGGTGGCAACTATAACGCCTTTGTGCAAAACACCTACGATGCTGATCCAACAGGTGTGAGTTGGAGTGGCACCAATTACGCCAAAGGGCGGCTGACCCAGAGCTTCGCCATCAACTACTTTCCTAACCCGGACTACACGCAGGGCAAGGTCACCGAGAAGATCACCCAGCGCCTGCAACTCACGGCGACCGGGGGCAACCTCGCCTTCCCAACGTTCCCGACCTTCCAGCAGGCCCTCACCCATAACGACGCCGATCAGCTCGTCACCTCCACGACAACGACCACGCCGGTGGGCCAGGGCTACACGTTCACCAACGTCTATGACAGCACGGGAGCGCTCTCCGGGTTGAGCAACAACAGCAGCTCCACGCCCAACCTGGCGACGCTGGTCTACAACGCTCGCGCACAGCTGGATACCCTCAACTTCCAGACCAGCAGCGGCGGGGCGCTGGCCGCCGAGCAGTTCGGCTACGATGCCAACCTGCGCACCACCAGCGCGTCGGCCACCTGGGGGGCCAACAGCGGCAAGAGCGGCACCATCTTCAGCCAGGGCTTGAGCTATGACCCGGCCAGCAATGTGATCAGCCTGACGAGCACGCAGAACGCCGCCGGCAATGGCACAGGCGGCAGCGAAACCTCGAACTTCTGCTACGATGAGCAGAACCGGCTGGTGTGGGCGGGCAACTCCGGCACACAGCCGGGAGCAGGCAACGGCACCTGTGGCAGCGGCACGCTCGCCAGCGGCCTTACCGGGGCCAGCTACAGCAACAGCTATGTCTACACCCACCTGGGCCAGCTGTGGCAGGGCCCGCTGCCGGGCGGCAGTACGCAGGAGCAGTACCTGTATTGCGCCAGCAACACCCATCAACTCATCGGGCTCTATCCCACCACCAGCGGGGCCACCTGCTCCAACTACAGCACCAAGACCGCCGATTACAGCATCGGCAGCTACGATGGCTTTGGCAACGTGGCCAGCCGCACCGCCTACACCACCACCGGCACGCTCACCTACGACATCCTGGACCACCTGACGCAGTGGTCCGCCGGCGCTAATAACCAGGAGCAGTACCTCTACGATGCCAGTGGAGAGCGCATGCTGCGCCGCTTCACCAACGGCAATGGCACCACCATCCTCACCTACCCCTTCGGCATCGAGGAACACCAGTACAGCGGCACGGGCAGCAACCAGCATGATACCTACTACTACAGCCTGGGCAGCACCATCCTCACAGCCTTGAGATGCTAGCCTTGAGACCATAAGGCGTTTTCCAGGTACGCCAGGAGTAAACTCGTGTATACTTATGACAAGTAAAACACCGTGTTCTACTCCTTCACGACGCACGAGACACTGTGCAGCACATTCCACTGGCGACTCGAAGTGGACTCGCCATGAAATCTCAGCTTTTCCAGCATGCGGCAATAGTTCCATCAAATGCCATGGCGGTTGAAGTCGGCCCAATACCAAGTTGCGGACAGACCGAGAAGATTGGGGGTCAACTCTCATCCGTGTATGGTAGGGGCGACCCTTGCGGTCGCCCTGCTAAACCACTATTTCTTGATCATCTGTAAAGGAAGAATGATATGAAGCGTTCCTGCATAGCAGGTTTTCGGGGGAGGCGCACATTGCCTCTTTTTGCATTTGTTTTGGGGATACTGATCCTATCTGCTTGTGCATCTACCACAAATATTCCTGTATCGAATCAAGTCTCTATTCCCGGATCGAAGCAAACCCCTACTCCTGTACCAAAGAAGACCTCTACTCCTGTACCGAAGCAAACCTCTATTCCCGGATCGAAGCAAACCTCTACTCCTGTACCGAAGCAAGGCTCCACGCAATGCCAGGCCGGTCATCAAGTAGGGTTCCTCAGCGGCTCTCATGGTGAGCTGGTGGATGCGTCAGGGTGCCAGGTGACGCTCACAGGCGTCAACTGGTTCGGGTTTGAGACCAGTTCCTTTGCCCCGCATGGGTTAGGAGTTCGCAACTGGCAAGACATGCTGAAGCAGATCGCACACGAAGGTTTCAACACCCTACGCCTGCCCTACACCAATCAGCTCTTCGATCCTGGGAGCGTACCGAATGGGATCAACTACCAGTTGAACCCCGACCTCAAAGGACTCCAGGGGCTGGCACTCATGGATCGGATTATCCAGGGTGCCCGCAAGGTAGGCTTGAAGGTCGTCCTCGACCGCCATGATCCCACCGCCGACCTGCGGCCTCCATTGTGGTACACCGGCCAGATGCCCCAGACGCGCTGGATCAACGATTGGGTCATGCTGGCCCAGCACTACCGCGGGAATGATACCGTCATCGGAGCGGACCTGGACAACGAGCCGCACAGCCCGGCCACCTGGGGCGATGGCAATCCCAGCACCGATTGGCGCCTGGCCGCCGAACAGGCGGGCAACGCCATCCTGGCCGTCAATCCACAGTGGCTGATTATCGTCGAGGGCATTGATGTGTTTCAGGGCGATTCCTACTGGTGGGGTGGCAACCTGGAGGGAGCAGCGCAGTACCCCGTGCGTTTGTCGAAACCGGACAAACTGGTGTATTCTCCCCATGATTACGGACCGAGTGTCTACCTCGAGCAGTGGTTCAAGGTCTCCAACCCTGCGGACCTGACGAACACCCTGCCCGCCATCTGGGAGAAGCATTGGGGCTATCTGCAAAAGAATGGGATTGCCCCGTTATTCATGGGAGAGTTCGGAGGGCCCTCTATGGGCCAGGACCTTGAAGGTGTGTGGCAGCGTACCCTGGTGTCCTACCTGCACACACAGGGCATCAGCTATGCCTACTGGGCCTGGAATGCTGACTCGGGGGATACCGGTGGCCTCCTCAACAACGACTGGACGACGATCAACCAGAGCAAGATGGACGTATTGAGCGCCTATCAATGGCCCATGCTGGACCAGCCGCGATTTCAGTCTGCGATCACTCCGGGGGGAATGCTAGCGCTGCCCCGAGTTCCTGATCAACAGCAAGTGAAACTTTTCGCCAATCGGCGCAACTAGGCTGAGATCATCTCGGTCGAGGGAGGCACGCAGGGAGTGAGCCTTTTGCGTAAGCGAAAAAAGGCTCACTCCTTTTTCCCCTCTCCTGGTAGCAACTTTATGAGATGCTGGCCCTGTCTCTACGGTGAAGATTTCCTGTACCGACTGCCACCCGAGTGGCTTCTACATTGCTCCGCTTAAGTAATTGCTTTCCGTCACGAGAGGAGCGCATACCAATCTTGCCTCGGTTCACCAGCGTTTGGACATGCTGGGGACTCACCGGGTGATGGCTTTTTTTGCCGATGATCGTTACCGCTTCTGCGTATGTAATCCAGGTGTTACTCATATGCGTGACTTCCTCTGTTCTTAGAACATACCAGTTTGGTGTAGTGGTTACTGATGCACTCAAGCACCTTCAACGTTTCCTTCCAACAATATGTGCAAACTCGCACAATACGTATATTTATAAGTTTCCCACTTACTTCTTTGCATTTCGAGCATGTCCCGTAGCAAAGAAAGTTCAGCCGGAGAAAGATCTTCTTCAGCCTGGTAGCACAAGTTGCCTGTTTCCCGTTCCTTCACTGTGTGCAAGGCTCGTGTGATCCGTCCAGGGCCTTCAAGCCGCCCCAGTTGTGCGAGAGTTTCGAGTAGGGTCGATCTTGTCTTGACAAATGTTTTCATCGCTTTTTCTTTTCTCGGACATGATTCTCAGATTGGATTCGGACCTAAGATATGGGTCAAAAGAAAGGGGCAGGACTCATAAGAAGGTCTATGAGACTCTTTAAATATACACTATTTTTTACGAAAAAGCAATATTTATCAAAAAAAACGGAAATGCTCAGTAAATTATTTTTGTGACTTGAAGACTCGGCCATCGAGCAAGGATGACAGGGATGGCTAGTCACCGTTGCAAAAACACGTAACTATGCGAACATTAGGCACTTCTAAGTAGGCGCTTTCTCAGTTGAGACGTAGAAAGCACAGCAAGGATTGTTTTTGGTTGAGAAGTGCCTAACGCAATGGAAAAAGACCAGCCAGCATAGTAGAGGTGTTTGCCCTCAGACGGGCGGGGTGTAATCCCCTGCGACGGCAACAGCAGCGTCGCCTCCTGCCCGCTATACGAGCAAGAGTTGACTTCCGAGGAAGTCATGCGGTAGAACACGTACCGCTTGGTTTGGTGATAGGTGATCAGAAAGGCCAGGCCAAGTCGGGCGATATTGAGACTGGCGGCGTAATCACGCGCGCCGTTCCATAAACAGGCAGGATTGCTGCAACAGAGCCACTCCCCCCATTCAAGCGCTTTCTTGCGATCCTCTTGAGATGGAGAGTGATACGTTTTCGCCGGGTGACGACAGTGGGGACAGGTGTGCGTCGTCCCACGCGGCTCCACCTGACGCGCCCGGATGCC